>Ga0066710_100001134_pt1 | contig 19042 bp, 17 predicted proteins | sample GraSoiAngelo_159_FD_79666 | JGI IMG/M metagenome (GOLD analysis project Ga0066710, IMG submission 79666) | Grasslands soil microbial communities from the Angelo Coastal Reserve, California, USA - 14_1009_16_40cm | ecosystem: Environmental > Terrestrial > Soil > Grasslands | place: USA... | reverse complement strand
TCGAAGACCTTCAAGTAAAGAATATGTCTGCGTCCGCCAAGGGCAGGAAGGCAAATCCGGGAAAGAAGGTTCGCCAGAAGTCGGGACTCAATCGTTCTATTCTCGATGCCAGCCCGTTCGAACTGCGCCGCCAGCTGGAGTACAAGACGCAGTGGAACGGCGGTCTTCTCGTACCAGTGTGGCCCCAGAACACCAGCCGCAAGTGTCCTGAGTGCCAGCACACCTCAGCGGAGAACCGCAAGAGGCAAACAAAGTTCGTGTGCATCGAGTGTGGCTTCTCAGCCCATGCGGATTGGGTTGGTGCTATAAACATCAAAGAGGCGGGACTCGCCTCGTTAGCCTGTTCGTCATCTTCGCATGCCGTAAGTGCGTCGTGTCAGGAACCCACCGAGGGCATCGTATACGCGAGCGTATCGAGCCTGTAGGAATCCCCTCCGTTCACGGAGGGGAGGATGTCAAAGGTTTATCACGGAAAGAAAGAATGCTCCCAAAGAATGGAGAGTCCTTCTGCCATTCTGTGGGATTCTGTAGACTTGCGCCATGTAACATGGTGCTTTTTCGGCCGTTCCTGTACCTAACCATCGTGGTTTCAATCAAATCGGAAGTTTCGCGTGGAATAATCACCGCTGGCATGCGGTTTGCTCTTTGGTTGATAACTTAAAGATTGGCTTCCCGGGGTGGCCGGAACCGATCCTCGACTCGGTTACCGGTTTTGGGGCGTCAATTACGAAAAGGGGGCTTGCACCAGCCCCCTTTTTCATTTCTACCGCTCTCTTCAGCGTTCAGCTTCCTATGGAATCGTGCTGGCCCCGCCTGCGCTTTTCTGACCGAAAACTGCCCAGTGCACCAAAAAATAAGCGGCCGGTGGGGGGACCGGCCGCTCGGGCGTGGGGATGGAGGGTACAGTAATCTGAAGTCAGTTTGGTTTTTCTGGCCGTTCTGCTGCGCTCGCGAGCAGCAGGACGACACACAGGAGCAGACAGGTCACTACCGTCGTATTACTCCAGAAAGCCAAAACAACTTCCGACTACTTAGGTAGTTTGCTGTCCCCCGAATTGTCCGTCGATAGCTCGCCGGGTTCATTTTTTCCAGTACTTCCCGCTCCCACCGGAGCACCTTTTGCTGGTACGGAAGTACTTCCGCTGCTAGACGCGTCGAACGATGGCTTGCTTCATTTCTCTACTGGGGTGCTCAAAACTTCTAAAGATTCCGAATGAGCTGCTGAAGGAGATCCGTAAGCTCTCCCAACTGCTGCTGTTCTTTCTCCGTAAATGAGGAAAGCGCTTTGGCAAGCGATTCCACGCGACGCTTGTGGCCGGCTTCGAGGATCTTCGTGCCCTTGGCGCTCGCTTCGAGGCGCACCCGCCGCCCATCTTCCGTGGCATGACGCCGGACCAAACCAGCGCGTTCCAGCCCGGCGACGATGCGGCTCATCGTCGGCGGCCGCACTTGCTCGGCATCGGCCAGTTGGCCCAGAGACCTCGGGCCACCGAAGACCAGAACCGACAACGCGGATAGCTGCGCCGGGCCGACCCCGCTTTCGCGGTCGCCGACGCGCAACCGCCGCAACAGGTGGATGGCTGCAGAGTGAAGCCGGTCGGCGGTCTGGAAAGTTTCTCCGCCCGCGAGACGTTTGGACTTGACATCCGTCATTGAATATAGTTAGCTATGCTAACTAAATTGTTCCCGGAGGTACACTGCCCATGAGCGCCGCTTCTTCAAACCTGGGCATCCAGAATATCGGCCAAATCTCCATCATTGTTCACGATCTGCAGCGCGCCACGGCATTCTACCGTGACACGCTGGGTCTGCCACTGCTGTTCACCGTCCCCAACCTCGCCTTCTTTGATTGCGGCGGCGTGCGGCTGATGCTTGGCCCCGCCGAAACGCCGGAGCTCGATCATCCCAGCTCCATCCTGTACTTCCGGGTTCCGGATATCAACGCCGCGCACCGCCAGCTTCTCGAACTCGGAGTGAAAATCGAAGCTCCGCCGCGTCTGATCGCGCCGATGTCAACCTACGACCTCTGGATGATGGGATTCCGCGATACGGAAGGGAATATCATGGAATTGATGAGCGAGGTGCCCCGTGTTGCGTAAGATTTTTCTCTTGCTGCCGTTTTTGCTGATACAGCCCGCGCTGGCTGCGGGCAGAGAGGTCCAGGACGGCTTCTTCAAAACCAGCGACGGAGTAAAGCTTCACTATCTGGAAGCCGGGAATGGACCAGCCATCTTCTTCGAACCAGGCTGGAGCATGCCCGCCTGGATCTGGGACCCGCAGATCAAGCACTTTGCCGAGCACTACCACGTTGTCGCGCTAGATCCACGGTCGCAAGGCGACTCCGACAAACCTCTCGAGGGCAACTCTCCCGAGCGCCGCGCACAAGACATCCAAGAGCTCGTCGATCACTTGAAGCTCGGTCCTGTCGTGCTGGTCGGTTGGTCACTCGGAGCGCCCGAACTGTTGAGCTACGCCGAGCAATTCGGGGGAGGCCAGGTGCGCGGGTACGTGCTGGTCGATGGTTTCGCTTGGGATAAACTGGACCCCCAGTTCGTCACCGGCATGCTCGGCATGTTCCGCAAGCTGCAGACGGATCGGCGCGATTTTACGGAGAAGTTTGTGCGCAGCATGTACAAGAAGCCGCAACCGGAGGAATACATTCAGCGGGTGGTGAAGGCATCACTGAAAATGCCTACCGATAGCGCCATCTCGGCCAGTGTCAGCTCCATCAGTCGCGTCGATTGGCGACCCGCAATTGCGAAGCTCCACCGTCCCGTGCTTATCTTGTGCCAAGCGGCACTAAAGAGCATGGCAGCCGATCTCGTTGTATCCATTGTGCCGTCCACACGAGTGGAAACGTTTGACGACGCGGGACATGCGTTGTTCGTCGATGATGCGACGCGGTTTAATTCCATACTTGAGGATTTCGTTCGGCATCTTCCTTTTGAATGAGACCAAGCAAAGAAAGCATTCAGCGCGCTACAAGGGTCATGCGGATTACGGTATCCTCTGTTGACCATGCATGACCTGAATTACTTCCGCGATCACCTGGACGTCTTCGCCGAAATGGCCAAGAAGCGCGGTGCCGTGCTCGACCTGGACGCTTTTCGCAAGCTCGATAAGGAGCGCCGCGAACTCATCACCGCGACGGAGCAGCTCAAAGCACAGCGGAACAAGGCTAGCGAAGAAATTGCCCGGCTGAAAAAGGAAAGGCAAGACGCCGACTCGCTGATCGCCGAAATGAAACAGGTTTCCGAGCGCATCAAACAATCCGACGAGCGAATCGCCCAGTTAGATGCCCAGCAGCGCGAACTCCTGCTCACGATTCCCAACGTGCCGCACCCTTCAGTGCCCGTGGGCGCGAACGCCGCTGACAACGTCGAAATCCGCCGTTGGGGCGCACCTCCTAAATTCGATTTCACGCCCAAGCCGCACTGGGAAGTCGGGGAGGCTGCGGGCATCCTCGATCTATCAGCAGCTACGAAGATCACCGGCGCGCGCTTCGCCGTCTACAGAGGGTGGGGTGCGCGGCTGGAGCGCGCGCTGGCCAATTTTTTCCTCGATGTCCATACCCGCGAGCACGGCTACACGGAAATCCTGCCGCCGTTTCTCGTAAACACCGCCTCGCTCACCGGCGCCGGTCAATTACCGAAGTTCGCCGCTGATCTTTTCAAAGTAGAGAACAGCGATTTCTGGCTTACGCCCACCGCCGAAGTCGAACTGCACAATCTGTATCGGGACGAGACCATTCCGGAGGAAAAACTCCCCATTCACGTCACTGCCTGGACCGCCTGCTTCCGCTCCGAAGCCGGCGCTGCTGGAAAAGACACCCGCGGTATTCTTCGCCAGCATCAATTTCAGAAGGTCGAACTCTTCAAGTTCACGCATCCGGAGAAAAGCTACCAAGAACACGAAGCCCTGGTGCGCAACGCTGAAACCATTCTCCAGAAACTCGGCCTGCCCTATCGCACCGTGCTGCTGTGCACCGGTGACATGGGTTTTGTTTCATCCAAAACGTACGACATCGAAGTTTGGCTGCCTTCGACGAAGGAATTCCGGGAGATCTCTTCCTGCTCGAACTGCGAAGCGTTTCAATCTCGCCGCGCGGGAATTCGCTTCAAGCCCAAGGGTGGCGGCAAGAGCGACTTTGTCCACACCTTGAATGGTTCCGGTCTGGCTGTCGGCCGCACGTGGATTGCTGTAGTAGAAAGTTATCAGCAGCGGGATGGCTCGATCTTGATCCCCGAAGCCTTACGCCCATACATGGGCATCGACCGCATTCCAGGGCCATAAGGGAGGAGGTCTCCTTCCCACCCACAATTTCTTTCTGGAGCGCCAAAGTTATAGATAAGTCTTTTATTATCTGTGTCTTGCAACAACTTTCACTCTTTTAGGGCCTACCTTAACGCTATCCCATTGGCCTCGCAACTTCTTGAAATCACGCCTTTTCGTTTGACTCGCCCTTTTGGCCTTGCATACACTCGCGACAAGGCCACTTAGGGGGATATCCGGTCCGCGTGGCCGAAACCAAGTCTCATGACTGTTTTTGCGCGCATCTTACGGTTTCTTTTTTGGCTTTTCGTGATCTCCTGGGGCATGAGGCTCGTGCGCCGCATTGTCGGCCGCGTCCTTCTGAACGCTAGCGCCGCGCGGTCGCCGGATCCGAATGCCGCTGCTTCGGGTGCTACTCAGACGGCTCACTCAGCGAGGCGGCTGGTGCGCGACCCCGTTTGCGGCATGCACGTGGATGAAACGCTTTCCATTCCGTTCCGAGATGAGGGTGAGCTGCTGCACTTCTGCTCCCCGGCTTGCCGCGATCGGTACGCCCTCAACACCAGGAAGTTTGCGGCAAACGGATAGACAGAATTTATCTCCAACGGATTTTGAAAATGGGCCAAGTGAAAACAGATTTTCTTAGACAAATCGAGTAGACGAAAGGACCGACGCCGATGGCCACGGTCGCAAAGCCTACAACCCCGACAAGACAGATAGGCGCACCTCCGATGGTGCCCCGCATCGCTCCGCGCGAAGACCTGAATCCTTTTCGCATCGCACAGATTCAGTTCGATATGGCCGCCGAATTCTTGAAGCTCGATCCTGGCCTGCGGCAAATTTTGCGCACTCCGAAGCGTGTGCTGGAAGTTTCCTTGCCGACCAAGATGGACAATGGCCAGGTGAAGGTGTTCACCGGCTACCGTGTGCAGCACAACGTGTCGCGCGGGCCAGGCAAGGGCGGCATCCGTTTCCATCCCAACGTCACGCTGGATGAAGTGAAAGCGCTGGCGGCGTGGATGACCTGGAAGACCGCCACTGTGAACGTTCCCTTTGGCGGAGCCAAGGGCGGCGTGATCTGCGATCCGAAGCGCATGTCCAAGAGCGAACTCGAACGTATGACGCGGCGCTATGCCAGCGAGATCCTGCCCATCATCGGACCTTCCCAGGACATCCCCGCGCCGGATGTTTACACCGACGCGCAGACCATGGCCTGGATCATGGACACCTACGCCATGACCGTGGGCCATTCGGCGCACGGAGTCGTCACCGGCAAGCCGGTTTCCATCGGGGGCTCCGAGGGGCGCCTCGAAGCCACGGCGCGTGGACTGCTCTACGTGGTCGAAGAGGCCTGCAAGCTGAAGAAGATCTCGCTTCGCGGCGCGACCGTGGCGGTTCAGGGATTCGGCAACGCCGGCGCGACCGCGGCCCGCCTGTTCTCGGAAAAGAAGGCCAAAGTCGTTGCCCTGAGTGACACGCGCGGCGGGGTAACGAATTCGCGAGGCATCGATCCCATCAAGGCCATTCGCTACAAGGAGCGTTCCGGCACGGTTGTCGGCATGCCCGGTGCCTCGCGCATCACCAACGATGAACTGTTAACGATGAAATGCGATATCTTGGTGCCTGCCGCGCTCGAAAATGTCATCACGCTCCACAATGCCGAGGCCGTGAAGGCCCGCATCGTCGCCGAAGCTGCCAATGGCCCCACCACTCCGCACGCCGATGAAATTCTAGCGCGCCGTGGGATTATCGTGCTGCCGGATATTCTCGCAAACGCCGGCGGCGTCACCGTGAGCTACTTCGAGTGGGTACAGAACCAAGAAGGCCTGACGTGGGACGTCGAGGAAGTGAACGCGCGCCTGCAGAAAATCATGGTTCGTGCCTTCCACGAGATGGTGGACACCATGCGCAAGCATCACGTCCCCCCGCGCGCCGGGGCCATGATCCTCGCCGTCGGCCGCGTCTCCGAAGCCACCCTCGTCCGCGGCCTCTTCCCGTGAGGGGCGATTCCTAGCCAGAAGTATGCCCATGCACTCTCCGGGCCGGCCGATTGGAATGACAGTACTAAGTTTGATTGCATTTGCGATTTCCGCGGCCTTCGTCATTCTGCGGGGGCTTTTTTTCTACTCAATTTTCCTTCAGCACCTGCCCGCATCCCTCCGCGAGGATCCCCAAGCGTTCGCTTACGCTGGCCAGGATTACCTTCACTGCGGGCCGCGATCTCTGGAGACGGAAGGACGGGGGGAGAAAGTTAGCCTACATCTCGACAATTCCCTTTGTGCCGCTGGGGATTGGCTTTCTTCTATCTTCCGATCTTGTGTACAACATGCTGGGAGCGGCTTTTTGCCCCTAGGCAGGATTTTTTCTAATCTATCTGCGGAAGCACACAATCTTGCAACGGTTTGCCGCACCACCGGCAGACGTGCCACGCTGAAGTTTTCTATTGCGCGCGATAAACGATGCGCGTACATTCGCAGTTGCCGGTCCGTTTTCTAAGCGGGACCGGCTATTTTCATTGTTCGAGTAAGAAAAAACGATGAGTACGAACGGACATAGCCATTCAACGCCGCCGATTCTGCTGACGATCGCGGGCTTCGATCCCTCCTGCGGCGCAGGCACTGCCGCCGACTTGAAAACTTTCGCCGCGCACGGCTGCTACGGCGTCGCCGCGATCACCTCTCTCACGGTACAGAACACCCAGGGCGTTGAATCCGTTCACAACACGCCCAGCGCGGAACTGCGCGCGCAACTCGATGCCCTGGCAAAGGACTGCGATATCGCCGCGGTGAAAATCGGGATGCTCGGCAATCGTGGTAACGCCGTGGTGGTGGCAGAATTTCTGGATGCTTACAAATTTGCTCACATCGTGCACGATCCCGTCATGAAATCCTCTAGCGGCGCCGAACTCCTCGATGTGGGCGGAATCAAATTTGTTGCCGCGGAACTACTGAAACGCGCGAGCGTCATCACCCCGAATGTGCTGGAAGCCGAAGTTCTAACGGGGCTGACAATCAAAGATGTAGCGGACATGGAAGCAGCGGCGCGCAAAATTATCGAGATGGGCGCCCCCGCCGTGATCGTCAAAGGCGGCCACATGGAGCGCGCCGTCGACGTGCTGTTCGATGGTGCGGAGATAGTAACGCTGGCCGGAGAGAAGACCAACGAGGACCACCCGCACGGCACCGGCTGCACTTTTGCTTCGTCGCTAACCGCGCAGTTGGCAGCGGGACGGGGATTGCTGGAGGCCGCCACACTTTCCAAGGCTTACGTCACGAAAGCGATCGAAAAGGGCTACCCCATCGGCAAGGGCCGCGTCCCGCTCGATCATTTCTATCGCCAGCGCATCGAGCCCCCCGCTCGCGGCATCCACGAGGTCCCGCAGCACGGCATGCACCCCGCCGCCGAACCCACCGCGCATTGATCAATGCGGCCGATGTTTTCGAGTCGTTCCTCCATTTGGCCTTTTTTGGCCCTGGCGGCTGCCGTTGGAATTGTGGCGCTGTTTGTCCCGCGAACTCCGCAGCCACTTTCTTACCATCATTTCGCCGATCGGCGAAGTTGGCGTGGCATCCCGAACTTCGGCGACGTTGCTTCCAATACCTTGTTTCTCCTGGCCGGATTTTGGGGTTTGGCATTTTTATGCCGGAAGTCCAGCCAGGAACGATTCATTGATCGAAGCGAGCGATGGCCGTACGTTTTCATCTTTCTCGGTCTCCTGCTGACGGCGTGCGGGTCCGCGTACTATCACCTGGCTCCGGACAATGCACGACTTGTGTGGGACCGGCTCCCGATGACGCTTGTTTTTATGCCGCTAGTGGCGGCCACCATCGCGGAGCGCGTCAACGTAAAGCTTGGCCTTTGGCTGCTACCTGTTCTGATCGCGGTCGGTGTCGGAAGCGTGCTTCAGTGGCGTTTGTCTGAGCAACAAGGTGCCGGCGACCTGCGCTTCTACGCGGCCATACAACTCTACGCCTTGCTCGCGCTGCTCGGCGCGCTGCTATGGGCTTCACGCTACACGCGGGGATCAGACCCGCTTATCGTGGCTAGTTTCTACGTACTCGCAAAAATATGTGAGGCAGCAGATCGCCAGATTTTTTCGTTGGGAGGCTTCTTGAGCGGACACACGCTCAAACATTTGGCTGCGGGTGCCGGGGGACTCTGGATTTTGAGAATGCTTCAGAAAAGGAAACCCATCGAGGATCACTGAATCCGATGAACGACTCGGCCGGCAACGACGGTGGCGACAGCTGCCCCTTTGAGGACGCGGCCGTCGAAGGGAGAGTTGCGCGACTTGCTCGGGGATTTTTTCACGTCGTAGGCCCAGGCGTGTGCGGTCGAGAAAATGGTCAAGTCGGCGGGCTGGCCGGGGGCGATCTTTCGTTGGATGCCGAGAACATGGGCCGGACCCGCCGTAAAGAGCTGCACCATGCGCATCAGCGAAAGCCGTCCGCTCTCGACCAATTGTTCCAGCGCCAGGGCCAGCGCCGTTTCGAACCCCAAAATACCGAACGGCGCGCGATCGAACTCCACATCCTTCAAAGCAGGCTCGTGCGGAGCATGATCGGTGGCAATGGCGTCCACGGTGCCGTCGGCAAGCCCAGCGAGCAGCGCTTCGCGGTCTTCCCGCGCGGCCAGCGGCGGATTCATCTTAAATTTCGAATCGTACTGCACGTCTTCGTCGATCAGAGTGAAATGATGCGGCGTGACTTCGCAAGTCATGCGCAGCCCGCGCGATTTCGCCAAGCGAACCTGCTCGAGTGACGCCTTCGCGGACAAATGCGCGATATGCAGGCGCGCGCCGGTAAGCTCAGCGAGTTGCACGTCGCGCGCCACGCAAACGGATTCCGCCGCCGCTGGCATCCCGCGCAACCCCAGCCGTGTTGAAGTCACTCCCTCGCGCATCACCGCCCCAGCAGCCAGCGAAACGTCCTCCGAGTGCTCCATCACCGGGAGATCCAGGGAGCGGCAGTAATCCATCACCTGCCGCGCGAGCTTTGCTGTAGCGATCGGTTTTCCATCATCGGAGACGGCCACTATCCCCGCGTCTTTCATGGCCGCGATTTCGGCAATGGCTTGGCCTTTGCTCCCCACCGAGGCGGCGCCAATCGGCCACACCCGGACGCTGCCGGCGACCTTCGCTCGATCGAGAATGAAGCGCGTCACGGAAGCATTGTCGTTCACCGGCTTGGTATTCGGCATGCAGCATACGGCCGTGAATCCGCCGCGCGCCGCCGCCCGCGTCCCGGTCTCAATGGTTTCCGAAGACTCCTGCCCCGGTTCGCGCAGATGGGCGTGAAGATCAATAAATCCGGGAGCGACGATCAATCCGCTGGCATCAAACACCTCCGTGCCTGGTGGTGCCGCAATCTTTCCCGGGGGTGCAAGCTCGTTTATTTTCTCGCCATCCAGCAACACCTCGAGACTCGCGTCCGTCTTCGACGCCGGGTCGAGCACGCGCCCGTTCTTAATCAGTAGCATTGGCGGATTCCTTGGGCTTCACTTCCAGCGCCGGATGCGTGCTGGTTTCCGTCGCTCCGCTGATCAACAGATACAAAATGGCCATTCGAACTGCCACCCCGTTGGTAACCTGCTCGAGCACGCAGGACTGCTGCCCGTCCGCCACCTCCGGGGTAATCTCGATCCCGCGATTCATCGGCCCCGGATGCAGCACAATGGCGTTCCGGCTCGCCCGTCGCAGCCTCTCCGCATTCAGTTGGTACAGCAGAATGTAGTCGTCCGCGGAAAGCGGCGGATCATTCAACCGCTCCGTCTGTACGCGCAGCATGATGATGACGTCCGCCCCTTCGAGAGCTTCCTCGATCCGGTACACGCAGCGAACCGGTGTCCCCGGTGCGATTTTCTCCAGCTCGCGCGGCACCCACATCGCCGGTCCGCACAAAGTGAACTTGCATCCAAATTTCCCCAGCAAATGAATGTTCGAACGCGCCACCCGGCTGTGCAGAATGTCGCCCAGGATGGTGACGTTGAGATTCTTGATCGACCCCAGCCGGTCGCGAATCGTCAGCGCATCCAGTAACCCCTGCGAAGGATGCTCGTGTGTGCCGTCGCCAGCGTTCACCACCGGAATGTCCAGATGCCGCGCCACGTAGTGCGGCGCGCCGGAGGCCGCATGCCGCATCACCAGGCAATCCGGCTTCATGGCGTTGAGATTGAAAACCGTGTCGAGCAGGGTCTCCCCCTTTTTCAAGCTGGAGGCCTCCGCCTGCAAATTCATGGTGTCCGCGCCGAGGCGCGAGGCGGCCGTCCCAAAGCTGATGCGCGTGCGCGTGGACGTTTCGAAGAACGCCAGCGCCACCGTCTTCCCGCGCAAGGTCGCCAATTTTTTTAGAGGATGCTTCTGAATTTCCTGAAAAAGCTTGCTTTGGTCGAGAAGAAAGCCGAGTTCGTCCGCGGTGAGCGGTTCGAGGGCCAGCAAGTCGCGGAAGCGCTGAGTCAATGTCCCTTCTCGAATATGGAACCAACCAGCAAAGTGTCCAAATCTACTCCACGCGGTCGACCAGCACGACGCGCTCTTCCTTGTCGATTTCGCGCAGGCGTACCTCAATGATTTCCGTGTCGCTGGTCTGCACGTTACGCCCGATATACTGCGCCTCAATCGGCATCTCGCGATGCCCGCGGTCCACCAGCACGCACAGCGAAACGCGCTTTGGCCGTCCCAGATCAAACAGACCATTCATGGCCGCGCGAATCGTCCGCCCCGTATACAAAACGTCATCCACCAGGACCAGCTCCATGTTATCAACGACAAATGGAATGTTCGAAGAGCGCAGCACCGCTTGCGGCGCAACTTTCGAAAGATCGTCGCGATAAAGTGTAATGTCCAGCACCCCCACGGGCACATCCACCCCGTCAATCCCGCGCATGGCCTGCGCAATCCGCTGCGCCAGGGGCACTCCGCGCCTGACGATGCCGATCAGCGCCAGGTTTTTGGTCCCGCCGCTTTTTTCAACGATTTCATGAGCCAGCCGCTGCAAGGTGCGGTCAATTTCCGGCGCGGACATCAATTGGCTCTTTTCGACGATGCGCATGGTCGGGTAATCCTATCATTCCTGACCGCGCCGCGGTCAATCCAGTCCGCGATCATCGAACAACAAGCAGGTCGTAGTAGACTCTTGGCGGATTGCGGAGGCGGCCTTAGCTATGGTTTCGAGCAGATTCTTGTGGAAGAGCGCGGTGGTCCAGCGCGGGATGATGGCGGCGGCATTTCTACTCTCCGGAAGCATTCCGTTTGTTCCGAGCGTCACGGCCCAAGGGCCGCCTCGCGCAGCAGCTCCCCAGGCGTCCGAAGCGCCCGCAAGGCCCAAGCTGGTCGTGCTCCTGGTCGTGGACCAGATGCGCGGCGACTACGTAGACAAATTCCTCGGCCAGTGGACTGGTGGCCTCCAACGCCTCGTCGAGGAAGGCGCGTGGTTCCGCGACGCTGCCTATCCTTACGCGGCCACGGAAACTTGCGTGGGCCACGCGACTATTTCGACCGGAGCATTTCCCGCCACCCACGGCATGGTGGCCAACGCGTGGTGGGACCGCAAAGAACAAAAAACGGTGACCTGCACCTCCGACCCGGATCCCCGCGTAAAGAACATTGGTTATAGAGGTACCACTCCGCAAGGCGCAGATTCTGCCTGGCGTATGGCCGTGCCCTCTTTTGCCGAAGAATTGAGATTTCAGACCAGCGGCCGAACGCGCATCGTGACGTTTTCGCTGAAAGCGCGCGCGGCCATCACCATGGCTGGGCACAAAGCCGATGCCGCCACCTGGTTCGACGGCGGCGCGTGGGTCACCTCCAGCGCCTATGGCACGCTGCCTTTCATCGAAGAGCAAGCCAAGTCGCATCCGGCAAAAGCGGACTTCGGCAAGAGTTGGTCACTTGCACTCCCGGAAAGCGCCTATTGGTACGGCGAGAAAGCTCTCGGCGCCGTTCCTCCTGGCGGTTGGGATCTCAGGTTTCCCCACCCGCTCCGGGGAAAATCGGGCAGCGGCGAACCAGACCCCGACTTTTACATTCAATGGGCCTCCAGCCCTTACGCTGACACGGCGTTGACGGAACTAGCTGAGAAAGCGGTGGACGCGCTGAATCTTGGCAAAGCCGCCGGAACCGATTTTCTCGCCGTGGGCTATTCCACGGTGGATTATGTCGGCCACGAATTCGGCCCGCGCAGCCGCGAGATTCAGGACGTCCTTGTGCGCTTGGACAAGGATCTCGGCAATCTTTTCGCGCATCTGGATCAGAAAGTCGGCCGTGGGAATTATGTTGTCGCGCTGACCGCCGACCACGGCGTCGTCCCCGTTCCTGAAGACATGCAAGAAACCGGCGCCGATGCCGGCCTCTTGCATTTGCCGGAGCTGCAAGAACGAATCGAAAAAGCCCTCGAAGCGTTCAACTATCCAAAGCGCGCTGTTGCCAGCGTCAGCGGCAGTGACATCTATTTTGCGCCCGGCGTCTATGACAGGTTGCAGCACGAGCAAGCCGCCATGGAGGCCGTTCTGAATGCCGCGCTGGAGCAGCCCGGCGTGGCGGCCGTCTATCGCGCCGAAGAATTGCGCAACCGCCCCACCACAGAAAGCCCCACGCACCGCGCCTTCGCTTACAGTTATTTTCCCGGTCGCAGCGGCGACCTATTCATCCTGCCAAAGCCGTACTGGCTGCTCGATGGCACGCCCCTCGGAATGCAGCGTTCCTACGGTACCGGCCACGGCGTACCCTACAACTACGATCAGCACGTCCCCATTTTGCTGATGGGCTTCGGCATCCAGCCCGGCCAATACTTTCAACCCATCACGCCGGCCGACATCGCCCCAACCTTCGCGGCCCTCTGCGGAATCACGCTGTCCTCCCGCGACGGCCGGGTCCTCGCTGAAGCGTTGAAGAAACCACCCGCGCGCCGCGCCCAACCGTAGCCCGCGCCCAAAATCCGCTCTGCCGTCAGCCCCCCACACAAATCGACGCAATTTTCGTAGCGTTGCGCTGCGTGCTCCCATCGAGAGCCACGGATCCCTGTGCGGTTGGTGGGAGTTCTATGAATTTGATTAGTGCTTGCCTGGCAGGTCTCCATACGTCGACAAAACGGAAACCAACTGAGGGAGATTCTCGGCGGACGGGTCGACCTTCGTGTTATCCTTTTCCCCGAAGTGAGCTCCGCTGGCGCCGTTGACCTCAGCGTAAGAATTGGCGCGTTGCGCCTGCGGAATCCTATTCTCGCCGCCAGTGGCACCTTCGGTTACGGCCTCGAATTCGCCCACCTTGTTGACCTGAACCTCCTCGGAGGCTTCGTCACCAAGGGGCTTTCCCGAGAACCCCTCGAAGGCGCTCCCGCGCCCCGGCTTTTCCCCACTCCCTCGGGGATGCTCAACGCCGTGGGGCTCCAGAATGTGGGCGTTCGCGCCTTCGTGGCGGAAAAGCTTCCGGCACTGCGAAAATTCGATACCGCGGTCATAGCTAACGTCTTTGGTTACACCCTGGAGGACTACGTCGAGGTTATCAGGGTCTTGGAAGGCGCCGAGGGGCTAGCCGGGTATGAACTCAATGTCTCATGCCCCAACGTCAAGAAGGGGGGTATGCAGTTCGGTAGCGATCCAACCCTGGTAGCAGAGGTAGTCGGGGCCGCCCGAAAGGCCTCACCTAAAAGGCCCCTTTGGGTCAAGCTTTCCCCTCTTGTTACAGACATTGGACTTATCGCCCGGGCTGCCGAAGAAGCTGGAGCCGATGCGCTGACCGTGGCAAATACCTACCCGGCAATGGCCGTTGACTTCCACACGGGAAAGTCTCGACTTGGCAATCCAACCGGCGGTTTGTCAGGTCCCGCCATTAAACCCATCACTTTGAGGCTAGTCTGGGAAACGAGGAAGGCCGTCAGATCACCAATTCTAGGGTTGGGTGGCATCGAGACGGTCGAAGACGTGCTTGATTACCTGGCAGTAGGTGCTCTGGCTGTACAGGTCGGGACGGCCACGTTTACTGATCCGAGGGTCTGTGAGCGACTTGTGGACGCCCTTACTAACGTACTACTTCATGTTAAAGCGTTTACTGTGAATGAGATAAGAGACAAATTTCGGGCAGAAAATGGTTGACATGACGATCGTTTTTTGCTACACTTTTTTGGATCTGAGTAGCACAAAGAACACACTATGAGACATCGACTCTTCATGATGTGGGCAGCGCTGCGCTGGGTAGCTCTCATGTTCCTCATCGCTCCGGCGATGGAGGCTCCCCTGGTGGCGCATCTGAATCAACCGGTGAGGCCGATTAAGACCTGGGTGGGTAATTCCAGTTGGTATGGCCCCGGGTTCAACGGGCGTAAGACCGCCAATGGGGAGCGCTTCGACTCCGAAGCCCTTACCGCAGCACACCCCAATTTGCCCTTTGGCTCCGTGGTCCGCGTAGTGAACCCCCGGAACGGCAAGTTTGAGGTAGTGCGCATCAATGACCGGGGCCCCTATCAGGAAGGGCGCGAAATTGATGTATCCTATCGTGTCGCCCGGAAAATCGGCTTGATCCATTCCGGGGTGAGCCAGGTCCGGCTCGAGTTGATGGAACTACCCGAGAAGCACTGACCCCGAAGGAGTCGGGGTCAACTATGACCCTGACTTTCGACGCGCATCCCCGCAGCAGTTTGATCGTCGCCCTTGATTTCGATTCTCTTTCTTCGGCGACGAAGTTCGCCAAGCAAGTTGCCGATCTCGTAGGCATGTTCAAGATTGGCAACCAGCTTTTTACCGCCGCAGGTCCGGCCGCCGTCAAGGAAGTTGCCGCATTGGGCAGCGGTATTTTTCTGGACCTGAAATTCCACGACATACCGAACACCGTTGCCGGCGCGGTGCTTTCTTCGGCGGCGATGACCGGAGTGCAGCTCGTCAACGTGCATGCGCTCGGCGGCCAAGCCATGCTGGAAGCCGCGGTGCAAGCCATCAGTGCAGGCGTTCCGATGGGAGCCGATCGGCCTCGCCTTTTGGCGGTCACCATCCTGACGAGCATGGATCAGAAGACCATGAAGGAAGTCGGGATCGGCGGCGCTCCCAGACTCCGTGTCGTGAAACTGGCGCAACTTGCAAAAAGAGCCGGTGTCGATGGCGTCGTCGCTTCGGTCGAGGAAGCCAAGGCGATTCGCAAGGCTTGCGGCCGTGATTTCTTGATCGTTACGCCTGGCGTTCGCCCAAAAGATTCAGCGGTGGAATCCAAAGCAGAAGACCAAGCCCGGAAAGCTACACCGACCGAAGCGATTCGCGCCGGCGCCGATTTCCTGGTGGTGGGCAGGCCCATTCTTGCCGCCGCCGATCCGCGCGCGGCAGCGCAGGCTATCGTGGACGAAATTGCCGCCGCGAAATAGTTTCCGCAGTTTGACCCGCGATTCTTTCCTCCAGTAGCATCGAAGCGGCAGAAGAATTTCCGCCATGTCCATTGCCATGAAGAGCGTAATTGTTGGCACGGCCGGGCACATCGACCATGGGAAATCGACATTGGTTGAAGCGCTGACCGGCACGCATCCGGACCGCCTCGCCGAAGAGAAACGCCGCGGGATCACCATTGATTTGGGTTTTGCATTTCTGGAAGAAAATGGTGTGCGCTTCGGTTTTGTAGATGTGCCGGGGCACGAAAAATTTGTGAGCAACATGCTGGCGGGCGCGGCGGGCATCGATGTACTGCTGCTGGTGATTGCGGCGGACGAATCCATCAAGCCGCAAACACGCGAGCATTTCGATATTTGCCGGTTGCTGGGGGTGAAGCGCGGCGTGGTGGCGCTGACGAAGAGCGACATGGTGGAGAGGGAAACACTCGAACTGGTGCGGATGGAAGCAGAGGAATTCCTGCGAGGATCGTTTCTGGAAAAAGCGCCGCTCGTGCCGGTGAGCGCGAAAACTGGCGCTGGACTTGGCGAGTTGAAGAAAGCCTTGAGCGAGGCGGCAGCAAGCGCGTCTCGGAAGGATGCAGCGCGATACTTCCGGCTGCCGATTGATCGCGCGTTTGCCATGAAAGGATTTGGCTCGGTAGTGACGGGCACGCTGATTTCTGGAAGCGTCGGCCCGGGCGATGAAGTGGAATTGTTCCCGAGCGGCGAGCGGCTGCGCGTGCGCGGCGTGCAGTCAGGTGGAAAATCCGTGGAACGCGCGACGCCCGGGCAACGCACCGCAGTGAATCTCGCTGGGATTGAGCACACCGCGCTGGAGCGTGGGATGGTATTGGCGGCGCCGGGAAAATTCCGGAAGACGCGGAGAATTGACGTTCGGCTGGAGCTGTTGCCATCCGCAAGAAAAATGAAGCCAGGCGCGCGCGTGCACTTTCACGCGGGAACGGCGGAAACGGTCGCCGAACTATTTTTTCACGGACAGAAAGAACTGCCGCCGGGTGGAAGCGCGCTCGCAAATCTAAAGCTACAGGATGAAGTGCTGGTGCTGCCGGGCGACCGCTTCATCGTGCGGCAGTTTTCGCCGGTGGTCACGATTGGAGGAGGCGGCGTGCTGGACCCGCTGGCGCGGCGGCCCATGCTGCGGGATAGGGGACGCGCGGTGTTTCTTGAAACGCTCGAGCGACAGAACGGCGAGGAAACTCTGGCGGCGATGGCGGAACGTGCGCTTCTGGGGCTCGGGTACGCAGAGATCGTGGCGCGGGCGGGGTGGACGGAAGAGGAAATTCAGCAGGCTTTAGAAAAACTTCGCGGAACGGGACGCGTGAAAACCGTGTCGACCGAGCCGCTGGTGCTGGTTTCCGGAAAATTGTTTGAAGACGTGCGCAAGAAAATCATCGAAAGAGTCGAAAGATTTCAGAGGGAAAATCCTTTGCTGCCAGGAATCGCGCGCGAGGATTTGCGCGCGAGCCTGGGAAAGCGCGTGCGGGGTGAAACTTTTCGCGCCGCGCTGGAAGAACTCGCCGCCGAGAAGAAGCTCGACGTGCAGGGAGAATTGGTAAAGAAAGCGGGATCGGAAATCGCCCTCCTTCCCGAAGAAGCCCAGGCCAAGGAACAGATCGAAGCGGCGTTTGCTTCCGCGAGCCTTGCAGTGCCGTCGGTGAAAGAGGTGCTCGGAAAACTCGCTGTCGAAGCCAAGCGAGCGGAGAAGTTGCTGCAGATCCTGCTGCGTGAAAAAAGGCTCGTGCGGGTGTCGCTGGAATTGGTTTTTCACCGTCAAGCGCTGGCGCAACTAAAGGAGCAGCTTGCCCTTTACAAAAAGGCAAAAGGCGACCGGATTTCCGTACCCGCATTCAAGGAACTGACGGGGATCACACGGAAGTACGCCATCCCCCTGCTCGAATACCTCGATCGTGAACATGTGACACGCCGGGCGGGGGACGAGCGTGTTATCCTGTAGGTGCAAGAAGCGGCAAAGACTTGCCGCGCAGAGCTAGCTGCGCTAGGGTTTAACTAGCGCGCCGCCAAGCGGGGCGCGTGGAGGCGTTTCATGGGCGAATTTGGAATTATGCACTGGCTTGTAGTTCTGGTCATTGTACTGATTTTCTTTGGCGGTAAGCGAATCCCGGAAATCATGAAGGGATTTGGCGAGGGCATCCGCAGCTTCAGGGACGGCATGTCCGGCACTTCGCAAACACCGGCGCCACCGGCACAGGCGCCTGCTCCTCCACCCGTAGATAAGCCTGCCGAAGAAAAGAAGTAGCGCGGAGCGCGCAGAAGTTCGATTGACGATGAAGCGACGTCGATCACTATCCATACAGTCGTCCCGAAGCCGCCCCCAAAAGACAACCCCTGCCAAAGCGGACCGACCTTGCTTGTAGGTTCAGCCGAAATCCTTCGACGAACCTTATCGTTCGCCTCAAGATGACAAGTGCGTTGAGGCAATAGCCGGTGGGTGCAAGAGCGACGGGGCCCTTCGACTGCGCACAGGCTAAACAAGCCCCCGCCCCTACGAAGAAGAGGCAGGGCATCGCTGGCGGCAAGAGAATTGTGTCCAAAGAGTAGCGGAAAGCACTTATCTGATGCGCAGAACCTGTACTTTCGTCCAGTAGCGGCGGCACAACTTTCGAAGCAGCATCGGGTAGGTGACCCGGGACTCGCAAATTCTGAACAGAAAGTTTAGGAGAGAACCATGAAATTCACCTGGATGAAGTGGGGCGCATGGGCGGTCGTCGCGCTGCTGGCGGGCAGCATGGCCATGGCGCAGGATCAACCGGCCCCGAGCGCGCAGAGCGGAAGCTCTTCGACGGCAGCAACACCAGCGGCAGCGCCAACTCCGGCGGCTAAACCCAAGCCCACGGTGGCGCAGCGCAAAGAAAATCAGCAGGACCGCATCGCGAGTGGCGTACAGAGCGGCCAACTGACGGCGGCGGAGACGGCCAAGCTGGAAAAGAAAGAAGCCGCCATCAACAAGGAAACGGCCGCGGATCGCGCAGCCAACGGCGGCAAACTGACAACCGCAGAGAAGAAGCAGATCAACCATCAGCAGAATCAAGTTTCCAAACAGATTTATGCCGACAAGCACAACGCCAATACGGCCCACTACGGGAACGACAAAGTGGGCCAGCGCCGCGAAAACCAGCAGGACCGCATCGCCCAAGGCATCAAGAGCGGGCAAATGACGGCCGGCGAAGCGGCTAAAGCCGAGAACCAGCAGAAAAACATCAACAAACAGGTTGCTGCGGACCGCCAGGCCAACGGCGGGACGCTGACGGCCTCCGAAAAGAAGCAGATCAACAAGGAACAGAACGCGGCGTCGAAGAACATCTACCACAAGAAGCACAACGCCAAGACGCAGCCGCAGGCACAGCCGAAACCGTAACTTTCCTCCACCCCGTGAACAAGAGAGG
>Ga0066710_100001130_pt1 | contig 19052 bp, 13 predicted proteins | sample GraSoiAngelo_159_FD_79666 | JGI IMG/M metagenome (GOLD analysis project Ga0066710, IMG submission 79666) | Grasslands soil microbial communities from the Angelo Coastal Reserve, California, USA - 14_1009_16_40cm | ecosystem: Environmental > Terrestrial > Soil > Grasslands | place: USA... | reverse complement strand
GTCGCGACGAACAAGTGTCCGCTCTGCCCCGGCCACGCGACGAGATCGCGCACGAAGTGGTTCCCGAGCGTTCCGTTCAGGCTGTCGGGATCGAACCAGGTGGCGCCGTCGTCGTCGCTGCGGTACACGCCGGAGCCGTAGGCCGAGGCGTAAACCCTCCCCGCCAGGACCGGGTCGGGGACGATGCCGTGCTCGGAATCGTGGGAGAACAGCTCCATGGCGCGCGTCCACGAAACGCCGTGGTCGGCGCTGCGCCAGGACTGGTCGCCGAATCCGAGCCCGGCGTACACGACATGGGTCGACGGCCGCACCGCCAGCGAGAACCCGAACGTCGCGAGCAGACCGCCGTCGAGCTGGGCCCAGGATGCGCCGAAGCTCGTGGTCGAGTAGATGCCGCCGCCGTCCGTGCCGGCGAGCGCCGCGCGCGGCGTCGCGGCGGAGCCGAGCAGCGCGTCCGCGACGCCGTTCGTGAGCCCCGCGCCCGCCGGATGCCATGTCGAGTCGTTCATCGTGGTGACGAACACGCCTGAGCCGTCGCTGCCGACGTAGCGCAGCGTGTCGGCCAGCGCCAGCGAGCGCATGCGGAGCGTCGGCAGCCCGCGGTTGATGCGGCTCCAGCTGTTGCCGCCGTCCGCGCTCTTCAGCACGCCGCGATCCAGCTCCGCGACGTAGATGCGGCTGGGATCGAGGCGGTCGAACTGGATCTGCTCGGCGGCGCCGTGCGTGGCCGTGGTGTCCGGCACCTGCGACCACGGGAGCCCGCCCGCGTAGCTCCTGTGCACGCCGCCCCCGGTGCCGGTCGCGACGTAGACCGTCTCGGGATTCGCCGGATGCAGGACCACGTCGCGCACGCTCGTGTTCACGAGGCCCAGGTTGATCTGGCTCCAGTGCCGTCCGGCGTCGAGCGACTTGAACACGCCGCTGCCGTTCGTGCCGGCGTAGATGGTTCCGGTCTTCACGGGATGGATCGCGAGCGCGCGGACCGAGTTCAACGTCGACAGCGACGTGGCCCACGTCACGCCGCCGTCGGTGCTGAGGAACACCCCGTCGTTCGTCCCGCAGAACACGGAGTCGGGATGCTGGGGCTCCACCGCCAGCGCGCGCACGAACGTGTTGACGAGACCGGTCCGGTACCCGGTCCACGTGGCGCCGCCGTCGAGCGAGCGGTAGACGCCGGCGCCGAACGTCGCGGCCCACAGCCGCGCCGGGTTCAGCGGATCACGGGCGATGGCCTCGACGCTCTTCGCGCGCGGCGCGGTACCGGTCCAGACCTGAGTGCCGGCCAGGGCCCGGGCGTGAATCAGAAGCGGGGATAGTGCCAGGAGCGCGAGTGACGTGAGAGCGAGCGAATGGTGCCGAGCTTGCGCCGCACCGCGAGAGCGAGCACGCATGGAACGACGTACCTTCCTGGACCGTGTGTCGAGGTGCGATGTCCGAGGGGCAGACACGGTGGGCTGCGGCGCTGATTCAACCGATCCTAACATCGTCTGGGCGAAGGGGTGCAAGCCCTGCGCCAGTGATACTGGTTCACCTTGGCAGTAAAGCCACGGGCGCGCCGCCGACTACATCAACAGAAAGTCAAAATGAACCACCTCCCGGGCACAATGCAACGGTTCACGCGGTCCGCGCCGGTACCGTCTCGAAGAACGCCGCGTGCAGCGCGCGCACGGCGTCCGCACAGCGCCCGCCGCCCACCCGGAAGATCAGGGCGGTCGGGGTGGCCCGCAGCGCCAGGGTCGGAACGGCGGCGCGATCGAGCGCCGCTTCGGCGCGCGTCACGTCGGCCGCCCCCAGACCCAGGCCCACCACCGACACGAACCCGGTGCCGTGCTCGAGGTCGAGCCGCCACTCCATCCCCGGCCCGCGCAGCTCGCGGAACCGCTGCTTCAGCGTCTCGGCGTCGCCGCGCGCGCCGATCCACACCAGGGCATGGTGCTGCTCGCCGGTCTGCTCGTGCGCGATCAGCTCCAGCTCCGGCAGGGCGTCGGCCACCGCCTCGATGATGGCGCGGGCCTCGCCGCGGCCGCCGGCGTTCCCCTCGGCGATCGCGATCGAAACGTCGTCGCGATGGGTGATGGCCTCGATCCGGGCTCCTTCCATGTCGTCTCCTCCGATGAACGTGCCGGGTTCGTCGTCGAACGACGAACGCACCACGATCGGCACGCGATGGCGGGCCGCCAGGTCCACGCACCGCGCGTGGAGCACGCGGCCCCCCAGGTGGGCGAGCGTCGAGCACATGCGGTAACCCAGCCGCGGGATCACGCGGGCGCCGGGGACCAGCCGGGGATCGGCCGTGTGCACGCCCGCCACGTCGGTATAGATCTCGCACAGCGCCGGCCCCAGCGCGCCGGCGAGCGCCACGGCGGTGGTGTCGGAGCCTCCGCGACCCAGCGTCGTGATCTCCCGCGTCCCGGGATTCACGCCCTGGAACCCGGCCACGATCACGACCCGCCCGCGCTCGAGCTCGGCGCGGATGCGGTCGGGCCGGACGTCGACGATGCGGGCCGCGCTGTGGTTGCCGTCGGTGAGGATCCCGCTCTGGGAGCCGGTGAACGAGATCGCTTGAACGTCCAGGTCGTGGAGCGCCATGGCCAGCAGCGCCATCGTGACGCGCTCTCCCACCGTGAGCAGCATGTCGAGCTCGCGCTTGCTCGGCGCCTCCGAGACCTGCCGGGCCAGCGCCAGCAGGTCGTCGGTCGTCTTGCCCATGGCCGAGACCACGACGACGAGCTCGTTGCCGGCCGCGCGCGCCCGCGCGACCCGTCCTGCGACCGCCCGGACCCGATCGGGATCCGCGACCGACGTTCCCCCGTACTTCTGAACGACGAGCGGCATGGCGTGAGTTATACGGCAGTGACTCGCGCACGCGAAACTCGGGCGCGTTTCACGCGGCACCTGGCCGGGAGCGCGGATCCTCTCGCGGAGCGAGCATCGAGGCGCGCGCGAGGCGGCGGCCATTGACGGTGTTTAGGCCGCTGGCTATAGTCCGCGGCGTCCGTATTGCGCGGAAGTAGCTCAGCCCGGTAGAGCCCCACCTTGCCAAGGTGGTTGTCGCGGGTTCAAATCCCGTCTTCCGCTCCATGCTTCCGTCGGGGCCGGCCCATGACCGGCCCCGAGCGTTGGGGGTCGCTCACCGCGACCGCACGGAACGCGCCGGTCGAGCCCGGCGGCCCGGCGCGGCGCGCAACCGAGAGGTGTACCGCACGGGAAGTCATGGGTACGCGAAGACATGACTTCCGGCACGGAACACCGGGGAGGTGCGCGTGAGCCCTCGTGCTCCGGGCGGCGATCGTGCCGCGGTCGAGCGGGCCGTGCGGGAACTGATCCTGGGTCTGGGTCTCGATCCGGCCGCCGAGCCGGAGCTGGAGGAGACGCCGGTGCGCGTGGCCGGCCTCTACGCCGAGATCTTCTCCGGCCTCGATCCCGCGAACGAACCGCAGCTCTCCGTGTTTCCGCACGCCGGGACCGGCGACGAGCTGATCGTGGTGCGCGACCTCGAGTTCCACTCGCTGTGCGTCCATCACTTCGTGCCGTTCTTCGGCGTCGCGCACGTCGCCTACCTTCCGGGGCGGCACATCGTGGGCGTCAGCGGACCGGCGCGGCTCGTCGACTACTACTCGCGGCGTCCCCAGCTCCAGGAGCGCATCTCCCACCAGATCGCCGATCACTTGGAACGCTCGCTTCATCCGCGCGGGATCGCCGTCACGCTCGAGGCGCGCCACTTGTGCATGGAGATGCGCGGCATCCGCAAGCACGGGATGGTCGTGACGCGCGTGCGCCGCGGCGCCCTCACGGATCCCAAGTGGACGGCGCAGCTCCCCTGAGCGTCCGGGGCCGGGCTCATGGATAGTCCGGGCCGCGCCGAGCTCGTGATCGTCGGCGCCGGTCCCGCCGGAGTTTCGGGCGCGCTGTGGGCGCGCACGCTCGGGATCGAGCTGCGCGTGATCGAGCAGGCGGAGGAGGTCGGCGGCCAGCTCGGGCTCGTGCACTTCCACCCCGCCGAGCTTCCCGGTATCGCGCGCGGGAACGGGCCCGAGCTCGCGGCGATCTACGCGGGGCAGCTCGAAGCCGCCGGCATCCGCGCCGAGCTCGGCGTCGAGGCCCAGTCGCTCGAGCCTTCCGCGCGGGGCGTCGCCGTACGGGTCGCCGGCGGGCGGATCGAGGCCGTGGCGGCGCTCGTGGCGACGGGCCTGCGCCGGCGCCGGCTCCTGGTCCCGGGAGAGGCGGCGCTCGCCGGGGCCGGGGTGTCGTACTCGGCGCGGCGTGATCGCGATCGGTTCGCCAACCGCGACATCGTGGTCGTGGGAGGCGGAGACGGAGCGTACGAGAACGCTCTGCTGCTCACGGCGGCAGGGTGCCGCGTGCTGATCGTGGTGCGGGGCCGCCCGCGCGCGCGCGCCGAGTTCCGGGCGCGGGTCGCGGCCGACCCCGCGATCGAGGTGATGGAGCAGGCCCGCGTGGTCGAGATCCTCGGCGCCGGCGAGGTCGAGGCGGTGCGGATCGACCACCGGGGCTCGCTCGTCACCCGGGCCGCGCGCGGGGTGGTGATCAAGATCGGGATGGCGCCCAACAGCGAATGGTGCTCGAACCTCGCGCGCGACGCCGGCGGCTACCTCGAGGTCGACGCCCGCGGCCGCACCTCGGCGCCGCGGGTGTGGGCGGCCGGCGACGTCGCGCGTCCGCTGCGGCCGAGCGTTGCGGCCGCGGTCGGCGGCGGCGCGATTGCGCTCGCCGACATCAGGGCCGCGCTGCGCGGGGAGTGAGTCGCGCTGGCGCTTCGGGACGATGTTCGACGGCGTTGAATTTCGCACGATCCGGTGCGACGGCAGTCGGCCATCGCACGATCCGGCTCCGCCCGGCGTGCAAATCGCGCGATCGTCGCATTGCATTCTTGTGAGTGGTCGCCGCGCTCCGGTATAATTGCCTGGCTCGCGGTAGAGGCCCGTCCGCAAGGACACGGGCCTCGACATTTTTCAGCCCATGAGTGTTCCGGTATGGAACACTAGAGCGACCGTCATGGTCTGGCCGGCGGTCGTGGTTGGCTGTTCATCCCAGGTTCCCCGCGCGCCTCCCCCTGCCGCGCGCCGCTTCCGCTTCCAGGGAACTTCGCCACCACGACCCCACATTGGATCCTCGCGGCGGAAGGCGAGGATCCCCACGCCGCGGGCCGGCGGGACCCCTGGTGAACGCTAGCGCTTCACGGGGACCACGTTTCGGTCGTCGAGCCCGAGCACGTTGACCAGGTCCGATCCCGACGGAATGATGTACTTCGACTGCTGCGCCAGCACGATCTGCAGCACCTCGAGCTTCCGGCTGATCTCGGCGCGCTCCTTGAAGAACTGCTCGGCCGCGGTCGAGATGAGCTCGATCGCCTTGGCCTCGGCGTTGGAGCGCAGGATGCGCGCCTGCGCGTCGCCCTCCGCCTTGAGGATCTCCGACTGGCGCACGCCCTCCGCCTGCAAGATCTGCGACTGCTTCACGCCCTCCGCCTCCAGGATGTTCGCGCGCTTGTCGCGCTCGGCCTTCATCTGGCGCGACATCGCCTCGGTGATGTCGGCGGGAGGATCGATCTTCCGCACCTCGACGCACGTCACCTTGACGCTCGAGGTATTGGTCGCCTCGTCGAGCACGTTGCGCAGGTTGGCGTTGATCGTGTCGCGGGCGGTGAGCGTCTCGTCGAGCGACTTGTCGCCGATCAGGTTGCGAAGGTTGGTCTGCGCCAGCGTGGTCGCCGCGTAGCCGAAGTTCTGGACCTCGAACGTCGCCTTCACCGGGTCGATGATGCGGTAGTAGATGACCGCGTCCACCGTGACCGACACGTTGTCCTTCGTGATCACCTTCTGCGGCTCCACGTTGATCACGCGTTCGCGCATGTCGACCTTGATCATGCCCTCGATCACCGGCATCAGGAACGTGAGGCCGGAGTCGACCGTGGACCGGTAGCGCCCGAGCCTGAGCACCAGTCCCTTCTCGTACTGCGACACCACGCGGGCGGAGCGCCCCAGCGACAGGAGCGCGATGAACAGCACCACGACGAGCAGCAGGAATCCGAGCTGAGCGATCATCGGCTACCTCACCTGTAGGGTGACGCCGTCCACGCCTTGGACGGTGACAAGAGCGCCCGGCTCGAACGGACCCGCCCCGGGCACGGGCACGGCGCGCCACACTTCGTCGCGGACGCGCACCTGCCCCGGCTCGTGCGTGGCCACGCGCACGGTGACGAGCGCCTGCTGGCCGAACAGCGCATCGACGTTGGACGGCAGGGACCGGTGTTGCATCCGGCGGCGCACCCAGCGCCGCCCGATCGCGATGTAGCCGGCGCACAGCACGCTCGCGACCACGAAGCCCGCCGAGGTACTGCGAAGCGCGAGCCCGAGGCCGCCGCCGAGCACGAACGACGAGCCGATCAGCACGAGATCGAAGCCGGCGAACCCGCCAAACGCCACCTCCAAGAGGATGAGGACGGCGCCCGCCACGATCAGTATCCAGTTCCACCCGATGCTCATGAATCCTCCACGGCGTCGACGCTTGGTCCGGCCGCGCTGCGAGATAGGACGGCCGCGGTCGAGTGGTTGCCCAGGCGGCCCGCGACTCCACGTCGGGGCCCGGACCTTATCACCGGGCGGCCCGGCCAGCGCCATGCCGGTCCGGGAGCACGCGGCGCTGAGCGATTTCGCCCAAGCGGAGGAGTGTTGCGGCCCAAACCGCGGCGGCGCCCCTCAGTCGTCCGGGCTAAAGGCGCAGCCGCCGCGGGCCGAAATAGGACAAGGGATCCCCCGCAGACCGCCGAATGGCGCCGCGCGGGACACGCTCGCTCATGGACTCGCTGCGCACCTGCCATCGACTGTTCACGATCGCGGTCGTCGCGACGCTGGCCGGCTGCGCAGCGCCCGGCGCCGTGATCCGCGGGAGCTTGAGCCTGCCGGGCGCTCCCGCGGCGGCAGCTCGATCCGCTGCGGCGACCTCGGCATCCGGAGCCGAGCAGAACGGAGCCGCGAGCCCCATCCTTCCCACCGGCGTCAGGAGCGGCGGCGGCGGCGGCGGGCAGCACGGGGCCGACAGCGGCGCCGCGAAATCCGGTTCGCGCCCGCCTTCGGCGAGCGCCGCGGGCCCGGCCCACGCCCCGGCCAGCGCCATGGTCGCGCGGGGAAGGCTCCACGCCCCGCGAGCGGGTACCAGGCGCGCGCGTCCAGACGCACTCGACTCGAGGTCGGGGGGCGGCTCCGCCTTGAGGCCCGTTCGGATCGGAGCGGAGGCGGCAGCGGAACCGGACGATGCGTCCGGGCCGCCGAGCGTCGCCGAGGCCGTGCTCTACATCGACCCCGTGGGTGAGCCACAGGCGGACGGCCGCCGGCCGGCATCGACCCACGCGCGCATCGGGTTCGAGGCGAACCGGTTCGTGCCCCGCCTCGTCTCCATTGCCCGCGGCGATTCGGTGGTGTTCGTGAACCGTGACCACCGCTGGCACAACGCGTTCAGCGTCTCGCCCGCGCGGCATTTCGACCTGGGCTCGATCGGCCCCGGCAGCGCGCGCGCGGTCCGGTTCGAGCACGCGGGTCCGGTACGGGTGTTCTGCCGGCTGCATCCCGACTCTTCGGCGTACGTGTTCGTCGCGCCCACCACGGTGTTCACGCGTCCCGATGTCTCGGGCGCGTTCACGCTGCCGCCGCTCAAGCCGGGCTCGTACATCGTGCGCGGCTGGCATCCGCGCTACGGCGAGCGCCGCTGGCGCGTGGAGCTGCCGCGCAAGGGCGTCGTGCTGGCGCTGAGCTTCTGAGCATGCGGTTCACGCTGCGCTGGCGCCTGCTGCTCCTCACCGTCCTCACGCCGGCGGTGTTGGCGCTCGGCACGTTCGCCTACCTCAGCCGGACGGTCCGCGAGCAGGTGCGGCACGACATCGACGATTCGCTGCTGCGGGCGGCGCTGATGTTCGAGAAGCGCATCTCGCAGGGCTCGGACGCGCTCGCCGTGACCGGGCGTGTGATCGCGCGCGACCCTCGCTTCTTCGCCGCGGTGGCGCTGCCGGGGGGCTCCGCCGACGCGGGCTCGCGCGCCACCATGGGCGGCGTCGCCGAGGACTTCCAGGCGCTCACGCATGCCGATGTGTTCGAGGTGTGGGACCGGCGCGGCCGGGTCATGGCATCGGTCGGGGCGGCGAGCACCACGCCGGGCGGCCGCGCGTGGCTCGCCGACTCCGCGGCTCACGGGCGCGAGGCGACGGGCCTGCTCGTGGAACAGGGGGCGCACTATCAGGTCGCGCTCACGCCGGTGCGGGTCGACGGCATGCTAGCCGGCGCGCTGCTCCTCGGCGTTCAAATCGGGCCTGCGCTCGCGGGCGAGCTGCACGCGCTCACGCGCAGCGAGGTGACGTTCGTGTCCAACGGCACCTGCACGGGGTCCTCGCTGCCCGACGGTCCCGATCGCCGCGCGCTGCTCCAGGCGCTGGCGGCGGGGTCCGGCCGGCGCAGCTCGGCGCCGATCGAGGTGCACGGCTCGGCCGCGTGGGTGATGCTGGCGCGCGCGCTCCCGGGCTCGGCACCGGGCGCCGGGCAATGGTTCGTGATCGAGCGCTCGCTGTCGGCCGAGACCGCGTTCCTGCGCCACGCGCAGAAGGCGCTCCTCGGCTTCGCGCTGGTCGCGGTGCTGGCGGCGGCGCTGCTCGGGGCGTTCACCGCGGAGCGCATCACGCATCCGCTGCTGCAGCTCGTGCGCGGCGCCGAGGCGATGGAGCGCGGCGACTACGACGTTCCGATCGAGGCGGCCGGGAACGACGAGATCGGCTATCTGGGCACGCGGTTCCGCGACATGCGGTCGCGGGAGCGGGACTACGTCGCGAGCCTGGAGGAGGTGGCGCGGCTCAAGAGCGAGTTCATCAGCGTGGCGTCGCACGAGCTGCGCACGCCGATCACGGTCATCAAGGGCTACCACGACCTGTTCTATCAGGGGGCGCTCGGACCGATCACGCCGCACCAGGAGCAGGCGCTGAGCGCCATCGACAGCAGCCTCGAGGGCCTGATCCGGCTCACCGAGGACGCCACCCGCATCGCCCAGATCGAGGGCGAGCGGCTGATTCTCTACCGCGACGAGCACGATCTGGCCGCGGTGGTGCAAGAAGCCGTGGCGCTCGCGACGCACGACGCTCCCGGGCGCAAGCTCTTGATCGAGCAGCACATCGAGGACGGGATCGGGACGGCCAACGTCGACGGGCAGCGGCTCATGCACGCCGTTGCCAACCTGGTCCGGAACGCGATCCGGTTCACGCCCGACGGGGGCTCGATCAAGGTGCGCGCGCGCACCGAGCGGGGCGGGTTCGTGATCGAGGTCGAAGACGACGGCATCGGCATCGAGCCCGAGCAGCAGCGGCAGCTGTTCTCGCGCGCGTTCGTGATGCGGGATATCATGCACCACCACTCCTCGAAAACGCTCGAGTTTCGCTCCACCGGCCTGGGTCTCGGCCTCGCGATCGCCCGCGGCATCGTCGAGGCGCACGACGGCACGATCTCGGTCGAGAGCGAGCCCGCGAAGGGGAGCGTGTTCACCATCAGGCTCCCGCGGCTGACCCTGGTGCGAACGCCGGAGCGCGCCGCGGCCTAACCATTCCGCACGGAAGCCCCCGAGCGCGAGGATTGCCCGGTCGTGGACGCGGCCCGGCGTCGGACCTCGCGACGGACGCGCGGCGGAGGCGGCCACGAGCGCTTCCGGCCGATTGGATCCGACCGTCCGCGCCCGCGCGCCCTCATCCTCGCGAGATTACCGGCCGATCGATCGAGGGATGGATTCCTTCGCCATAGCGGGCCGCAGCCTCGCCCGGGGGCCGGGAGGACGGGCCCCAACGCGCGATCGCCTTGCCGGAGAGCAAGTTCGCGTGAATCGGCGCGGCCCGGGAAACGAGCCGCCGTCAAGGGTCATCGGGCGTACGGGATCAAGGCGCAAGCAATCCGGATCCAGCGTGGGACTGGGTTCATCCGCACGGGAGCGGACCGTCCCAGTCGAATTGCAAAACGCCCGTGGCCCGCAATATGCACGACATGCTAAAGACAGTGGTAGAACCAGCCGAATCTGGGCGGATCCACCCGGATGCAAAGGTTCGATCGTCGTGCGCCGGGAATGGGTGGCAGCTTGAGCCGGCCATCCTGCGCTGCGCCGAACGGGTTGGGGAAAACTCGGGAGTCGGTTGGGGAAAAGTACACTATATTACGTTACTGCAAGAAGTTGACGGGGCGTCTCTCACTCGGTACTATTGTCCAGTTTCCTTACATCGAGCGGTCAACGGCCGTCATCACGACGCGGCGAACCGGCCGACTTCAAACGAGCGGGGCGACCACCTAGCTTCTTGCCGGATTTCCCCCATCTCCTCAGACATCTGAGCAGGTGGAAACTGACGAGCCACGAGGCACCGTGATCCTTCGGTCTTCATGGTCGCTGGTGGCGTGTCGGCTGGCGGCCTGCACCCTGTGGGTGGCGGTGGTCGCGAGCGCCAGCGCGGCCACCTGGTATCCGGAACTGAAGCTCGAATCGAGGTACGACGACAACGTGCTCCACACAACTCGCGGTTCAGACGATTTCGTGGGAGTGGTGACGCCGGGGCTCGCGCTGGCGAGCCATGAGCCGGTCACGTCCTACGAGCTCGCGGGCAGAACCGGGTTCACGTCGTACACGCGCACCGGCATCAAGAGCTCGCGGCTCGACGAAGCCTGGCTCGACCTGTCGCACAAGCCCGACTACACGACGAGCGTCGACGTCCATGCGCGCTACCTCCAGTCGCTGGACCCGATCGACTTCTCGCGCGGCGCCGTCACCAGCCGCCACAACGTGACGGCGGCATCGGCGAACGCCACCTTCGACCTTCACTGGATCGGCGCAGCGGGTGAGCTCACCCGCTGGGACTACGCGGCGGGCGACCTCGCCGACGGCAACTCCGTCGACGGAACCGGACGGCTGTTTCCCCTGAACACACGCGACAACCGAGTGGCGCTTGCGGTCCGGCACCGGGAGCTCCGGATTCGCGACCTGGTCTCGCTGGAGGCCGATTACGAGACGGCCGCCTACCGGCGCCATCACACCGAGACGTTGTGGAGCGAGGTCGAAGCCGGCCGCGTCGCGATCCAGTTCCACGACGGGAGCGCGAACGAGGTGAAGCCGGCCGTGGCGTTGCGGGCGGGCCGCACCGGGGGAACGGAGCGGGCCCCGACCACGCTGCGGCTCGAGGTGGCGAACGACGTCGCCACCACGTTCGACGCCGACGTCTCCCACAGCGGCGCCGGGCGGTTCGCCGACATCGAGTTGCAGACCAGCGTCGACGCCGATGGAGGCATTTACCACGTGGCCACGCTGGACCGGCGGGCCTCGCTCGCGGCGCGCGACACGCTTCCAACCGGTCAGGTGATCGACGTGATGGGGAGCTTCGGGCGCATCCGGCCGCTGCGCGGCAGCAACCCCAAAGTGGACGTGTGGCGCGCCTCGATCGGCTTCTCGATGCCGCTCGGGCCCTACCTGAGCGGGCGCGCCGGATGGGACTTTCTCAGGCAGGACGCGCCGGTGGGGCAGGCGGCCGCGGACTTCGACCGCAATCGCTACAGCATTGCGCTGACGTCGGGGTTGCGATGAAAGGGCGTTTCATGAATCCGGATCGCGCCGCGCGCGGCGGCGAGCCCCCGCGACCCGCGGCCGGGCGCAACCGCGGTGCAGGAAGCGGGCGCCTCGCTGCGACTTGGCTCGCATTCGTCCTCATGGCGGCCGTGGCGGCATCGGCACCCGCGGCGCCCGCGCGCGAGAACACGCCGCCCGTCGCGACCATCACGTCGCCCAAGGACGGTTCCACGTACGCGCCGGGTGCCACCGTGGCGCTCGCCGCCAAGGCCTCGGATGCCGAGGACCCGGAGGTGCGGCTCGTCTATCGGTGGGAGGTCGACGCCGTGAGGGCCGGGCACGCTCCCGAGCGCATCCTGAATTCGAAGGGAAGGACCGCGAGCTTCGTGGCCCGGCCGGAGGACGATTCCACCACGGCTTTCGAGATCCGGCTCGTGGTCGCCGATTCCGGGGGGCTGCGTGACACGGCCCTGGCGCGGATCGGTCCCGAGGGCGGCGCACCGGCGGCGGGCGCGGCCAGCACGCCGGCGGCAGGCGCCCCGGCGGCGGCGGATCCCACGAGCTACGCGCTCGGCCCCGGCGACATGCTGCACGTCGTGATCTACGCCGGCGGCGAGAAGCAGGAGGACTTCATGGCCGAGGTATCTCCCAGCGGCACGCTCACCGCCCCGCTCATCGGCGAGATCCCGGTCCGGGGCGCCACGGCGTTCGACGTGTCGAGCCGGATGAGCCAGATCCTGGCGAAGGACTCCTCCGTCACTACCCAGGTGATCGTCAACGTCACCGAGTACGCACGCAAGCTATTCGTCTCCGGCGAAGTGAAGAACCCCGGAGCCTACACTGTTCAGGAAGGACTCACGGTGTTGAGCGCCTGCACGCTCGCGGGCGGGTTCACCGACTACGCCGCGCCGAACCGCGTCAAGGTGCTGCGCACCGAGAACGGCAGGACGCGCACGATCGAGATCGATATTTCCAGGGTGCGTCGGGGAAAAGCGCCGGACGTGGCGGTCATCGCCGGCGACCATATCGACGTGCCTCACCGCCGCTACTAGAGCGGCACTGCGAGACCTCTCATGGCAGGCCCTTCGGAAATGGATCTGAGAGACTACTGGCGCATCCTGTTGCGCCGCAAATGGTGGGTGCTGAGCTCGATCGTCGCGGCGCTGGCGTTCGCGTTCGTGCTCAACACGCTCACCGAGCCCGCGTACCGGGCGACGGTCCGAATCCAGATCACGCCGGAGCCGAGCCGCTCGCTGCTCACCGGCCAGCAGCTCGGAAGCGAGACATCGCAGTCGGACAACCTGGCGCTCTACACGGCGGCGGAGCTGATCACGAACCGCAAGCTGATCGCGCGCGTGCTGGGCGAGCTGCGCGAGAACGGCGTGCTCAACGACGACAACACTCCGGCGGCCGCGCAGCCGTGGTACCGGGCATGGTTCCGTGACCGCACCGCGTCGGCGGGCACGACCGATGCCCGGAGCGCGGTCCCGAACGTCGCCACCGGCGACGAGATCGACTGGCTGCTGGCGAACATCACCGTCGAGCCGGTGCGCGACACCCGCCTCGTCAACATCCACGTGGACATGCCCGACCCGCACAAGTCCGAGCAGGTGGCGAACACGGTGGCGGACGCGTTCGTGCAGTACCAGACCGAGCAGCGCGACGCCGGATCCTCGAGCATGATCACCTTCCTCAGCAGCCAGCTCCGGGACGTGCGCAACAACCTGCAGCGCTCCGAGCAGGCGGCCGCGTTCCTGGACGCCCGGACCAGCCGCCTTGCCGCCGAGATGCGCCTCGCGCAGCTCAAGGCCGCCGCCGACGCGCCGCAGATCGACATCGATCACCTCCCGGTCCAAACCCCGAGCCTCGATGCGCTGCGCAAGCAACTGCTGGACTCCGAGACCGAGCTGGCGAAGGCGCGCGAGATCTACAAGGGGCGCCACCCGCATCTCGTGCTGCTGGAGTCCGAGAACGAGGCAATCCGCAACAGCATCCGCAACGAGCTGAACAACGCGGTGATCGCCGCCCGCAACGAATACACCGCCGCGCTGGCGCGCGAGCAGAGCCTGACGCCTTCGGACTCGGTGGCGCGCGCCGCACGGAATCCGGCGGCGCTGCAAAGCGACATCGCGAACAATCGCGAGCTGTACAACACCCTGCTCACGAAGCTCAAGGACGCGCAGATCGCCGGGGAAGCCGGGGGCCCGCTGGTGGAGGTGGTGGAGCCGGCCGCGGCGACCCCCGAGCCGGTGCGCCCGCGCAAGCTGCTGAATTTCATCGTGTGCCTGTTCGCGGGGACGGTGCTCGGCACCGGCCTCGCGTTCCTGCGTGAATACATGCGCCGCACCATCCGGACGCCGCAGGACGTCGACGACTACCTCCAGCTGCCCGTTCTGGGCCTCATCCCCAAGGCATAACTCCATGGATACCGCGGCCTATCATCCTGTGGCGTCGGCGTTGCAGCCCTTCCTCGCCAAGGGCCTGACCAAGCTGCTCATCACGAGCAGCGGGCCGGGCGAGGGCAAGTCGACGGTGACGGCCAATCTCGGCCGCGCGCTCGCGCGCTCGGGCCGGCTGAGCGTGCTGCTCGTCGACACCGACCCCTACAAGCCGGCGCTCCACAAGCGCTTCGGCGTCGAGAACCGGCGCGGGCTCGGCAACTTGCTGAGCGAGGTGTACGCCATCGATCTGGCGCGCGAGAACCCCGACCAGTTCGGCGTCGGCGATTGGCTGGAGCTGCTGCGCGCGCAGTCGCGAACCGGCACGCTCGTCATCCGCCAGGGCAGCGAGGACTTCCAGATCGTGTTCCAGCGCGGCCGCATCACCAGCCTGTCGGGTGGCGGCTCGCGCGACGAGAACGGCCGCATCGGCCAGTTGCTCGTGCAGGACGGCCGCATCACCGCCGAGCAGCGCGACGTGGCGCTCAAGGTGCAGAAGGAAGGGCAGCGCCGCCTCGGCGACGTGCTGCGCGGTCTCGGCTACGTCGGCACCGCCGACCTCGACGCCGCGCTCGAGACCCAGCTCCGCGACTGCCTGCATCGTCTCGTCACGCTGCAGCGGCCGACCTACGCGTTCGCGGAGACGGCGCAGGCTTACGTGCCGAACCCTGCCGCCCGCCAGATCGACGGCGACGGCTCGGCGATCGATGCCTTCATCACCGGGCGGTTCGGCGAGTACCTCAAGCATCCGTTCCTGTCGAGCCAGATCCCGAGCTACTTCACCGACAGCGGGATGGACAATCTCAAGATCCTGACCAGCGGCACTGTGACGTACGACCTCGCCGACAGGCCGTTCGCGATCCTGTCCGAGCGGCTGGCGCGCGCCTACGACGTGGTGCTTATGGACTGCGCCCCGGTCGCCGTCACGAGCCCGACCGGCGCGCTCACCACGGTGGCGGATGGCGTGCTGCTGGTGGTGAAAGCGGAAGGCTTCGACCTCCGGATCGTCCAGGGGGCGCGGGACCAGCTGATCAAGTCGGGAGCGAACCTGCTGGGAGTGATCCTGAACCAGGTGGACGTCCGACACGACGAGACGCTGGCGTACTACTACGGAGCGTACCGACGCTGATGGAACGACTGACCCCGAGCTCGAAGGCGATTGCGCCGGGCGCCGCTCATCCCGCGGCGCCGGGCGGCACGAACGGCGCGCCGCCGGAAGCGGTAAACGGCGTCGCGCCGAAGATCCGCGACACATTCCTGCCGTTCAGCGCTCCGCTGATCGGCGAGGAAGAGATCGAAGGTGTGCTCGCCTGCCTGCGCTCCGGCTGGCTCACGACCGGCCAGAAGGTCCGGCAGTTCGAGCAGGAGTTCGCGGAATGGGCGAACGCCCGGCACGCGATCGCCGTGAACTCCTGCACCGCCGCGCTGCACCTGGCGCTCGAGGCCGTGGGTGTGGGCCCCGGCGACGAAGTGGTCACGACCCCGATGACGTTCACGGCGACGGCGGCGGTGATCGAGCACCTGGGCGGCGTTCCGGTGCTCGTCGACTGCGAGCCCGATACGCTCAACATCGACGCCGGGCAGATCGAGGCCAAGCTCACGCCGCGCACCAAGGCGCTGCTGCCGGTGCATTTCGGCGGCCAGTCGGCCGACATGGACGCGATCCTCGACATTGCCCGCAAGCACGGGCTCAAGGTGGTGGAGGACGCGGCGCACGCGATCCCCACGCACTGGAAAGGACGCCGGGTCGGCTCGATCGGCGACATCACGTGCTTCAGCTTCTACGCCACGAAGAACCTCACCACCGGCGAAGGCGGCATGATCACCACCGGCGACGACGCGCTGGCCGACCGCATGCGCCTGATGTGCCTGCACGGCATGAGCCGCGACGCGTGGAAGCGCTACTCGCAGGCGGGCTCGTGGTCCTACGAGATCCTGGCGCCGGGGTTCAAGTACAACCTCACCGACATCGCGGCGGCCATCGGCATCCCGCAGCTGCACCGCGCCTTCGAGTATCACGCGCGCCGCGCCGGGATCGCCCGCCGTTACGATGCGGCGCTGTCGGAGCTTGCTGGGATCAAGATCCCCGTCACCCGCGACCATGAGGAGCACGGCTGGCATCTGTACGTCATCCAGGTGCAGCCGGAACGGCTCACCATCGACCGCGACGAATTCATCCGCCAGCTCGTCGCGCTCAACATCGGAGTTTCCGTTCACTTCATTCCGCTCCACCTGCACCCCTACTGGCGGGATCGCTACGGGTACCGGCCGGAGCATTTCCCTAACGCACACCACGCGTTTCAGCGCATCGTTTCGCTGCCGATCTACGCGAAGATGACCGACCGCGACGTGCAGGACGTGATCGACGCCGTGAGCTGGATCACCCGCCGCTACAGCAAATGAAACGTTCGTTCGACATCTTGTTCGCGCTCGCCGGAATCGTGATCCTGGCGCCGGTGATGCTGGTGCTCGCGATCCTCATCAAGCTGGAGGACGGCGGGCCGGTGCTGTTCCAGCAGGTCCGGATCGGCCGCCGCAAGGCGCCGTTCAAGATCCTCAAGTTCCGCACCATGGTGGAGGACGCCCCGGCGCGCGGGCCGGGGATCACGGTGGGCGGCGACCGCCGCGTCACGCACATCGGGGCGTTCCTGCGCCGGACGAAGCTCGACGAGCTGCCGCAGCTGTTCAACGTGTTGCGCGGCCACATGAGCTTCGTCGGCCCGCGGCCGGAGATCAAACGCTACGTGGATCTCCATGCGGAGGACTACGCCGAGATCCTCAAGGTACGTCCCGGGATCACCGACATCGCGTCGATCGTGTACCGCGACGAGTCGGCGATGCTGGCCAGCGCGGCGGACCCGGTCGCGTACTACGAGAACGTGGTGTTGCCCGACAAGGTGCGGATGGCGAAGGAGTATGTGCGCCACGCCTCGCTCCTCTACGATCTCAAGCTGATCCTCGCCACGCTCGTCGTGCTGTTCTACCCCAAGCGCGCAGTCGACCGGACATTCGAGAAGCTGGGCTCGTTTCGCGTGCCGCTGTCGGTGGCGATGCACGTCGCGATCTTCACGGCTTCGGCGTTCGGTGCGTACCTGATCCGGTTCGACGGCCGGATCCCGCCGCCGGAATGGCGGCGGTTCCTGGGCGGGCTGCCGGTGCTGCTGCTGTTGCGGCTCGTGACGTTCCAGCGGTTCGGGCTGTACCGCAGCCTGTGGCGGTACGCGGCGGTGAGGGACCTGCAGCGCGTCATGCTGGCCACACTCGTGAGCTCTGCGGCGTTCTGGATCGTGCTGCAGGTGATCCCCGGCGCCGCCCACGCGTCCCGCGGCGTGATCGTCGTCGACACGCTGCTGTGCGCGGTGCTGCTGGTGGGGGCGCGGCTCGCCCGTCGCGCCCAGAGCCGGGTGCGCAACGGGGTGCCCCGCAGCCGCCGCGCCTTGCTCGTGGCTTCCGGCGACGGCGCCGACCGCGGCCTGCAGACGATGGGGGGCGACACGGTGGCTGGCTATCGCGTGGTGGGCGTGCTGGAGCGCGACGACCGCCGTCACGGCGCGACGCTGCACGGCGTCCCGGTGATCGGCGCCGAGTCGCAGCTGGAGGCGATGATCAAGCAGCACGATCCCGACGAGATCCTGATCGCCGGCGCCGCCGGCCGCTCCGTGCGCCAGATGCTGCGGATCGCGGCCCAGTACGAGAAGCCGGTGCGCGTGATCCCCGATCCGCATTGGCTGCTGGCGGGAGAGGCCGTCGCCGCGCTCCAGCCTCGGTTCGAGGCCGAGGATCTGCTGTTTCGCGATCCGATCCGCACCGATCCCGCCGGGCTCAAGTCGTTCTACTCCGGCAAGCGCATCCTCATCACCGGGGCCGGAGGCTCGATCGGCTCCGAGATCTGCCGGCAGGTCGCCAAGATCGGTCCCGCCCGCGTCGTGCTGCTCGAGAAGCACGAAGCCAGCCTGTTCTTCATCGAGCGCGAGCTGCGAGCGGCGTGCGCGGACCTGGAAATCGTGCCGGCGATCGGCGACATCACCGACCCGGACCGCGTGGCGCAGGTCATGCAGGTGACGCGCCCGCAGGTCGTGTTCCACGCCGCGGCCTACAAACACGTGCCGATGATGGAGCTGCATCCGTCGGAGGCGTACAAGACCAACGTGATCGGAACGCGCGTGGTCGCCGAGGCCGCGGAGCGCGCCCGCGCCGAGATCTTCGTCCTGATCTCCACCGACAAGGCCGTCGAGCCGGTGAGCACGATGGGACTCACCAAGCGCATCGCGGAGCTCACGGTGCTCGGCATGAACGGCCCCGGCAAGCCCAGCTACATGGCGGTCCGGTTCGGCAACGTGCTCGATTCGAGCGGCAGCGTCGTGCCGCTGTTCCGCGAGCAGATCGAGAAGGGCGGTCCCATCACCGTGACCCACTCCGAGGTGACGCGCCTGTTCATGACGGTGCCGGAGGCCGTGCAGCTCATCCTGCATGCCGGCACCATCGGCAAGGGCGGCGAGGTGTTCGTGCTGGACATGGGCAAGCCGGTGCGCATCCTCGACCTCGCGAAGACGCTCGCGCGCCTGCACGGGCTGCATCCCGGCCGCGACATCGACATCGTGTTCACCGGCCTGCGGCCGGGGGAGCGGCTGTTCGAGACGCTGTTCAACGATCACGAGAAGATCTGGAAGACGCCGCACCCCAAGATTCTGATGGCGGCCAACGGCAGCGGCGGCGCCGAGGGCCGCGAGGAGCTGAGGAAGCTGCTCACCGTGCTGGAGGACCGCATCCGCTCGGTGCCGGTGCTCGGGAACGGCGGGACCGGGCGGCATCCGAATTCCCCGCAGCCGTGAGCGCTCCGGCGGTTTCGCTGCGCCCCGCGCGCCTGCCGCGATCCGCCGAACGCCTCGCCGTGGCGCCGGCCGGCTCCGGACGCGCGTGGTCCCTGTATCTGCTGGTTACGACGGCGCTCGTGCCGTTCGTGAATGCGATCGGCCCCGGCCAGATCGCGATGGGCGACGTGCTCAACGTCGTGGCGCTCGGCGC
>Ga0066710_100001129_pt1 | contig 19054 bp, 11 predicted proteins | sample GraSoiAngelo_159_FD_79666 | JGI IMG/M metagenome (GOLD analysis project Ga0066710, IMG submission 79666) | Grasslands soil microbial communities from the Angelo Coastal Reserve, California, USA - 14_1009_16_40cm | ecosystem: Environmental > Terrestrial > Soil > Grasslands | place: USA... | reverse complement strand
GGTCAGGCCGGCGTGCAGTTCCGGCTGCTGCCGGGCCAGCTCGCGCAGGAACGTGTCGACCTGCCAGACGAACATGCCGGCGTTCCACAGGTACCGGCCGGACTGCACGTAGCCGCTGGCCACCTCGTAGGTCGGCTTCTCGGTGAACTGCCGTACCCGCCGGACCGGCCCGCCGTCGACCGGGTCGCCGCACTCCAGGTACCCGTAGCCGGTCTCGGCGTGGGTGGGCGTGATCCCGACCGTCATGAGGTACCCCTGCCGGGCTCCGTCGACGGCCTGCCGGACCACCTCGGCGAACCGCTCCGGGCGGCCGACCAGGTGGTCCGCCGGGAACGCCCCCATGACCGCCTGCGGGTCGCGCAGCGCGATGACCGCGGCGGCCAGCCCGATCGCCGCGCAGGAGTCCCGCGGCGACGGCTCCACGAGCACGTTGTCGGCCGGCAGCTCGGGCAGCTGGCGGGCCACCGCGGCGGCGTGCCCGACGCCGGTGACCACGTAGGTCTGGTCGGGCGGGGCCAGCGGGGCCAGCCGCTCGACCGTGGCCTGGAGCAGGGTCAACGCGCTTCCGGTCAGCGGATGCAGGAACTTGGGGTTACCGGTCCGGGACAGCGGCCACAGCCGGGTACCACTCCCGCCAGCAGGGACAACTGCGTAGAGCATCCGGCAATCATATTGGTGCCGGCTCCCCCGGCACGGCGCCGAGGGTCTTCAGGCGCACGGAGATCTTGGACTCCTACACCCCCAGGAGGGGGTACAAACGTCCAAGGTCTCCGGTGCTTCCAGCGTCAGCCGAGGGCGCGGATCCAGGCGGCCAGGTGCACCTCGGCGCTGGAGTCCCAGCTGAACTCCCTGGCCCGCACCACGCCCGCCTTGGCCAGCCTCATCCGGCGCGCTTCGTCACCGAGCAGGGCGCCCAGGTCGCGGGCGATCTCCTCGGGGTACTCGCCGGTGTAGGCGACGGCGTCGCCACCGACCTCCGGCAGGGACAGCCGGGGCGTGGTCAGTACCGGTGCGCCGCACGCCATCGCCTCCAGTACCGGCAGGCCGAAGCCCTCGCCGTGGGACGGGTAGGCGGCCACCAGGGCACCGCCGAGGTACCCCGGCAGGTCGGCGTACCGCAGGTAGCCCGGCCGCAGGATGCGCAGGTTCGCCGGTACCTCGGCGACCGCCTGGTCGATGTCGTCGTCGTGGCCCGAACCGCCCGCGATCACCAGGGCCGGCGCGGGCTCGCAGTCGCCGGCCGCGAGGACCCAGCCGCGGATCAGGTTGGGCACGTTCTTGCGCGGTTCCTTGGCACCCAGGAACGCCACGTACAGCGTGTCCCCGAGCCCCAACCGCGCCCGTACCCGGGCCTTCTCGTCCTCGCTCGGCACGTGGAACGCGTCGTGGTCGACGCCGTGGTATGCCACGTCGATCCGGGTCGGGTCGGCGTCGAGCAGCCGGATCAGCTCGTCGCGGGTGGCCTTGCTGGGCACGATCACCCGGGCCGCCCGGCGCAGCGACGTCTTGATCGCGCTGCGGAAGAACGTGCGCCGGGATTTGTCGTAGTGCTCCGGCTCGGTGAAGAACGTGGCGTCGTGCACGGTCACCGTCACCGGGCAGGCGGCGCGCAGCGGGCACGTGTAGAACGGCGAATGCAGCACCTGGGCGCCCACCTGCTGGGCCAGCAACGGCAGCCCGGTCTGCTCCCACGCCAGCCGCGCCGGCCGGTGGGTCACCGCGGACGGTGCCGGTATCACGGTCGCGTTGTGGAGTAACCGTGAGTAGCGCTCGGCGTCGGAGCGCTGGCACACCACGACCAGATCGACGTCGGTTCTGTCCAGCGCCCCCAGCAGGCCGTCGACGTACCGGCCGACGCCTCCCCGGTCAGCGGGAACACTGGTTGCGTCGAGTAGCACGCGGGGTGCTCGACCGCCGGTCACCGAGACCGTCCTTCCGTTGCGAGTGCGTTTGCCTCCGCAAGCCTACGCCGGCCGCGTCGCAATGCAGTGACCGCAACGCGACGGGTCCGCCAACGATCCGGCATCCGTAGCGGTAGATCAGTTAAGAGACCTACCAAAAGGTACGGATGGCTGCCCGCCGTTCAGCCGGCGTTCACCGGCCGCCATTTCGGAGCGCTCCGTAACCGCCACGGAAAGCGACAGATCCTCATGAGAGCCGCCCGAGACGACCGCGCCATCGTTGTGATAGATCTGCGACATGACGACGGTTGGGGCGCGCTTCGCCGCCATTGTTGCCGTGGATCCGACCCGACCGCTGTTGACCTGGTACGACGACGGAAACGGCGAGCGCACCGAGCTGTCCGGTGCGACGCTGGCCAACTGGGTCGCCAAGACCGCGAACCTGCTCGTCGACGGCGTCGGGGTGGCGCCCGGCGACGCCGCCGTCGTGCTGCTGCCGCCGCACTGGCAGAGCGCCGCGATCCTGCTCGCCTGCTGGTCCGCGGGGGTCACCGTGCTCAGCACGCCAGCGCCCGCGGAGGTCGGCTTCGCCACGCCGGAACGGGCCGCGGAACTCGACCAGCCGCAGCGGTACCTGGTCGGCCTGCACGGTCTCGGCCTGCCGCTGCGCAACGTCCCTGAGGGGTACCTCGACTACGCGGTCGACGTGCGCGGTTACGGCGACCGGTTCACCCCGCCGCCCGGGGTACCCGACCATGACGACATGCTCGCCGCCGCCACCGCCCGCGCCGAGGAGCTGGAGATCGAGCCGGGCGACCGGGTGCTGATCGACGCGGCGCGGTACCCGGATCCGCTCGCCTGGCTGCTCGCCCCGCTGGCCGTCGGCGCCTCGATCGTCCTCTGTGGACATCTGAACCCGGAGGAGGTCTGGGAACGGGTCGGTGCCGAACGGGTCACCCGGAACCTCGCCTGGTGACCGACGCGTCGGCGCTCGCTGCGCTCGCGCGGCCCGTGGGCTCCTCAGGCGCCGCCCGCCCGCGGGCGAACTCGGCGAAGGCCTGCAGCGACTCGGGATTGGCCAGCGCGCCGGTCGCCGCCGCCCGCTCCACCGGGGTACCGGTCAGGATCTTCTTCACCGGTACCTCCAGCTTCTTCGCCGACAGCGTCCGCGGCACCGCCCGCACCTGGTGGATCTCGTCCGGCACGTGCCGCGGTGACAGCGCGGTGCGCAGCTCCCGGGCGATCCGCGCGCGCAGCTCGTCGTCCAGCTCCCGGCCGTTGGCGAGCACGACGAACAGCAGCAGCTCGCCGGCACCGCCTTCGGCGTCTTCGAGGTGCACCACGACGGAGTCGACGATCTCGGGCAGCCCTTCGACGACCGAGTAGAACTCCGCGGTACCCAGCCGAACCCCGCCGCGGTTGAGCGTCGCGTCGGACCGGCCGGTGATGACGCAGGTGCCCCGCTCGGTGATGGTGATCCAGTCGCCGTGCCGCCAGACGCCCGGGTACACGTCGAAGTACGCCTCGCGGTACCGTTCGCCGTCCTCGTCGCCCCAGAAGCCGACCGGCATGCTCGGCATGGGCTCGGTGATGACCAGCTCGCCGAGCTGGCCGATGACCGGCTCCCCCTTGTCGTTGAACGCCTCCACCCGGGCACCCAGGCAGCGGCAGGAGATCTCGCCCTCGTACACGGGCAGCAGCGGCGAACCGCCGACGAAGCCGGTGCACACGTCGGTACCCCCGGACAGCGACGCGAGCAGCACCCGCTCGCCCACCGCCTCGTACACCCAGCGGAAGCCCTCGGGCGGCAGCGGCGCACCGGTCGAGCCGACCCCGCGCAGCGCGGACAGGTCGGCCAGCTCGCGCGGTACCACGCCGGCCTTGCGGCAGGCGAGCAGGAACGGCGCGGAGGTGCCGAAGTAGGTCATGCCGGCCTCGGCGGCCAGCTGCCACAGGCCGACCGGGTCGGGTGCGCCGTCGTACATCACCACCGCCGCACCGACCGCCGGCCCGGACACCAGGAAGTTCCACATCATCCAGCCGGTCGTGGTGTACCAGAAGAACCGGTCGCCGGGGCCGAGGTCGTGGTGCAGCACGAGCATCTTCAGGTGCTCCAGCAGGATCCCGCCGTGCCCGTGCACGATCGGCTTGGGCAACCCCGTGGTACCCGACGAGTAGAGCACGTACAGCGGATGGTCGAACGGCACCGGCGCGAACTCCAGCGGCTCGTCGGTGTCGGCTTCCAGCGCCGCCCAGCCGTCCGGCGCCGGACCGTCCAGATAGGCCGGACCGTCCAGATAGGACAGTGTGACCAGGTACTCCACAGAGGACAGTGCACTGTGGACGGACGCGACCTCGGCGCCGCGGTCGATCCGTTTGCCGCCGTAGACGTACCCGTCGACCGCGACGAGCACCTTCGGCGCGATCTGCCGCCAGCGGTCGACGACCGACCGGGTACCGAACTCCGGCGCGCACGACGAGAACACCGCGCCGAGGCTGGCGGTGGCGAGCATGAGCACGAACGTCTCCGGAATGTTCGGCGCGTATGCGGCGACCCGGTCACCGGTACCCACACCGAGCCGGACCAGTCCCGCCCGCACCCGCCGTACCCGCTCCCGCAACTGCGCCGCGGTCAGCGTCACCGGCGCGCGCGTCTGCGAGTACCCGAACACCACCGGGTCGTCGTCGGCGAGGCCCGGCATCCGCAGCACGTGCTCGGCGTAGTTGAGCGTGGCGCCGGGGAACCAGCGCGCCCCGGGCATCCGCGCCTGCGGCAGCGTGTCCGACGGCGGGTCGTAGGCGCGCACGTCGAAGTGGTCCCACACCGCCCGCCAGAAGCCGGCGAGGTCCGTGGTCGACCACTCCCACAACTGCGGGTACCCGTCGAAGCTGCGCCCGCGCTCCCGGTCGAGCCAGGTCAGAAAGTCACCCACCCGGGACCGCCGCCCCGGCACCGGCCGCCACAGCACGTTGTTCATGTCCACATCCTGCCGTACCCCCGGGTATCGACGGCCGTGGTGCGGAAGATCGTCGCCGGGGAGAGGATGTTCAAACGATTCCGACACGGTACGGTGCGCGGTATGCGACACCTGTGGACCCTGATCGCCGCGGTCGTCATCGCGCCCGCGGCGTGGCTATTGATGGCATACGGCCAGCCCCAGGCGGCGGACGCGTTCGCCAGGTCGGCGCAGGCGGGTACCTGGCACGCGAACGACTTCCTCTGGCCGCTGCTCTTCCTGGCCGGTGCCGGCCTGCTGCTCGGCCTGCTCGCCACGCTGCGGTTCTCGCCGCTGGGCGCGGTGGCCGCCGGGCTGTTCTACGTCGGCAGCTACGTCGCCGTGCTGTTCGCCGGCAAGGACGTGTACAAGCTGCTGAGCCAGCAGGACGTCTCGCTGAACCATCACCGGGCGCACCTGTACACCCCGGTGGTCAACGGCACGACCCTGGTACTCGGCTCGCTGCTGCTGGTCGGCGTCGCCAGCCTCACCCGGTGGCGGCGGTGGCCGACGGCGGCCGCCGCGGAGGCGCCGGGCGAGGTGACCCTGGAGGGCGAGCAGGGCGGCGAGGAGACCAAGGACTTCTGGAACCCGACGACACCGGCGACCACGCCGCTGGGTAGCGGGTTCGACGACCCGACCACCGAGCGCGTGGTACCCGGGCAGTTCGGCTCACCGTGGCGCACGCCGCCCGGCGAGAGCACGACCACGGAAGAGCAGTCGAGGTAGCAGCCATTCGTCCGAGCCGCGCAGTTGACCGGCCGATGTAGGTTTTTGCGCGACTGCACCCTGCGGGAGGCACCATGCGGCACCTCGGCTCGATCCTCCTCTCCCTCGTCCTGGCAGCCGGCGTGTATGTGCTGGTCGGCATCGGGTCGGTGCGGCTGGGTGTCGCCCTGGCGATCACCGGCCACGACTACACCAACGAGGCGATCGGGGCGGCCGCCCTGCTCGCCGCGGGGGCGCTGTACGCCGCGATGGTCCTGCCGCGGTTGTCCCCGCTCGGGCCGCTGCTGGCCGCGCTGGCGTTCCTCGGTGTCGAGGTGTACGCGCTGGTCGCCCGCGAGCAGTTCGCGCAGCAGTTCGACAAGTCGCTGCTCGGCGCGCACGGCGCACTGGCCGCGCCGGTGCTGTTCGGGGTTCCGCTGCTGCTGGCGGTACCGCTGCTGGCCACGATGCTGAGCCCGCAGCGCTGGCGGGGCACCGCGGGGCAGCCGGCCGCGGCCGCACCGTACGGGGCGGCACCGTACGCGGCCGCGCCGGGCGCGGTGCCACCAGGCGCCTTCCCGCCGTACCCGCCGCCGGGGGCGGGCTCGTACTCGCCGCCGCCGTCCAGCGGGTACCCGCCACCGCCGCTGTACCCGACGTACGAGTCGCCGGTGTCGGGTTCGCCGACATCGGGTTCGCCGGCGTCGGGGGCGCCCGCGCATGCCGCCCCGGACGAGGAGAGCTCGGCGACCCGGCCGCTGTACCAGCCGCCGGCCCCGCCCACGTACGCGCCCCCACCGTCCAGCGGCGGGCCCAGCTACCCACCGGCGCAGTCGAACTACGCGCCGCCAGCACGCCCGTACGGCTCGCCCGCCTTCGGCACCGGCAGGCCGCCGGCGGTACCATCGACCGGCGTGGAGCCCGAGCCGCCAGCCGACCCGGACACCACCCGAAGGCTCTGAAGCTCCACAAGGGGGGCGCCGTCACCGGGGCGGCTTGCGTATGTCCCGGCGCGCGGCGGGCATTGTTGTCCTACAGGAGGCGGACACCGGTGTCTCCGGCACCGGGCCGAACCGGGCTTACCGGGCGGTAACCTGCGCCCGACGAGCCCAGCGGCACCGTACCGTCTATCCTCGCCGGGACGGCGGTACCACCCGCATGTCCCCCGTACGAGCGGAGAACCGGCGTGACCATTGCGTATCCCAATAACCAGGCACTGCAGAACCCGCAGCCGGTCAGCCCACCGTCCGGCGCCCAGCGCCCCCGGCTGACCTTCCTCGGCACCGGCTACCTCGGTGCCACGTACGCGGTCTGCTTCGCCGAGATGGGCTACGAGGTGCTCGGCTTCGACGTCGACGAGTCGAAGATCGCCAAGCTCAGCGGCGGTGAGGTGCCCTTCCACGAGCCCGGCCTGGACGAGTTGCTACGCAAGAACCTGGGCACCGGCCGGCTCCGCTTCACCACCTCCTACGAAGAGGTGGCCGCCTTCGGTGACGTGCACTTCATCTGCGTGGGTACCCCGCAGCGCCCGGACGGGCCGGCCGCCGACCTGTCCTATGTGGAGACCGCGGTGACGAACCTCGCGCAGCGGCTGACCCGCAAGGCCCTGATCGTGGGCAAGTCGACGGTACCGGTCGGCACCGCCGAGTGGGTCGAGGAGCTGGTGCACCGGTTCAGCCCGGCCGAGGCCGGCGTCGAGGTCGCGTGGAGCCCCGAGTTCCTCCAGGAAGGCTTCGCGGTCGAAGACGTGCTGCGTCCCAATCGGGTGATCTTCGGGGTGCGCAGCGAGTGGGCGCAGGGCCTGCTGTACGCCGCGCACAAGGGCGTGTTCGACCTGGCACAGAACGAGGACCGCGAGGTACCCGTCGTGGTCACCGACTTCGCCACCGCGGAGCTGGTGAAGGTCGCGGCCAACGCGTTCCTCGCCACGAAGATCTCGTTCATCAACGCGATGGCCGAGGTGTGCGAGGCCAGCGGCGCCGACGTCGCCCAGCTGGCCCGGGCGATCGGCTACGACCCCCGGATCGGCAACAAGTTCCTCCGCGCCGGGCTCGGCTTCGGCGGCGCCTGCCTGCCCAAGGACATCCGCGCCTTCCAGGCCCGCGCCCAGGAACTGGGAGTCGGCGAGGCGTTGCGGTTCCTGCACGAGGTCGACCTGATCAACCAGCGCCGCCGCCAGCGGGTCATCCAGCTCGCCGCCGAGCTGCTGGCCCGGCACAACGGCCCGGCCGGTCCGGACCTGAGCGGACTGAAGATCGCGGTACTCGGCGCGACGTTCAAGCCGAACTCCGACGACGTCCGCGACTCGCCGGCCCTCGCAGTCGCCCACAAGCTGTACCGCACCGGCGCGACCGTCGTCGTCTACGACCCCGAGGGCATGGCGCTGGCCGAGCGGGAGCTGCCCGAGGCCAGCTACGCCAAGACGCTGACCGACGCGGTGACCGGCGCGGATCTGGTGTGCGTCCTCACCGAGTGGGAGGAGTTCCGCCACGCCGACCCGGTGGCCCTCGCCGAGCTCGTCGCGGGCCGCCGGGTGATCGACGCGCGGAACTGCCTTGACCAGCTGGTGTGGGTACGGGCGGGCTGGCAGTACCGCGGCATGGGGCGGCCCGCGCTCACCTGATCGGGCACCCGGTGATCCTCGGGGCTAGCCAGGAGCACTGCCGACTAGGCATGCTTTTGGCGGACAACCCCGACAGGAGGCTGCCGTGGGGACATATCCCTGCTCGAACTGCGGCGCGCGCGCCGACACCGTGACCGGGTGCCCCGAATGCGGGCGCAGCGTCGAGCAGGAGATCGCCGAGCTGAGCAAGGTGATCACCAAGATGCAGTTCCGCAACCGGGACATGGTCGACTCCCGGGCGGTCCTGCTCAAGCGGATCCAGGGCGCCATCGCCACCCGTTCGCTGCTGATCCAGGCGACCGAGCAGGAGGCGGCCGCCGCCGGTAGCCGGCGGTTCCGGGTGAAGTCACCGCCGCCGGTCGGCTTCGGCGGCGCGCGCCCGGTGATCCCCGCACCGCGGCCGGCGCCGCCGGTGGCCGTCAGGCCCGGCAAGGCGATCCCGCTCAGCCAGCTGCCCGGCAACGGCAACGGCGGTCCACCGGTACCCGACGAGCCGGTACACCCGCACGGGCCGGAGGTCTCCAGCCGATCCATGCAGAACGTGCTGCTCTGGCTCGGCGCGCTGATGTTCGTCATCACCGGTACCGCATACCTGCTGCGCGCGCTCGCGGCCGGCGGCCGGGTCGTCGTGTTCACCGTGCTCGCCGGGGCCATCCTCGCCGGTGCGATACCGGTGGCACGCCGGGCGCTGGTCAACACGGCGGAGACCATCGCCTCGGTCGGGCTGACGTACGTGCTGCTCGACGGGTTCGCGATCCGGTCGGCCTGGTTCGGGCACACCGGGATACCGCGCACCACGTTCGCCGGCCTGATCTTCCTGGGTACCGCCGGGGTCGCCGCCTGGTACCGCAAGCTCACCCACCTGCGGGCGCCCCGGTTCGCCACCATGCTGCTGCTGCAGCCGGTCATCCCGCTGCTCGCCGCGTCGGTACTGCACGGCGTGGTGGCCTGGGCCGGCGTGCTGGCCGCGGTCGGCCTGCAGGACCTGCTGATGGCGATGGTGCTGCGCAGCCGGCCGAACGGCACCGGGTACCTGGAGGACGCGGCCTGGGTACTGCACGGCATCGCGGTCGTCACGTCGGTCGTGTGCGCGACGGTCGCGCTCGCCGAGGCGCACACCGTCAACGCCGCGCTGTCCGGTGCCGCGGCGCTGATTCTCGCCGGTACCGTCGGGCTGGACGGCGGGCTGATCCTGCGCCGCTGGCTGGCCGCGGACATCGGCGCCGGACTGTTCGTCCTGTCGGTGGTCGCCGCGACCGGCCGGCTCGCCGCGGTCGCCCTCCCGGGTCGGGGCATCGTCAGCACCGCCCTGGTCATCCTGCTGGTCGCGCTCGGGGTGCGGTACCTGCCGGCACCGGCCCGGCGGGGACCACAGCTGGCCGGCGCGCTCGCCGCCGGTACCACCGCAGTGATCATCCTCGCGCGGGCCTTCGACGGGATCACGGCCTCGGTGCGCGCGGCGACCCCGTTCTGGAAGGCGGACATCGTCGGGTACCCCGGCAGGGTCGCGGAGGCGACCGGCCCGGACGCCTGGCAGCTCGCGGTCGCCGTGTTGATCATCACGGTCGCGGCGGTGCTGATGCTGCCCGGCGGCGTGCGCAGCGACGGCGTGGTGGTCGGCATCACGCTGACCCTGGTCCTGGTACCCGCGACGCTGCGCCTGCTGTGGGCGGCCGGACCGGCCGTGCTGGTCGCCGGCGCGGTGGCGATCGGCTTCTACGGCCTCGCCGCCCGCAGCGTCCGGGCGGCCTGGCTGCGCGTCGGCGCGGCCACCCTGCTCGGCGGCTACGCCACCCTGGTGAGCCTCGCCCGGCCCAGCGCCGCCGCGATCACGCTGACCACGATCGCCGTCGCCGGGGTACTCATCGGCGTGGCGCCGTGGCTGGAGTTCGCCGCCGGCGGCCGGCCCACCGAGATCGTCACCGAGGCGGCGCTGGGCGGGGCGGCGTTCGCGCTGCCGGGTGCGGTCGCGTTCGCCACCGCCGCGCTGGCACCGGAGAGCCACCTGCCCGGCCCGATCCTCGCCGCCGCGTCGCTCGCCGTCGCCGGTACCCTCGGCGCCGCGTCACTGGCCCGGGTCGCGCGGGCGGCCACCACGCCGCTACCCACGATCGGGGCGACGCTCGGCGCGGTGACCGTGTCGCTGACCGCGTTCATCACGCCGCACGTCGCGCTCGCCGACATTGGCGTGTCCGTACTGCTGCTGGCCGGCGCGCTGCTGCTGATCGCGGCGCCGTGGCTGGACGCCAGCCGGGAGCCCAACGCCCGGCTCGACGGGTCCGACCTCGCGGCGATGGCCGTCACCACCGGCGCAATCGCGGCCGTGGCGCGGGTGGCGGCGCTGCTGGTGCCGCGGTACCCGCTGGCGACTGCGGCCGCCGTGGTACTCGCGGTGGCGCTCGGCGTGCGCGCGCTGCCGGTCGGGCTGCGGCGCGGCCCGACGGTCGGCGCCACGCTCGTCGGCGGGGTCATCGCGGTGGTGTCCGGGCTCGCCGCGCTGATCGGCGGCGTCAACGCGCTGCGGGCGAACACCAAGATCTGGCACGCCGACCTGGCCACCTGGAACGCCCACGTGCCCGGCGGGCCGGGTCCGCAGATCCCGGTCGCGCTGGCGCTGCTGGCCGTCGCCGCCGTGGTGATGCTCGCACCGCCGACCTCGCAGGCGGTCGGGGTGGTGCTCGTCGGGCTCGCGGCGCTCGCGGTACCCGCCGCGTACGCGCTGCCGTGGTGGTCGCCGATCGCGATCAGCGGGCTCGTCTCCACCGTCGCCGGCATCGCCGCGGCCCGGTCCGACGATCCGACGGTCGCCTGGGCCCGGGCCGGCGTCGCGACCCTGCTGTTCGCCGACACGGTCGGGGCCAGCCTGGTACGCCCCGACGTGACCGCGTCGACGCTGCTGATGTCCTCGGTCATCTACGCCACCGTGGCCGCCACCGCCATCCGGACGTACCGGGACATCGAGGCGGATCACCTCGTGCAGATCGGCGGGGCGGCGCTCGCCGGTGCCATGCTCACCCTCACCGCGGCCGCCGGATGCGGGTCGGCCGCGCTGCGCCAGCCGCTGGCCCTGGTGCTCACCGCTGCGCTCGCCGGACTCTGCCTGGCCCTCGCCGTCGTGGCGGTGACCGTCGACAACGAGGTGTTCCTGCCGTTCGCGACCGGTGGGGTGGCCGTCGGCGGTACCGCGATCGCCATCGCGACGCTGAACACCGAGCTACCCGTGTCGGTGTACGCGGCCGCGGCCGCGCTGCTGGCCGTCGTCGCCGAACTGCTGCGCGCGGCGGTCGCCATGCGCCGTGCCGGCCGCTCCGGTTCCGGACTGCGCCGCCCGTCGCCGGGTACCGTCCGGTCGCTGCGCGCCCGGCGGTACCCCCGGCGGCAGGGGTACGTGCTGCTGCTCGCCGCCGGTCCGGCCACGGTGCTGGCGGCGCTGGAACTGGCGCCGTCGGTCATCGCCGCGCTCGTCGGCCCGTACCACTGGGTGAACCACATCTGGCAGACCCAGCCGGCCGACTCGCTGTCGGCGCTGGGCAACTTCGCGTCCTGGATGGGCAACGGCAACCAGGTCCTCGCCGCGATCGTGCTGACGCTGGCCGCGGCCCTCGGCGCGATCGGGTTCGGCGGAAGCGCCCGGGCGATGCAGGCACGGGCCGTCGCCGTGGTCATCCCGGGGATCGCGATCACCCTGCTGATCACGCCGTACGCGCTGCACGGGCCGTGGCCGGACGGTCCGGTCGCGGCGATCGCGGTCAGCGTGCTGTGCGGCCTCGGCGTCGCGCTCACCCCGACGCCACCGGACAACCTCGCCATGGAACCGCTGCGCGCCGCGCGCCGGATCGTCGTGGCGATCTGCATCGCCGCCGGCGCCGCCGGCCTCGCCGGTAGCCTCGCGACCAAGCCGACCACGGTCACGGCGCTGGCCGCCACCGCGCTCGCCGGGCTCATCGCCGGACTGTTCGGCGCGACCCAACCGGCCCGGATCACCGGCTGGCTGGTCTCCGCCACGGCGGGCAACCTGCTCGCGCTCGTCGTCGGCTCGCTGGCCGGGCTGCCGGTGTACGGGTCGGCGTTCCTCGTCGGGGTCGTGGCCGGTTCGCAGCTCGTGGTCGCCGCCCTGCTACCACACCTGCGCCGGCCGGAGGCGGCCAGCGAGAACATCACGGTCGAGGTGAGCGCCTACGCCGGCGCGGTACTCGGGCTGCTGCTCGCCGCCAAGTCACTGCCGCACCTGGCGGTGTTCAGCTGCGCGTGGGGCGCGGTACTCGGGGTGGCTGCCACCAAGCCGGACCGCCCCCGCCTGTACCGCAGCACGCTGATCTGGCTCGGCGCGGCGCACGAGGTCGTGGCGTGGTGGCTGCTGATGCGCCTGGGCAACGTCGGGGTACCCGAGGCGTACACGCTCGCCGTCGCGGTCGTCGCGCTCATCACCGGGTACGTCGAGGTGCGCCGCCACCCCGACCTGTCCAGCTGGACCGCGTACGGGGTGGCCCTGATCGCCGGGTTCCTGCCGAGCCTGGCCATCGTGCTGTACACCGGCCAGACACCGGAGCGCCGCGCGCTGCTGATCGTGTTCGCCGCCGCGACCGTGGCCGGCGGTGCCTGGCGCCGGCAGCGGGCACCGGTGGTGATCGGTGCCAGCGTGCTGATCGTCGCCGCCCTGCACGAGCTGGCGGTGCTGTCCACCGCCGCCCTGCTCTGGACGGTGATGGCAATGGTCGGCGCGCTGCTGGTGGTGCTCGGCGCCAACTTCGAGAAGCGCCGCCGCGACATCATGCGCCTACGCGGAGCCTTCGGCCGCCTGCGTTAGCGGGCGGCCGGCCGTCTTCGCGAGCTCGGCGTCCTTCTCGGCGACCAGATCCTTCAGTTGCTGTTGGAAGGCGGCCATCCGGTCGCGCAGCGCGGGGTCGGTCGCGCCGAGGATCCGCACCGCGAGCAGGCCGGCGTTGCGGGCGCCGCCGATCGACACGGTGGCCACCGGTACCCCGGCCGGCATCTGCACGATCGACAGCAGCGAGTCCAGCCCGTCGAGGTACTTCAGCGGTACCGGTACCCCGATCACCGGCAGTGTGGTCGCCGAGGCCACCATGCCGGGCAGGTGCGCCGCGCCGCCGGCACCCGCGATGATCACCTGAAGTCCCCGGTCGGCGGCCGACTCGGCGTACGCCAGCATCTTCTGCGGCGTCCGGTGCGCGGACACCACGCCCACCTCGTACGGCACCTCGAACTCGGCCAGCGCCTCGGCCGCGGCGGACATCACCACCCAGTCCGAGTCGCTCCCCATGATCAACCCGACCCTGCTCATCGGCCGCCCTCCCGGCTCGCTCCGCTCATCGGCCGCCCTCCCGCAGCCAGGCCGCCGCCCGGCGGGCCCGCTCCCGTACCGCCGCCATGTCGTCCCCGAGCGCCGTCACATGACCGATCTTGCGCCCCGGCCGGACCTGCTTGCCGTAGAAATGCACCTTCACCCCGGGGTCGGACGCGAACAGGTGGTGCAGCCGCTCGTCGATCGACATCCCGCCGGGTTCGCCACCGAGTACGTTGGCCATCACCACCGCCGGCGCGGTCAGGCCGGTGTCGCCCAGCGGGTAGTCCAGTACCGCCCGCAGGTGCTGCTCGAACTGCGAGGTACGGGCGCCTTCGATGGTCCAGTGGCCGGAGTTGTGCGGGCGCATGGCCAGCTCGTTGACGAGCAGGCCGGCCCCGGTCTCGAACAGCTCGACGGCGAGCAGGCCGATCACGCCCAGCTCGTCGGCGAGCCCGATGGCCAGCCGCTGCGCTTCGACGGCGCGCGCCGGGTCGAGGTCCGGCGCCGGCGCCAGTACCTCGACGCAGATCCCGCCCAGCTGCACCGTTTCCACGACGGGGTACACGGCGACCTGGCCGAACGGCGACCGCGCGACGAGGACGGCCAGCTCGCGCCGCAGCGGTACCCGTTCCTCGACGATGAACTCGACCTCGGGCAGCGGATCGTCCCGGTCGACGAACCAGACGCCCCGGCCGTCGTACCCGCCGCGCACCGCTTTCACCACGACCGGCCACCCGAAAGCGGCCGCGTCGATCGTCGGCGCCCAGCGCGGGACCGGTACGCCCAGCGCGCCGAGCCGTTCCCGCATCGCGCGCTTGTCCTGCACGTACCGCAGCGGCCCCGGCCCCGGCGCCACCGTGTACCCGTCGGCCACCAGCGCCTTGACGTGCTCCAGCGGTACGTGCTCGTGGTCGAACGTCACCACGTCGCAGCCGTCGGCGAACGCCCGCAGCGCGTCGAGGTCGGTGTGGTGGCCGATGCGCACGTCCGGGGCGACCAGTGCCGCGCCGTCGTCCGGCTCGATGGCCAGGATGCGCAGCGACTGGCCGAGGGAGATCGCGGCCTGATGGGTCATCCGGGCCAGCTGCCCGCCGCCCACCATGCCGACCACGGGCAGACCGGTACGGGTATCCATATCGGCCGCGATCCTAACCGGCGGCCCCACCGTGCCCGGCACGGCGGGGCCCCGCGGTCACTCCAGCGTCGGACCCTGCCTGCGCAGCTCGTCGACCGCGCCCATCGCGTCACGCAGCTGGCCGAGCCACTGCTCGGCGTGCTCGCCGACCAGGCGTACGCACCAGGCCAGCGCCTCCGAGCGGGATCGCGCCACGCCGGAGTCGATCAGCGTGTCGAGGACCTGCCGGTCGGGCTGGCGCAGCCGGGTCATCACCGGCGCGCCGTAGGTGGTGAACAGTTCCGTGGTACCCCCGGCCCGCGCGCCCCACGAGACCTTCCGCCGGTACCGGTGCTCCGCCTGGCGGGCGATGCCGATCCGCCGGTCCCGGGTCGACTCGCGGAAGCTGGCGATCCGGCCGGCCTCGGCACTGGCCCGGTCGGCGGAGCTCGCGTCCTCACCGAGTGCCGGTTCGGGTAGCCGGCCGACGATCAGGATCTCGTCGCGGTCGATGGTGATGTCGGGGCGTTCGAGGAACCAGTCGTCCGGCAGCGCGCCCATGATCCAGGCCGGCGCGTCGTCGGCGGCGGGCGGCGGTTCGCTGCGCGCCCCGCGCCCCCATGGTCCGCCAAAGTGCTTCATGCGTTCCTCCCCTTGCATGTATTTCTCTGATTACATGCTTACACCGTTGCAGCGACCCGGCGGTAGGGCGTTTCGCTGAGAGCTAACGGGTGAGAAGGCCGCGCAGATCGGCGACGTCGGTGACCGGTCGGTCGCAGACAAACCCCCGGCAGACGTACGCGGTCGGCTCGCCGCCGAGCATCGGACGGTCCGCCAGCAGCGGTACCCCCGGCTGGTCCGGCTGTCCGGAGACCACCACGGCACCGGGCGGAGCCAGCCGCCAGGCGGCCCCGACCAGCGCGCCGGCACCCGCGATCGCGATCTCGTACGGCCCGGACAGCTGCGCCTCCCCGACCGCGCACGCGTACCCGGTGAACCGCGCGTGCCGCGCCGCGATCGGTGCCACGGTCGCCAGCGCCGCCTCGGCCGCCTCCCGGTACCGCGACCGCCCGGTCAGGGCCGTGTACGTCGTCAGCGCCGCGGCGAGCGCCGACAGGCCCGACGGCGTGGCGTTGTCGGTCGGGTCGGCCGGCCGGGTGACCAGCGCCTCGGCGTCGTCGGCGGTGTCGTAGAAGCCGCCCCGCCCGTCGCTGAAGCGGTCGAGCGCGGTGTCCAGCAGCCGCCCGGCCAGGTCCAGCCAGCGCCCCTCGCCGGTCAGCTGGTGCAGCGCGCAGAACGCCTCCGCGACGCAGCCGTGGTCGTCGAGCACCCCGGCCGCGGTACCGACGACGCCGCCGCGGGACACCCGCCGCAGCCGGCCGTCGACGAGGTGCAGGTCGGCGAGCAGGGTACCGGCGCGTACGGCGGCCGCCGCGAAACCGTCGCCGCCGAACCCGTCGCCCGCGGACCCGTCGCCGGCGGACCCGTGGCCGTCCGGAAGCACCAGTGCCGCCTCGACCAGCGCGGTGATCGCCAGGCCGGTCCAGGCGGCGACGACCTTGTCGTCCCGGCCCGGCTGGGACCTCGTCGCCCGGGCGGCGCGCAGCCGGGCGGTGACGTCGCGAGCCCGGGCGACGACCGCCTCGCCGGCCGCGTCGAGGTCGCGCATCAGGCGCAGTACCGAGGTGCCGTGCTCGAAGGTGCCCCGGTCGGTGACGCCGAACAGGTCGGCGGCGAAGGTACCGTCCGCGTCGCCGAGGGCCTCCCGCAACTGGTCCGGCGTCCACACGTACGTCAGCCCCTCGACGCCGTCGGTGTCCGCGTCCAGCGAGGAGGCGAAGCCGCCCTCCGGCGTCGCCAGGTCGGCCAGCAGGAACCGGCCGGTCTCGGCGGCCACCCGGGCGGCGAGCGGATCGCCGGTCAGCCGCCACAGCTGCGTGTACACCCGCAGCAGCAGCGCGTTGTCGTACAGCATCTTCTCGAAGTGCGGCACGATCCAGTGCGCGTCGACGCTGTACCGGGCGAACCCGCCGGCGAGCTGGTCATAGATGCCGCCGCGGGCCATCTGCTCGCAGGTGTGCCGGACGATCTCCAGCGCGCGGTCGTCGCCGGTCCGCTGGTGGTACCGCAGCAGGAACAGCAGGCTCATCTGCGGCGGGAACTTCGGCGCAGCACCGAAGCCGCCGTGCCCCTCGTCGAACTCGGCGGAGAGCTGGGCCGCGGCGGCATCCAGTACCCCCTCGGTCATCGGCGTGGTGGGCCCGGCGGCGCGGACCCCGCCGATCGCGGTGACCACCTCGGCGCCCTGGCGCACCACCGCGTCGCGCTGGTCGCGCCACGCGGCCGCCACCGCGTGCAGCAGGCGGACGAAGGTGGGCCGCGGGAAATAGGTGCCGCAGAAGAACGGCTGCCCGTCGGGGGTGGCGAACACCGTCATCGGCCAGCCGCCCTGGCCGGTCATCGCCTGCGTCGCGGTCATGTAGACGGCGTCGACGTCCGGGCGCTCCTCGCGATCCACCTTGATCGCGACGAAGTGCTCGTTCACCACCTTGGCGACGTCGTCGTCCGCGAACGACTCGTGCGCCATGACGTGACACCAGTGACAGGCGGCGTACCCGACCGAGATCAGCAGCGGCACGTCGCGCTCGCGGGCTTCGGCGAACGCCTCCGGCGACCACGGCCACCAGTCGACCGGGTTGTCGGCGTGCTGGAGCAGGTACGGGGAGCTTGCCGTGCCGAGCCGGTTCACCCGCCAAGCCTACGAGGCGCCCTCGCTGCGCAGCGGGATGACCCGGGCGCCCGAGGCGCGGGCGAGGTTGACCAGCACCCCGGTGATCTTCTCGGCCGGCAGCGGCGGGTGGAAGTGGTACCCCTGCGCCGCGGCGCAACCCAGCCGGGCCAGCGCGGACTTCTGCTCGGCGGTCTCCACGCCTTCGGCCACGACCCGTACCCCGAGGTCGCCGGCCAGGTCGACGGTCGCCTTGATGATCGCGGTGACCTCCGGCGAGTCCACCATCCGCCCGACGAAGCTCCGGTCGATCTTGACCTCGTCGACGTGTACCCGGGTCAGGAACTTCAGCGACGAGTACCCGGTGCCGAAGTCGTCGACGGCGAGCTGCACGCCCAGCCGCTGCAGCCCGTCCAGTACCGCGCTGATCGCGTCGTGCTCGGGTACCACGACGGTCTCGGTGATCTCCAGAACCAGCCGGCCGGCGGGTACCCGGTGCTTGGCCAGCAGTTCGCCCAGCTGCTCGGGCAGGTCGGCGTCGAGCAGGCTGCGCGGCGAGAGGTTGATCGACACCGGTACCGCGACGTCGTGCGCGGCCCACTCGGTGGCCACCGCCAGCGCCTGGTCGACGACGTACCGGGTGAACGTGCCGACCAGGTCGCTGTTCTCCAGTACCGCGATGAACTCGTCCGGCAGCAGCTCACCGCGCCGCGGATGCTGCCAGCGGACCAGCGCCTCGACGCCGGTCGGCGCGCCGGTCGCGAGGTCGAGCGCGGGCTGGTAGGCCAGCACGAGCTGGCCGCCGCTGCTCAGCGCCTCGCGCAGCTCGGCGAGCAGGGCCAGCCGGTCGGTGCTGCCGTCGTCGCCGGCACCGTCGTACCAGCCGATCACGCCGCCGCCGCGCTTGGCCCGGTACATCGCGATGTACCCGCGGCGCAGCAGCTCGGTCATGTCCACGCTGCCGGCCGGCGCGACCACCACGCCGACCGAGCACTCCGGCGCCAGGGGTACCCCGGCGACCTCGACCTGCATCCCGACCAGGTCGACCAGCTCGCGGGCCCGGCGCAGCGCCTGGGTCAGGCCGGCCGCCTCCTCGTCGGCCGCCGCCGGCCCGTCCAGCGACGTGATCAGCAGCCCGAACTCGTCCCCGGACAGCCGCGCGACCAGCTCGTCGCCGCGGGCGTACCCGCGCATCCGGTCGGCGATCGTGTGCAGCAGCTGGTCGCCCGCGGCGTGCCCCAGCGTGTCGTTGACCTCGCGGAAGTGGTCGACGTCGAGCAGCAGCAGGGCGACGGCGGTCTCCCGTTCCAGTACCCGCAGCGCGCCGTTGCCCTTGGCCAGCAGCGCGTCCCGGTTGGCCAGCCTGGTCAGCCCGTCGTGTGACGCCGCGTGCAGGCTGCGGGCGGACAGCGCCTGCAGCTCGCGGTGCGACGCCGCGTCGTGCAGCGCCGCGGCCAGGGCGTCGGCGAACGCGGACAGCTGCATCTGCTCGCGCGGACTCAGCTGTACCGGTTCCGGGAAGTGCACCCGCAGCTCACCGACCTCGGCACCGCCCACCTGCAACGGCCGGGTCTCGGTGAGCGGGCCGGCCGCCGCGCTCGACGCGGGTCCGGACACGACGGCCGACTCGCCGCCGCCGCGGTAGCTCCACAGCGCGTCCGGGCGCAGTACCCGCACCT
>Ga0066710_100001128_pt1 | contig 19057 bp, 15 predicted proteins | sample GraSoiAngelo_159_FD_79666 | JGI IMG/M metagenome (GOLD analysis project Ga0066710, IMG submission 79666) | Grasslands soil microbial communities from the Angelo Coastal Reserve, California, USA - 14_1009_16_40cm | ecosystem: Environmental > Terrestrial > Soil > Grasslands | place: USA... | reverse complement strand
TTGGACCGGTTCCGGCTCGAAGAGCCCGCGGCGACGGATCTCGGCCGGTGACAGGACCTCCTGGGCCAAGTCACCCAACTCGTTGGCGAGCCATCCGCGCACCGGCGCCGTGAAGCCGGCTTTTCCACGATTGATGATCTCTGCCGGGACAATCCCGCTCATCGCCTGCTTGAAAAGAGTCTTGGTGCGGGTCCCAGCGACTTTCCCGCGCGGCGAGACGTGGCTCATGACATCGACGACGAGCTCGTCGAGGAGCGGCACGCGGGCTTCGATCGAATGCGCCATGCTCATCTTGTCCATGTACGTCAGCAGAGCCGGGAGGTAGATCTTGAGGTCGACATACATTGCCTGGTGCAGCCAATGAGAGTCGCTGACTGCATCGAGGTGCGCATCAATGATCGCCGAGGGGTTCGATCCGTCGACCGCAGAAGCGAAATCACCTGAGTAGAGCTGACGGCGGAGGTCGACGTCGAAGTAGGTGAGAAAGGCCAAGTAATCGTCGGGAAACGGGAGTTCGGCATGGGAAAGGAGCTTCTGCGAGTTCCTGCCGAAACGCGCCAAGGTCCCGCCCCCGGCGGCCGGTAGGGAATCTGCGGCAAACCGCGCGGCCCGACGAAGCGGACGCGGTATCCAGCGGTACCAGCGGGCGAGCGAAGCGGCGACGTACCGTGGATAGCCGCCAAAGAGCTCGTCGCCCCCCATTCCCGAAAGGAGGACGGTGTGGTCGTGGCTCGCCGCCTCGCAGATGAAATACGCCGAGAGCGCGGCAGGATCCGCGATCGGCTCCTCTAAATGCCAGACAACGCCGGGCAGCGACTCGACGAGGCTCGGCCGAAGGATCGCCTCGCGATAGTCGATCGCCATGCGGCTCGAGTAGAGGCGGGAAAAGCGAAGGTCGTCGGGCACGACGTCATGGGCGAGGTCGCGCTTCGAAAAACCGATCGTGAAGCACGTCGGCCGATCGGGCGACATCTGTCGGCGCATGATCTCGACCACTGCCGTCGAGTCGATCCCGCCCGAGAAAAACGCGCCGAGCGGCACATCGCTGACGAGCTGTCGCTCGACCGCACGCTCGACCGCAGCGCGAAGCTCGCCGACCTGAGCCTTCCCGCCGTCAGGCGCGAGGTCGTACCGGAGGTCCCAATATCGCTCGATCCCGGTCTTACCGTCGTCCGCGACGTGCAAGAGGTGGCCGGCTTCGAGCTTCTTCACGCCCAGGAAAGCCGTCTCTGGATCCGGGACCCAGCGCCAATTCAGATAACTGTCGATCCCACTAGGATCGAGTTGCGCCTCGATACCAGCAGCGAGCAGCGCCTTGACTTCGGAGGCTACGACGAGCGCGCCGTCAGAACGGGTGGCGTAGTAGAGGGGCTTGATCCCCAGCCGGTCTCGGGCAAAGACGGTCTGACGGCTCCGCCGGTCGTAGAGGCAGAGAGCAAACATGCCGTTGATGCGGCGGAACAGCCCATCGCCCCACTCGTCCCAGCCGTGCACGAGCACCTCGGTGTCCGTCCGCGAGGAGAACCGGTGGCCGGACGCCTCGAGCTCACGCCGGAGGTCGAGAAAATTGAAGATCTCGCCGTTGAACACAACCCAGACGTCTTCGTGCTCGTCGGCCATGGGCTGGAAGCCCGCGTCGCTGAGATCGATGATCGCAAGCCTGGCAAAAGCGAGCAGCGTTCGGCCTCGGCTCGGCGGGTCGTCAGCAGATCGCGTCACCCTGGCCTCGTCGCCGTCGAAGGTGACGACGCCTGCGCCGTCGGGCCCCCGGTGCCGCATCGTCTCCAGCATCGCCCATCCTTCCCTGGAGCTGACCGTCGGCCCCTGCCCGATGACGACGGCGAGCCCGCACATCAGGGCACCGGCTCTTCGACAGGGGGGGAAGGAATGGCCTTTGGGCCCAAGGCCCGATCGTATGCAGCAAGCAGCGAATCCTCTGAATGCGCCCAGGAGAGCGCCGTCTCGATGCGCAAACGGCCTTCCGCACCCATCGACGTCCTGAGCTTCGGGTCACCCAGAAGCTCGGCAATCCGCAGGGCAAAGCTGCGCTCGTCGTTCGGCTCTGCGTATAGCGCAGCGTTGCCGGCCGAGGCCCGCGCCTCGACGAGGTCGTACGCGACGATCGGTCGCGACATCGCCATGTATTCGACGATCTTGTTCATCGTCGATACGTCATTGAAGGCCGTCTTCGGGTCGGGGGCGAGGCAAACGTCCGACGTCGCCAGGATCCGTGGCACGTCGTCCCCGACGAGCATTCCCGTGAACTCAACCATCGAGTCCAGTCCGAGCTCGTGCGTGAGACGCTGCATCGCCTGGCGGACGTCGCCGTCACCGACGAAGACGGCGTGCCAGTCCTCCCTCATCTCCCGTAAAAGCGCGAGCGACCGTAGCGCATGATCGATTCCGTCCTGCGGACCCATCACACCGAGGTAGGTGATGAGGTGCTGCCGGCCCCGTTTGACCGAACTGTCCGGCTCGAGCGGCCGGAACCGCTCGAGATCCGGGCCGTTCCGGACGACGAAGACGTCCTCGGGACGCTTGCCCCCGCGTCCGAGCGCCACGGCGCGATACGACTCGTTTGTCGAGATGACGACGTCCGCGAGGCGGAACATGAGCCGCTCGAGCCGGAGTGCAAGGCGGAAGAAGAGATCCTTGCCGCGACCGAACCGCGAGAGATACAGCTCCGGAACGAGATCGTGATGGTCGAAGATGAACCGCGCGCCCGTGCGCTTGAGCGGTAGCGCGGCGAGGAACAGGAGGTCGGGCGGGTTGCATGCGTGCACGACGTCGAACTTCTGGCTGCGCGCAAGCCGTTTGATTGCGCGCCGCAACCGCCAGAGGGCCGCGCCGTATTCGCGCGCATAGCCGAGCATGCCGCCGCTGGAGGGCGTCAAGCGGTAGCGATGGATCTCCACCCCCTCGCGCACCTCGAAAGGCTCACGGTCGTGCTCGCGTCCTTCCGGACAGAGGACGGCGACGTCGAAGCCGGCCCGCCGAAGGGTCAGACTCTCCTGCCAAACGCGCCGATTGAGGGGAACGGGGAGATCCTCGACGAGGAAGAGCGCGCTTGGATGAGAGCCTGGCTCACCGTTCATGGAATGTTCGCCCATGGCGCTCCCCTCACCCTCGACGTGGAACAATCTACCGGCGTCGCCGTGCCAGGAACCCCCGCATTGCAGGACATTCTAGAGGCCGCAGTCGGCTACGATTCGGCGCAAGCGCGACGCCGGCGGCAGCGTCACCGAAGCGCCGCGCGGCGGGGGGTCGACAGAGGACGACGACCGATGGACGCCTTCGAGCACGCAATCGACAACGCACCCACCCGCGAATCCACCGTCTCCGAGATCGTCGAGCTCGTCGCCGGGTCGATTCGCCACCGAGTCCTCGTCGTGGGATCGCTTCCCCCGGGCGGCCGAGACCTTGCGCTGATCGTCCGCCCGTGCGAGGAGCGGGCAGTGGCCGAGAGCATGACCGCGGCCGGCCTTGCTCGGAGAGGGTTGCAGTGGGCCTCGTTTTTCGACTGTAGTGCCTACCTGGTCGAGCTCATCCCGGCCCGACGCCGTTCGCTCCCAGGGGAGAACTGGACGCGCTGTACGCGGAAGCCGGCCCGATCGCATGGGGCGGTGAGCTGGATTTCATCGTCCGCCCGGCGCCCCATCATCTCTTGCTCCTTCTGGCGCGCGGCTGGTGCGCGAAGGACGGCTTCACCCCAAGCGCCGAGCCCGGAATCGACAACGCGCTGATCGAGGACCCGGACGCGTGGACGAAAGCCGATTCTCGAGCAAGCCTCTCGGGGCTCGATCGCGCCCTCGCGCTGCTCGAGCGGACGCATCGGACGAACCACCCGGCGCCTCTCTCCGATCGGCTGCTCGCCCTGTTCGAGCTCGTCGCGTCGACGCGGGGATCGAGCGAAAGGGTCGACCTGCTCCGCCGACCGCTCGCAGCCGGAATCCCACGCAGGAACCGGTGATCGCGATTTCGGGGCTCGACGGAGCTGGGAAGAGCTTCCAGGCTCGGGCGCTGCAGAACACGCTCGAGCTGCTTGTCTGCCCCACTGTCGTCGAGTGGACGCCGCTAGGACAGAATCGCGCGATCGAGATCGCCCGCTCGGCGAAGAAGCTCGTCCGGCGTTTCGATCACGACACCCCGACGGCGGAACCGGTACTTCCGATGTCCTATGCCGACCTACCGGCGAATCCCGCCCAACGGCTTCGTGAGCGAAGCGCTCTGATCACCCGCTCTGGACGCTCTTCGTCGTCGTCAACGCCGGGTTTCACCGTCGTCCGACTCTCCGTTATCCGTTCGCCGGCAAGGTCGTGATCTTTGACCGCTACGTCTGCGATTCGTCCGCCTGGCTGTCGTTTTGGTACGGAGCCGAGCGCCGGTTCTCAATGCAGAAAGGGGTTCTCCGCACGCTTTCTCCCAAGCCTCTGCGCTCGTTCTTCCTGAACGTACGGCCCGAGGTTGCTCTGATTCGCAAAGGCGAGATGAGCCTTGCGGAACTCCGACGCATGGTCGATCTTTACTGGGAGGAGTCGAAGCGGTTGGGAGTTCGGATGGTGGACGGAGAAGAGCCTCCTGCGGAGATAGCGGCGGAAATCGCGCGTCAGGTCTGGACAGCGCTGCCACGAGGAGACAGGGGTTGAGATCTTCTCTTGGAGCTGCACCGGTCTCGGGTGTCCGGGCCCCGGCTCGCTTTGACTTGGGCGACCGGCTCGGGTGGAACGTCTTCGTCCCAGTGCTGACGGCGGTCGCCGCTGTGATCGTCGGTTACGGCGTCTCGACCGGGTCGACGAAGATCGTGGCTGCTCCCATTGCTCTGTTCGGGTTTCTTGTCATCTCGGCGACGACGTGGATGCCGTACGCGGTCGTCTTGCTCGTTGCCGCCACATTCGCCGAGCCCTACGCGTACCCACAGCTTTCGTTCGCGGGAATCAATCCATTCCTCTCGGAGCTGGTGCTGGGGCTCGCAATCGTTGCTGCCCTCTACACCGCTTTCGGCCGGCGATTCTCGACGACGGCGGCGGCGGCGGGGTCGAAAGTAGTCAGCACCTCACTCGCGGTCTACCTCGTCGCGGCCCTGCTCGGCATCGGAGTCGGGCTGAGCAACGGGGTGAAGCTGTTCGGAACGTTGACGCAGGTGCGAGAGACGGCTTTCTTCGCGACGTTCTGGCTCGCCCTGCTGGCGCTGAGAACGCCGAGCTCAAGGGCAAGGCTGTTCTGGATCATGGCAACACTCTCAGTCGCCGTGGTCGCGCTTCAGGTCGCGCAGGTGCTGATTGGGCCCGGCCACGTCCTCTTCTACACCAAGGACCCCACGATCAACCTGATCACGTGCCCCACGGGGCAGTGCGCAGATGTGGCTCAGGCCGGCTTCAGCGGCCTGATCCGTGTCCGGCCGCCCGGCCTGCCGCTGGTGTACGTCGTCGCTGCCTTTGCCGCGTGCTACGTGCTCTTCGGCCCTCGAAAGCGGCGGGGCGCCGCTTTGACCTTGTTCTTCGTTTGTCTGGCCGGCCTGGTGGTCAGCCTCACGCGCGATCTTCTGATCGGCCTTGTGCTCGGGCTCGCAGTGGCGTTCTTCATCAGCCCGAGAAAGAGCAGGCTGCTTGCGGCCCTGATCGGTGTCGCCGCTGTCGTGGTCGCCCTGGTAGTCGTCTCACAAGGCGGTGCGCTCCATTCGGCCAAACCGGTGCTCTCACGTTTCTCCACGGTGACGAATCCGTCCGCGGTGAGATCGGAAGCAAGCCTGAAGCACCGCTCCTTCGAAAATCACCTGGCGTTCCAAGCCATTCGAGCCAGCCCAATCGAGGGCATTGGTTGGGGGACGTCGTACGGGATGACCGAGCCGGTCGTCGTCCGCGGCCAAACGATCGGTCAGGCAGACCAGCCGTTCATCCATAACTTCTATCTGGGCCTCTGGATGCGGACGGGGCTCCTCGGGCTCGTGGCCTACCTGACTGCCGTCATTGCCGCCTTCGTCTACGGGGTCCGCTGGTGTCGCAGACGCCGCTGGGACGATCAGTCTTGGCTCGGTGCCGCCGTCGTCTCGTCCATCGTCGCCGTCTCGACAAGCGCCGTGGTCAACGTCGGCTCGGACGCGCAGAAGATCGTGCCGTTCATGGTTGTGCTCGCGCTCGCCGTGACGCTGAGGCGAGGCCTCCCTGAAGCCCGCGCTTCGACCGACCGTGGATGAATCTGGGGCCGGGAGGAGCCGTTTCTTGACGCGAGCGTTCCGCCCGGGCGCCCGTCGCGCCCAGGCGGCGGGAACGCTTTCTCTCGCAGAGCGAGTCGCGGTGAACTTCAGCGCTCAGCTTGGAGCGCAGCTGATCCTCGCGGTCGGCGGCCTGATCTCCCTGGCAGTAACGACGCGGTACCTCGACCTCCGGCACTACGGAGCGCTCATCACCGCCCTCATCTTCGTCTCGCTATTCACGATCGCGACCGATTTCGGGATCACGACGATCGGGGGACGAGAGCTCGCCAAGGACGCACGTGATCGCCAACGCGTCCTCTCGAGCATCGGGCTCGTCGTGACTGCAATCTCTCTGATCGCACTAGGAGCCGCGATCGGCCTCGCGCAGATCGTCTATGCGGGCCCCGGCGGTTTCGACGTACGACTGGCGATCCTGATCCTGGTCCCTCAGCTGCTGATCGTCGGGCCGCGCTCGGCAGCACAGGCGGACCTGATCTTTCGTCAGAAGGTCTACCTGTCGTCGTTGGCAGCAGTCGCGACTCGGGTCATCACCCTCGGCCTCGTCATCGCCGTCGCTGCGGCCGATCTCGGCTTCGTCGCGATGACTGCCGCATACGCCGCCTATCCGATTCTCGGCGGGGCCGGCACGGTTGCGTTTGCCCGCACCGGCCTCCCACGGCTACGACAATGGGACCGAACGCTCGCGACGAAGCTGCTGAAGGCATCCCTGCCGCTCGGTGGTGTGATCGTCCTCAATTACCTCTATTTCCGTCTCGATCTCTTCCTGCTCTCGATCCTCGCGACCCAGAAGGACGTTGCGCTCTACGGAGTGTCGTACAAGGTGATCGAGATGCTCATCCTCATCCCCTCGTACATCATGGTGACGCTCTTCCCGACAATTGCGGCAGCGGGGCCATTCAGCGAGCGCCTCAGGAATCTCGTCCAGAACGCGTTCACCGTGATGCAGTTCATCGCGGTGCCACTCATCGCCGTGAGCTTCTTCAGCGGACAGATCCTCGAGTTCATCGCCGGTAAGCAGTACGCGGGCGCCGCCCTCGCCCTGCAGTTGTTGATGTGCGGGGTGGCGCTGAGCTTCCTGCAGCAGGTGATCGGCTACACGCTCGTGGCGCTGAACCGACAGACCTGGGCTTTGTTCGTGCTCGCCGCCGTGCTCGTTGTCAATCTCGTTCTCAATCTGATTCTGATCCCGCTCTTCGCGATCAACGGAGCGGCGGCTGCCCTGATTGGATCGGAAGCCGTGTCACTGGCCCTCATCCTCGGCGTGTACTCGCGGATCGGCCCGATCCCAACCCTCTACAAACCGGCAAAAGTCCTCATCGCCGGGGCAACGATGCTCGGGCTCATCGTCGCAACGAGGGAGACCCTGGGCTCGGCCGTCTCCCCACTGGCGACGTTGGCGGCCGGCGGACTCCTCAGCTTCGGGACGTACGTGCTCCTGCTGAAACAGCTCGGGGCCGTGCCGCCGGAAGCCTCAGCCGCGCTCTCCAACCTCATCGGACGGATGCGCCACGCCTAGGACTAGCGGCTCAGATCGCCGGCGCCGGATCGCTGTCGTGCTCGACGGAACGGTGGTTCCGCGCTGGCTTTCCCATCAGCTGTCGGAGCTTCGCGAGGCGACGTTCGTGGAGCTTGCTCTCGTCATCGTCACGTCGGCGGCCACGCGACACAGCTCGGCGCGGGACCGCATCCGAGGCTTGCTCTTCTCGCTCTATCAGGCAGCGGACTATCGCGCGTTTTGGTCGTCGCCGGATGCCTTCGAGCTCGTCGACGAAACATCGCGCCTCCGGTCGGAGACGCCCGTCCTCGAGGTAGCGACTACCTCGGACGAGCCTTTCGCCGAGAGCGAGCTCGAAGTCGTCAGATCGCACCACCTCGACGTCGTCCTGTGGCTTTCTGAGCCGCCGCCCCGCGGAGGGATCCTTCGGTGCTCCAGCCACGGCGTCTGGACGCTCCGCCATGGAGATCCCGAGGATTTTCGCGAAGGACCTCCGTTCTTCTGGGAGCTATTCGACGGCGAAACAGTGAGCACGACCGTCGTCGAAGTCTGGTCGCATCACCAAGACCGGCAACCGAAGCAGATCTATTCATCGCGATCGGCGATTCATCCGCAGTCGCTCTACCTGAGCAGGAACTCGCCGTACTGGAAGTCCGCTCAGTTCATGCTGCGTTGCCTGAAGGACCTCGCTGCCGATGGCGGCGTCGCTCGTGAATCCCGTTCGCCGGATCGCCCGGAAGGAGCGAGCGACGGCGAGCCGCGCGGGATTCCCTCGAACGCCCAGATGTTCTTTTTTCTCACCCGCCTGTTTGCTCGCGGGACGCGAAGCAGGCTTCGACGCCTCCTTTATCGAGAGCATTGGTTTCTCGCCTATCGGGAGAAAAGAGGGCCTGAGTTAGCCGCCGACATGCAGGACTGCACGGCCGTCCCAGCGCCACGAGGGCTCTCCGGCGCAGACCCGTTCGTGGTCTACGAAAACGGGCGGCATCATGTGTTCTTCGAGGAGTTCTCGGCGCAGGAGGCGCGCGGCCAGATCGCTCATTTCGAGCTCCTGCCCGGGGGATCGACAACCGGGCGAGAGACGGTGCTGAAGCGCCCCTACCATCTGTCGTATCCATTTGTGTTTGCGCGCGACGGCGAGATGTACATGCTGCCGGAGACCGCTTCGAACCGAGCGATCGAGTTGTATCGGGCGGAAGAATTTCCGACCACGTGGCGGCTCGAACGAGCATTGATCTCAGACGTGACCGCCGTCGATCCCACCCTCCTCGAGCACGCCGAGAGGTTGTGGCTGTTCGCGAACGTCAAGGAATACGGAGCGCCGTACTCGGACGAGTTGTGCCTCTTTTTTGCCGACTCACTCGACGGGCCCTGGACTCCCCACCCCGAGAACCCGATCGTTTCCGACGTCCGGTCGGCGCGACCGGCAGGCCGCATCTTCGAACATGACGGTGCGCTGATCCGTCCAGGCCAAGATTCGTCGGGGCGCTACGGCCGCGCGGTGACCTTGAACAGGATCGACCTCCTCACCGTAAGCGGCTATCGAGAAACGACAGTAGGCCGGATCGAACCCTCGTGGCGGCCTCGAAATCTCGGGACTCACACGTACAACTTCGACGATCTGTACGAGGTGGTCGACGGTCGCGAGTGGGAGCCGCGCTTCCGATTCCCCTTCAGCCTGGCCCTTCGGTCGAAGCCCGCCCGCCGGCGTCACGAGCAGCAGGTCGGGCGCGCTCCTGAAGGAGATCTCTGAGCGGCTGAAACGTTGCTTGATCGGCAGGCGAGACCTGGAGACGAGCCGGATCGAGAACGCGGATACGGGGACGTGGCACCCGCGGGGCCTCGCGGACTTTTTCGCCCACGATCACCAGGTCGCCCCCGACCAACTGCAGATAGGCGAGCGACAGGGGATCGTCGGCTATGCCACCGCGTCGGACTGCTTCGGTGCCCCGGCGCGCAGCCCACGGCGCGCCGGGTACCCGTCGCGCCGGTCGAATGTTCAGCGCCCCGTACTCGAGACGGTTGAAACCGCTGTTCCGGACTGCCCTCGAATACCGGTGCGCCCATGAGATCTTGTGCTCGGGAATCGTGTCGCGAGAGCGCCGATAGAACCAGAGCGAGGTAACGCTGCGAACCGGATCCTGCACGAGAAGGAGGCCTCCCGGCTTGAGTACTCGATTCGCCTCGCGAAACAGCCTGTCCTTGTCGTCCACGTGGTGGGAGAACTCCTTGCAAAGGACGAGGTCGAACGCTCCGTCGGCAAACGGCACATACGTTGCATCACAGGCGATTCGCCGACCCGGCCCGAGACGGACGTGTTCATAAATCTGACCGAGGAAGAGCGAGTTCGGCTCGAGCTCGCAAACCCACATCTCGTAACCAGCTTCCGCGAAGAGCCAGCTCGCCCACCCCGATCCGGCACCGAGCTCGAGACCGCGAAGGGCGCCGTCTCGCCGTTGATGCTTGCGCGCGAGACGAATGAGGTCAACGACCGCTTGCGAGCTCTCGCTCAGGAAAGCGAGGCTCGGCTCGACTGCCTCGGGCGTCGTCTGATGGATCCGCTCAGCCTCGATGATCTGCTGGATGAAGTCGTGATGTCTCTCGTCGTAGCCCATGTAGATAATTCCGTCCTTGACTGGGTAGACGAGGCCGGCGGCAGTCGAGTACAAGCCCTCGGCGCTCGTCTTCAAGGGTTCGAGAGTCTGTTGGCACCGAAGAATCTCGCGCGTCGCCGTCGGCACGACTTCGAGATCGTTGGGCGAAGGCGCGGGCTCGCGGCGATCGTTCAGAACGACACCTGAGCGGGAGGCTGGCGGTGGCCCAGCACTCGCCGGCAAACGGCGGGTGCCGCGTACCAGGAGCCGACTACGAAACGCATCAGCGGCCCGATGCTCAGAGCTGCCGGCGCGCCCACGAAGTGCAAACCGGGCACAGACGATTCGAGCCCGCGGTCAAGCACCGGATAGCCACGCTTCACGTCGAGACGCGCAAGCAGGCGCGCGCAGAGGAAGGAATACCGCGTCACGTCGATCGTGAATCCAGTGCCAAGGAGAACGTGATCGACGACCCGCTCCTCGCTGCGGCCGAGTGTCAGTCGGGCGCGATCGCCTTCCGCCCGCAAGGAGACGACGACAGTGCCGGTCGTGAGCGGGACGTCAGCCAGGCGACGCCGGAGCCAGCCGGCGCCGGCCGGCTGAATGCAGCGATAGGCAATCGGGTCTCGAAGCGTCGCCGGGACTGCGCGATAGACGTCCGGCACTGCCGCGATCCAGCCGGTCACAAGACCACCGACGTCTGTGGGCGGGACCATTCGCTCCCTCAAGCTGCGCTGCCGGGGTCTCGAAACATCTCCGAGCCATCGGACGGTTTCGGCGCGGACAAGAACCTCGACTTGAGCCCCGGCCTCGTGCAGCAAAGCCGCGGATTCGAGCGCACTCTGACCTCCGCCGACAACGATCACGTCCCGTCCCGCGAACGCCTCGAAACTGACGTGCTCCGAGCTGTGTGAGACGAGAGATTCGTCGAGCGCGTCGTAGGGCGAAGGCTTCGCGGCAAACGGAGATAAACCGGCTGCTACGACGACATGCTCCGCCTGCACAAGCTCGCCGTCCTCGAGCGTCAGGTCAAAGCCTCGGCCATTGGGCTCGACCAGACTCACCAGCCGGTTATCGATGTCAGGAACGGCACGCCGCTGGAACCAGGTGCCGTAATCGACGAAGTCCGCGATCGGGATCGGGGTGTCGAGGCTGCGTCCCTCGGCCGCCGCCCACGCATCGAGGCCGAGCGCGCCCTCCGGATCGGCGATGTTGGAGGAGCGCTTTCGCGAGCGGAGGAGCATGTCTCTCGGCATCTGGGTCTGCCAAAACTCGAGCGGCCGCCCGAAAACGCGGGTTTCGACGCCGCCCGCTCGCAGGAAGGCGGCAGTTGCCAGTCCGTGTGGGCCGGCCCCGACGATTACCGCACTCGTCACGTGTCTTTGACGAGCGGTGGCGATGCCTCGCTGCCGCCGACTGCTGGCACCGAGGCCCGAGTGAATCGGCGCTCCGAGTCGCCTAGCCGCTTCCGAGCCAGCAGGATGAACCGGGCCAGCAGAGGCCCCGGGTCTGTGAACCGGGCGTGTGCGTGGACAACGCGCCGCCGTGGGCGGAAAACCCGCAGCCCTCGCCCGACATGGCCATGGCGAATCTGCCATAGCCCATGACGAGCGTCGGCGTCCTCCCAGCGGTAACGAAGCCCGCTACGGGCGGTCACGGCGGCAGGCTTTCGGCCGAGCAACCAATCGCACCACACTGCCGGGATCGGAGCGCCGGCGCTATCGGCCAGGACAATCGAGCCGTACAGACGCGGGTTGATGTCGATTGCGGCGAACATCCCGTCCGGCCGAAGGATCAACTCCAACTCGAACATCCCCTGCCACGAGAGGCCGCGTAGGAGATGTTCTACGCGATCGGCGAGCCCGTTCGGGGGCGTAACCGTCTCGGAAAATGCCGCCCGACCGGCAGTTACAGGCCATGTTCGAATGTAGCGCGAGGCGGCAGTCGCAATCAGCTTCCCTTCGGCGATCACGCCTCCCACCGAGTACTGATCGCCTGCCTCGGCGCGCTGGACGAGGAACGGCCTTCCGACCACTCGCACGGAGCGCTCGAGACTGTTGTGATCGTCAGCGCGCAGGCTGCCGGCCTGGACGAGCTCGCCCCGATCGTGAAAGACAGTGCTGCGCGGCTTTACGATGACCGGAAAGCCGAGCTCGCGCGCGGCCTCGACAGCCATCCGACGGTTCGAGCAGACCACCGTCTCCGGGCACGCAAGGCCGGCCTCCGCGGCGACGGCGAGCAGCGTTCGCTTGTCTAAGGCTTGCCGGACGACGTCGTCGGGTGGCAGTCCCAACCTGACATGACCTTCGAGCGAGGCGCGACGCTCGGAGGCCGCGAGCAAGCTCGTATCGCTCCCCGGCACCAGGACCTCATAGCGGCCGCGCGAGACGATCGACTCGAGTCCTTCGACGTACTGGCCCGGGTCGACCCGTGGGTCGACGAGGGAAAAGCGCTCCGAGCAACTTCGCGACCAGTGACCCGGTGCAGGGTGCTGGCTCGCAACTCCCGCGACGAGAAAGCCTGCCGAGCTCAGGGAGCGACAGGCTCCGAGGGCGGCCCGATCCTGCACATCGGTAACGACTACGCGGTCGGGCATCGGTTACCCACGCTAGGTCGTGCCGATGAACCTACCCAAGCGCTTCGCTTCACGCTTTCGAGGAGGACGTCCGCCGGGGCGCCGCCGGCGCATGCCCGGTCACGTGGACGGCAAGGCGCCGCTCAACCTGAGGCCGATTGGGGAGGCGTTTCACGAGCGACCGGACCCAGCGTGCCGAGTCAAACCCAATTAGGGTGGCCCTCAGCGCGAGCGCCGCGAAAGCCCCGTGGTGCTTGCGGGTGTACTTCTGAAGGCTCTCGAGGTAAAGGAGTCCGAGATCGTCGGACTCGGCGCCACTACTCGATCGGCCCGAATGAATGACCTCGATTTCGGGGACGAAGATCGTTTTCCAACCCTTGCGCTTGGCACGAACGAGCCAGTCGGTCTCCTCCCAGTAGACGAAGAACCGTTCGTCGAAGGGCCCCACGTCTTCGAGAGCCGTCCGCCGAAGACACAGCCAGGCGCCGCAGGCAATGTCTACTTCCCTGCGGCTGAGATAATCCCACTCCGGCATGCGGGCGCGCGACAAGGACGTCCACCAAGGCATTCGCTCCCGGAGCGAGAGCTCGGCCGAGATCAGATCAAACAGTTGCAGCTCGGTCCGGCAGAGCTTCTGGATCGTTTCGTCCGGGTTCTTAAGCAGAGCGGCTGCTGCCGCTAGGCGAGGCCGCTCGGCAAAGAGCTCGCGGACCGTCTCGAGGCTGCCTCTGATCTCGCTGATGTCGGGATTGAGCAGCAGCACAAGCTCACCGGTTCCTCTCCGGATTCCCTGGTTAACGGCAGCGGCAAAGCCGACGTTGGTCGGATTTGAGATCACCATCGCTCCGGGGATCGCATTGGCGACGGTCTCAGCGGCGCCGTCGCCCGGCGAGTTGTCGACAAGAATGAACTGAGCAGAGCCGCCGGCGAAACGCGAGCTGACTGCGAGGGTCGTGTCCAGGATCCCCGCGCTTCGGTAGTTGACGATCACGACGTCGAGCGTTTGCGGGCGCGTGGTCGGCCCGCCCTCTGGGCGCCTGGTCTCAAGCACGTCCATTGCGCGCGAACTCCTCAACGGCGCGAGCGTAATCACGCGCCATCCGCTCCTGCGTAAAAAGCGTCTGCTGCCGCTTTAGCCCGGCTTTGCCGTAGGCCAGTGGTCGTTGCGGCGCGCGCGCCCATGCGACCAAGTTGTCAGCGAGTGCCGATGCGTCACCCGGCTGAACGAGATCTCCGGTCTCGCCGTCGACGACGATCTCGCTGGTCCCGCCGACATCGGTAGCAATGACGGGTCGGCCGAGAGCCATCGCCTCGATCAGGACCATCGGCAAGGCTTCAGCATCGCTCGTCAGGCAAACCGCGTCTGCTGCCAGCATGAGGTCCGGTATATCCGATCGAGAGCCGAGAACCTCGACTGCCCCGTTCATCTCAGCCGTCATCTTGGTGATTCCGGCGAGTTCCGGTCCTCGTCCCGCGATGAATCCTTTGATCCGACCATCGCTCTCCCGGGCCCGCGCAACGGCGTCAATGAAGACGTCTGCGCGTTTCTCCGGTCGTAGCGTCGCGATCAAGAAGGCTGCGTAATCATCAGCTTGAAGTCCGAGCTCCGCTCGGATCTCTGCGCGCGAGCGCTTTGCCTGGAGTGCGGGAATGCCGCTCCACACCGCCCGCATTCGCTCCTGCCGATAGCCCAAGTCCAGTAGATAGGGAAACTGCCTCTCCGTCACGGCGATGACGCCGTCGACCCTGGGAGCAAGCAATCGACGTAGGCGGTCGCGATTCGGGTGGTCGGCGGGGAGAGGCCGAGAGCTGTGCTCGGTCGCGATGTGAAGCGCGCCCGCGCTTCTTGCGAGGACGTGGCCTATCGCCTGCCCGAGGACGCTTCGAGTGATCACGGCGTCAGGCATCCAGTTCCGAAACGCAAGCGCACGCGCAAGGCCGCGAACGTCGGTCCTGCTCTTCATGTCGGCGAACGCAGTCGCCACACCGGCTGCTCGAACGTCTGGGAAAAAATCGCCCTCTGCGGTCAGGGTGAGGAGGGCGACCTCGAACCCCTGACGGTGAAGCTCCGGGAGAAGGATCGACCACTGCCGCTCGGCGCCGCCGGTCTTCAGATGGGTGCAGACGAACAGAAATCGACGCTGGCTAGCGTCGCTGCTGCTCGCTTGCGGACTGGTATCCGTAGTCAAACGTCGGACCGGTTCCCGCATCGGGCGATGACAATTCGATCTGGCCGCATTAAGAACATGATCGGGGCGGGACGTCTAGCCGACACCGATCGACCTCCTCGCGTTCACTGTAGTCCATATCGTGCCTACGAGAAAGCTCTCCGATTGGATGGGTCACTATTGGCTGAAAACCAGTTTGGCAACACGATCAACCGCCCGCGGCCACGTGGGCCCTCTCGCGGCGCCCACGCCGGCGCAGCTTGTCTCGCATGAATGAAATTCGCGTACTCGTCGTCTGCGACTGGTTCCTTAAATACACCGCTGCATTAGCGCTTGCCCTCCAAAGAAAAGGTGCAAAAGTCGGACTATTGTGCCGAAGTCATTTTCAAGAATTTGACTTCAATCAGGATGAATACTTCGCGATCATAAGCACTCTGCGCGAAGCAGATATCGATATTTTCACGGTTCCTGGCCGAGTTTCATCTTTACGTTCGAACGCCGCGCTTTTTCGTCTCCACCGAGAACTTCGCAAATGGAAGCCACAGGTTGCGCACGCCCAGGACAATCACGATCCTCGCTTGCTAATGCTGATACGAGGCTATCCGTACCTATTCACTATTCACGATCCCATTCTTCATGTCGGGGAAACGCCTCTGAAGGGAATGCGCGCGTTCTTCTGGCGTCAATGGATCAGATCGGCGGCCCGGATAGTCGTTCACGGTGAGCGACTCAAGAGCATGATGGCGGAAACGGTGAGTCCGGAGCGGATCGTCGTCATTCCCCATGGCACAACGCCGAGAGAGGATCCCTTGAGTCCGCCGGCGGAGCGCGCGGTTCTGCTCTTCGGTCGGCTCGAGCCCTACAAAGGAATCCAGGTGCTCCTCGAGGCGATGAAAATCGTCTGGCAGCAGCGTCCAGAGGTCAAGCTTCTCGTCGGCGGGAAGGGGCCGGAGAGCCGATACCTCAGACCGGATCCTCGTGTCGAGGTCTCGGTCGGCTACATTCCCGAGGCGATGGTCGAGTCGTGGTTCGGGCGCGCCTCGCTCGTCGTGCTGCCATACACCGAGGGGAGCCAGAGCGGGGTCGGTCTCCAGGCGCTTGCCCGCGGCCTTCCTGTTGTCGTGACAGATGTGGGTTCTCTTCCGGATTTGGCGCTGGATTCGACGTTCGTCGTACGCCCCGGAGATCCGTCCAGTCTGGCCGATGGACTCTTGCATCATCTGGACCACGGACGCGACCTGAGGGACGAAGTGCTGCGCTTCGCTCGCGATCGCTTTTCCTGGGACGTTGTGGCTCAGAAGAGCCTCCAGGTTTACGAGAGCATCATCGGCAACGGAACGCACCATCGCGGGCAGGCGTGACCGTGCCCTCATCAGCAAACCGCTCCCGGACGAGCTTGAACGACCTCTCGTTCGAGGTCACCGAAGCGTTGGACCCGCTCCAGGAGGACTGGCGCCGACTGGCCGACGAAAGCGACAATCTCTTTGCCACGTGGGAGTGGGTCTCGACCTGGTGGCGCTGTTTCGGGCGTGCAGGGACCGCACGCATCGCCACGTGTCGCTCTCCTGACGGGCGATTGGTTGCCGTCGTCCCGCTTCACCGCCAATCCGTACACGGGCTTCAGATCCTCCGGTTTCTCGGGCACGGCCCAGGCGACCAGCTGGGCCCAGTCTGCTCGCCACGAGATCGTGATCACGTTGCGCGTTCTCTCCGGCAGTTCCTCATGGAGGAGCTCGAGGATTGGAACCTCTTTCTCGGTGAGAATCTTCCTGGCTCCGAGAACTGGAGCGCCCAGCCGGGAGCGACTGTTCTCGCCCGAAGGGCTACACCGGTCATGCGGCCGGTGGCGGGCGGATGGGAAGGTTTTCTCGCCTCTCGAAGCGCGAATTTTCGGCAGCAGGTTCGACGACGCGAGCGAAACGCGTTCCGGCGGAACGACGCCAGTTACCGGCTGGTCACGAAGTCCGATCGGCTACAGGATGAGCTCGACATCTTGTTTCGGCTGCATCGCATGCGCTGGGGGCGCGAGCAAACGGGCTTCACGAGCTACGAGGAGTTCCACCGCCAATTCGCCGAGCTCGCCCACGAGCGTGGATGGCTGCGTCTCTGGTTCGTCGAGTTCGGAAAGCAGCCTGTGGCCGCGTGGTACGGCTTCCGCTTCGCGAACGTGGAGTACTACTACCAGGCTGGTCGCGATCCGCAGGCGGCTCAGGAAGCAGCGGGATTTGTCCTTCTGGCGCACACGGTGAGGGCGGCAATCGAGGATGGCGTTCGTGAGTACCGCCTGCTTCAGGGGGACGAGGCCTACAAGAATCGTTTTGCGACCGAGGATCTGGGGCTGCAGACGGTCGGCTTCGCCAGGGGAATCGCCGGCCGGCTGGCTCTTCTTGCCGGCTCGTCGGCCGTGCCCTGGAATCCAGTCAAAAGGCTGGCACGCCGCCTCTTGACCTCCGGCGAGTCGACCGACCAGCGAGCTACGTGAGTCGGTCCCGGTCGAAGCGTTCTCCCCTGGTCCTCTGCTATCACGCCGTCGACTCCGACTGGGATTCGCACCTCTCGATTCCGGAGGAGCTGTTCATCGCTCACATGACTGCTCTTCGGAAGCGAGGCTATCGCGGCCTGACGTTTGTGGAGGTAGAGAGGCTTCGGCGCGCAAGCGACCTCCCAGAGCGAAGCGTCGTCGTGACATTCGACGACGGCTACGCAAAGAGGATGATGCGGTGCAAGCGGATTCTCGACACTGTTGGCTTTCCGGCAACTGTTTTCGTCGTGACGTCATTCGTGGATTCCGGGCAGCCAATGTGTTGGCCGGGCGTCGAGAAATGGGCGCACAAGACTCCGCGGGAAATGCAGCCTCTCGGGTGGACCGCCTTACGGGAACTTGTCGGAGCAGGATGGGAGGTCGGCTCTCATACCGTCAGCCACCCGGTCCTGGCGGACCTCGACGACGGGGCGCTGAGCGAGCAGCTGGCTGCCTCGCGTCTCCGGATCGTCGAGGAGCTCGGGGCTTGCGAGACGATCGCGTATCCATACGGCGTTGCCGACGAGCGGGTGGCAACGGCGGCCGAGGCAGCGGGCTACCTCGCGGGCTGCACGCTGAAGCCGGCCCACCGCCTCGACGAGCCGTACCGCCGACCGCGAGTCGGACTCTTCTCCCACGATCGGGGCTTGCGTCAGTGGGCAAAGCTCTCCCCGACGGTCGGCAGACTTCGTCGAACGCGTTTGGCCGAGGCGCTGGAGCCTTTCCACGTCCGCCACCGAAAGGCTCCCGCGAGACCGACTGCGTAGAGGTCGGTCAAGTTGTGGGTGCCTGCGCTTCGCACGATTCGCCCTGTGCAGGAGCCAACGTGGAAGCCGTGCTGTCCTCTGGCTGAAGAAAGGACCGCCATCTAGCACGTGGCCGCAGCCGCGTATGAATCAGCACGACAGGCGCCGTCCTGGTAGTCGCCGTTACCAAGTCCGTTGCTCATGTCCATTCCGTAGAAGCCCTGCTTCCAGTAGGCGCCCGGAGGTTCCCCCGTCGAGGTGTTGGCGTAGAGCGTCGCCAACATGGTTTGCGGGATGACCTGGTTGCCGTCCACGAAGATCTGGACGAATCCAATTGAAGGATCGGTCGACCACCTGACGTGGAAGATGAAGTGATACCAGTGGCCCCACACAACCGGATTGACAATCCGCTGCTTCAGAAGCGGCCCAACCTCTGCCTTGAAGTAGAGCGCAGGACTCGTTCCAGAACTGGTCGGGTCAACGCCGAATGAAACCTGCGGACTCCCCGTGCCCGGTTGGTGGAACTGCGTAAACGCGTTCCAATCGCTCGTGTCCGATTTGAAGCGACCCGAATCCGACGAGGGGAACATCGTCCACCAGCCGTAGTACCACTCCTGGCCCTCGTAGCCGCCGGTGTCGGCGACCGAGGCGTAGACCTCCGAACGCGGAGAGCTCGTGCACTGAGTCGAGGAGTAGACCGTGAAGTTGGCCGCGTAGCCGCCCTGTGCTCTAGGACTCTGGACG
>Ga0066710_100001127_pt1 | contig 19058 bp, 15 predicted proteins | sample GraSoiAngelo_159_FD_79666 | JGI IMG/M metagenome (GOLD analysis project Ga0066710, IMG submission 79666) | Grasslands soil microbial communities from the Angelo Coastal Reserve, California, USA - 14_1009_16_40cm | ecosystem: Environmental > Terrestrial > Soil > Grasslands | place: USA... | reverse complement strand
GTTGGCTGGGGGAGGAGGATTCGAACCCCCGCTACGTGGTCCAGAGCCACGCGTCCTACCACTAGACGATCCCCCACCAACGCACCCAACCTTACCACACCCGCGAATGACCGATCGTCCAGCGAGTCCGGCGCACACCCGCGACCGATGAACCGCCGTCCAGTGAACGCCCGCGTCAGCGGATCGCCGACTTGAGCGTGCGGCTCGGGCGGAAGCGCGGGACCTTGGCCGTTGGAATCTGGATCTCTTTGCCGGTGCGCGGGTTGCGTCCGTTCCGCGCCGCGCGACGAGTGACGACGAACGTCCCGAATCCTGAAATCGTCACGCGACGGCCGCGGCGCAGCGACTCGACGATGCCGCCAACGAAGGCATTCATGGCGCGCTCGGCGGACGTCTTCGAGCTCCCCGCGTTCTTCGCCATGATCGCCACGAGCTCGGCCTTGGTCACTCGCGCACCTCGCCCCCTCTCTAGCCTGCGGGGGCGACGGTGTCAATCAGGTAGTCACTCTCTATCGCGTAGCCGTGCAATCAGCTAGTCACGCGGCGGACGGCGTCGAGGAAGAACGCGGGCTGGAAGGGCTTCTCGACGACGAGCGCGCCGGCGTCGCGCAGGAACGAGAAGGCCTCGCGGTTCGCGGTGTCGCCGGTGATGAAGATGAAGCGGCTGCCGAGCGAGGGATCGTCCGTGGTCGCGTCGCGATAGAACTCCTCGCCGTCACCGTCGGGCATGCGGATGTCGGACACGATCAGATCGTAGCGCTGCTGGCGCACGCGCTCGAGCCCCTCGTGGCCGCCGCTGGCGACGTCCACGCGCCACCCGGTCTGGCTCAAGATCGTCACGATGAGATCGAGCACGCTCGCCTCGTCCTCGACGACGAGGGCGGCGCGCCCCTCGCCCGTGACGATCATGGGCGAGCCCGCCGGCGTCGCGCGCTGCGCGGCCGTCGACTGCGCCACCGGCAGCTCCAGCCGGAACACCGTCCGGCCCGGGCGGCTTTCGACGGTCAGGTGCCCGCCGTGCTCCTCGACGATCCCGTACGAGACCGAGAGGCCGAGGCCCGTGCCGCTGCCGACGGTCTTGGTCGTGAAGAAGGGCTCGAAGACGTGCGGCAGCGCGTCCTGCGGGATGCCGGGGCCGTCGTCGATCACCTCGGCGCTCACCGTCCTGGCGTCGCGGCTCACGTTCGTGTTCAGGATGATGCGCCCCCCGGTCTTGCCCTCGAGCATCGCCTGCTCGGCGTTCAGCAGGAGATTCAGGAACACCTGCTCGAGCTGGTGCGGGTCGGCGAGCACCGGCGGCAGGCCGCGGATGAACTTCTTCTCGACGGCGATGCCCGAGACCGTGAGCTGATTGATCCGTAGCGCCAGGGTCTGCTCCATGACATCGTTCAGATTCACCGTGGTGCGCTCGGACGGGCGCTGGCGGGCGAACAGCAGGAGGTTACGGACGATCTTCGCCATGCGATCGGCCTGGCTCACCATCAGCTCGATCGGCCGCAGGACCGACGTCGGGACTTCCCGCGCCAGCAGCAGCTGGCCGTAGCCGACGATGACGCTGAGCGGATTGTTCAGCTCGTGCGCGACGCCGGAGACGAGCTGGCCGAGCGCCGACATCTTGGCGGCCTGCACGAGCTGGAACTGCGTGTCGCGCAGCTGCGCGAGGCTGTCGCGCGCGCTCGCGTAGAGACGCGCGTTCTCGAAGGCGAGCGCGGCCTGGTCGGCGAGCGCTTCGAGCGTCTGCAGCTCCTCGCGCGAGAACGTGCTGCCCGGCTCGGCGCCGAGGCCGAGGGCGCCGATGACCCGGTCGTGAGTCAGCAGGGGCACGCCCACCACCACCCGATAGCCGCTCGCGCGGATCCGCTCGCGGACCCAGGCCGCGAGCTGGATGGCCGGGTCGGCCAGGATGTCGGCGCTGGTGACGATGCGGCGATCCGCGACGGCGCGGCCCACCGCCCCCTCGCCCGTCTTGAAGATCAGCTCGTGCATGACGTCGGCGTCGGTCCCGTACGTGGCCCTCGGACGCAGCGACCCGTCCTCGAGCTCGAGCAGGAAGACGCCCGCGGCGCGCGCGTTGACGAGCTCGGCGGCGCCCCGCGCGAGCAGCTTGGCGATCGGCTCGACCTCCAGCGTGGCCGTCAGCTCGCGGGCCAGGCGCGCCAGCACCTCGGCCACGTCGCGTCGCCGCTGCGCCTCGCGATAGAGCCGCGCGTTCTGGATGGCGATGGCCGCCTGGGCGAGGAAGAGATCGACGAGGTCCTGGGCGTCCTTGCCGAAGCGCAGCGGCTCGGTGTGGCCGAGCGCCATGACCGCGAGCAGCTCCTCGCCGGCCAGCACCGGGTATCCCGAGAAGCTGCGGAGCCCCCACCGCTCCGACCAGGCGCGGTTCAGGAGCCTCTCGTCGGAGAGCATGTCGTCGACGACCAGGGGCGCGCGGTGGCGAGCGACCCAGCCGATCCCGCCCTGCTCGTACGTGACGAGGAGCGGTGTGAAATTCTCCGTCATGTCGAGCGTCGAGCCACTGGTGAACGAGAGCGTCCGGCGCTGCTCGTCGGCCAGCCAGAAGGTCGCCAGGCGCGCGCCGGTGAGCTGGGCGGCCGACTCGGAGATGGTCCGCAGCAGCGCGTCCAGCTCGAGCGCGCTCGAGATGCGCCGGTTGACGGTCGTCAGCGCCCGGACGCGGGCCGCATCCGCGTGCTCGGCCTCGTAGAGGGAGGCATTGCGGATCGCGATGGCGGCCTGCTTGGCCAGAAACTCGAGCGTCGCGGTCTCCTCGCGGCCGAAGCTGCGCTCGGTCCAGTAGTGCACGGCCAGGGCGCCGATAATGCGATCCTTCGCGGCGAGCGGCGCCGCGGCGGAGGCCTTGAAGCCTTCGCGCTCGATGTCGGCGCGGCGCGCGGGTGCCAACCAGAGCTTCGAGTCGTTCAGGATGTTGCGCGTGGTCACCGTGCGCCCCTCGCGCACGGCCACGCTGATGGGGCCGCCGCCGACGGGGATCACACCGACCTGCGCGTACTGCCCGCTGAGCCGGCCGGCCGCTCGCATGACACGGAACTCGGCCGCCGTCGCATCCCCGAGCACGACCATGGCCGACTCGGCGCCCATGACCTCGAGCGCCTTGCCGACGATCGTGTCGAGCACCTCGTTGAGATCGAGCGACGAGGTGAGCGACTGGCCGATGGCTTCCATCGCGAGCAGCAACAGCGCGTGCCGCTGCTGGTCGCTCACGTCGGTGAAGAACACGGCGGCGCCGCCGACGTCGCCCTCTTCCCGCCACGGCACGCAGCGCGCCGCGAGCCAGACGACTCGGTCGTCGCCGGGCGCGGTGTGCGGCAGCTCGAGCGTCTCGGGCGTCTCGCCCGCGAGGGCGCGGCGGATCAGCGAGCCGATTGCTGCGTCACGGAACAGGGTGAAGGTCGACTCGGCGTTGCGCCCGAGGGCGTCGGCCCGCGGGATCCCGCTCAGGCGCTCCATTGCTGCGTTCCACTCGATTACTTCAAGCGCCGGATCGAGGACGACGAGCGCTTCGCTTAGGCTGTCGAGGAGGCCCTTGATGACCTCGCGCTTCCTCGGAACGCGCGCCATCCCCCGAGTATGACCGGACCCCGGGGGGCTATGCAATAATGACGCGCATGCGGTCGCCGTTCGACACCTCGACCCTGGTGCTCGCCGCCGCCGCGCTGGTCCTGGCCGTCGTCGCGTACCTCAAAGATCCCGGCCTGCCGCTACTCGGGGTAAAGAGCGGGTTCTCGATGCTCGCCTTCGTCCTACCACGGATGGTGGTCGCTCTCCTGCTGGCGGGCCTCATGCAGGTGCTGGTTCCGCAGAACTTCGTCTCGCGGCACTTCGGCCACGGCGGTGGCCTGCGCGCCCTTCTCATCGCGACGGTCGCGGGGGTGGTGACGCCGGGCGGGCCCATGGTGACCATGCCCTTCGTGGTCGCCCTCGCAAACTCGGGGGTCGCCCTGCCCTCGCTGGTCGCCTACATGACGGCGTGGTCGCTCTTCGGCCTGCAACGGATCATCGCCTGGGAGGCGCCGCTGCTGGGCTGGCCTTTCGTATTCGCGCGCGTGGTCCCGAGCCTCGCCTTCCCGGTGATCGCCGGCTGGCTGGTCTCCGTCTTCCACCCGGAGTGAGCGCCCGCTTCACCGACCTCCGCGACTTCGTCGGCCACCTCGAGAAGCACGGGCGGCTTCGGCGGGTGACGGTCCCCGTCTCGCGCGATCTCGAGATCGCCGAGATCACCGACCGCGTGTCGAAGAGCCCGCCCGAGCGGAACGTGGCCCTGCTGTTCGAGCGCGTGGAAGGCTTCGATATGCCCGTGCTCGTGAACGCCTTCGGCGCGCAGGACCGCATGGCCGCCGCGCTCGGCGTGAGCCAGCTCGACGAGCTCGGCGAGCGGGTCGCGAAGCTTCTCGACCTGAAGCTGCCCGGCACGTTCACCGAGCGGCTCGCGAAGCTCGGCACGCTCTTCGACCTCGTGAAGGCTGGGCCGAAGCTCGTCACCGGGGCGCCCTGCCAGGAGATGGTCGAGACCGCGAAGCCGTCGCTCGCCGGGCTGCCGGCGCTCCGGTGCTGGCCGGCCGACGGCGGGCGCTACATCACGCTACCGGCGGTTTTCACCCGCGACCCCCGCTCGGGCCAGCGCAACGTCGGCATGTACCGTCTCCAGGTGTTCGACGACCGCACGCTCGGCATGCACTGGCAGACCCACAAGGGCGGCGCCGAGCATCACCGCGTCGCCGAAGAGCAGCTCGCGTCGCCCACCCGCATGCCCGTGGCGATCGCGCTCGGCGGAGACCCCGCGATGATCTACGCGGCCTCCGCGCCCCTGCCACCCGGCGTCGACGAGGTCGTCTTCGCCGGCTGGCTGCGCGGCCACGGCGTCGAGCTGGTGCGCTGCGTGACGAACGACCTCGAGGTGCCGGCGCAGGCCGAGATCGTGCTCGAAGGCTATGTCGACCCGCGCGAGCGCCGGCGCGAGGGCCCGTTCGGCGATCACACGGGCTACTACTCGCTCGCGCGAGACTATCCCGTCTTCCATCTGACGGCGGTCACCCGGCGCGCGCGGCCCATCTATCCGGCGACGCTCGTGGGCCGGCCGCCGCAGGAAGACTACTGGCTCGGCAAGGCGACCGAGCGGCTCTTCCTGCCCATCATCCGACTCATGCTGCCCGAGGTCGTCGACGTGAACATGCCGGCCGAGGGCGTCTTTCACAACCTCGTGATCGTCTCGATCAAGAAGCGCTATCCCGGCCACGCCCGCAAGGTCATGACCGCGCTCTGGGGGATGGGGCTCATGATGCTGGCCAAGACGATCGTCGTCGTCAGCGACCACGTGAACGTTCACGACCTCTCGGAAGTCGCCTGGCGCGCGACCGGCAACATCGACCCGCGGCGCGACCTCATCATCATCGAGGGGCCGATGGACGATCTCGACCACGCGGCGCTGCGCCACCGGTACGGTGGCAAGCTCGGCGTGGACGCGACGGAGAAGAGCGCGCTCGACGACGTCGTCCAGCCCTGGCCGGACGAGATCATGATGACCGACGAGATCCGCGCGCGCGTGACGCGTCGCTGGAAGGAATACGGGCTCTGAGCAAGCTCGGGCGCGTGCTCGCGGCGATCAAGTTCGAGCACACGGTGTTCGCGCTGCCGTTCGCCTACATCGCGATGGTGCTCGCCGCCGGTGGCTGGCCGGGCTGGTGGACGGTCGGCTGGGTGACGGCCGCGATGGTCGGCGGTCGCACCTGCGCGATGGCGACGAACCGGGTCGTCGACCGGTTCATCGACGCCAGGAACCCGAGGACGTCGGGGCGGCACCTGCCCCGCGGGTTGCTGGGCGTGGGCGAGGTGCGCCTGCTGGCGATCGCGGGCGCGGGGCTCATGTTCGTGGCGGCGTGGATGCTGAACCCGCTCTGCTTCGTGCTGGCGCCGCTCGCCCTCGTGTTCCTCGTCGGCTACCACTACACGAAGCGCTTCACGTGGCTCTCGCACTGGGTGCTCGGCTTCACCGACGGCATCGCCGGCGCCGGCGGCTGGATCGCGGCGCGCGGACAGTTCGACCCGCCCGCCTTCGTGATCTGGTTCGCGCTCACGACCTGGATCGGCGGCTTCGACCTGATCTACGCGTGTCAGGACGTGGAGGTCGACCGCGCTCAGGGGCTCCACTCGATCGCCGCGCGCTTCGGCATCGGTACCTCGCTGATCGCGGCGCGCGTCAACCACGCGCTCACCGCGGTCGCGCTGGCAGTGCTCGGCTGGCAAGCGGCGCTGGGCCCGATCTACTGGGTCGGCTGGCTCGCCGTCGTAGCCCTCTTCGCCTATGAACACTCGCTCGTGAGCCCGCGCGATCTCTCGCGGCTCGACGTCGCCTTCTTCAACGTGAACGGCTACATCGCGCTGATCGTCCTCGCCGCCGTGGTGCTCGGCCTGCGTTAGTGCCGGCCTCGCCGCCTTTCTTCCCGTCGAAGGCCGAGCCCGTGCGAGCGATGTTCACGCGCATCGCCCAGCGCTACGACCTCATGAACTCGGTCATGACGGGCGGCCGGCATCACGCCTGGCGCCGTCGCGTGGCGGCGGCCGCCGCCGGGGCCCCCGCCGGCCCCGTACTCGATCTCGCCACCGGCACCGCCGACCTCGCCATCGCCGTCCGCGCGCGCACCCCCGCGCGGTTCGTCGCCGGCGCCGACTTCTCAGAAGGCATGCTGCGTATCGGACAGGATAAGCTCCGGGCGCGCGGCATCGCGCGCGTGCAACTCCTGGCCGCCGACGCGCTCACGCTCCCGTTTCGCGACGGGGCCTTCGCCTGCGTGATGTCGGCGTTCCTCTTGCGGAACCTCGAGGACCTCGAGCGCGGGCTCGCGGAGATGCGCCGCGTGACGATGCGCGGCGGCCGCGTCGTCACGCTCGACATCGTGCGTCCGGCGGCGCCGATCTGGGGTTCTCTGTTCGGCGCGTACTTCAACCGCGTGGTCCCCGCCATCGGCGCCCTCGTGGCCGGCGATCGGCAAGCCTACACCTACCTGCCGCAGTCGGTGGAGCGCTTCGTGACGCCGGACGAGCTCGCGGAGATGATGGAGAAGGTGGGGCTCCGCGAGATCAGCTACCGCCGGCTCGGCCTGGGAACGATCGCCCTCCACGTCGCCATCGTTTAGCGGTCCGGACGTGCGTCTCCCACCGTGGCGCATGGCAACGACCGGGTCGTTGCGCTGCCGCCACGCGCGGCCTATGCTTTGGCGGCCGTGAGAGCTCGATGATCCGGAGGCGCCGATGGCACGCACGATCTGGCTCGCCCCGCTTTTCGCCCTCACTCTGTCCGCCTGCGTCGAGATGCACGCGCCGCGCACGAACGGCGCCGATGCGACCTCGCCCGATTCGCTGGAGCGCGTGATGAGCCGCACCTTCACCGTCGCCAGCTTCAAGCTCGAGAGCGGCCAGGTGCTCCCGGATCTGACGCTCGCGTACGAGACGTACGGGCGGCTCGCGCCCGACGGCCGCAATGTGATCCTCGTGACGCACGGCTTCACGAGCAATCATCACGCGGCCGGCACGTACACGGCGGCCGACCCGTCGGCCGGCTGGTGGGACGGCCTCATCGGCCCAGGCAAGGCGATCGACACCGACCGCTACTTCGTCGTGTCGTCGAACATGCTCGGCTCGTCGTTCGGCTCCACGGCGCCAGCGAGCAAGAACCCGACCACCGGCAAGCCGTACGGTCCGGACTTTCCGACCATCACACTGTCTGACATCGTGGGCGCGCAGAAGCTGCTCCTCGACGGCCTCGGCGTCCGGCACCTCGTCGCCGTCACCGGTCCGTCGTACGGCGGCTTTCAGACGTTCCAGTGGGCGGTCACGTATCCGACCTTCATGAGCGGGATCGTCCCGGTCGTGTCGGCGCTGAGGGGCTCGGGTCGCAACGACGCCGTCAAGACGCTTCGCGACCGCTTTGCCACCGACGCGAACTGGAACGGCGGTTGGCACTACGAGCGTGGCGGAATCTATCCGACCCTGCTCCAGCTCCGCATCGAGACGCTCGAGCGCTACGGCCAGAACGAAGTGCTCGCGCGGACGATCGCCGACCCCGCGCAGCGCGCGGAGCGCATCAAGCAGCTGGCCGAAGGGTGGGCGCGGCGGTTCGACCCCAACTCGATGATCACGCTGCTCAAGGCCGCCGTGAAGTACGACGTCGAGCGAGACCTCGGCCGGGTGCGCGCGAAGGCGCTCTACGTGCTCTCGCGGACCGACAAGCTCTTTCCCTCGTCCATCGCGCCGGCGGTGATGGACAAACTCACCCGGGCCGGCGTGGACGCCAAGTATTTCGAGATCGACACCGAGCTCGGCCACTTGGCGAGCGGCCCGGAGTGGGCGAAATGGGCGCCCACGCTGAAGGAGTTCATCGCCGGGCTCGAGCCGTAGCCGTCTGATCCTTTGGACATTGCGCCGCCGTCGAGTCGAGCCTGATACTCGGCGGTAGAGGACGTCGTGGTATTCCGCGCACTCACGATCTGGCTGCTCGCGACCGCGACGGCACCGATCCCGGTCGCCGCTGAGCCGTGGAGCGCGGGGCGCATCAGACACCTACCCGATTCGGCGTTTGCCGTCGTCGAGCTCGCGCTCGACGGCCACCCGGTGCGCCACCTCCCCCATCACGACCAGACGGGCTCCGTCGACCTGGCCCACCTCAGGGCCGCGCGGTCTCGTCTGAGTCAGGTCAAGTGGCGCGATCCCGCCAACGAAGCCGTGGCGGCCAGTCACCTCGAACAGCACTGGCGCGATCTGCGGCAGCGCTGAAACCGACGCCGTTCCGGAGTAAGCTCTTCGTCCGAGATGAGCAGCCCGGCGAGCCTTCCCTCGGAATTCCCCCGCGAGCGCACGTGGCTCTTGCCGGCCCTCCAGACGGCGCAGCGCGCCGAGGGCTGGCTCTCGCCCGACACGCTCGAAGCGATCGCGGCGCACCTGCGCGTGCCGAAGAGCGAGGTGTGGGGCGTCGCGAGCCACTATCCCGAGCTGCGGCTCGCGCGGCCCGGGCGGCGCATCGTCCGCGTCTGCACGGGGGTGAGCTGCCGTGTGCGCGGCGGACGCGAGGTGCTGGCCGCCTGCGAGCGAACGCTCGGCGTCGGCGCCGGCCAGACGGCGGCCGACGGCGCCGTCACGCTCGAGGAGCTGGACTGCGCGTTCGCGTGCTCGGTCGCGCCGGTGGTCGAGATCGACCACGCCTATCGGGGCCGCGTCGCGCCCGGTGACGTCGACTCGCTGCTCTCGACGCCGGCTCACGCCGAGCATCGCCCCGCGCCGGTCTTCGCGCCGCTCCCCCTCGCCTCGGGATCCCCGACGCGGCGCTTCACGGCGCTCGTGAGCGAGGCCGAGCGGCGGCGTACCGACGCCCGGCTCGCGGTCGGCGTCGGCGCCTGCTCGCTGGCCGTTGGCGCGGCCGGCACCCTGGATGCGCTCCGCGAGCAGGTCGCACGGCGAAGGCTGCCTTTCACGGTCGTCGCCGCCGGGTGCAACGGTATGTGCTGGGCCGCGCCCGCCGTCAGTCTCGTGCGCGACGGGCAGCCGCCACTCGTCACGGGGCCCGTGACAGCCGCGGACGTTGCGCGACTGCTCGACGCCCTGGCGGCGGACACGCAGGCGGCGCTGGGCGATGCCGGCGGCGAGTTCTTGGCCCCCCAGCGCCGGGTGCTGCTGGAGCGCTGCGGTGTGACCGACCCCGGGGACATCGCCGACGCGCTCCGCCACGGGGCGTACGCCGCCTTCGCGCAGGCCCTGAGCGAGGGCAAGCCCGAGCGGGTCATCGAGGAAGTGCGCGCCGCGGGGCTCGCGGGGCGCGGCGGCGCCTACTTCCAGACGGCGGTGAAGTGGGCCGGGTGCCGGGCCGCGCGGGGCGCGCCGAAATACATCGTCGTGAACGGCGAGGAGGGCGAGCCGGGCATCTTCAAGGACCGCCACCTGATGGAAGGCGATCCCCACCGACTCCTCGAGGCGATGCTGCTGGCGGCGTTCGCGGCCGGCGCTTCCCGCGGCATCCTTTATATACACGGCGAGGCCCAGCTTTCGGCCGAGCGCATGGGCGCGGCCCTCACGCAGGCGCGGGCGTGCGGGCTGGTGGGCGAGCGCATCCTCGGCTCGGACTTCTCAATCCAGGTCGAGATCCGGCGCGGTGCGGGCGGGTTCGTCCTCGGCGAGGAGACGGCGCTGCTCGAGTCGATCGAGGGGCGGCGCGCCATGCCGCGCCCGCGCCCCCCGTTCCCGGTCGAGGCCGGGCTCTGGGGCAAGCCGACCGTCATCAACAACGTCGAGACGCTCTGCGCGGTGCCCTCGATCGTCGCCAGGGGCGGGGCGTGGTTCGCGAGCCTCGGCGGCGGGCGCGGGACGAAGCTCTTCGGCCTCTCGGGGCACCTGAAGCGGCCGGGCATCGTTGAGCTGGAGCTCGGCTGCACGCTCCGCACGCTGATCGACACCGTCGGCGGTGGGTCGTCGACCGGGCAGCCGATCCGCGCAGCGGTCGTCGGCGGCCCATCGGGCAGCGTCGTGCATCCCCGCCAGTTCGACGAGCCGCTGATCCCGCGCGGCCCCGTGAATCCGGGCACCGGCGGCGTCGTCGCGCTCGACGCGCGAGCCTCCGTGCGCGATGCCGTTCGGACGCTGCTGGCTTTCAACACGCGGGAGTCGTGCGGCAAGTGCACGCCCTGTCGTGAGGGGACGGCGCGGCTCCTCGCCATGCTCGACGCCCCGGTCGACCGGGCGAGCGTGCAATCGCTCAGCGAGGTCATCCAGGTCGCATCGCTCTGTGGCCTCGGTCAGGCAGCGCCGTTTGCCGTGCTCTCCGGGCTCGCCGAGTTCCCGGACGAGTTCGGCGTATCATAGGCTCCGATGAAGCTCGCCATCGACGCGCGGACCGTCGAGCTTCCCGAGGGCGCGACCGTCCTCGACGGCGTGAACCGCCTCGGCATCGCGCTGCCGCAGCTCTGCAAGGACCCCGACCGCCCGCCGCTCGGCGCCTGCCGGACCTGCCTCGTCCACGTCGAAGGTCAGCGCGGGCTGCCGGCCTCCTGTCACCTGCCCGCCCGCGAGGGCATGGTCGTCTCGACCGAGCACCCCGACGCGATTCGTGTGCGGAAGGCCGTGCTCGACCTCACGCTGTCGATGCTGAATTCCCAGGAGAAGGGGGCCCCGCCCCCTTCTCGATTCCCCGGCGAATCCTCCGGGCGTGATGGCTTCGGCCAGCTCGGCCAGGCGGCTGGCCGTCATGGGTTGCTCCAGGCCCAATGGCCGCCGCTCCACCACTTCGACGTCGACGCCAGCAAGTCCTTCTTCGTCCTCGATCGCGAGGCGTGCATCCTCTGTGGCCGCTGCGCGGTCGCGTGCGACGACGTCCAGCAGATCGGGGCGATCGCGCTCGTGGGCCGCGGCCATGCGACGAAGGTCGGCGTCTTCGACGACGGCGCCATGGCCTCGTCCGTCTGTACTTCGTGCGGCCAGTGCGTGGCGACGTGCCCGACGGGTGCCTTGCGGCCGAAGGAGGCACCCGCCAGGATCACACGGCAGGTCGAGACCACGTGCCCGTACTGCGGCGTCGGGTGCGGCATCGACGTGAGCGTGCGTGAAGATCGACACCTGTCGGTGATGGCCGACGACGTGCCGTCGAACCAGTCGAGCCTCGGGATGCTCTGCGTGAAGGGGCGCTTCGGCACGGGATTCGTGCATTCGCGCGACCGGATCACGTCCCCGATGATCCACCGCGACGGACGCTGGGTCGAGGTGGGCTGGGACGAGGCGCTCGACGCGGCCGCCGACGGGCTCGGGCGAAACCGCGGCCGTTTCGGCGCGCTCGCCAGCGCCAAGGCCACCAACGAGGACGGGTACCTCATCCAGAAGTTCTGCCGCGTCGTGATGCAGACCAATGACGTGGACCACTGCACGCGGCTCTGCCACTCCCCCTCGGTCGAGGCGATGCTGGCCTCCATGGGCTCCGGCGCCACGTCGAACTCGTATCAGGATTACGAGGAGGCGGGGTGCCTGATGGTCGTCGGCGCCGATGCCTCGGCCAACCACCCGGTGATCGCGATCCGCTTCCGCCGCGCCGTGAGCCGCGGGGCGCGGCTGATCGTCGTCAATCCCAAGCGCGTCGAGCTGTGCGACCAGGCCGATCTCTGGATCCAGCAGCGCCCGGGCACCGACGTCGCCCTCTTCAACGCGATGGCCCGCGTGATCCTCGACGAGGGGCTCGCGGCGCGCGAGTTCATCGAGCAGCGCACCGAGGGGTTCGAAGCCTGGCGCGAGGCGCTGGCTCCGTTCACGCTCGAGCACGCCGCGCGCGTCACCGGCGTCCCAGCGGGCGACATCGCCCAGGCGGCGCGCTGGTACGCCCGACCAGCGAGTTCTCAGGGGAGTCGCGAGGGAGGCGGAGCCCCCTTCTCCCAGAGATCGGGCTCGTGTCTGATCTGGGGCATGGGGATCACCCAGCACGTCAACGGCATCCACAACGCCCACGCCCTCCTGAACCTCTCGCTCGTCGCAGGCCAGATGGGCTTCCCGGGCAGCGGCATCTCGCCGCTCCGCGGCCAGAACAACGTCCAGGGCTGTGGCGACGCCGGGTGCATCCCGACGAACCTGCCCGGCTACCAGCACTACGTCCCCGAGACGCTCGCGAAGTTCGAGGCCGCGTGGGGGGCGAGGCCGCCAGGGCAGACGGGCCGCGTGGTGACCGAGATGGTCGAGGGGTGCCTGTCCGGCGAGACGCGGGCGATGTACGTCGTAGGGGAAAATCCCCTGCTCTCGGAGCCCGATCTCCATCACGCCGAGAAGGCGATCGGGCAGCTCGACTTCCTCGTCGTCCAGGACCTCTTCCTGCACGAGACCGCCGAGCGGGCGAACGTCTTTCTGCCGGCGGCCGCGTTCGCCGAGAAGGAGGGCACGTTCACCAATTCCGAGCGTCGGGTGCAGCGCGTGCGCCAGGCGCTGGCCCCGCCGGGACTGGCGAAGCCCGACTGGTGGATCACGGCCGAGCTGGCGAAGCGCGTCGCGGGGAGACTCGGTGTGAACCCGGGCCCACAGTTCGACTACGCGGGCCCCGCCGAGATCTTCGACGAGATGGCCCGCCTCACGCCGTTCCTCGGCGGGCTCTCGCACGCGAGGCTCGACCGCGAAGGCGGGCTGCAGTGGCCGTGCCCGACGCCGGACCACGCCGGGACGCGCTACCTCTACGCCGAGTCCTTCCCGCTCGGCCGGGCGCGCTTCATCCCAGCGCTCGAGACCGTCGAGGCCGCGGAGCTGCCGGACCGCGACTTCCCGTTCGTGCTCAACACGGGGCGGCTGCTCTATCACTGGCATGGCGGGACGCTCACCCGGCGGGTGCAGGGCCTGCTCGAGCTGGCGCCGCGACTCGAGGTGGCGATCCATCCGAGCGATGCCCGGCGGCTCGGCGTGGACACGGGCTCGCGCATCCGCCTGGCCTCGCGCCGCGGCGAGCTCGACGCCTACGCGCGCGTCACGGAGTCGGTGCGGGCCGGGGCGGTGTTCGTGCCGTTCGTGAAGCTCGAGCAGTCCGCGGCGAACTTCCTGACCAACTCCGCCTGCGATCCGGTGTCGAAGATCCCCGAGTACAAGGTCTGCGCCGTCCGCATCGAGCGCCTGAGGGACTAGGCCCGTGAAGATCACCGAGATCGAGACCATCCCGCTCCGTCTGCCCTTCGCGCAGCCGTTCAAGATCTCGCAGGGCGCCGACCGCGAGGCGCTCGAGACCCTCATCGTGCGGGTGCACACCGACGAGGGGATCGTCGGGATCGGCGAGACGCAGGCGTGGCGCCGGCAAGGCAGCGCGGAGCTGCTCTGGAACCTCGTCCGCACGGTCAAGGACCACTTCGAGCCGCGGGTCGCGGGGCGCTCGCCGTTCGACGTCGCCGGAATCTTGAAGACGCTGAACGAGACGCTCTACAACACCTTCTACGCGCAGGCCGCCGTGGCCGATGCCCTCTACGACATCGCCGGCAAGGCGGTGGGGCTCCCCGTGCACAAGCTCCTCGGCGGCGAGTGCCGGGATCGGGTGCGGATCGCCGGCCTCCTCGCGATGAAGCCCTCGGTCGCCGAGCTCCTGGAATCCGCACAGGCCTTCTACGACCGTGGCTTTCGGCACTTCGGGCTGAAGATCGGCGTCGACCCTCGAGCGGACCTGGCGAACGTCGTCGCGCTCCGGGAGCGGTTCGGCGACCGGATCGTGCTCCGGGTGGACGCGAACGGGGCGCTCTCGTACGATGCCGCCCTGAGCCTGCTCCGAAAGCTCGAGCCCTATGACATCGACGCCGCCGAGCAGCCGATCGCGATCTGGGATCTCGACGGCTTGGCCGCGCTCTGTCGGGCGACGAGCATCCCGATCATGGCGGACGAGTCGGTCTCGACCGATCACTCGCTGCTCGAGGTGATTCGCCGCCGCGCCGCCACCGTGGTGCAGACGAAGATCGCGAAGAACGGCGGGATGTATCGCGTCTGGCGGCTCTGGGCGCTGGCGGACGCCGCCGGGATGCGCATCTACCCCGGCAACCACCCGAGCACGAGCGTCGCGACGGCGGCGGTCGCGCAGCTCTGCGCGGCCTGGCCCGGCCCTCTCATGGAAGGCGTGTTCGCGGTCGGCGTCAGCGGCGCCCTGGCGGCCGACATCGTGATCGACCCCATCGTCCCCGTGAACGGTGAGATCCGCGTTCCGACCGCACCAGGACTCGGCGTCGAGCTCGATCCCGAAGCGATAGAGCGCTTCCGACTCGACCGCTAGTCTCTCAAGCGTCCCCCAACGCGGCGGGCGGCCGGGCTTGGGGTCGAATCGGACCCGTTCCCGGCAAGTGGCGTCGGACGTGGCGAGCCCGGATGGAGCCCAGCCGCCCCGGAGCAGCGCCCGCGTGCAGCGTGGTCCGATCGACCCCAAGCCCGGCCGCCCGCCGCGTTGGGGGACAAGCGGCGCGCTCAGCGTGCGAGCGGCGCCAGCCGCATCTGCTTCGCGGTCCGGTCCAGGGTCACTCTGAACCGCTGGAGGAAGTCGCCGCCGAGCAGACCGTCGATGACGGGCGCCTCCGGATCGATCTCGTAGACACCGACCTCGCGGTCCTTCATCGTCGCCTCGCCCACGCGGATCGTCGCGATCTTGACGAAAGGCACGTCGAGCGTTTGTCCGCCGATGAGTCGGATCTTTCGCTTTCGCGCGTCGGCCGGCACGACGATGCCGAGTCGGCTGAGCAGCCGCGGCGTGAGGATCGTCCAATCGGCGCCGGTATCGACGATGAGCAGCGCGCTACTGCGCCCCTCATTGACGGTCGCCGCCACGAACACGACGTTCCCGATCAGCTGGATCGGCACCTCGACGACTCTGAAGGGTTCCGTCTCGCGCGGAGTCGACGCACACCCGATGACAACGACGAGCAGGCCGAGCCATGGCCAGCGCATGCTCAGTGGAAGCGGTAGCCGAACTTCTCCTCGAGGCACCGCTGCATGATGCCGACGTCGCCCTCGCGGGCGCTGTAGGATATCGCGCCGTCCTCCTGAATTTGCTCGAGGACGGCCGTCGGCGCCTTCGGCTTGCACTCGTAAAAGGCGTCCCAGGCGCGCTCCTGCAGGGGAGACAGCCTTATGGCACAGGCAGCGAGCGCGACGACGAGCAAACCGGCGATCAGCGTCCTGCTCCCGATGGCGGCCTCCCGGGCGTCGGCGACCTCCCCGCATCGAACACTCTCGCGAGAAAGGCATCGAGAGTCTGGACGAACCCGGCGGGATTGTCGAGCACCAGATGATGATAGCTTTCCGGAATCTCCGCAAGGACCGCGCCCCGAATCGCCGCGCGCAGCTTGTCGGCCATGTCGCGCGGCAGGACAGGGCTCAATGCGCCGCGGGTGATCAGGGTCGGCGCGGTGATCCGGTCGAGCAGCAACCAGGCGTCGACCGGCTGGCGCCCTGTGTTGCTCGCCGGATCGAAGCGGTAGAACCACTGGCCGGCGCGCTCGACGACGCCGGCGGCGCCGAGATGCGCCAGGAAAGCCGGATCGGCCATCGTCTCGCGCGGCAGCAAGCGGAAGGACCGGGCCGCGGCCTCGAGCGTCGGGTAGGGTCGGAGCGTGCGCTCGCCGCGCCGGCGCAGCCGGGCGAGCCGCTCGACGGGAATGGACGGGCGCGAATCGACGATCGCGAGCGCGCTCACGCGCTCCGGGTGCCAGGCCGAAAAGGACATCGCGTTGTGACCGCCCATCGAGTGGCCGACGAGCGCGACCCGATGCCAGCCGAGTGCGTCGATGACGCCGAGCAGGTCGGCCGCGAAGTCTTCGGTCGCGTAGGCCGCCGGCTTCGCCCACTGGCTCTCGCCGTGACCGCGCTGATCGAGCGCGATCACGTGAAACCGGTCGGCGAACGCGGGCGTTACCAGATCGAACCAGTGGGCGTGGGCCGAGCCGCCGTGGAGGAAGCAGAGGCCCGGGCGGCCCGCCCTTCCCCACTCGAGAAAGTTCAGGCGCAGGCCGCCGATCGTGACCGAGCTTTTGCGCGCGGTCTCGCATCCGAAGCGTGTGATGGATGGCATGCGACGAATTGTATCCGTAAAAAATTTTTGCTTGGTACGAGTTCACGCTCCGGGTAATGTCGAAAGTACCCATGAGTGACGAGCACACGTCGTCGAAGGGTCGTCGCAACATCCTGGATGGCGGCTATACAGCCGGCCTTCTCATCGTTGCGATTCTTGCCGGCTATGGGCTGCTCGCTCCGTCGGGCCGCGCCCGCGCGACGACCCTGGCTCGACCTTATCCAGTGCCAAGTCCTGCGCCGGTCGCCGAGTACCTCGGGCGGCCGATCGAGCGCGCCCCCGAGCCGCCTCGCGCGAGCTGGCCAAAGATGGTCAGTGGTCAAATCCTTGACGCGAGCCGCGCCCCGCTCGAGGGCGCGTCGGTCGTCATCGGCGGGAGCGAGCACCGGGCGGATACCGAGGGGCGATTCACGGTGGAAGCCCCGCCACCGGACGCGCCGCTCCTGATCAAGCGGCCAGGCTTCGAGAAGGCGACCGTGGCGCCGACGCGAGACACGATCGAGGTCGTCTTGAAGCCGCAGGTCATCAAGGCCGCCTACCTCACGTACTACGGCATCGGCGACAAGGGCATCCGGTCCCGCGTCCTCGAGCTCGCCGCACGCACCGAGCTCAACGCGGTCGTGATCGACGTGAAGGGCGACCGCGGCTGGATCGTGTACCGCACCGAGGTGCCGGGGGCGCTGGCGGTGGGCGCCCAGGGGCCCGCCACGCTCAAGGACTTCGACGGCCTCATGACCGATCTGAAATCGCGCGGCATCTACACGATCGCGCGCATCGTGACCTTCAAGGACAACATCCTCGCCAACGCGCGGCCAGATCTCGCGATCATCGACACGCGCACCGGGAAGCCGTGGATCGACAACGAGAAGCTGGCCTGGGTCGATCCGTTCCGCGAGGAGGTCTGGAACTACAACGTCGCGATCGCGCGTGAGGCCGCCGGCAAGGGCTTCGACGAGATCCAGTTCGACTACGTGCGCTTCCCGACCGACGGCCGACTCTCCGCCGCGAAATACTCTGCGCGCAACAACAAGGACACCCGGCTGCCCGCGATCGCCGGCTTCCTCGAGCGCGCCCGCACCGCGCTGGGCCCGCTGGGCGTCTTCGTGGCCGCCGACGTCTTCGGCTACACCGCGTTCAACGAGAACGACACGGACATCGGCCAGCGCATCGAGGAGCTGGCGCCGCACCTCGACTACTTCTGCCCGATGGTCTACCCGTCCGGCTATCACAAGGGCATTCCCGGGTTCCGCAACCCCGTCCAGAATCCCTATGAAGTCGTCCACGAGAGCGTGCGGCTGATCCGCCAGCGCGCGTCCCACACGCGCGTGCGCGTGCGGCCGTGGATCCAGGATTTTCGCGACTATGCATTCGACCGGCGGATCTTCGGCGTGCCCGAGATCCGCGCGCAGATCAAAGGAGCCGACGACGCCGGGGCGGTCGGCTGGATGCTCTGGAACCCCCGGAACGACTACACGGCCGGCGCGCTGCGGCAGAAAGAGGCCCACGGGACAAAGTGAGAATTTTGCTGGTCTTGTCGCTGATTTTGACTGCAGCACTGTTGCTGGTTTCGTTCGCAGGCGCCGCCGACCTCACGCCCAACGAGCTCGGACGCGTGATGATCCTCGAGTATCACAAGATCGACTACCCCGAGGAGCGCTGGACGCGAACGCCCGAGAACTTCCGGCGCGACCTCGAGACGCTCTACGCGAAGGGCTACCGGCTGATCAACCTCGCCGATCTGCTCGACCGACGCATCGCGACCCCCGCCGGGACCACGCCGGTCGTCCTCACCTTCGACGACTCCTCGCCGGGCCAATTCCGGTACATCGAGTCGAACGGCAGCGTCCAGATCGATCCGAAATCCGGGATCGGTGTCCTCGAGGCGTTCATCGCCGAGAAGCCCGACTTCGGGCGGGCGGCGACCTTCTACGTGCTGCCGGGCGCCTCCAAGCCCAACCGGCTCTTCAATCAGCCCGAGTACGAGGGGCGGAAGCTCCAGTACCTGGTGAGCCGCGGCTACGAGATCGGCAACCACACGCTCTGGCACGCGAACCTCGCCAAGTATCCAGAGGCGACGGTCCGCGCCCAGGTCGCTGACGCCCAGACATGGATCCAGCGCTACGTGCCCGATTACCGGACGCGTACCCTGGCCCTGCCGCACGGTGCCTATCCGACCGACGTGAGCTGGGTGCTGCGCGGATCGGCCAAGGGGACGAGCTACAGCCACGACGCCGTGCTGATGGTCGCTGGCGGCCCCGCCCCCTCGCCGTTTTCCCGCACGTTCGATCCGGTGCGCTTGCCGCGCATCCAGGCGGTCGAGCGGGAGCTCGCCTACTGGATCGGCTACTTCGACAAGAACCCCGGGGAGCGATTCGTGAGCGACGGCGACCCGAACGCCGTCACGGTGCCGACGGCGCGCCGCGACCGACTCCGCGACGAGCTTCGCTCCCTCCGAGTCGTCGAACGCTAACCCGACCGGACGGGCCCGGGGCGGGCGCGGATG
>Ga0066710_100001126_pt1 | contig 19059 bp, 18 predicted proteins | sample GraSoiAngelo_159_FD_79666 | JGI IMG/M metagenome (GOLD analysis project Ga0066710, IMG submission 79666) | Grasslands soil microbial communities from the Angelo Coastal Reserve, California, USA - 14_1009_16_40cm | ecosystem: Environmental > Terrestrial > Soil > Grasslands | place: USA... | reverse complement strand
CGCTGCCCTTGCTCTCGAGGCCACGCAGCAGCCCGTCGAGGCGCTGGAGGAATACCACTTGTACCTCCAGGAAGATCCCGACGGACGCGACGCAGCGCGCGCACATAAGGCAATCGAGCGGTTGAACGACTCGCTGCCAAAGTAACATGCCCCAATCTCGGTCAGCTCTGCATTCAATTCGCGGATAGACGATGGTCAATACGTACGCATGATATTGAATTCGGCGAGAACTGCCCGCTGCCTGCGATTCATTCAATGGGAAATGCCTATCCAAGATGCCATTCGAGGAAACGGACAAGAACTTCACCGTTGGCTGGACGGGAACCTACCGCATCGATGGCCAAGCCTTCCTGTACACGGAACGAGACTCAGGCCGTGTCCGGACCCTACTCGGCTACCCAACACGGCGTATCGTCGAGCAGACTGGAATTTCAAATACTTTTGGCTAGGCTTAACGCAGGCGACCGGGCGGATCAGCAGGGGATGGCATCTTGGCGGTTCTGCCGGTCCCTGCCGCATGGGGTGAGACGTTTGCCGGCGCCGGCTGAGGAATGCCTGCGCCCGCATTTAGCTCGACGTGATCTTTCCCACACGCAGGGCAGTACCCTTTGCCGGTCTCGTCGTCGCGCAGACTCGCCAGCTCGTAGCAGCCGCAGATGCAATCGCAATAACCTGTTTCGGAGGCTGTCTTGATGGGGATGAGTGCCATTGCAGGGGAATCATACGGTTTCCCATGATTCCTTGCAAGCGAAGCAGGGAAAGGCGTCAGTGTCGTTCGTTGCTTGAGATAGCAGTGAATGTTGATTCGGAGGACCGAGCGGTCGAGCATTTTGGAGTTCAGGGAACGCGGACTTCTTTCCTAAATCGACGGCGGAAGAAAGAAGAGAAAAATGGAGCGGTAAACCCGCCTCTACAAGTTTTTCAAATGAGCCAATCGGAACGGAGAGCCGAGGTGTTCCCGCAGATCCAGCCAGTGCTGCTCCGGAATGGTCATAAACACGTCGACGACTGCAGGGTCAAACTGACTCCCCGAGCAGCGCTTGATCTCTTCCCGGGCATGGGACATCGGTAAGGCTCTGCGGTAGGGACGGTCGCTGATCATGGCATCGAGCGAATCCGCAATCGTAAAGATGCGTGCACCGAGAGGAATCTGCTCGTCCTTCAGTCCACGCGGGTAACCGGAGCCGTCAAAAAACTCCTGGTGGGCCAGCACGATCTCCGCGGCATCACGCAGAAACGGTATGCGAATCAGCATGTTGTAGCCGATTTCGCAGTGCTTGCGCATGATCTGTTTCTCTTCGTCGTTCAGTGGACCCGGTTTGCGCAGAATGCCATCGGGAATGGCCATCTTGCCGATATCGTGGAGGAAAGCGGCGCGCGCCAGGATGGGCAGATACTGGTCAGGCACGGGCATGGATCTGGCGATCGATATGCAAAACGCGGTGACCCTTTGGCAATGTCCTTCCGTTTCGGCATCCTTCAAGTCCAGGGCGCTTCCGAGGGCCTCCAGCGTGTCGTCGTAGGACTGCTCGAGTTCCACGTGTTTAGCGGTGAGCTGTGCGGTGCGCTCCTCGACGAGCTGCTCCAGGTTACGCTGATAGTTGCGGTTTTCGATGATCAGCCGGCGGTGCTGCAGCGCTCGTCCAACGCCCAAAAAGAGCTGGTCCTTTTCGAACGGCTTGAGGATGTAGTCATAGGCCCCGCGGCGAATGGCTTCCAGAGCGGTGGAAATGTCGTGAATTGCCGTGACCATGATCACTGGCACTTCCGGATCGTACTGGCGCATCCATTCCAGCAGCCTGATCCCGTCCATCTCCGGCATGATCATGTCGCTCAAGACGAGATCGGGTGTTGCTCTCTTGACCTGGTCCTGCGCGACGCGCCCGTTCTGCACGGCCGTGCAATGATAGCCCTTCGACTCGAGCATGGTCGAGACGACCTCTCGAATCGCTTCCTCATCGTCCACGACCAGAATGTTTTCCATCTCCACGTTGGTTGCCCCCGCTAGGCATTATATGTGACGGCACACACAAATAGGGACGGCCTTGCCCAGTCAGAAAATAGCGTGTTAGCGTCATTGAAGGGTTATCACTCACAGCTTCTCGCCGTCCACATCCAGCTTCGCGGCAGCACGTGCACCGCAGCGACGGCACTACCAGCCGGGAGGCGGGGTATGGTGTTGGCGAATCAAAGCCTGCTAGGGATCGCTTTCTTCGAAGCGACTGCCTTTATCATCCTGCTGGTCCTCTTTCTTCTTTTCCGTCGCGATCATCATACGGATTATTTCCGTTTTTGGCTTACCGGATGGTGCTGCTTTACCTTCTCCTCGTTGTGCGAAGTGGCGCTGTTGATTCGTCAGCTCCCGGGATTGAATCTGGTAAGCGTCTTGGCGCAGGCTGCCGCCTTGCTTCTCTTCCTGGTAGCCGTAGTGCACTGCTCGGTTGGCTCGGAGCGGCGACTGTGGTCTCCGGTTCCGCTGATGGGCTTGATTCTGGCAGCCATCTACTATATCGAGCGAAGAGGCCCGCAACAGGTAGCTTCTCTTCATTGGGAAACTGCCATTTTCGAGACCGTTATTTGCCTGCTTGCCGGCTGGATGATGTGGAGGTCTGATCTGGCGCGCCGCAGTCACGGGGCGCAGCTTTTTGCAGGGATTTTCCTGCTGAGTGGCTTGCATGGGCTGGATCGTCCACTCTGGCGGGATAGTCCGCTTTTTCTTTTGCGCGTGGCGTTCGACCATATTCTGGGAGTGGCTTTGGGAATCGCCATGGTGGTGGTCGTCCTGGAAGGCGCGCGCACTCGAAGCGAAGAATTGAATGACAAGATGCGTCGCCTGACGCTCTTGACAGCCGCAAGCACGCAGACGCTTTCCGTCCAGGAAGTGATTGACCAAGTTCTGTCGCATCTGGTGGAAAGTCTCGGCGCCACGCACGGCATCGTCCGGCTGAAGGAAGGCGAAGGGAGTTCGGCGCAACTCGTGGCCCGGGCATCGGTAGGGTTCAACCAATCGTACTTGACCTGCTATGCCAAGCTCTCTGCGATGGAGCCCTGGGCGCAGCGCTTGATTAAGGGAGAGTGCGAATTTCTGCAGTCCGAAGATGAGTGGGATCCTACGGCTCGGAAGCAGGTCGACGAAGCCGGATTGAAAGGGCTGGTTACTCTGCCTCTTCCCGGCAAGCAAGGCCCACTGGGAGTCATCGCCATCGGTTCGACGCGCCGCGGACGGTTTCACCTGGACGAGCTGTCCTATCTTGTCAACATCGCGAACTTACTCGGCTTGACGCTTCAGAACGTGAGCTTGCTTGAACAAGTCACCGCCGTGCAGCATCAGTGGGAATACACGTTCGATTCCATTGGCGATCCCATCCTGGTCCACGATCTCGCAGGGCGCATTCTGCGCAGCAATCAGCGGCTCAGCCACCTCCTGGGGCGTGAGGGAGGACCTCTTGTCGGCCGAAGCGTCACGGAACTCCTCCCCGTGCAAAACGCTGCCTACAAGAGTTGCCCTTACTGCGAGGGAGTCGGCGGGGAAGGCGACGATCCTGATCCCTGGCTGCCCGGCTATTTCCTGGCCTCCAACTCCACGTTTACGGATCCAAGTGGACGGCAACTCGGAACCGTCCACGTTTTGAAGGACATCACCGATCGAAAACGCGCGGAGGAAAAATACCGTACGCTCGTCTCCAGCGTTCAGGAAGGCGTGTTTATCTCCACTCCCCAGGGCCGCTTTCTGGATTTCAACGACGCCCTTCTTCGAATGACCGGCTATGAGAGCCGCGAGGAGCTGCTGGGGGTCGACATTCCTGCCGCGTTCTATGCCAATACCTCCGATCGCGAAAGGCTCAAGAAGCTCTTGCAGCAGCACAGTACGGTCGCCGATTTCGAATTCGAAATGCGCCGCAAGGATGGCGAAATCCGCACCATGCTGGAATCTTCCATCGCCGTGCGGGATGCCGCCGGCAACGTGACGGCATATCAGGGCTTTTTACTCGACATCACCGAACGGAAGCAGGCCGAATACGAAATCCGGCGCCGCAACCGGGAGCTTCTGGTATTGAATTCGATCGCCCAGACGCTGACGGAATCGATGGACCTGAGCGATTCGCTCTATCGTACGCTCCGTCAGATGGCCGAGCTTTTCAATTTGGATGCCACCTCGCTGTATCTGTTCGACCAGGAGGGCACACAGTTGCGGCGCATCGCTGCCGTCGGCCATCGTTCAGAATTCGCAAAGCACTTTCCGCCCGTCTCCGTGAACCCGGAGTTGATGCAGCATATCAAGGCTGTGCACGCCACCTTTCTCTCCGCCCAGGGTTTGTCCTTGCCGCCGATTTTCCGCGACGTCCAGCTAAAAGAGGAGATTGCCGCCGCGTACGTCGTCGTCCTGTGGTCCAAAGACCGCGTTATCGGAGGCCTGGTCGTCGGCAGCCGCACACCCAGGGAGTTTTCTCCGGCTGACGTGAACCTGCTCATTGCCGTGGGCAGCCAGATTTCTAGCGCCATCGAGCGCTCGGTTCTCTATGAGGAGACTCGTCAGGCCTATGAAAACCTGCGCCGCGCTCAGGAGCAGTTGCTCCACAGCGAGAAGTTGGCGGCGGTCGGGCAGTTGATCTCCGGGGTCGCGCACGAATTGAACAACCCGCTAACCGCCATCCTCGGTTACAGCCAATTGTTGACCTCCAGCGGACAAATGGGACAGCAGGGCATGGAATACGCCGACAAGCTTTACAAGCAGGCCCAACGCACACACCGCATCGTGCAGAATCTCCTGAGCTTCGCCCGCCAACATAAACCTGAGCGTGTTCCCGTGCAGATCAACCAAGCCCTCGAGGAGACCCTGGCACTGCGTGACTATGATTTGCGCATGCACAACATCCGCATCCACCTTGACCTTGCGGAGAATCTACCCGCCACTTCTGCCGATCCACACCAGCTGCAGCAGGTTTTTCTGAATATGGTGAACAACGCGGTTGACGCCATTCTGGAACATTCGACGGAAGGCGATCTATGGGTGTCGACCGGGCTTGAAGGCGACCGGCTCTCTATTGAGTTCACCGACAGCGGACCCGGGGTGAAAGACGCTTCCCGGGTTTTCGATCCCTTCTACACCACCAAACCTGTCGGCAAAGGAACGGGCCTCGGTCTGAGCATTTGCTATGGAATCATCACGGAACATGGGGGAATTATTCGCGTAAGGAATATCCCGGCCCGCGGCGCGTCCTTTACCATCGAGTTGCCCCGTCAACCCATGGCTTCTCCGGCGCCCTCCGCGCCGGGACAAAGGGCCATCTTAGGAAGAGATGGACGAATCCTCTTAGTGGATCACGATGACTCCGTGTTGGAAGCCGTCGGGACCATTCTGCGAGGCCGCCATCATCGTGTACGGACGGCAAGAGATATCCCGGAAGCCCGCGCCCTGCTTGAACAGGAAGACTTCGATCTGATCGTTGCGGATCTACAGATTTCTGGTGGTACGAACGGAGGCGGCTTGGACGAATGGCTGGCCCAGCATAAGCCCGCGCTCAGCCGCAGATTGATCTGGATGTGCGCCGTCGCCCCCTCTGAGGATGCGGGCGCGAACCTTGCCGGGAATGGCTGTGAGATTCTTCAGAAGCCTTTCAAGGCCACCGATCTCCTGGCGGCGGTGGACGAGTTGCTACTAAACAACCCCCAGACCGCGGCGATTCATCGATGAAGTCAACTCGGCCGCAGCCGCGGCGCGCTCCCCGAGCTCTTTTGCCGTTTCCATTCCAACGCTCAGTCCGCTGACCAGATTACTCAAACCGTCCAGTTGCGGCACCGGGGCAAAGCCCGCCAACAGCTTCCATCGAATCATCTCGTATTGCCATCGAAACTTTGCCGTGAGACAGAGTCTTTCGAACTCATGTACCGCAGCCACCTGCGGAGACAGCGCGGCAATCACTCTGGCCATCCGCAGCAGACTCTGAAAATCCGCGCGTAATGCAGCCAGATAGCCGAGCGCGACACTCCGGCGCTCCCGGCGGACTCGCCGCACCATTTCTCTCGAGGCTCTTTTGGAGAGGAATTCGTAATCCGTCTTTGCGAGCGCTTTCCGGATCTGCGCCAAGTGCGTCATATTCCTGCGTCCACACTCATCCGGAACTCCCGCGCGCGTGGAGGGTGGCACGCGCCTCCTGGTGCTTCGAACCGACCAAAAAAAGAGGATGAGAAGCAGCCCGATCAGTCCCAAGAAGAGATAGAAAAACAGGCTCACGATCTCCTCGCCTCCGGACACAGAATTTGATGCAGGTGTTCATTCAGGAGCTTCAGGCGGAAGTTGATCTCCGGCGCCAGGGTCTGATAAACACCTTGGGAAAGCAGTGCAGGTTCGAGGGTGATTTCGGGCTGCCTCTTACGAACGGCCCAAATCCAAAGTAGCAGGCTCTCCAAGTACGCCAACATCCCGACCAGATTCCAGAGTGTTGCATAGCGATACCTCCAACTTTCCAGAATCGTATCGTTGAGCACGGCAAAGCATGAATAAAGGAAGAAGCCGATCGCCAGTGAGCGGACTGCGGGCATGGCCGTAGGAACCTCCGCAGCGCCGTGCGAAATTTAGTTTCGCTGCACCCACGCCAGACCGTCTGGTTGCTTCCCCGTGGACACGTATCCGGTGACTTCCAAGCTCTTCAAATTCACCGCGGCGACCTTGTCCTTCGCGCTGACAGCTACGTAGGCGCGGGAACCATCGGGGACGATCACAATACCGGCTGCACCTCCACCGAAATTGAGCTGCTTAATCTCTTTACCGGTAGCTCGGTCCAGCACCACGAGATTGCTGCCCGCGGGGGCCGCACCGCCGCCCCCACCGGCGATCAACACCCGTTTGCCATCCGGCGTGAACTTCAGCCGGTTGGCGCCCCTGAGCGAAATGGGCAGAGTTTGCGTCACCTTTTTGCTGGCGGCGTCGATGATGGTCACGGTGCCGTCCTGCGCGTTTGCCGCCCAGATCTCCTTGCCGTCGGGCGACACGTCAAAGCCTTCCGCTCCGCGGCCGGCTGCCACGTTGGTTACCCGCCATGTATTCCGCCGGCCGCCGGGCGGGCCCATGCCTGGGGGAGGTCCACCAGGAGGAGCACCGCCAGTGGGAGGCGCGGAACCCGGCGGACCATTGCTGCCTGGCGGGGGACCGAAGCCGCCGGCCGGAGAAGAAATTTGCTCGATGATGCTGATCGTGCCGGAACTAACGTTGGAAGTGACAATCCGGTCGAGACTTTCAAAGACCGCCACCATGTGCGTTCTGTCCTGCCCCGTGCCGAGCACCCAATCAACGCTTTGCGTGGCAGGATCGTAGCGGCCAATCGCCTTGTTTGTCTCCACGGTAAAGTACAGCTTGCCGCCGGCGAACGCCAAGCCATGCGCGGAGCGCAGCGCCCCCAGGTTGATCGGCGGCAGCGCCTGGCGCGCGGCCAGATCGATTACCGAGATGGTGTTCAATCCGCTGTCGGAACCGCCGTAGTTCGAAACGTAGGCGAGCTTGCCATCCGCCGATGCCACGATTTCATGGGGATCCGGCCCGGCGGGAAGGCGCGCTACAATCTGCAAGTTTGCCGGATCAACAATGGCCAGCGAATTGTCGCTTTTCTCCAGTACCAGCAACGCCGGTGAAGGCGTTTGCGCCGCGGTGAAATTCGCGGCCAGCAGGAAAACGCCGAACGCGCCGGCGGCCCAAATCGACCTTGGCCCTGAGTTCATCCATGGCCTGCTCATAATTCCTCCCACCCCTCCAAAAGCTTCCAGCAAATACTACACTCTTGCTTGCTCTGAGCGAATGCGAAGAGAGCTTGGTGATCGGGGTTCCGACTCTTGTCGGAAATGGGGCTCTGTTCTTTTCACACCTGCTTCCATTCGCGCAGTTCCGCCGTCAAAGTCCTTGAAATCGCGGCGCGCCATAGCTCTGTGAAGGCCACGTCCTGCGCCATGACACGACGCAAACACTCGCTGCTTCTGTTGCTGGCCGTATCCCTCGCTGCGCCGCTGGGGGCCAGCATGCATTCCTCCGCCGCTTAAGAAGCTGCAATCGCTCTCTGGCGACTGGGAAGGCAAGGACGGCCACGGCATGCCCGTGAAAACGCGCTTCAAGGTCCTTGCCTCCGGCACCGCCGTCATGGAGATGCTCTCCCCCTCGGGCATGGAGGAGATGGTCACCCTGTACAGCATCGACGGCGACGGCATCCCCCTCGTCCACTACTGCCCCACGAACAACCAGCCGCGCATGGTGCCCGATTCCGACGATATCAAAGAGCTCAGCTTCGACGACCAGGGCGCCGGCAACCTCAAATCATCCTCCACGGATCACCAGCATCGCCTCGTTCTCAGGTTCAACGAGGCCGATCACCTCACCGAGACCTGGACCTGGCGCCAGGATGACCAGGACATCCCCATGCTCTTCCAGCTCACCAGAAAGAAAAATTGAATTCTGGCACAGCCATTCCTGCTTTCCCTGTTCATCTGTCTTGTACAGACACGGCAAAGCGTGCCCGCCGTAGTCCTACTCTCCATTGTAGATTCTGCTATTCTGAAAACGATATGGCCTCTCGCTTGAAACGCACTTTTTTCGGGTTGCGCACTCTTTTTTTGAGCCTCGCGCTTTTCCTTGGTGATGTCGCCGTCCAGGCACAAGAAGCGGCCGTCGCTCCACCTTCCGCGCATTCCAAGCCGGCCACGGATGCCGAGTTCATTGCTGCCGCCGATGAAGTCCTCGGCCAGATGAGCCAAATCACTGGGCTGAAACTGCGCACACCGCTGAAGAGATCCCTGCGTTCGCGCGAGGAAATCCGCGCCTACGTCGTCAAGCAGATGAACGAAGACAAGAATACCGCCGAACGCTACGCCGACCAGCGCAGCGCCGAAGCCTTTGGCCTCCTCCCGAAGGGATTCGACCTCGATTCGTTCATGGTCAATGTGCTCACGGAACAGGTCGAGGGGCTTTACGATCCGGCGACGCATGAATTCTATATTGCTGACTGGAGCCCGCTTGCCGACCAGCGGATGGTGATGGCGCATGAACTGACGCATGCGCTCGAGGACCAGCATTTCCAGATCGAGGCGTGGGTAAAAGCAGCGCGGCCCAACGAGGATGCCGAGCTGGCGCGCGACTCCGTGCTCGAGGGCAGCGCCATGGCCGCCATGGTTGATTACTTGATGCTCGGGACCGGGCGCTCGCTGAAGGATGTGCCGGACTTCGACCCTGGCATGTTGATCGGCGATTTGGGCAGCACGCCAACGCTGCAAAAGGCTCCGCCGTTCCTCAAGGACGCGTTGATCTTTCCCTATCTCGGCGGACTTAACTTCTCGGCTGCAGTCATGAAGAATACGGGCTGGGCTGCGCTCCCGGGTCTGTTCGAGAAGCCGCCGGTTTCCACACAGCAGATTCTCCACCCGGCGCTCTATCGTTCCGGCAAGACTCCCACGAATGTGGCGCTTCCACCGCTCGAGAAATTGCTCGGCGGCAACTGGTCAAAGCTCGACGAAAACATCATGGGTGAATTCGGCTGGAAGGAGGTCTTGAAACAATTCCTCGACGACGACCGGGCAAAGACTCTGGCCGCAGCCTGGGATGGCGACCGCTACATCGTCTTCGAGCAGAAACAAACGAAGAAGCTCATCCTGGTGACCCGCCTGCACCTGGATAGCGAAGAACACGCGGCGCGCTTCTTCGGACAATATTCGGAAGCGCTCGAGAAAAAATACTCGGAGCGCTCGAATTTGCTCCGCCGCCCGAACTTTTTTTCTTTTGATACTCCCGAGGGCGGCGTGTTCCTGGATTGTTTGGGAGACGAGTGCGTGATCATGGAAGGCACGACACGCAACATCTTCGACGCTTTCGCCAAAGCACTGAACTGGCCTTTGGCTCCGCGGCCACCGGAAAAACTCGGATCCGTCCCGGCGAAGACCGCGATGATCTCTCGATCTGGAGAAAACATTGTCGCGGCAGGAGGTGCAGGTCTAAGTTCCCAACTTCCTACAGAGCTATATGCTCTTACTCGGCACGCCGAACGGCAAGAAGCGTCAAATCGTCTGTTTGCTTCAAACCTTCTCGAAAGCTCAGCAGGTCCTCGACACATTCAGAAATCAGCTTCGCAGGCTCTATCCCGGTGCGCTCGGCCGCCAGTGTGCGGACTCGGTGGAGACCGTACTCTGCGCCTGCACGATTCCGCGCCTCCGTCAAACCATCGGTATATAGGAACAGCGTGTCACCGTGGGCCAGTGCGAGCCGATGGACAGGGAAGCGGGTGTTACAGAACATCCCCAGAGGCACACCCGTGGAATCCTTTGGCGTTGCTCCGTCACCGTGGATGTGAAGCACGGGAAGGTGGCCCGCGCTGACAAACTCCACCAAACCATCATGGGCAGCTCGTCCCACGACGAGAGTCGCGAATTGTCCGGCGAGAGTGCTCTCGCAGAAAATGCGGTTCGCGTCTTCCACCATGCGATCGAGCGGGAGACCGCCTTCGGCGAGGCTGCGAAACGTTGCATGAAGGTGGCTCATCAGCATCGATGCGGCAACACCCTTGCCGGCGACATCCCCCAGCATGAACAGCAGGCCGCCGGCTGTTTCGAAAAGATCGCAGTAATCGCCGCTCACCATGCCGGCAGGCTGATAGTGGTAGCGCACGTTCCAGCCGGCTGGCGCCAGGCCGGGTTTCGGCAAGAGAGCGCGCTGGATGCGTGCGGCCAGGGAAAGGTCACTCTCCAAGGCACGCTGTTCGGCGCTCGTAAGATGGTCCAGACAGAACCGCACTAACGGATCGGCCAGCAAGCGCTCCGCTTCAATCATGTCGTGGCACATCTCGCAGAGTCCGAAGGTTCCTTGATCGATGCGGCCCAGTGCGGTGTCCACAGCCGTCAACAATTCAGAGAGAGAAGCATCGGCGGCGGGCGAATGCAAAGCCTCGTGAAGGCGCTCGCGGCGTTGTTCCAGTTCGGTGCGCAAATACGCTTGTTCGGCAGTGGCCATACTACCTCCTGCCATAGGTTGCTGTTTTGCTGCTGAGCTTTCCATCCGATTTGCTCCTTTGAATTGAGGAACACGGGAATCGGCTTGACGGTGACGGTTTCAGCTCTACGCTTCCGATTCGCCGCTGGAGCGTGAAAGAGCACGAGGTCTTGCCAAGCCCTTGCCGATCTTCATTTGATGCTGCAAACGTGCAAGACGGTGCAGGAATTTTTGTTCCAACCGCGCGGAGCGGGCAGCGAGATAAGGATTGTGTGAGGCGAATCGTTGCCGCCGGAGTTTCGCAAGAGCGAGCTGGGCGAATTCAGCCGCGCGGCTCGGGTCTTTGGCGTGACGTTCGTAGTAAATGGCCAGTTGTTCGCAGGCATGAATGCCGTCGTGCAGATCGGAAACGATCTCCAGCCAGATTTCGGCGGCGCGTGCGTGTTCGCCACGGCGCTTGGCCATCAGCGCAAGATCGCGGCGCGCTTTCGGCCGGAACTCCGCCGGCAGCCCCATCGTTAGAGCTTGCGCACACGCGGAGTGCGCGCGATCGTTCTCCCCGAGGCGCTGAAGAAATCTGGATAGCCCGAACAGATCCAGGCTTTCGATTCCGCTCGCGTCTCCGGCCGGCTCGGAAAGCAGCGCGTTGATTTTCCCGAAAAGCGCAGCGAGGCCCCGCAGATCCATTTGATTGTGGCGAACGACGCCGGCGAGCGGTTCGGCGGGCCCGCCGCGCAGGTAGTCGAAATAAAATTGCGGGATAAGCGCCGATTCCACATCGTTCTCGCGGTGCCAGTCAAGTCGCGGCGCATCGAGAACGCGGCGTTCGAGTTCCACAAGCCGCACCGAGCCGAGGCGCAGCTTCCACAACGCGCGCGCAGGATGCAGCAGATCGAGATGAGCCGCGAGTCGTGGCGCAGCGATGGAACGCGTCATCGTAAAACGATTTTCAAGCAGCGGCCAATCGAACGATTTCCCATTGAAAGTAACGAGCACTGGCCGCTCGGCGATACGATGAGATAATTCGTGCAGCAGCGAATGTTCTTCGGCAAAGTCGCGCATGAAAAATTGCTCGACCTGCAATCCGCCCGCATCCCACCACGCCAGACCAATGAGAAACGCGTACGTGCCGGTCCCGCCGGCAAGGCCGGTAGTTTCCGTATCAAGGAAAAGCCACTTTTCTGGATCTTTCAATGCCGCGTGGGTTTTGCGGGAGAGCGATTCATCGCGCGTGCGCGACAGTAATGCCAGCGCTATATTTGATGGATCAGTAAATTCCGGCGTGGAGAACCAGTTTCTCATGGCCAGGTGCTCGCCGAAATGATTCCTGCCGACACCCGCGCCGAGAAGCCGGCCGAGAGAGTCTGCTTCGTCGGGCCTTCGAATGGCGGCGGGGCGCGCGGGCATCGGCCGGGCGGGCTTCAGTGCGGCTAGCCGTGAGAATTTGTCTGCGGTTGCACCCATTTACGCACACAGCCTGTCGAGGATTGCGAGGGCGGCTTCTTTTGCACGCGGCGCGAGGTCGTCGGCCGGGCCGACGCAGGAAGGACAGCCCTGCTCGCAGGGGCATGCAGCGATGAGTTCGCGGGTTTTTTGTACGAGAAGAGCGTGCGTTCGAAAAAGGGGCTCGGAGAAGCCGATGCCGCCGGCGTAGGCGTCGAAGAGGTAAAGGTTTGGTTCAAAGAATTCTCTTGTTTTGGCGGAGAAAACGTCTTCCAGGCTGGACGGAATGAAATCTTCAATTGTGCTGAGATGGGGCGCAGCGGGCCCCGCTCCTACAGCGGAGGCGGATGCGGAATCGGATAGCGGCGCTTCGGCTGCTTGCCGCGGCCTCAGGGTAAACGGGCGTTCGCCGATGGCGGTGCCGAGGTCGCGGCGGTCGCACATCAGGAGGAGGGTGGCGACGGATTCGAGGGCGTGGAGGAGACCGAACATGCCGGATTGGCGCTCGCTCACGGTGAAGGGGAGGGAGTCAAGGAGCGGGCGTTCGAGGGTGATCCAGTAGGACGTCGTGTGCATTTCGTTTTCGGGGAGTTCGAGTTTGCCGTCGCCGATATTTTCGTTGGTGAAGAATTTGATTTTCTTGAAGCCGACGACTTGGGAGCGGACTAGAACGTCGCCGTGGGAGTGGGAAAAAGCAGATTCCTCACTTCGCTTTGCTCCGTTCGGAATGACAGCCGCGTCAGCAATCTTGCCGAGATAGGGCGCAGCATGCTGCGCCGCTCCAAGGAAAGTTGCGTCAGCGCGTGGTGAGGTGGCGGCGATTTCGAGGACGCGGACTTGGGCGTAGCGGACGGCGTCGGTGTAGTAGTCCACGTCGACGCGCTTGACGTAGGCTTTGCGTTCCTTGAAGTCGAGATGTTCGACGTGGTGTTGCTGACCGCCGTGAAGGTAGATGGCTTTTTCGTGGACGAACGCGAGCGCGCTGGGGAAATCGATTTCGCCAATGACATTTGGCGCGCCGGTGACGTCGATGATCACGAAATTGTCGCTTGTTACGGAGCGCAGGCTGATGGTATCGGCGGGATAGGCCTCCTCGGTCCAGTGATAGCTTTCACCAGCGAGATGCAGAAAACCGGCTTCCGCGAGGCGCCTGCAAAGATCGGGGAGATCGACATCGCCGAATTTGTCGTTTGGAGCGATGGGTAATTCGAACGCGGCGCATTTCAGGTGATTGATTAGGATTTCCAGATTGTCCGGCTGGATGAAGGCGTGTTCCGGAGTGTTGCCGAAAAAATAGTCCGGGTGGCGAACCATGAATTGATCGAGCGGCGACGAAGACGCCACCAATACCGCACAGGAACTTCCAGTGCGGCGGCCGGCGCGGCCGGCGCGCTGCCAGGTGGCGGCGATGGTGCCGGGATAGCCGGCCATGACGACGGTATCGAGCGAGCCGACGTCGATGCCGAGTTCGAGCGCGCTGGTGGAAACCACGCCGCGGATTTTTCCATCGCGGAGGCCGCGTTCGATTTCGCGGCGCTCGTTCGGCAGGTAGCCGCCGCGATACCCGCGGATGGTTTCTGGCTTTCCCGGCAACTGTGGGTTGGCTTGCTGCAAATAGGTGAGGAGAATTTCCGTGTGCAGGCGCGAATTGGCGAAGACCATGGTTTGCAGATCGTGTTTCAGAAATTCCTGTGCGACGCGCGAGGCTTCGTTGACGTAGCTGCGGCGGATGCCGAGGGCGCGATTCACGACGGGAGGGTTGTAAAAGACGAAAGTTTTTTCCGCGGCTGGAGCGCCGTTGGAGTTGAGGACTTCGACTTCGGATTCGAGAAGGCGTGAAGCGAGGTCGCCGGGATTGGCGATGGTTGCAGAGCAACAGATGAATTGCGGATCACGGCCGTAGAAGTGAGCGATGCGTCGGAGGCGGCGGAGGACGTTCGACAGGTGGCTGCCGAAGACGCCGCGGTAGGTGTGCAACTCGTCGAGGACGATGTAGCAGAGATTTTCGAACAGGCGGGTCCAGCGCGTGTGATGCGGCAAAATCCCAGTGTGCAGCATGTCCGGGTTGGTCAGAACGACGTGGCCTTTTTCACGGATGGCTTTACGGGCGTCGGCGGGTGTGTCGCCATCGTAGGTGAAAACACCGAAGCGATTTTCCAGACGCTGGTTGAGGTCGTGAAGTTCAGCGAGTTGGTCTTGCGCGAGGGCTTTGGTGGGGAAGAGGTAGAGCGCGCGGGTGTCGGAATTCTCGAGGACGGCGTTCAACACCGGCAGGTTGTAGCAGAGCGTTTTCCCCGAAGCCGTGGGCGTGACGATGACTACGTTTTTTCCGGCGTGGACCGCTTCCGCGGCGGCGGCTTGATGGGTGTACAGGCGGCGGATGCCTTTGGCGGCGTAGACGGCGGCGAGATCGGCGTTTACCCAGGCGGGGAAGTCCGCCCACTGGGCCTCGCGGCCGGGAAAATGCCGGACCGCCGTGAGTATTTCACCGTTGAGGTCGCGCGAGGCGAAGGCGTCAAGGACTTCGTGAACGCGGGTGATGGCTGCCGGCAGGATGGCCTTGCGAACTGCTAGCGATTCGGGCAAGAAAGCACCTTTCCTTCATTCGCCTTTTATTCGCTCAAGCTACCATGCGGCTTACTGCGGCGCAAGACGGAAAATACGGGGATTTAGCACCGCGGTCACAAAGGAGCGGCGTGAAGAACAGCCGGTCGCCTCGCAAGGCGACATCAGGCGGGGGTTCGCAGACGGAGGATCAGGAGGGCGCCGACGAAGAAGAGCGTGGCCGAAGCGGTGAAGGCGGTCTGGACGTTGAAGGCGGACCAGAGAAAGCCGACGAGGAGGCTGGAGAGGAAGTCGCCGACGGCGTTGACGGCGGCGAGCGTGCCGAAGGCCATGCCGTGTTGTTCTTTGGGGACCAGCTCGGCGGAGAGAGAATCTTCGAGCGCTTCTTCGGTACCGATATAAAGACCGGCGAGGACAAAAATCACTGCGAGCAGCCAGAGGGAATTTGTTCCCGTGCAAAGGAAAATTGCGGTGATTCCGGCTAGCGCGTAGCCTGCGGTGAGCACGGCTTTGCGACTGGGAACGCGGTCGCTTAGCCAGCCGCTCAGGTACGCCGATCCGGCGTAGAAGATGTTGTGTAGGGTGTAGAGGCCGACGGCGAGGCTTGCGGCACGGGCCATGCCGTGGCCCGGGGCCAGCGTTCGCGTGGCGTAGAGAATCAGCATGGTGTGCGAAAAATCGCCCGCGCCGAAGACTCCCACGCCTACGAGCAATCGGCGGAAGGGCAGCGGTAGGGCCTTGAGGCCGAGTAGGAAGGATCGTTGCGGGCGGGCGGCGATGGGCCGCTCGCGGACTAGGAGCCAGAATGCGGCGACGGCGATGAGACCCGGCAAGAGCGTCCAGAGAAAAACTTTGTGGTAAGAATGGCCGGTGGCTTCGAGCAGCCAGAGTGCGGTGAGGGGGCCCGCGATGGCGCCTAGCGTGTCCATCAAGCGCTCGAAACCGAAGGCCCGACCGTAGGCGTTCGGCGGCACGTCGGCGGCGAGCAAGGCTTTCTTCGCGGGTGAACGGACGCCGCGACCCAGCCAGGCGGCGACACGCCCGAAGAGCACATGATAGGCGTGCGTCGCGAAGGCGAACGACGCCGTCGCCAGAGCGGTGAAGGCGTAGCCAAAGACGGCGAGAGGTTTTCGGTGCTTCAAGCGATCCGTGAAGTGGCCTGCGGCAAGCTTTGCGAAGCTGGAGAGGCCGTCGGCGATGCCTTCGATGGCGCCGAGCCAAACGGGACCTGCGCCAATTGCGGCGAGGAATGCGGGGAGCACGGCGGTGGCGGTTTCGTGGCTCCAGTCGCTGAAGAGGCTGGTGAGGCCGACACCAAGGACGGTGCGGTTGAGCCAGGATTGCTTTTCGGTGGTCTCGGGCATGGGAAGGCAGTTTACAGTTGAAAGTGCAAAGTTAAAAGTTCGGAGCTCTCTGGATATTGATTGAGCCTGAAATTCCAAATCGAGATGGCGGAGCGAGCAAAAAACCGGCAGGCCGCCTGCCGCCCTGCAAGATTATTTTTTGGCGGGGCGGTAGAGGATGACGCGGACTCTTTCGAGGGTGATGAGGCCGCCGTCCACCATTTCGTCGAGGCGGGGGAGAATTTTCTCGATGCGCTCCAGGGATTCGATGACCTCGAGGATGATCGGGAGGTCCTGCGACAAGCGCAGCAGCTTGTCCGTGTGATAGATGCTTGATCCGCCGTAGCCGCCCACGCCTCGCAGGACGGTTGCGCCGGAGAAGCCGTCTTTGCGCAGCATTTCGACAATGGCTTCGTGGAGGGGTTTGCCGTGCCATTTGTCGGATTCGCCGATGTGGATGCGCATCAGGGTGCGCTCGCCTTCGAATTTTTCGTGGGTCATAAGGTTTCCTCGTCAGATTCCAAGAGAGATTTCTCGCTGCGCTCGAAATGACGGCATGGCTGTTGGTCGGACCTAGAAGCGATTGGCTAGGCGAATTCCGGCAACCGCCAAGAGCAGGCCAGCGACTACGCTTGCTCCTACATAGGCGGTGGCCCAGGCCCACTCTCCGGCTTCCAGCATCTTGGCGGTCTCCCAGCCAAAACTGGAGAACGTCGTGTATCCGCCGAAGAAGCCAACGGCGATGGCCACACGCCAGTCCGGGGAAATCACCATGCGATTCAGCGTGAATTGACCGATCAAGCCGAGGAGGAAGCAGCCGGATAAATTAACCAGCAGGGTGCCAAAAGGGAAGGTACTCGTCGTGCGGACTTGTACGACGCCCTGGAGGCCGTAGCGCGCCAGCGTGCCAACGGCGCCAAAGATCGCGATCAGCGCAAGACGCAGTGTCGCTCCAATCCGTCGCTCGCCACGGCGAGAGCGCAAATGGCCCGTGGTGGACCAAACAAAAAACTCCTGGCGCCGCCAGGCTGCCAGGAGTCATCAGCCCCGGTGAACATAACCGGGGCGGTCATGGCGAACTCCATCGCCATTCGAAAGCCAGCTCAGTTTAGCATTTTCCCGCATTGCTCCGAAGGCCAATTCAGCGGCTTGATCCATGGCTGCAAGCGGAGATTCAATAGTCTTTCCGTGTCCCACAGCGAGGCGCACGGGCTTAAGATTCCGAAGTTTCTTTGCGCTTTCGGCTGCGTACTCCCGGGTCCAGGAGAATAATGCAGGAAAAGGAAAGTAGAACTTGAATACGCCAGCTGCAATCACGCCCATTTGCGTAGTGAAAGCGTCTCCCGCTATCAACGAACCATCTCGGACATGCAGGTAGGCCATGTGGCCCGGCGTGTGACCCGGAGAAAAAAATGGCCTGATGAGAACCAACGTGATCGCCATCGTTGAGGAGGAGCGTAGGGTGGGATTTCACGCCTGGACAGCCGAACAACATTTTCCCTCTTTCATCTGCATCGAGTGAAAAGTCCCGCCGGAGAAGGCGAGACTCACGCTGACCAACGGCAAACTCGACACCAGGAAGTTCGCGGACGAGAGCGTCCGTGGATCCCACATGATCAACGTGGGCGTGCGTAAGCACGATGCGGCAAATCGGAGCGCCCAAGGTTCGCGCCGATTTGCGTATCCCGGGCGCTGCTCCGGCAAGGCCGGTGTCAACCAGAGTGAATCCATCGTCTTCCTTGACCAAAAAGCAGTTGACGATGCCCAAGCGACTCACACGAAACAGGTTCTTGGTTTCTTGAGTTAGTTGCACGCCATTACCCAAGAGAGGGAGAGCCCGTCGATGTTGCCCGTGTTGGATTCGGTTTGCCTTTTTCGAGGAGGACGATTTTTTCGAGTCGCGCTTTGTTGTTGGAGACGACCAAGTCGGCGCTGATCTTGTCGCCGGGTCCCAGCGATTCAGCCTCTTTGGGAATGGCGATGACGTAGCTCATGGTCATCGCGGACATCAATCCCGGAATATCGCCATGTTTTACGATGATCAGTTTCTTCAGCAATTCAACCGCGATCACTTCGGCCTGGATGGGGTAATGCTTTTCTTCGAGCTTGCTTTCACATCCTGCCAGAGCGAAAAACAAGATTCCTGCGGCCAGCGTCAGCGTTCACACGGGGATATAAGACCCGTTTAAAGTGGAGTCTTTTGTTGCTCGAGGTATTGTTTAAGGATGCCTGGCGGTGCCCCGCCACAACTGGCGGCCAAGTAAGACGGCGACCACAGGACCTCGTTCCAATAGCGTTTCTCAAGATCAGGGCGTTCGCGTCTGAGCAAGCGACTGGAAACACCTTTCAGACTGTTGACCAGGCTCGACACGGAGCGCTTCGGTGGATAGGTAACGAGCAAATGAACGAGCTGGGCCTCGCCGTTCATCTCCGCAAGTTGCGCCTGGAAGTCGCCGCAAACCTTCCTGAAGATGACCTGAAGTCGTTGGAGAGCATCGCCATCAAACACCTTTTTTCGATACTTTGCGACAAAGACCAAATGGACATGCAGTGAGAAAACGCAATGCCTGCCGCGACGAATATAGCTTGACAGCGACATAGGCCAAGAGTGGAATGGGCTGGTGCTGCGATTGCAAGCATACAAATTCGAACTTCGACCAAACGCCCAACAACTCCGCAACCTGCGGCAGTTCGCTGGCTCGTGCCGCTTCGTCTATAACAAGGCGTTGGCTCTCAATGTCCAACGCT
>Ga0066710_100001125_pt1 | contig 19060 bp, 19 predicted proteins | sample GraSoiAngelo_159_FD_79666 | JGI IMG/M metagenome (GOLD analysis project Ga0066710, IMG submission 79666) | Grasslands soil microbial communities from the Angelo Coastal Reserve, California, USA - 14_1009_16_40cm | ecosystem: Environmental > Terrestrial > Soil > Grasslands | place: USA... | reverse complement strand
GTCGTTGGCCAGCACGCGATCGTAGCCGTGGACAACGAATCGCAAACGACGAACGACTAACGATCAACGACCGATTCTGGAGGAAGCGGTGCCAGAGCAGCCAATCCCCGAGCAGGATCCGATAACCAGCAAGTCGTATGCGGCGCATTACGTAATTGCGATCGTTATCCTGGTCGCCACGTTGTTCTGGGCTTTGTGGGATGAGGCCTGGGGACAGCGTCCGTGGAAGACTTTCCAGGAACACTGGAAGACGCGCTACAGCGCGTTTCTCAACAGCGCCAAGTCCACGTCGGCGACCTCAGAAAAGGATGTCGAGAAGAATCCAGAGTACGCAGCTCTCAAGCAGGCTTACGACAAGGCATATCAGGACTCAAAAGCTCGGGCAGACGAGGCTCGCAGGCAGCTGGACGATGCCATTGCGCGGCTGCTGGCAGTGCAGAGCGTGTTCACCGACCGGCGTGCTTATGTGAATGCCCTTACGTACGAGCTTGAAACAAGTACCAGCGCCTCCGCGAAGGCCAGCAAACAAAAGGAGATTAACGAATACAAGAACCAGCAGGCCACGGTCGAGTTCCCTGATGGCAGCAAGAAGAAGTTCAACTTCCCGCAATTGGAGGAGACTTACAACGAGATTCGTGATGAACGCACGCAGTTGAGCCTGGAGCTGGGCGAGGTATTGAAGCCGGTGACGGCCGCCAGGGCGAAGATGGACGAGTATGTTGCCGACCACATGGTCGAGCTCACGCCGGCACAGCTGGAGGGCTTGAAGAAAAAGACGTCGGATTGGGATCCGACCATCGTGCAGATCAATGTGGCCGACGCGAACATTGTCGACCGCTGTGAGTCCTGCCATATGGGAGCGCGCGAGCCCCTAAAGATCACCCCTGCGGCAATGACGCCGAAAGGCGAGAAGAAGCCGGATGAGTATGCTGCGGCATTTGTCAGCCATCCCGAGCCGGAGTTGCTGAAGATTCACGATCCGGAAAAATTTGGATGCTCGACTTGCCACCAGGGCAACGGTCGTGCCACCACGAGCGTCGAGAAGGCACACGGGAATTACGAGCACTGGCTGTGGCCGCTTTATCCCAAGGAGAATGCACAAGCGGGCTGCCAGACCTGCCACTCAGCAGACATGGTGCTCGTCAGCGGCGACGTGCAGTTCCAGACGATCAACGACGGGAAGGATTTATACCGGCAGCGCGGATGCATGGGCTGCCATCGCTACGAAGGCTACGACCGCGAGCCTGAGGATCTGAATTCGGTTGGCCAGCAGATCAAGCAGATTGAAACGCAGAAGAAAGAGAATCAGAAGGAATCCGGGTTCCTGATGAAGCAGGCTGACGCGGCAGCATCGAACGAGGAAGCCAACAAGCTGAATGACAAGGCCGTCGCCCTGCGCGTGGCCAACAGCAAGCTGGACGGGCGGTTGCAGCAGCTCGACTTCCAATCGCACAGCCTGATGCAGGATCAGAAAAAGGTTGGGCCGAACCTGAAAGACGTGCGGCTCAAGCTGAACAAGAATTGGATTCCGGTGTGGCTGAAGAAGCCGACGGATTTCCGTCCAACGACCAAGATGCCGAACTTCCGGCTGAACGATCATCAGATTCAGGCGATCTCGGCATATATTTGGCAGTCAGGATTCAGCGACGCACTTTCGAAGCACAAGCCCGGCAACGCGGCCCACGGAAAGGAATTGTTCGAGACGCGCGGATGCCTCGCGTGCCACTCGATTGGCGAAGGCGACCAGTTACAGGGCGGGACTTTTGCCGCGAACCTGACGCGCGTCGGCGAGAAAGCGAATTACGACTATCTCGTGCGCTGGATTCACGACGCCCGCCAGCGCACCCGGCCGTATTGTCCGTATGAGAAGAAGGACATCGGGCCCGAGGACTACGCGAAGAAGGGTCGTGCCTACCAGTTCGATCTTGATCACAGCCAGTGTCCGAATGATGGTCATGAACTGCAAGTGCAGAACATGACCGTGATGCCCAGCCTGCGGCTGAGCCCGGAAGACGCCGAGGATATTGCGACATATCTGATGACGCAAAAGAAGCAGGAGCCTTCGTCATATGCAGACGCTTCGTTCATGGACGATCCCAACCTGAAGGCCGAGGGCAAGAAGTGGGTGCGTCACTACGGCTGCTCCGGATGCCACGAGATTGCCGGATTCGAAGATGAAGGACGCATCGGCACCGAGCTGACGTATGAAGGCAGCAAGCCGATCGAGCGTCTGGATTTCGCGCTGTTCACCGAAGTAGCCGCGCGTGGCGGCAAGGGTGCTGAGCCCATCAAGGACAAGGAAGATCTGGCGCGGCTGCCGGACGGTCCCGCGACAGAACCCTGGTACGACCACAAAGGATTTCTCGAGCACAAACTGGCGGAGCCCAACGTCTACGATCAGGGCAAGGTGAAGACCGAGACCGAAGCCCTGCGCATGCCGAACGTGCACTTGACCAAGGATCAGGTGCTCGAACTCACCACCTTTCTGCTGGGCAGCCAGGAGACTTCCCTGCCCGCGAGCTACCAGTACAAGCCAGGCGATGCGCGGCACGACATTCAGGAAGGCTGGTGGGTGGTAAAGAAATACAACTGTATGGGGTGCCACCAGTTCATCCCCGGACAGAAAACGATCCTGATGGGACTGAAGCAGTATCAGGACCAGCAGGAACAGCTGCCGCCGAAGCTGCTGACGGAAGGTGCGCGCGTCGATCCCGAGTGGCTGCGGAAATTCCTCTCCAATCCGGCATTGAGCACGACGGATGCGAATCGGAATGGTGTACGGCCGTACCTGAAGGTCCGCATGCCGACGTTCTCGTTCTCGGATAACGAACTGCGCAAGCTGGTTCGGTTCTTCGAGGCATTGTCCCAGCAGCCGCTGCCTTACATTCCGGAGCAGGTGCCCGTGCTTACGGCGAAGGAAAGCGACATGGCGCGGAGTCTGTTCTCGAGCACGGCGGCTCCATGTCTGAAGTGCCACGCTACCGGCGACGCTGGTCATGACAAGATCGCTACTGCGCCGAATTTCCTGCTGGCGAAGGAGCGGTTGAAACCAGACTGGGTCGAGCGGTGGATCACCGACCCGCAGGCGGTCAGTCCGGGGACGTCCATGCCGTCAGGCCTGTTCAAGCAGCAAAACAATCAATGGGTTTTTTCGGGGCCAACGCCGCCTTCATTCCAGGGCTTCGAGGGCGACCACCGGAAACTGTTAACCGATTACATCTTCCAGTTGACGGCGGAGGAGCAAAGGCGGGTGGCTTCGTCGATGCCGCGGGCTAAGGCAGCTATTCAGCCCAACAGGCAGCGTAAACAGGCCGCGGTGGAATCGCATCGAACGTCAGGTGGCGGTTCGCGGTAAAATGGCCCGTTTCAGGTAAGCTTCAACATTGCGAGGGCAAGATGCCCTCGCTACCGCCGGCGGGACGCCGGCGCTACGAATCGAGCGACCTCCAATTCAAAGAAAGGGCGACATTATGAATAAGAAGACAGGTTGGACAATGATGACCGCTGGCACGCTGGCCCTGTGCGGCTTGCTGTTGCCGGCGGCTTGCAACAAGAAAGAGAATACGGAGCAGTCTAACAACGCTCCGGCGGAGTCGGCGGCTCCAGCACAAGCGGCTACGCCGATTGATCCCGCAACCGTGGCGACTGTTAACGGAACCGTGAAGTTTGATGGCACTGCTCCAAAGGCTTCGAAGATCGACATGAGCCAGGATCCGGGCTGCAAGGGCTCGAACGAAGCCGAGAACATCATCGTGGCGGGCGGCGATCTGGCTAATGTTTTCGTCTATGTGAAAGATGGTTTGGGCAGCCGGACCTTCGACGTTCCCAAAGATCCCGTGGTGCTCGATCAGAGTGGCTGCAAGTATCATCCGCACGTGCTCGGTGTGATGACGGGACAGACGGTGCAGATCAAGAATGACGATCCCACGACGCACAACATCCATCCCACCCCGAAGGACAATCGGGAGTGGAACGAATCGCAGCCGCCATCCTCGCCCGCGATCGAGAAGAATTTCGCCCGCGAAGAAATCATGCTTCCGGTCAAGTGCAACCAGCATCCATGGATGAAGATGTACGTCAACGTGGTCAAGAGCCCGTTCTATGCCGTGACCGACAAGACCGGAAAATACGAGATCAAGGGCTTGCCACCGGGCGACTATACGATTGCGTTCGTCCACGAGAAACTGGGCGAGCAGGATCAGAAAGTCACAGTCGCTCCGAAAGATACGAAGACGGTGGACACGACCTTCAAGGCTGGAGCCGGCGAGTAGCTCCGTTGGATTCGTCTGGTAAGATGAAAAGTTGAACGGAGAAGGTGGCACGCGCTGTGCAGTCTGCTCCGTAGTTCCATAGTTTATGCGCGGGCAGGATCAGGCAAGCTCCGCGCAAGATTCTTCGCCCTGCTGGTGAAAGCGCGGGGCTTCAGGATGACGCAACCGATGCTGTGCTATCACTCCTGACCTAGGGGCACCATTCTGAAGGCTATCGCCATACCTTACAATCGCGGGCACCACAGGCTTGCTGTTGTCCTCGCCGGTTGGACGTTTCTTCTCATCGTTGCCGGAGCGCTCGTCACCAGCAACGATGCCGGCCTTTCGGTCCCGGATTGGCCTACCTCTTTTGGATCCTGGTACAAGATTCCCAAGCTGGTCGGGGGCGTCAAATTCGAACACACGCACCGCATGATCGCCCAGGTTGCGGGACTGTTGACGATCATTCTGGCAGTCTGGACGTGGCGCGTGGAGAAGCGGCGCTGGTTGCGGTTTTTGGGCCTCGCTGCGCTGGGCACCGTGGTTGCTCAGGGAGTGCTCGGCGGGATGACGGTGCTGTTCTACCTGCCTCCGGCGGTTTCTTCGGCGCATGCGGCATTGGCACAAACTTTCTTCTGCATCGCGGTGGCGATAGCGCTATTCACCGGCAGCAAGTGGGTGGAGGAACAACCGAGAGTCGAGTTCGATCCCCGGAAGCCGAGTTTGTTCACGCTCACCTTGCTCTCAATCTTCGTTTTGTATGTGCAGTTGGTTTTGGGTGCGATGTATCGGCACCATGGACTCAGTTGGTGGCCGCACGTAGTGCATGCCGGGATTGTCTCGTTCGTGCTGGCGTGGACAGCGGTACGGGCGCTAGCCGTCTATTCGCATATCGAAGCGGTGCGGCGGCCCGCTGTCATCATGTTGTCGCTCGTGATTGCACAGCTTTGTCTGGGTTTCACCGCTTTTCTGACCCGCGTGGCCTGGGGCAAGGATGCCGCACAGCCGGAACTCCCCATGGTGATTTCCACCGTTTCGCACGTGGCCGTGGGAGCCCTGCTGCTGGCGACGACGGTGATTCTATCCATCCAGGTCTGGAGACATGTTCCGGTCGCTTTCGAAGAAGGGGTGCCACAAGCGCAACGGGATCCTTCGGCCGCATGAGCATCGCAAGTCAACCTCTCGCTGTTCCACGCACGCCCCTCACTCTGGCGCGTGACTACGCCGAATTGACCAAGCTTCGAGTCACCACGCTGGTCGTGATGACGGCTTGGTGCGGTTACTACTTCGGAGCAGCACGGTCCGGGAACTCTTCCCTCTCATGGGGGCTCTTTCATACGCTGCTCGGTATCGGACTGATCGCCGCCGGGACTGCGGCACTGAATGAAGTCATGGAGTTTGAAGTCGACGGCCGGATGCGACGCACGGCACAGCGTCCGCTGCCCACGGGGCGCATGAGCCGGCTACATGCCCTTGTCGCCGGGCTCGCGATGACTTTGTGCGGCGCGGTTTACCTCGGGTTAGTGATGAACGCCCTCACTGGCTGGCTCTCGGTCGCGACCGCCGCAGTGTATTTAGCCGCGTACACGCCGTTGAAGAAGGTGCATCCCATTTGCACGTTCGTGGGCGCGTTCCCTGGCGCCATGCCGGGCGTGCTGGGATGGGCGGCGGCGCGGGGCCGGTTGGACTGGGGCGCGGCGGTCATGTTCGCTATTGTGTTTTTCTGGCAGTTCCCGCATTTCTTTTCCATCGCCTGGCTCTATCGCGAGGACTATGCGGCCGGGGCGATCCGCATGTTGCCCGTAGTCGAAGCGGACGGCCGCTCCACCGCACGGCAGATCGTGGCCTATTCGATTGCACTGATCCCGGTAACGCTGGCTCCCGCGTTCATGGGGATGGCCGGGAGAATCTACCTCGTGGCTGCGCTGGCGATGGGGCTTGCGCTGCTTTACGTGGGCGTCCGTCTCGCCTCGCTTGACGCGCCGATTACCGCTGCGGTATCGAAGCAACGCGCGCGTCAACTGCTGCAGGCCACCGTGTTCTATTTGCCTCTTTTGTTCATCGTGATGATGCTGGACACGGTATCGTCGTAAACTGGTAGGGAGTCCAGAGATCGCCTTGGTTTCTAAAGTTCCCGCATTCGCTGATGCTGAGTCGGAAGTCGAGGTCCCTTCCGCAGCTGCGGTCATTTCCGTTCAGGGTCTCGTCCATCGCTATGAGAACCGGACGGCGCTGAACGGGGTTTCGTTCGACGTGCGTCCCGCAGAGTTGTTCGGGATGTTGGGCCCGAATGGCAGCGGAAAGACGACTCTCTTCCGGATTCTCTCTACCCTGATGATCCCGACCGCGGGTCGGGCGGTTGTCATGGGATACGATGCGGCTCAGGATCCTGCCCACGTGCGGCGGCAGATTGGCGTTGTGTTCCAGGCGCAGAGTGTGGATCCCAAGCTGACCGCCTACGAAAACCTTTGGCACCAGGGACATCTATACCGCCTGCGTGGACCTGCCCTGAAACAGCGCGTCGGAGAAATCCTGACGCGGGTCGGCCTTGCCGATCGAGCCAAGGAACGCCTCGAGACGTTTTCGGGCGGGATGCAGCGGCGCATCGAATTGGCGAAGGGCCTGTTGCATCGTCCTGGGGTGCTGTTGCTGGATGAGCCGACGACCGGACTCGATCCCGGCGCACGCCGCGATCTGTGGCAGTACCTGCAGATGTTGCGCGACGAAGAACATGTCTCCGTGCTAGTGACTACTCACCTGATGGAAGAGGCCGAGCGGTGCGACCGGTTAGCGATCTTGAACGAGGGCAACCTGGTGGCGCTGGGAACTCCAATGGAGTTGAAAAGCGAAATCGGCGGCGACGTTATCCTGCTGGATGCGGCGCACGACGCGGGATCGCTGGCGGAGCACATTCGGGCGCGCTTTCACGTGGAGACGACCGTACTTGAGAACCAGGTGCGGATCGAGCGCGAAGAAGGCCATCGATTTATCACGGACGTGGTTGAAGCCTTTCCCGGCGAGATTCAGGCGGTCTCGGTGAGCAAGCCGGCGCTCGAAGATGTATTTATTCACCGGACGGGACATAAGTTCTGGAGTGAGAGTCAGGAAGAAGCACAATCGAACTCTGCAGCCAAAAGGAGGTAGCTTGCGTCCCATGATGCTTGTGCTTTCTGTGGTACTTGGAGTCGTTCCATTGTTGGGTGTGGGTTGGATATTCGCGAGCGGGATGATCAAGCTGTGGCCGCCGTCGGCCACGGTCGATGGACTGTTCATGAGTCTGATCCTGTTGACTCTGTCGCTCTGCTTCTTGCTGAATGCCTATTGGGAAGCGCGCGACCAGGGCATGCTGAAGTTCCTGCATAAGAAGCTACCCGCTAAGGAAGCGCCTGCGCCAGCAACAGCAGCCAAAGCTCCGGCGGCAAAGGTAACCTAATTCATGGCCACTCAGAGTACAGCTTTGGCTCGACCGGGCACGCCGGCTTCGGCGGGATTACTATTGCCTGCCTTCACTCTATGGTGGCGGGAGATTGTTCGCTTCTATCGCCAGACCACGCGCGTGATCGGAGTGCTGGCGTCACCCCTGGTGTTCTGGCTGGTCATCGGATCAGGCTTCGGTACTTCGTTTCGTTCTGGCGGCGGTCCGGGACAACAGCATTATCTCGACTACTTCTATCCCGGCGCGATGATCATGATCGTGCTGTTCACCTCGATTTTCACGATGATGTCGGTGATCGAGGATCGCAAAGAAGGCTTCTTACTCTCGGTGCTGGTGGCGCCGGTGCCGCGCTCGGCGATTGTGCTGGGTAAGGTCCTTGGCGGGACCACGCTTTCGGCGATTCAGGGGTTGATCTTCCTGATCTTCGCGCCGTTTGCCGGGGTTCATCTTGCGCCGGTGCAAGTCTTGCTGCTTGCTGTGGTGGTGTTTCTGGTCTCGTTCGCGCTGACCGCCCTTGGCTTCGCCATCGCGTGGCCCATGGATTCGTCGCAGGCCTTTCATGGCATCGTAAATCTGTTTCTGATTCCGCTCTGGCTGGTGTCGGGCGCGATGTTCCCGCTCACGGGAGCCTCGAAATGGATTCAGGTGATCATGCGCCTGAATCCGCTGACGTACGGAGTGGCGGCGCTGCGCGGGCTCATGTATCCGGGCGCGGAGACCAGTTTTCCATTATCCTCTGCGATTGCAACTCTGCTTCTGTTCTCGCTGGTCATGTTCGGACTGGCACTTCTGATGGCAAACCGACGCTCCCGATCTTCCCCAATATGAGGCCAGCCGCATGATCCCCGAACAATATGCTTTCTTCCCTGCCCTGAACGCCACCCTGAACGGAACCAGCGCAGTGCTCCTGCTCGCCGGACGAGGCCTGATTGCGCGTGGCCGAATCGCCACCCATCGCCTGTGCATGATTGCCGCCGTGGTTGCGTCGTCCATATTTCTGGGATGCTATCTCTTCTTCCACTTCAAAGTCGGGAACATTCGATTTCTAGGGGAAGGCTGGGCGCGCCCGGTCTACTTTGCGATCCTGATTTCACATGTCACATTGGCCATCGTGATCGTACCCCTGGCCTTCATCACATTAAGCCGCGGCTTGAGAGCGCGATACCACAAGCATCGCGCCATCGCTCGCTGGACCTGGCCGCTGTGGATGTATGTTTCCATCACGGGCGTAATTGTGTACTTTATGCTCTACCACTGGTTCCCGCACAGCTAGGTTGCGAGGGCGAGACCGGAGTCCTGAGGGGCTAGACAGTTTGCCGAAGAAGTGGATGGCAGTACTGTTTTGAAAGGGCGCGGCTCCTAGCCGCGCCGTAAGTGCCGTAAAAATGATCCGTGGCTTCAGCCACTGAGGTCGTATCCGGCCTGCGAAGTGACTTTTTCAGCAGTCTGTAAAGCCTAATTGAGTGGCCACAATCATCGCAGCGTGAAGCGCTGCGCCGCCCAGAACCAGATTTCGCCCAGGCGCGAGTGTTACGAAGCCGAAAAAATGTCGGTCTTGAAACTGAAAATTGACGTTGCGGGAACGGTGGGCGACGATGCCTGGCGCGAAATTCGTCAGTTTGACCAGATTCAGAGCGCGGACTTCGGTCCGCAATTCGGCAGCGGCGGACGCTGTAATCACAAGCCCGATGCGCCTCATGCCAAGGGAGAATGGATCGGCGCTGAAATCCGCCTCCAGACACCTCTTTTGGCGCAGTATGCGATGTCGCACTATTTGGAGCAGGAGCGCGTGCTGGATGCGGATGTGGAGGACTAACAGGTAAGCCATTCTTCGGGAACTTCACATCGAATTCGGTAGTGGTGCAGTTTAAGGTTCGGAGTCATCCGGAACGCAGCCGCTTTTCAGGCGGAGTGAAGGATCTCGCGCGTATCATCACCGTACTCAAAGGCAAACTGCAGCAATACTCGAATTCCTCCGTGACTCTGTGGTGAATTATTTTCTCTATGCCAATTGATTCGAACATGGTTCATCCGAACCCCGCGCCATCAGAAGAGGCGCATCAACCTGCTGCCAAGCGCGGGATGTCAAGGAAACAGAAGATTCTTTTCTTCGCCACCGGCTGGCTGATCGTCCTCATGCCGTTCCTGTTCTGGTGGAACACCTGGTTCGGAAGGCAGCTCTCCAACCAGCAACTGAACGAGTACCTCCACGATGGGAAGAAGCCGCGTCACATCCAACATGCGTTGGTGCAACTGGGCGAGCGCATGTCGCGTCACGATGCGGCGGCCAAACAATGGTATCCAGAGTTGACGCGACTGGCGGGTGATCCAGTGGAGGAAGTGCGTAACACCGACGCCTGGGTGATGGGGCAGGACACATCTGGTACTGGATTTCACGAGACGCTACTGAAGATGCTGCAAGATTCGTCTCCCATGGTGCGTGGCAATGCGGCGCTGTCACTGGTGCGGTTTGGAGATGCGTCGGGGCGTCCGCAGATCGTGGCCCTGCTGCAACCGGCACAGATTGCAGCTCCGGTGGCGGGCCGCGTTGTCGACGCAGACCAGCCGGGGACAGCCATACGTCAGGGCGGGTTGGTAGCAAAGTTGCAGCCCGCGGACGCTTCCCAACACATCGTTGAGATTCGTTCGCCCATTCCAGGGCGCATTCGCTCCGTGACACAGACGGGAGCGAGTGTGTCAGCGGGGACTGAGATAGCCGTGGTCGATCCCGCGAGTGAGCAGGTTTGGGAGGCATTGCGGGCGCTGTATCTGATCGGGCAGTTAGATGACCTTCCTGCGATCCGTCCATACGAGCGCGAACTGCCTGAGATTCCGGATCACGTGCGGCAACAGGCAATGGAAACGGAAAGAGCGATTCGGGCCAGAGGAAAGTAGGGGAACGCCTCGGTGCGCTGGCGTCAGTGCAACCGGTAGGGATCCTTCGACTCTGTTGCGGACTTCGCGTCGCGAATCCCGCACCTCCGCCCAGGATGACAGCGCTAGAGTAGGGGCTAAGAGCTAATGGCTAAGAGCCAAGAGCTGCTTTTTAAATCGCCATCGGCCCGACTTCTTTTTCTACTTCGACCGTGTCGACCATGACGATGGCGTCCCAAGGGCATCCGTCGAGGAAGCATCCGTCGGGTCCCTTGCTCAGGCACTTCTTGCAACCGATGCACAGGATGGGATCGACCGCGATGCGGCCGAAGGGCGTGCTGTCTTCATCCGGCACCCAGAACATGCAGTCTTCCACCGGGCAGTATTCGACGCAGGCAGGCGAGCCGGCGCATCCCGTGCAACACTCGGTGATGACGGCCAGTTCTTTCGGCTTTTTCTTGCGTGGGGTCGCGATCCCTTTGGACCGGGGTTCAGACTTGAGTTCCTCGGGAACCATCCCGACAGCCTTGCTAGCACCGGATTGGACAGGCATCGCGACGATTATAACCCGAACCGCAGTGGTTCCGAAGCGCTTCCGCTTGAAAGACAGCCCGGCCCCAAAATGATACTCCGCGCCGGGCATTGTGACAGACAGCACCATATCCACCGGGCCGCTTCTGCTATAGTGAACCCCTTGCAAAGGAGCATCCCATGGCTGGAAAGAGTCTCAATCGAGTTCAACTGATCGGCAATCTTGGGAAAGATCCAGAGATCAAGTACACCCCCAGCGGCACGCCCGTGGCCAAGCTCACCATCGCTACCAACGAGCGCTTCAAAGACAAAGCTGGTGAATGGCAGGACCGCACCGAGTGGCACAATGTGGTGCTCTGGCAACGGCTGGCCGAGATTGCCGGCGAGTATCTCAAGAAGGGTGGCAAGGTCTATATCGAGGGACGCTTGCAAACCCGCTCCTGGGACGACAAGACCTCAGGACAGAAGAAGTACATGACCGAAGTGGTGGCCAGCGACATCATTCTGCTCGGTGGACGCGGCGAGGGCGGCGGTGGCGGCGACTTTAGCGGAAGCTCCCGCGGCGCAGCGTCCGGTGCGAGCGGCGGCGGCAACAACGTTGACCAGCGCGTCCCTGAACCCGAACATGCCACAGCCTCGGGTCCGATTACGGATGAAGATATCCCGTTCTAGAGATAGCGATCCGCTCTGGTTCGGCGTTGGTTAGTAGGGACTAGTATCCCAGCTTCTTGTCGACAACGTTCAGGAGCGGCTCGGCCCTGCGAAATCGCTCGTATTGCGCAATGAAAAAGCGCATCGCATCGTTCAGCCATTCCGGCGTGTGATCGGCGCAATGCGGGGACAGCAACACATTTTCCCTTCTGTAGAAAGGATGGCCTTCGGGCAGTGGTTCCTCGTCGAAGACATCGAGCGCAGCGCCTTTAATTCGCCCTTCTGCGAGCGCCTTCACAAGCGCCCTTTCATTGATGACGGGTCCTCTGCCAACGTTGATCACCACCGCGGTCGGTTTCATGGTAGCGAACTCTGCTTCGCCGATCATTCCATTCGTCTCGGCAGTCAGCGGCGCAGTCACTACAACGTAATCGCAGCGAGCGAGCATCTCGATGCGACGATCCGGACCAAAGACTTCGTCAACCAACGCGTCGGCTTGGCCTTCCGGCGAAACATGCCTTTTGACGACCAGCACTTTCATTCCCATGGCGCGCACCCTGGCAGCCACGGCTCGGCCGATGTCGCCGTAGCCGACGATTCCCACCGTGTAGCCCGCAATCGGCAGCACGTCGAACGCTTCCCACACGCCGGCCATCTGGTTCCGAATCATCCGCCGAAAATCCTTTGCAAAATACAAGATCGCAGCGAGCGCGAACTCCCCCAGCGATGAACTGAACACGCCCGACCCATTGGTAAGCACTACGGAACTTTCAATCAGCTCCGGAAATAAACTCTTGTCGAGCCCGGCCGACCGGCTGTGTACCCAGCGCAACCGCGGACACAATCGAAATACTTCGCGAAACAGTGCCGGTGACCCCGACCAATTGAAGAGGATGTCGGCATCCGCCACCGCTTGCCCGAACGCCGTTGCCGAGTTTCCGACGAAAACAGCTGCTTCTGGCGGCAACGTCTCCAGCATCGACGCTTGCTGCACATCAGGCTCACCCAGCACCAGGATTGTGTTATTTTTCATGACTCAGAAGACGGCTGACGTTATGGCTTCGGCGTGGCAGTCAGTCAGAGGGAAATTCTATGTCAGGCAAGAATTCTAAGTCATTAAGGAGCTACCGCTGGTTCGGTCCGGACGACCTGCGTTCCTTCGGCCACCGCTCCCGCGCCGCTTCCATGGGATGCACGCAACTGGACTACGCCGGCAAGCCCGTCATCGCCATCATCAATACCTGGAGCGAGGCCAATCCCTGCCACATCCATCTTCGCGAGCGCGCCCACGACGTGAAGCGCGGCGTTCTGCAGGCCGGCGGCTTTCCCATGGAAATCCCCGCCATCTCTCTCGGCGAAACCTTTCAGAAGCCCACGACCATGATGTATCGCAACCTTCTCGCCATGGAGACCGAAGAACTCCTCCGCTCCTACCCTATCGACGGCTGCGTGCTCCTCGGAGGATGTGACAAAAATACCCCGGCGCTCTTGATGGGCGCAATCAGCATGAATCTTCCCGCCATTTTCGTTCCCGCCGGACCCATGCTTCGCGGCAACTGGCACGGTCAGGTTCTCGGCAGCGGTTCCGATGTCATGAAGTACTGGTCCGAGCGCCGCGCCGGCAACATCGATCTCCAGGCCTGGCAAGAAATCGAAGACGGCATTGCCCGCTCGCCCGGCACGTGCATGACCATGGGGACAGCCTCCACCATGACCAGCGTGGCAGAAGTCCTGGGCTTTTCTCTCCCGGGCGCCAGCTCAATCCCCGCGGTTGATTCGAACCATCCCAAGATGGCGAACCTCTCCGGACGCCGTATCGTCGAAATGGTTTGGGAGGATCTCAAGCCCAGGGACATCTTGAGCGCCGCTTCCTTCGACAATGCGATCACCGCTGTGCTCGCGCTTGCAGGCTCAACCAACGCCGTCATCCACATGCTGGCCTTGGCTGGGCGAGCTGGAATCAAGCTGGCGCTCGACCGCTTCGATCAACTCTCTGCCACGACTCCAGTGCTGGCCCACATTCGTCCCAGCGGCAAGTATCTGATGGAAGATTTCTACTACGCCGGAGGCCTCTCCGCTCTGCTAAAAGTGCTCGCCCCTCAGCTGGATCTGAGCGCCCGCACCGTCACCGGAAAAACTCTGGGTGAGAATATTTCCAGCGCGGAAATCTACAACCAGGATGTGATTCGCACCCTCGACAATCCCGTCTACGGATCGGCCGGCTTGGCCATTCTCCGGGGCAATCTCGCTCCCAATGGCGCCGTCATCAAATCCGCCGCGGCGGAACCGCGCCTCCTCAAGCACTCTGGCCCGGCAATTGTTTTTGATAGCTACAACGAAATGAACGCGCGAATCGACGACCCCGCCCTCAACGTCAATGCCGACAGCGTTCTCGTCCTGCGCAATGCGGGCCCGAAAGGTGCGCCCGGAATGCCCGAATGGGGCCAGTTGCCGATTCCCAAGAAACTCCTCGCCGCAGGCGTGCGGGACATGGTCCGCATCTCCGACTCCAGGATGAGCGGCACGAACTACGGCACCTGCGTCCTGCATGTCACGCCGGAAAGTTTTGTTGGCGGCCCGTTGGCGCTGTTGAAGGAAGGGGATATGGTCGACCTTGATGTCCCTGCCCGCCAGCTAAACATGCGAGTACGCGATGAAGAACTGGCCCGCCGCCGTGCGGACTGGCAACCGAAAGAAGGAAGTTATCCGCGGGGATACGGCAAACTCTTCATGCAACACATTAAGCAAGCCGACCAGGGATGCGACTTCGATTTTCTGGAAGGTACCGCCCCTATACCGGAGCCCGAAATCCACTGAGGTGAATCAAAATCTTCTCACCGCTTCGTATTCTACGGAGGCCGTCATGAAATCCTTCGCAGTTGTGCTGTTGCTCATCTGTCCTCTCTTCGGACAACAAGCCCGAGTCCCGGAGATTCAATATCGCTCCATTCCCGATCTTCTCAAACTGCCCCCTGACATCTACCTAGGCGAGGCTGCAGGCGTCGCGGTCAATTCCAAGGGACACATTTTCGTCTTCTCACGAGGCAACAGTACCGGCCCAGCCTACGGCGCAAGCGCCGCGCAGTTGCTGGAGTTCAAGCCTGATGGAACATTTGTGCGAGAGATTGGCCACAACCTTTACGCCTGGTCCTATGCGCACGCGGTCAAGATCGACAATCAGGATGACATCTGGGTCGCCGACAAAGGTTCGGACATGGTCATCAAATTCACTCCCGCGGGCCGCGTGGCCATGGTGTTCGGCCGCAAGCAGGAAGCCTCCGCCGAAGAAGCCGGGGCGCTGAAACATCCCAAGCCGCCGTTGGCCCCGGTCGATGGCGTGTTCCGACAGGTCACCGACATGGCGTGGGACAACGCCGGCAACACCTACATCAGCGACGGATATATCAATTCCCGCATTGCCAAGTTCGATAAAGATGGCAATTGGCTGAAGTCGTGGGGCGAACCCGGCGATCAGCCGGGACAATTCAATACTCCGCACAGCATCGCAGTGGACGCCACCGGCAAGGTTTATGTCGCAGACCGCGGCAACCGCCGCATCCAGGTGTTCGACGGAGATGGAAAATTTCTCCGCCAAATCACGATTGATGTGCCGTTCGATCCCAATACGCGCCCGGCAATCGGCGACCGCCCCACCCTGCCGATCACGGGCAGTCAGACCATGGCGCCGGGAGCGCCGTGGGCCATCTGCATCACGCCACCGCCAAACCAAGTCTTGTACAGCTCGGATGGATATCCCGGCAGAATTTACAAGCTGACCCTCGAGGGACAAGTGCTGGGCATGCTCGGCGAATCAGGCAAGCAGCTAAAACAGTTTGGATGGATTCACGAGATGGCCTGCCCTTCGGAGAATGAATTGTATGTCAGCGAGCTGCTGAACTGGCGGATCCAAAAACTGATTCTGGAGCCGGTGCATTGAGGCAAGAACGTCAAGGAGCTGAATCGTGACGATGATCAACGCGCGATCTGATACGCCAGCCAAGAAGCCCGCGATCCGCGACGCGTTCGTCTCTGAATCTGTAGACTCTATCATCGCTTTCGGCGCGCTTATATCGCCGCTGCGAAACGAGTTACCCCTTATTCGCAGTGACTTGCTGGAAGGTCTTCCCGCCCGGACACGAGATCGGTTCTGCGGTTTTCGTCGCAAACGGCGCACGGAAGATCACAATCTGTTTTTCGCGATCATCATTGCAGGGCGTCGTGTTCAAAATGAGTGTTTGCGTATCCTGCCGTATCACGGTTCCGGTCGCAACGTCTCCACCTTTCGCTTCGATTGGAGGCTTATATGCTTGGAAGTAAGCGCCCCGGACCAACGGTCCCACCAGGGACGCCAGTATCACCATCGTCGCCATGTAGTTCATAAGCCACCTCAACTCCTGTCCGAGCATTGTTGTGTGATGAATCTCTGATGCTGGTACTCCTGCGATTCGAACAGGTCTTTCACGTCGCTTACTTGTAGTCGGAAGCAGAAGCTCGCCAAGTACGATTGTTGCTTGACACCTAGGAAATGTAATTCCAGCTTGTGCAGGCCCGGCGTGGCCGCCATCTCTCTTGTCTTCGGATTGAACGTGATCATCACGTCATACGCCCGCGATTCATCCTTCGGTACCCGCAACGACGTATCTACCTTCTTGCCATTTTCGAACAATCCAAAGTCCGCCTCCGATAGCTCCACGGACTGTCCCGCCACGTTAAGCCACGCACCGTTGTTCAGTAACACATCATCGCGATTCCCCATGTTCGTCACGACAATCGGGCCTTTCACGCTCTCAGGCAACGGCAATCCTGGAATGTGATAGATCGTAATCTCCTGGATCGCCACCGACGTATCTGGACGCTGCCATAGCTGCGCCACTAGATCGAGCGCCCCCTTCCACAGTGCGATGAACGCCCCCAGCATTCCCAGGTACACCCCCCACGTCTTCATCCAACTCCTGCTCTCCCTCTTCAGGTGATCCAGGTCGCTTCTCAATTTTGCGAGTTGATATTCCACCGACGGCGCTTCAACGTCGTTTGACCTCGGCACTTCCACCAGAACCTTCGCTGGGCTGCTCATAGACATACCCCATCTTCATCGTACTTTCGAAGTTATCCCAGTTGCAGGACGCTTCACCCCTACCTAGATAGTGTTCCCTGTGTCCCAGTCGTTTCAGGCGAAAACAGCACCACGGCGCAGTTGTCTCCGCCAGCAGATCGCCCAAATTGGCGGATCCAGATATCAATGACCTACGTTCGCTCCCAGTACACGGAAGCTGCGGGCTGGTGTGTTGATCGTCGAAAGCGTACCTTAGTAGTACTGAAATTGATACACGAAATCCGCCGAAACCAGCAGGACGCGCGTGGGGGGCAGGGCGCATGCGCTGGCCTCTCCTGCCGCTGACCATCCAAAGTGGATTCGGCCTTCTTGGCGCGCAGGAGGACAGGCGTTTATTCTGACAAGACCTGCCAATACTCCGTTGACAAACCCGTATTAAAGACCCATGCTTCCGTGTCATCCCGGTGTGGAGTCCTCAGCGAGCCAATGAGGCTAATCCATTTCGTTGTCCGCGTCACGTCCGCGTCCCTGTAGCAGTTGTTCTGTGAAGCGGAAAGCCGGAGGAGGAATTACATGAAGCGCAAAAGCGGTTGGCTATTGTTTAGGGTCGCGTGCCTGGTCTTTTTGCTTGGGATGGCGCTGCTGGCTATTCCAGCGCAGGCCCAGAACTTCGCCTATGTAACGAGTTCATCGAACACCGTCTCCGTGATCGACACGGCGAGCAACACAGTGGTTGCCACGGTAGCGGTTGGGAGTGGCCCCCTCGGGGTGGCCATCACTCCGGACGGAAACCGTGCCTATGTAGCGAACCTATTCGACAACACCGTCTCAGTGATCGACACGGCGAAGAAGACAGTGGTTGCCACGGTAGCGCTTGGCAATGGCCCCCTTGCGGTTGCCATCACCCCGGACGGAGCACGCGCCTATGTGACTGGCGGCCCCGTCTCGGTGATCGACACCGCCAGCAACACCGTAGTTGCAACGGTAGCAGATCCGAACGCCTATGGGGTGGCCATCACGCCTGACGGAACCCGGGCCTACGTGACGGACTTCCTCTCCGCCTCGGTAACCGTCATCGAAACGGCGAATAACACCATAATTGCCGAAGTGGAGGTTGGGAGCCACAACCTTGGGGTGGCCATTACCCCGGACGGAACTCACGCTTATGTGGGGAATGGTGGCACCAATTCGGTCTCGGTGATTGAAACAGCGACCAACACCGTGACTGCCGAGGTGCCGGTTGGGGTTGAACCCCAAGGAGTGGCCATCACGTCGGACGGAACCCGCGCCTATGTCGCGAATGGTGTTTCCAACTCTGTTTCGGTGATCGATACGGCGAGCAATACCGTGGTTGCTACAGTAGCGGTTGGTGGTCCCATCTGGGTGGCCATCACCCCGGGAATTGGCCCTCCAACCGACAAAAGTCATTGCAAGAAGGGCGGCTGGCAAGTCTTTACGATTCCGCGGAAATTTAAGAACCAAGGTGACTGCGTCAGTTTTGTCAACCATCATGGGAAGTAGGTGGTTTTAATGGCGGAACAGCAATTGTCGCACGTACTCGCATCCCACGCACGGGCCCCGCGCGTGTGGCAGGGATTGTGCGTGTGGCGTTAACAGGCCTCTCTGACAATGTGGATCCCTGTCAAACACTTTTTGAGCGTACTGCTCCGTGCACTCCGAAGAGCGCGCCCTTTCGCTCTAGTTGAAGGTTCTGCCATACCAACCAAAGGCCCGCTCGTAATCGTTTCAGGTCTGAAACTCAGTTCGACCCATGCATCTCTTCGGTCACACCTTCGATCATGATTACTACTTCGAACTCCCCCGCAAAGGGGAGCGGGACGCCCAATCAATTACTCGGTGTTTTACTTCACGCCATCGCGATTTCCGGGCTGTCCCGCGTGCGAACCGAACTTTTTCAACGGCTCGTAATCCCATCCCTTGCACATCATCCAGTAAAGGCGAACCGCCAGTTTGCGCGCCAGGGCCACCTTGGCGATTTTCCGTCCGCGCCGCATCGTCAGGTGGACATACTTACTGCGCCATTCCGGAAGGCTGCGTGCCGTTACTTGCGCCGCTTCCACCAGCAGGAAACGTAACAGGGAGTTCCCTTGTTTCGTGATGTGTCCCAGCCGTCGCCGATTCCCACTGGAATCCTCCAACGGCACCAGTCCCAGATAGCTGGCGATCTGCTTGCCACACTGAAAGCGATCCGGTTTCCCGATGATCAACACGAAAGCCAGTGCGGTCAGCGACCCACTCCGGGAT
>Ga0066710_100001123_pt1 | contig 19066 bp, 17 predicted proteins | sample GraSoiAngelo_159_FD_79666 | JGI IMG/M metagenome (GOLD analysis project Ga0066710, IMG submission 79666) | Grasslands soil microbial communities from the Angelo Coastal Reserve, California, USA - 14_1009_16_40cm | ecosystem: Environmental > Terrestrial > Soil > Grasslands | place: USA... | reverse complement strand
CGCTTGCGCCGACCCCGCGGCATGCAGACCCCAATCGTGCACCAGCGTGTCCCAGCGCGACACCAGCGGATCGAACGCGAGCAGCCGCCCGCCGCACAGCGCGCGGGCGAGCGGCACGTCCTTGTGGCGGAACTCGGGCACGAGCACCACGTCCGCGGCCCGCGCCACCGCCGTGAACCGCGCGGCCAGGAGCGGCCAGCGGAACGCCGCCCGCCGCTCGCGCACCCGCGCCTCGATCACCTGCACCCCCACCGCCGCGAGCCCCGCCCGCAGGATGCGGTTGCGCGGATAGCCGGGATCGTAAGCGCCGAAGAACGCGACCCGCATCGCGGTCACGGGCGCTCCGCGGCGCCCGCGGCGCCGGCGGCGCGGCCATCCCCGCCCCCGGCCCACAGCTCGGCGTACTTGAGGAACACCTGCGTCGCGGCGAGCCCGCACAGGAGCGCCCCGTGCGCGCCGTCCAGGAACCCGAGCTGCAACAGGTACATGCGCGCGAACCGCAGCGGCGGCCGCACCACCACATCGAGCGCCGATGCGGTTCGCCCCGCGCGCCGTGCCCGCTCGGCGCCGGCGTGGGCATAGTGATGCAGCTTCCGGCGGCAGTCGTCCCAGGTCGCGTAGCTGTGGTGGGCGAGCGTGAGCGGCAGCGTCCCGATCGCGCCGTCGACGCGCACCCGCTCGTGCACCGGCGCATCGTCGAACCGGGCCCGCTCGCGGAGAAACAGCCGCAGCACGCGCTCGTCCCGCCATCCGCAGTGGCGGATGCGGCGGCCGAGGAAGAAGCCCTCGCGCGCCAGCGTGAACCCGCAGCAGCGGCCGTCCACGATCGCGGCGGCGATCACCGGCGCCGCGCGAGCTTCGAGGCGCTCATCGGTGTCGATCCACAGCACCCACGGCTCCCGGCACTGCTTGAGCGCGAACTGGCGCTGCGGCCCGAAGCCGTCCAGCGCGCGCTCGAACACGCGCGCGCCGCCGCGCGCGGCGGCCGCGCGCGTCGCGGCGTCGCTCGCCGCATCCACCACGACCACGACCTCGCGCGCGAAGCCGAGCCCGGGCAGGAGCGCGTCGAGATCGCGCGCCGCGTCACGCGCGAGCAGCAGGACCGAGATCGGCAGCCGGTCGGACATGGCGCGCGAGATGATCCAGCACGAGCGCCGCGGCGCGCTCGGGGGCCAGCGAAGGCATGCAGCTCCAGTGCGGACACGCGGTGCGGTCGCAGCCCCGGCACGGCAGCTCCGTCCACCACCAGCCGTGGCTCGAGCCGGGCGGGTTCCAGGTGTCGGGATGCGTGGGACCGAACCACGCGAACGTCGGGACGCCGAGCGCCGCGGCCAGATGCCGGGGCCCGCTGTCGGTGCCGACGACCGCGTGGAGCCGGGCGATCACCGCGGCCAGCGCCGGCACGTCGCACGGCGGCAGCACATGGAGTCCCGGCACCAGCGCCGCGAGCGCGCGCCCCACGTGGCGCTCGCCGGGCCCGATCAGCGCCAGCACGCCGAAGCCCGCCTCGATCAGCCGGCGCGCCAGCACGGCGGAATGCGACAGCGGCCACGTCTTCGTGGCCCACGTCCCCGCGGCCACGAGCCCCACCACTTGATCCGGCGCCTCGATGCCGCACGCCGCGAGCGTTCGCTCCGCCGCGGCGCGGGCATCCGCGCCGATCGCGATGCGGGCGTCGAGCCCGTCGTCGATCCCGCCCACCGCCCGCGCCAGCCGCAGGTGCACCGCGGCCGCGTACTCGCGCTCGCCGCGCTCGGGTACCACGCTGCGCGGCACGCGCCGGTGATAGGCCCCGAGCCGCCCGCGCAGGCGATAGCCGGCGCGCAGCGGCGCTCCCGTAGCGGCGGTGAGCAGCGCCGTGCGCGGATTGCCGAAGAAATCCACCGCCACGTCGTAGCGCTGCCGGCGCAGCTCGACCGCGAGCCGTGCCGTGTCGCGCGCCGCGCGGCCCATGCGCCACACCCGTGCCACGCGAGGCAGACCCTCGAGCAGCGGCGCGTACGGGCGCTCGGTGGCGACATCCAGCGACGCGCCCGGAATCCGCGCCAGCGCCCGGAGCGCCGGCGTCACCAGCACCACGTCCCCCAGCGCGCGCGGTCGGATGGCGAGGATGCGGGTCACGGCGCTTGCGAGTGCCGTTCGCGCACGCGCTCGTAGAGCTCGCGGCTCGCGTGCCGCTTGGGATCGCCGGTCACGACCGTGCGCCCGCCGAGCGCGGCCATGGTCGGGCGCTCGGGCACGGTGTCGGGGCGGTAGTCGGTCCCCTTCGCGTGGACGTCGGGCGCGAGGTGCTCCAGGATCGCGTCCGCCGAGCGCTCGTCGAAGATCACCACCCGATCCACCACTCGCAACGCGGCCACGAGCCGTGCGCGGTCGCGCGCTCCGAGCACGGGGCGTCCGCGTCCCTTGAGCGCCGCCGCCGACCGATCGCCGTTCACGCCCACGACGAGCTTCGTCCCCTGGGCGCGGGCCGCCGCCAGGTGCCGGACGTGGCCGACGTGGATCCGGTCGAACACGCCGTTCGCGAACACCACCGTCTCCCCCGCCGCCCGCCAGGCGCGCACGGCCGCCGCCGCCGCCGCGGCGTCGACGATCTTCGCCTCCGCCGAGCCGGGCTTCATCGCCCGCGCCCGGCGGAGCGCGCGCCGCCGCGGGCCGCTCTCGCGACATGACGCGTCGCAGCATGGCGCATCGTCGCGGGCCGCCGAGCGGGCTGAGCGCTCGACCCCGAGCCCTCGCCGCCTCGCGCGCGACCGATCGCCCGGCGCAGATCGCCGGTACCGACCGCCACCGCCCCACGGCGGCTGACCGCGACGCTGCCCGCCACGTTGGCAAGGGCAGCAACCAGGAGCGGCGGCGCCCCGGCCGCGAGCGCCAGTACTGCCGCCGCCACCACCGCGTCCCCCGCACCCGTGACGTCCACGGCCTCCTCCCCGCCCCAGGCCGGCAGGCTCACCTGCTCGCGCGCGTTCCACAGCGTCAGCCCGTCGCGACCGCGCGTCACGATCAGGCAGCGGGCGCCGAGCGCGCGCCGCAGCCGCGAGGCGACCCGCTTGAGATCGCGCTCGTCGCGCACCTCCGTCCCCGCCGCGGCCGCGGCCTCCGATTCGTTCGGGGTCGCGAGCGTCACACCGCGGAAGCGCGCCAGCCGGTAGCGCGAATCGAGCGCCACCACCGCCCCGCGCGCCGTCCACCGCCGCACGCGCGGCGACGCCAGCGCCGGCGTCACGGTGTCGTAGCCGTAGTCGGACAGCACGATCGCGCGCGCCCCCTCCGCCGCGCGCTCCAGGTCCCGGGCGAACCGGGTGATCGACGCGCGCGGCGGGGCGAACGCCGTACCGCGATCGATGCGCACCACCTGCTGCCGCGCGGTGTGGGCGCTGCCCGCGGTGACGCGCACCTTGACCACGGTGTGGGCCCCGGGCAGCGCCATCAGTGCCGCGGTGTCGACGCCGCGGTCGCGGAGCGCGCGGCGCAGCTCCTCGCCCGCAGCGTCGTCGCCCACGAAGCCCGCGGCCGCGACCCGGGCCCCCATCGCCGCCAGGTTCAGCGCCGCGTTCGCGGCACCGCCGGGTTGCACTTCGCGCTGCTCCCAGTCCAGCACCAGCACCGGCGCCTCGCGCGAGACCCGCGAGCTCCTGCAGCGCCAGTACTCGTCGAGCACGAAATCGCCCCACACGAGCGCCCGGTGCTCGCGCAGGCGGTCGATCCAGTGGAGCAGCCGCGCGGGATCGGGAGGCGGCGGCACCTTGAGCCCGGCGCTCACCCGCGCACCCTCCCGCTCATGCGCGCACTCCCAGCTCGCGCGCCGCGCGGCGCGCCCAGGCATCGACGCCCAGGAGCTGCTCCAGCGACTCGACGCGCTCGGGCGCGTGCTGCTCCACCACGCGCCGCACGATCTCCGGCACCTGGCCGAGCGGGATCGCGCCCTCGAGGAACGCCGCGACCGCGACTTCATCGGCGGCGTTGAGCGCGCACGGCGCGGTGCCGCCCGCGCGACCCGCCACGAGCGCCAGCTCGAACGCCGGGTAGCGGCCGGCCGGGATCGGGGCGAACTCGAGCCCGGCGAGATCGCGCGGCTCGAGCGATGCGACGGGATCGTCCCAGCGCTCGGGCCACGACAGCGCCAGGCGGATCGGGATCTTCATGTCGGGGGGCGCCGCCTGCAGCAGCGTCGAGCCGTCCACGAACGTGACGAGCGCGTGCACCCGCGCCTCCCGGTGCAGCACGGCGTCGAGCCGCGGCCACGGGACCTCGAACAGCACGTGCGCCTCGATCAGCTCGAGGCCCTTGTTGAACAGCAGCGCCGAGTCGACCGTGATGCGGCGCCCCATGCTCCACACCGGGTGGCGCAGCACCTCGGCGGGCGTGGCGCACGTCCAGTCGCGATGCTCGCGCAGCGGACCGCCCGAAGCCGTGAGCGTGAGCCGCGCCAGCTCCCCCGACGGGCGATGGGCCAGGCACTGGAACGCGCCGCTGTGCTCGCTGTCGACCGGGACGAGCTCGCCGCCCCCGCGTGCGAGCGCCTCGCGCACGAGCGAGCCGCCCACGACCAGCGTCTCCTTGTTCGCGAGCGCCAGCCGCGCGCCGCGCTCGAGCGCCCCGAGCGAGGCCTCGAGCCCCGCCGCTCCCACGACGCCGTTGAGCACGATGTCGGCGCCGCTCTCGCGGGCGACCCAGGCCGTCGAGCCCGGCCCCACGCGCACCTCGGCCGCGGGTGCGGCCGCGGCGAGCGACGCGCGCGCCGCAATGGGGTCTGTACTGTGCTCGAGCGCCACCGCCCGCGGGCGGAGTGAGCGCGCCTGCGCGCACAGCCGCTCGAGGTTGCTCCCCGCCGAAAGGGCGACGACTTCGATCCGGTCGTCCGAGCCGGCGGCGACGTCCAGCGTCTGGCGGCCGATCGAGCCGGTCGAGCCCAGCACCGCGAGCGAGTGCCGGGGCCCTTCGCGCGGCGCGCGAAGCCGAGCCGCGACGGGCATCACGGCACCTGGAACACGACGTACTTGAGGTAGTAGAACACGATCGGCGCCCCGAAATACAGGCTGTCGAACCGGTCGAGCACGCCGCCGTGGCCCGGGATCAGATCCGAGCTGTCCGCGTGCCGCGCGTCGCGCTTGAGCAGCGACTCCACCAGGTCCCCGACCTGGGCGAACACGCCCACCAGCACGCCCAGCAGGCAGGCGTCGAGTGGCCGGAGGAACCGCGCGAACGTGAAGTGCGCGATCCACGCGGCCGCGAGCGCGCACGCGAACCCGCCGATCGAGCCCTCCACGGTCTTGCGGGGCGACACCTGGCGCCACAGCGGCGTGCGCCCGAACGCGCGGCCGAAGGCGTAGGCGCCGGTATCGCAGCTCCACGTCAAGAGGAACGCCAGCAGCACGAACGCCGCTCCGCTCGCGTAGTCGGTGCCGGCGCGCCACGGCAGCTCGCGCAGCAGCACGAGATGCGCCGAGAGCCAGCCCACGTACAGCACGCCGAAGCCGGTCGCGGCCAGGCTCTCGGCGCTGTTCTTGTGCGGGTGGCCGAGCGCGAACCCGAGCACGACGAGGATCGCGCACGTGACGACCAGGTCCACCGGCATGCGGTCGGGACGGTAGGCGCCCACGAGCAGGAGCAGCGCGGTCACCACGCCCACCGCGCTCTGGGGCTTCAGGTCCTTCGCCCGCATCATGCGGTAGAACTCGGTCAGCCCCAGGAACACCTGCAGCATCACGAACGCGAGGAACGCCACGCCGCCGGCGCGCGCCAGGAGAATGAGCAGCGGCACGAACAAGAGGCCGCTCGCGATCCGGAGCCGGAGCGACCAGCGGGGGCGCTCGCGCGGCGCGGGCGGTCCGTCCGCCGGGTCGAGCTGCACCGGCTCCGCCGATTCCGTCGCGCGTTCCATGGGGGCCGTCGTCGACCGGCTCAGACTTCCATCACCTCGGCGGTCTTCTTCTTCAGCAGCTCGTCGATCAGCGCGACGTAGCGATCGGTGAGCTTCTGCACCTCCAAGGTCAGGCGCTTCGCGTCGTCTTCCGACAGGTCGTGGTCGTGCTCCAGAGATTTGATCTCCTTGTTGAGGTCGTGCCGCACCTGGCGCATGTGCACGCGTCCCTCCTCGGCGAGCTTCGCGATCAGCTTGACCATGTCGCGGCGGCGCTCCTCGGTGAGCGGCGGGATCGGGATCCGTACCAGCGCGCCGTCGTCCTGGGGATTGAGCCCCAGCTCCGACTGCTGGATCGCTCGCGACACGGCCTTGACCAGCCCCTTGTCCCACGGCTGCACGACCAGCAATCGCGCCTCCGGCGCGCTCACCGTGCCGACCTGATTGAGCGGGACCGTCTGGCCGTAAGCGTCGACACGCACGGCGTCGAGCAGCGCGGGTGACGCCTTGCCGGAGCGGATGCTTGCGAACTCGCGGCGCGTCGATTCCAGGATTTTCTTCATCCGCTCCTCCGCCTTCGTCACATGCTGATCGATCATGCCTGTCACTCCTGAATGACCGTTCCGACCGGCTCGCCCTGCACGACCCGCACCAGGTTGCCCGGCGCGCCGATGTCGAACACCACGATCGGCAGCTTGTTCTCCATGCACAGCGAGATCGCGGTCGAGTCCATCACCTTGAGACCGCGGCTCAGCACGTCCATGTAGCGGATCTCCGGGAACCGCACGGTGTCCGCCTCCTTCATCGGGTCTCCACTGTACACCCCGTCGACCTTCGTCGCCTTGAGCACGACGTCGGCGCCGATCTCGATGGCGCGCAGCGCCGCCGCGGTGTCGGTGGTGAAGTACGGGTTGCCGGTGCCGGCGGCCATGATCACGATGCGGTCCTTTTCCAGGTGCCGCACCGCGCGGCGGCGGATGTACGGCTCGCACACGCGGTCCATCTCGATCGCCGACATCACGCGCGTGAACAGCCCGCGCCGCTCCAGCGCGTGCTGCAGCGCCAGGCTGTTGATGACGGTGGCCAGCATGCCCATGTAGTCGGCGCCCACCCGGTCCATGCCCCGGGTGCTGGCCGCCAGCCCGCGGAAGATGTTGCCGCCGCCGCACACGATTCCGATCTGCACGTGCAGGCCGTGGACGTCGCGGATCTCGTCCGCGATGCCCGTCATCACGTTCTCGTCCACGCCGTGCCCGGCGGCGCCCGCCAGTTGCTCCCCGGACAGCTTGAGCAGGATGCGCTGGTAGCGCGCGGCCAACGCTACTCCTGCCCGAGGCGGAACCGCACGAAGCGGCGCACCTGGACGTTTTCGCCCGTCTTCGCCGCCGCCTGAGTGATGAGGTCCTTGACGGTGAGCTTGTCGTCGCGGATGTACGGCTGCTCCAGCAGGCACACCTCGGAGTAGAACTTCCGGAGCTTGCCCTCCACGATCGTGTCGGTCATGCGCGCGGGCTTGCCCTCGCTCGCGAGCTGCGCGGCGAAGATGTCCTTCTCCTTGGCCACGCGCTCGGCCGGCACGTCCTCCGGCCGCAGGTACTCGGCCCCCGCCGCCGCCGCCTGCATGGCGAGGTTGCGCACCAGCTCGCGGAACTCCTCGGTGCGCGCCACGAAGTCGGTCTCGCAGTTGACCTCGATCAGCACCCCGACGCGATTGCCGGGATGGATGTAGGCGTCGACCAGCCCTTCGCTCGCCGCCCGCGCCGCGCGCTGCTCCGCCCGCGACGCGCCGGCCTTGCGCAGGATCTCGATCGCCTTCTGCGCGTCGCCGCCGGCTTGGGCCAGCGCTTTCTTGCACTCCATCATTCCCGCGCCGGTCTGCTCGCGCAGCTGGCGCACCTGATCCGCCGTGATGGTCATGGTCCTCGCTGCTCCTCGATGTTCACTTGAACGCCCGCCCCGTCTGCGGGCGGGCGTCGTCGCCCTGGTGACACTGCTCGTGAAAGGCCGCGTCGGCGGGGTCGCGATCGCCGCGGAGTGCCGGTTCGCTCGATCCGGCGGCGGCGCGGCTCGCCGCGTTGCGCCGCCGGCTAGTGTCCTGAGTCGGGAATTCGTCTGACGAACTTCCGACTCAGGACACTACGGTCGCGGCGTGGGACGGCTGGTTCTCGGGCTCCGCCGCGTCGCCGCCGAACGAAACGGTCTCCTGATCCGCGCCCTCGCGCACGTACGACTTGGCCTCCTGGATCGTGTCCGACACCGTGCGCGCGAACAGGCGGATGGAGCGGATCGCGTCGTCGTTCCCCGGCAGCGGGAAGTCGATCGGCGTCGGATCGCAGTTCGTGTCGACCACCCCGACGATCGGGATCCCCAGGCGGCTCGCCTCGGCCACCGCGATCTTTTCCTTCTTGGTGTCGACGACGAACACTATCGCCGGCAGGCCCGGCATCTCCTTGATGCCGGCAAACGCGAACTGCAACCGCTCGCGCTCGCGCGTCAGCCGCGAGACCTCCTTCTTCGCGAGCTTCTCGAACGTTCCGTCCGTCGCCATGCGATCGAGATCGTGCAGGCGCTTGATGCTGGTGCGGATGGTCTTGAAGTTGGTGAGCATCCCGCCGAGCCAGCGCTCGGTGACGTGGAACTGCCCGCAGCGCAGCGCCTCCTCCACGATGATGGGCTTGGCCTGCTTCTTCGTGCCCACGAACAGGACGTGGCCGCCGCCGCGCACGATCTTCACGATCGCGGCTCGCGCATCCTGCACACACTTGAGCGTCTTCTGGAGGTCGATGATGTAGATCCCGTTGCGCTCCATGAAGATGAATTTCTTCATCTGCGGGTTCCAGCGCCGGGTCTGATGCCCGAAGTGGACGCCCGCTTCGAGCAGGTCTTTCATGGTCGGTTCAGCCACTGCGTTCCTCCTGTGGGGTTTGTCCGCCGCACCGCCCCGCTTGACTCACGACGCGTGACCCGCGGGCGGCAACTCCGCCGTCGCGGGAACCCCAGCGTACGGGGCGGGCGTGGAAATGGATGGACTCCTCAATAAATGTCCTACAAAACGCTTAGCGCTTGCTGAACTGGAACCGCTTGCGCGCGCCGGGCTGCCCGTACTTCTTGCGCTCCTTCATGCGTGCATCGCGCGTGAGCAGGCCTTCCCGGCCCAGCACCCCGCGCAGCGATTCGTCCTGGCGCACGAGCGCCCGCGCCAGCGCCTGGCGCAGCGCGCCGGCCTGGCCGGTGATGCCACCGCCGCGAACGCGCGCCACCACGTCGTACTTGCCCGCGGCGTTCGCCACGGTCAGGGCGTGAAACGCCGCCTGCACCAGCGTTTCGCGCTTTAGGTATTCCAGCGGGGCCCGGTCGTTCACGAGATACTTGCCGGAACCCGGCAGCAGGCGCACGCGCGCCACCGACGTCTTGCGCCGGCCGGTCAGAGGCGTCGCCACCGCCGCCATCACGCCCTCCCACCGCGGCCGTCGGGATTCCACACCGCCGGCTGCTGCGCCGCGTGCGGATGGCGGGGACCCGCGTAGACCTTGAGCTTCTTGATCATGGCCCGCCCGAGCTTGGTCTTCGGCATCATGCCTTGCACCGCGTGCTGGATGACGCGCTCCGGATGGGTGGCGAACACCTGCTGGATGTTCGTCCAACGCACGCCGCCCGGGTACATGGTGTGGCGGAAGTACATCTTGTCGTCCGCCTTCCTGCCCGTGAGCTTCACCTTCTCCGCATTGATCACGACCACGTGATCGCCGGTGTCGATGTGCGGGGTGTAGATAGGCTTGTGCTTGCCCTTGAGCACGGTGGCGATCTGCGTCGCCAGGCGTCCCAGCGTGCGACCCTCCCCGTCCACGACGAGCCAGCTGCGCTGGACCTCCGCGGGGCGGGCGGAGTACGTCTTCATGCCACCTCCAGTGCAAGTTCGTAAGGCGCCTCGTCTCACCGCACGGAAGCGCTGGAGCGCGCGAGGCGAGCCTTGGCTATCTACAAGAAACGCCGAACGCTAGCATGGTGCCACAAACCATGTCAAGACGCGGTCCGGCGGCCCGGTGCGACAGAATTCCGTCCTCCCTCGACTGCAACGTGATCATGTCCCCCCATGGGACAACTCACGATGAGCGAAGAAGTCCGGCGGGTCAGCGTCCGGCCGCGGTACCCGCGGCGGCGCCGGCGGCCGGCGCTGCGGTCACCGTCTCCAGCGCCCGCAGGCGATCGAAATAATCGATCGTCTGGGCCACGATCGCTCGCCCGTCCAGCGGCAGCGGCGGGATCGCCTCGGCGCGGAATCCGGGATCGAACGTGAGCGCATACTCCCCATAGCGCCGCGCCCGCTCCGGCCGCCCGTGCGCCAGCTCGTAGGCCATGCGCGCCGCGAGCCCGCGGGCGTAGATCCAGGACACGGTGGCCACGTAGGGATCGACGTGGCCGGGCCACGGACAAAAGCGGTAGCGCGGGAACCGCGCGGCGACGTAGCCCGTGTCGGCGCGCAGCTCCAGGTCGATCCCGGCCGGCACCTGGACGTAGCGCTTGAACACCGGCGACTCCACCTCGGCCGAGACGAACACCGGCCGCGCGCCGAGCGAGCGATCCACCATCGCGCCGAGCATCGCCTCGTAGGCCGCCTCGAGTTCCTCCGCCCGGTACGGCCGGCCGCGCTCGAACGGCTCCACCGCCCGGGCGAACGCCTGCGTCTCCCGCGCGAAGCCGGCCGCGAACGCGGGCTCGCGCCGGGCCAGCTCCGTCAGGTACCAGGGGTGCCGCATCAGCTCGGGATTGACGACGGTCACGTCCGGCCGCAGGCCCTCGACCGCCTGCAGGTAGTAGCCGGGCGAAACCGTGTAGTCCCACTGCTGGCTCACGAGCAAGGCGCCGTGCGGCAGCTCCTCCAGCACGTCGCGCGTCAAGTTCTCCGCCAGTCGATTGCCGCTCTCGTCGCACGCCGCGACGTGCAGCATGGCGCCGGCGATCGCGAGCGCCGCCCCCCCGGCGAGCGCCAGGCGGGCTCCGGCGCGCTCGTGCACCAGGAGGAGCCCGACCGCGAACCACACGCCGAGCGCCATCATCGCCGGCATCGTGTACGCGTCGATGTCGCGGATGGCATAGCCCCCGACGTAGACCAGGCAACCGGCGAACACGAGCAGCGCCCACGCCGCGACGACCCGGTCGGCGCGCCACAACCTGAGCGCGCCGAGGACCGCGACCACGAGGCCCACGTAGGCCCACTCCGCCGGGAGCCGGGTGAAGAACGCGCCGAGCTGTTCGCGCGCCACCTCCAGGCTCCGGAACATCCACACCTGATACTGGCGCGCCGTGATGTGGGCGAAGAACCGCCATGGCTGCACGGGATCGCCCCAGTCGAAGCGCGGGCGCAGCACAGCGCGCAGCGGCAGGTACGCGTACGCGGTGAGCGCCAGCAGGAACGCCGGCACGAGCACCAGCAGTCGCCGCAGCGTCAGAACACTGAATCCCGAGCGCGCGACGAAGTACGTGAGGAACGCGGGCGCCAGCACCAGCGTGGTCATGTGATTCGTGAACGCGAGGCCCAGCGTGTAGGCGAACAGCATCCCTTGCCGGGCGGCGAGGGTGGGGCCGCCGCTCGCGCCCGCGGGCGCGAGCGCATCGGTCCACCGGAGGAACGTCCAGGTCACGAGCGGCAGCAGGAGCCCGTGCAAGGCGTACACCTCGAAGCCGTTCGCCTGCTGCCACCACGTCGTGGTCACCCCGGTGGCGAGCGCCGCGAGCAGCGCCAGCGCAGCGCGCAGGCGAGCGGATGGGGCGCCGGGACCAACCGCCACGCGCTCCAGGATCGAATCGAGCACCAGGACCAGCACGCCGAGGCCGAGCGCCATCGCCACCGCGGCCAGCACGTCGAGCGCGATCACCGGCCGCACCGGCGCGAGCCACGCCACGACGCGGCCCAGCAGCGTGAACGTGGGATAGCCGGTGGGGTGCGCGATGCCGAGCGTCGCCGCCACGGCGGCAAGCTCGCCGCGGTCGATGAAGCCGACGTGGCGCGCCAGCGTCGGCAGGTAGAGCGCGAGGCCCGCCGCCACGGCGGCCGCCGCTGCCGCCCGGCGGGGTCGCGACGGCGGAGCTTCCGCTCCGCCGCGCGCCGTGATCATGCGAACTCCTGCAGCAGTCGCCGCAAGCGCTCGAGCGGCAGTCCCACGACGTTGAAGAAGTCGCCCTCGATGCCGCGGACGAACGCCGCCGCCAGTCCCTGGATGCCGTAGGCGCCGGCCTTGTCGAGCGGCTCGCCGCTCGCGACGTAGGCGTCGATCTCCGCGTCGCTCATGCGCGCGAACCGCACGCGCGTCATCTCGACCGCGGTGCGCTGCTCGCGCCCGCGCGCGACGGCGAGGCCGGTCCACACCTCGTGCACGCGGCCGTGCAGCCGGTGCAGCATGCGGCGGGCCTCGTCGGCGTCGCGGGGCTTGCCGAGCCGCTCGCCGCGCGCCACCACCACGGTGTCGGCCCCGATCACGACCGCATCCGGCCGCCGCGCCGCCCCGCGGCGCGCCTTGTCGAGCGCGAGCGCCCGCACGCCGTGCCGCGGCTCCGCGTCGCCGGGCCAGGCGCGATCGGGGCCGGGGTCGAGCACCGTGAACTCCGCCCCGACCTGGCGCAGCAGCTGGACGCGCCGCGGCGACGCCGATGCCAGCACCAGCGAATGCGCGCCGCTCCAGAACAGCCGCGGGCGGCGCTCACGGGGCACGGTGGGATTCCGTGGGTTCGCGGTACGGCTCGGGTGTGGTTGCGGATCCCGGGCTCTCGAGCATGAGCGTCACCGGCCCGTCGTTCACGAGCTCGACCGCCATGTGCTCGCGGAACGCACCGCGGGCGACCGGCACGCCCTGCGCCGCGAGCGCCTCACAGAATCGCTCGTACAGCGGCTCCGCCTGTTCCGGCCGCGCGGCGGCGGTGAAATCGGGACGCCGGCCGCGGCGCGCGTCGCCGTACAGCGTGAACTGCGGGACCACGAGCGCGCTGCCGCCCGTCTCGCGCACGTCGCGATTCATGTGACCGGCCTCGTCCGCGAACACGCGCAGGCCCGCGACCTTGTGCGCGAGCCGTTCGGCGTCCGCCGCGGAATCGGTGGACGTGGCTCCCAGCAGCACCAGCAGTCCGCCCGCGATCTCCCCGGTCACGCTGCCGTCGACCATGCAGCGCGCGCGGGTCACGCGCTGGACTAGCGCCCTCACCCCGCCTCTCCGCTGGCGCGGCGCGCGGGGCGCACGATGCGCTGGCGGCGCTCGACGCGCGCCACGCCCGGCACGCGGCGAACGGCGTGCATCACGTCGTTGAGCTTCGCCAGGTGCGGCACCTCCACGACGAACACGCCGCGCGCGGTGCGGTCCTCGCTCGCCATGCCCGCCGAGCGAATGTTGACGGCGGTGGTCGCGATCGCCTTGGCGATGTCCGCCAGCAGCGCGGGCCGGTCGTGACCGTAGACCACGAGCCGCACCGGGAACGTCTCGCCGATCGCCGCGTCCCACTCGACGGCGACCTTGCGCTCGGGCGCGATGCGATTGCCGAACGTGTTGGGGCAGTCGATGCGATGCACCGAGACGCCGCGCCCGATCGTGACGACGCCGAGCACAGGATCCCCCGGCACCGGCTGGCAGCAGCGCGCGAAGCTCAGCATCACGTTGTCGATCCCCTGGATCCGGATGCCGCCGGCGGGTCGCTTCGTCAGCCCCAGCGCCTCGAGCGGGCCCTTCGCGAGCCGCTCGGCGAACCCCTCCTTGTCGGGCTTGAGCTTGCGCACGATCTGGGTGAGCGAGAGCTGCCCCTCCGCGAGCCGCGCGTAAAGCTGCTCCAGCTCGGTGCAGCCCAGCCCGCGCGCAACTTCCTCCAGCTCGGCGTCCTGGACCTCGTGCCGCATGCGCTTGAGCTCGCGCTCCAGCATCTCCTTGCCCAGCGCCACGCTGTCGGTGCGGCGGCGCTGCCGCAGCCAGTGACGGACCTTGCTGCGCGCGCCGGCGGTGCGCACGATCTGCAGCCAGTCCTCGTGAGGCTGGGCGTGCGACGAGGTGATGATCTCGACGGTGTCGCCGTTGCGCAGCTCGTAGCGCAGCGGGACCAGTTCGCCGTTCACCCGCGCGCCGACGGTGCGCTGCCCGACCTCGGTGTGGATCGCGAACGCGAAGTCGAGCGCGGTCGCGCCCTTCGGCAGCCGCTTGAGCTCGCGCCGCGGCGTGTACACGAACACCTCCTCCTGGTACAGCGCGGTGCGGAGGAAGTCCATGTACTCGTCGTCGGTCGCGGTGCGCTGCCAGTCCGCGGTCTGCGCCACGAACCCGCCCAGCTTGGCGTCCAGCTCCTCGTCCACGCTGCCGCCCTGCTTGTAGACGTAGTGCGCCGCGACGCCGGTCTCCGCGGTGCGGTGCATGTCGCGCGTGCGGATCTGCACCTCCACCATCTCGCCGCCCGACAGCACGGTGGTGTGCAGCGACTGGTACAGGTTGCTCTTGGGTGTCGCGATGTAGTCCTTGAACCGGTCGGCCACGGGCGTGAAGCGGTCGTGCACCACGCCCAGCGCCCGGTAGCAGTCGTTGCGGGTGTGGGTGATGATCCGCAGCCCGAACAGGTCGTAGATCGACTCGAAGTCGCGGCCCGACTCCATCTTCGTGTAAATGGAGTAGAAATGCTTGGGGCGCCCGGTCACCTCGGCGCGGATGCCGGCCGCGCGCAACCCCTCCTCGAGCTGCTCCTTCACGTCGTCCAGGAACGCCTCGCGCTCGTGGCGCCGCGCCTGGATCCGGCTGGCCAGGTCCTGGTAGGCCTCGGGATCGAGCGCCTTCAGGCTCAGGTCCTCCAGCTCGCGCTTGATGCCGGCCATCCCGAGCCGGTGGGCGAGCGGCGCGTAGATGTCGCGGGTCTCGAGCGCGATGCGCTGGCGCTTGTCCTCGCGCAGGAACTCGATTGTGCGCATGTTGTGGACGCGGTCGGCGAGCTTGATGAAGATCACCCGCAGGTCGCGCGACATCGACAGCAGCATCTTGCGAAAGTTCTCGGCCTGGACGCTCTCGCGCCGGTCGAAGTGCAACCCGCTGAGCTTGGTCACGCCCTCGACCAGCCCCGCCACTTCGCGCCCGAAGCGCTTCTCGATGTCCTCGGGCGTGACGTCGGTGTCCTCGACCACGTCGTGCAGCAGGGCGCCGCACACGAGCGGCGTGTCGAGCCGCGATTCCAGCAAATCGATCAGGATCAGCGTGACGGCGACCAGGTGCGAGACGAACGGCTCGCCCGACTCGCGCCGCTGGTCGCCGTGGGCTCGCGACGCGAAGTCGTAGCACGCGGCCACGCGGTCGCGGTCCACCTTCGGGGCCCGCTCGTCGAGGGCCGCAATCAGGGCTGCGCGAAGTTCCGGATGCGGCCCCTCCTGCGGCATCTCACTCACGAAAGCCTGACCCCCTTGAGCTTGAGCTGCACGCGCGCTTCGCCCATCCACTCGTTGCGCGACGGTGCGAACGCCACGTCGCAGCGACCGGCGCGCGCCAGGTCCGCGCAGCGCTCGCCGTAGCCGAACCCGATCGCCTCCACCGAGCCGGTGCCGTCATCCAGCGTCATGCGCAGGTGCCGCCCGCCGCCCACCGTGGCGGCATTCACCACCCGCACCCGGCGCGCGGCGAACACCGGCTCCGCGTTGCCAAGCCCATGCGGCGACATCCGCTCCAGCCAGTCCGCCAGCATCAAGTCGCATTCCGACAAGGTCACGTCGGCATCCAGCGTCAAGTGCTGCACGCAGTCCTCCGGCGCCAGCCGCGCCCGCACCAGCGCCTCGAACCGCCGGCGCAGCAACGGAAGCTGCGCGCGGTCCACCGTGAGCCCGGCGGCGAACGCGTGGCCCCCGTAGGCCTGCAGCAGATCGCTGCACTGGCCCAGCACGCCGTTCAGGTCCAGACCCGGCAGGCTGCGCCCCGAGCCGCGGCCCACGTCGCCGTTGAGCGAGACGAGGATGGTCGGACGCTGGTAGCGCTCGACCAGCCGCGAAGCGACGATGCCGATGACGCCCGGGTGCCAGCGCTCCGACCACAACAAGATGGATGCGCACGACGGCCAGTCGAGCTCGGATTCCACGATCTGCTCGGCCTCGGCCAGCGCCTGTTCGTCGAACCGGCGGCGGCGTTCGTTGTCCTCCTCCAGGCTTTCCGCCACCGCGTGCGCCTCGGCCGATTCGCGGGCCAACAGCAGCCGCAGCCCCTGCTCGGCGTTCCCCATGCGACCCCCGGCATTGATGCGGGGGGCGAGCACGAACGCCACCTGGCCGCTGTTGATGGTGCGCCCGGTGAGCCCGGCGACGTCGATCAGCGCGCGCAGGCCGACCCGCTGCGCCTTGTTCAGCCGCTCGAGCCCCAGCCGCGCCAGGACGCGGTTCTCGCCCACCAGCGGGACCACGTCGGCGATCGTCCCGATCGCGACGACGTCGAGGTACTCCCCCGCCCGATCCAGGCCACCGCGGCCGCGCAGCAACGCCTCGACCACCTTGAACGTCACCCCCACCCCGGCCAGGTACTTGAACGGGTACCCGCAGCCCTGGCGGTGCGGGTTCACGATGGCGATCGCGTCCGGCAGCCGCTCGGGCGGCTCGTGGTGGTCGGTGATCACGACGTCGATGCCGAGTGTGCGCGCCAGCGCGACCGGCTCGGCGGCGGTGATGCCGCAGTCGACGGTGACGATGAGCGTGCAGCCACGGCGGCGGGCGTCGTCGATCGCCTCCCGCGTCAAGCCGTAGCCGTCCCGGGTGCGGTGCGGGATCCGGAACTCGACGGCCGCGCCCAGGTCGCGCAGCGCCGAGTACAAGAGATAAGTCGAGGTGATGCCGTCCACGTCGTAGTCCCCGTGCACCAGGATGCGTTCGCGGTCGGCGATCGCGGCCCGGATGCGCTGCACCGCCCGGTCCAGGTCCAGCAGGGCCGACGGATCGTGCAGGTCCTCGATCGCGGGCTCGAGGAATCGGCGCGCCGACTCCGCCGACTCGACGCCGCGGTTGACGAGCGCATGGGCGGCGGCGAGCGGCGCGTCCAGGGTGCGCGCCAGCGCCCGCGACCGCTCGGGGTCGTGACGCGGGTGCAGCACCCACTGCGGCAGGATGGATGGGGCGATCACATTGGACCTTTCGACGGGGTGAAGGATGCGGGCGGTTCTTGGGGCCACTCACGATCAACGCTATCAGCCGCCCTACTCAACGGCAACCATCGGCGACGATTCTGGCGATCGCGGAACGCTGCGGCCGCAAGAAGCGTCACGGTTGCCGCCCCAGCAGCTCGCGCGCGAGCTGCTCGGCGCGGCCATCGCGCGCCTCGGGCAGCGCCTTGGCCTGGGCGAGCGCGCGGCTGCACGTCGCGACGTCCTCGCTGCGGGCGGCGGCGCTCGCGAGCCTGAGCCACCCCTCGTAGTAGCGCGGGTCGATCTTCACCGTGGCTTGGAACGCGGCCTCCGCCTTCCGCCAGTCCTGGGTGAGCTGGCAGGCGACGCCCAGCGCGTAGCTCACGCTCGCGTCGTCGGGATGCCAGTCCATGCCGCGCTCCAGGAACGGGATCGCGTGCACGGGGTCGTGGCGCAGCAGCAGCATCTGGCCCCAGATGCCTTCGACCGCGGGATCGCCGGGGTTCTTCGCCATCATCGCCTGCAGCACGCGCGACGCTTCGTCCAGCCGGCGCAGCCGCATCAGCGCCGTGGCTTGCAGCAGCTGCGCCTGTGGGTTCGTGGGGTCGAGCGCGAGCGCGCGCGTGGCGTTCGCGTACACGCCGTTCCAGTCTCCGTGGCGGAAGTACACCACGGCCCGCGAGGCGTGCGTCTCCGCGAGCCGCGGGTCGAGCTGCTGCGCCTCGGCGAGCTGCTCGAGCGCCTCGGTCTCGCGGCCCGCCGCGGCGAGCTGGTTGGCGTAGCCGATGCGTGCGCGCGCGTTCTCGGGCTGCACCATCGTCATGGCGCGGAACATGGTCATGTCGTCCTTCCACTCCGGCACGAGCGCCGCCGTCTGGAACGCGCTCGCGAGCACCAGGGCCGCCGCGCCGGCGTAGGCGGCGCGGCCGGCTCGAGCCCCGCGGCGCTCCGCGGCCGCGAGCCCCGCTCCCAGGAGCCATGCCGCGCCGATCGACGGCAGGTACACGAGCCGCTCCGCGAACGTCATGTAGGCCTTGAGCCACGCCAGCGCCGGGAACGTGAGCAGCGGCAGCACGAACAGCGCGAGCGGCAGGCCGGGCCGAGCGCGGCGCCACACGAGCGCGAGTACCAGCGCCACGAGCCCGACCGTGATCACGATGCCGGCCAGCACTCCGGGGTCGAGCGCCCGGGACGGAAGCTGGAGCGCGATGTCCGGCGAGTGCGGGTACCATGGCCACAGCATCGCCACGTAGTGCGGCAGCATGATGAACCCCGCCCAGCGAATGAGCCCGATGGTCGCGGGATCCACGTACGCGGGCTGCGTCCACCGCGAGGCCAGCGCCTCGTGGACGGCGAAGAACGCGAGCGTGATCGCGGCGTACGGCCACAGCCACCGCAGGCTCGAGCCGAGCTCGAAGCGTCCGCTCGCCTCCACCCACTCGGCCAAGGCCACGATCGCCACGAACGGCAGCGCCGCCTCCTTGCTGAGCAGCGCGAGCGCGAGCGCCAGCATGGCACCGGGGCCGGGCCAGGCGCGGCCGGCGCGCCGGGCGCGCCGGTCGAGCACCAGCGCCAGCGCGAAGAACAAGGCGCTCCACACGTCCGTGCGCCCCGAGATCCACGCCACCGACTCGACGTGCGCCGGCATAGCCGCGAACCAGGCGCCGGCGAGCGCCGCCGCGAGCGCGGGGGCGCCGCCGAGGCGGACGAGCACGGTCACGAGCACGCTGGTCGCGGCGTGCGCGAGCAGGTTCACGGCGTGGAAGCCCCACGGCTGCCACCGGAACACGCGGCCGTCGATCCAGTACGAGAGCACCACGAGCGGGCGCCACATGCCCGAGTTGCGGCCGCTCACGTGCCAGAAATCGGAGGTGAGCAGGTGGGCGAGCCATCCGCTCCGGCGCAGGAACGGGTTGGCCCGGATCAGCTCGTGATCGTCGCGCACGTAACCGTAGTGGAGGCTCTGCGCGTAGAGCAGGACCCCGAGCAGCGCCACCCACAGCGCGGGATGTCTCCACCACCCGCTCGCGGCCGCGTGCGCCGCCGGCCGCGGGCGCCCGGCGGGCCCCGGCGGCACGGCCGTCGCCGACCGGT
>Ga0066710_100001122_pt1 | contig 19070 bp, 13 predicted proteins | sample GraSoiAngelo_159_FD_79666 | JGI IMG/M metagenome (GOLD analysis project Ga0066710, IMG submission 79666) | Grasslands soil microbial communities from the Angelo Coastal Reserve, California, USA - 14_1009_16_40cm | ecosystem: Environmental > Terrestrial > Soil > Grasslands | place: USA... | reverse complement strand
TGACACGGTGTGCAGCACTGAGTTGTCGGTCAAGCTGACGATGGTAACATCATTAGTATCCTGGTTTGCAACCACTGCCTGTTTGGTTTCCAAGTTCAGGGCGATCGCGATGGGTTTCAACCCAACACTCACAGTGCTGGTTACCACTCTCAGGGTGAGATCGAGCACGGCCAGGGTGCCACCATCGAAATTAGCCACCAGAGCCGTGTTGTTCACGGGATTATACGCTACGGCGATGGGATGTGTTCCAACCGCAACAGGTTGGGGCAGTATGCTGGTATTGTTGTTCAAGTCGATTAGTGAAATGTTGTTTCCATTTAAATTCGCGACGATGGCCACGTTATGCTGGGTGTCAATGGCCACGGCCCTGGGACTGTTGCCGACTGCAACGGTAGCCACAACCGCTGCACTAGCCAGATCGACGATGGAAACATTGTTGCTTCCAAAATTAGTCACGACAGCTCGGTTGGTGGTTGGAATAATAGCCACACTCGTCGGCCCGCTGCCCACAGTGACCGTTTTCTTAATCGTGTTGCTAGCTAGATCCACAATCGAAACCGAATTATTGTTTCGGTTCACCACCACCAGAGTGTTTGTCTGGAGGTTGATGTCGGAAGCAAAGGGCCCGCTTCCAACGGGAAACAGAATGGTTTGCCCGAAGACCTGCCATGAGCCAATGGAAATCAGACCCAAAAGAAATGAAATTTTCCTTTTCATGCTTCTTCCTCTTGTCGTGCCCCTAGTGTGTGCATCAGATTTACATTTACCATTCCCAGCTTGATCAGTACCCGATCACCGGGCCTCCCCTCGATACGGGGGTGCCTTCTTCTCGTGGGAGAGGAAGACTTAAATAACTCTCTCCCCTCGCCTTTGGGCAGAGGGAGCCGGGAAGTAAGGGGAACGTTGCCCAATCGGCAAGCTATTTCAGAGACACAGCCTTAGAGAGAAATGTTTCAAAACGTTCTTCCGACAGAAAATTTGATGTCATGATCCCGTTCTCGATAAATAAACGGAATGCCTCCTTCGGGCCGCGGGATCAGGGTTTCAAGCCGCCATGGATTGTAGGCAAAGATCAAACGGAATGGGGCATTGATCACCGGCATGATGACTTGAATTTCAACGCCAGTGCTGGACCTGAACTTGCTGGTTCCGGGGATGACTCGGATTTCCTCGCCCGGCTTGATGGGACGGAAGGCGCCATCCTCGATGGTGTAAAGATTAGTCACCGCGCCCTCCGCTATCTTGAGCTGGTTGTGATTCAACACCCAGGACCGCCCGATGTCGAGGAACGGAGCGAGTGTGACCGGTCCAACGATCGGAATGCGGTATTCCAGATTGTAGATCGCCTGAGTATCCCCACCCACGGGTGTAATGCCAGACCGATATACCGGGACGTTGTCCACAATGACTCCTCCCGTCACCGGGTCAATGACGGGCCTGCCCGTGGGATCCAACCTGGTCACTTGCGTAAAAGTTTTCGTGGTATATATGGTCAGAGGGCTGACTAACCGAAAATCAAACCCACGGACTGAGTATTCGCCGCCGCTGAAGAACCGGTCAAAGATAGGGGCCTGCAGGCCGCCGAATCCTGTCAAATAGGCAAACTGAAGGTGCATTCCAATGGTATTTCGCCGCTTGTTAACCGGTTTGTACCAGGTGGCATCGAGCAGAGGTCTGATGTACTTGACGTTTCCTCCCAAAGGTCCGCCCGTGAATTCCAGTGCTGCCTGAAAGCTCTTTCCCGAGGTCGGAGAGTAAGGATTGTTGACGGTATTGTAGGTCAGAGAAGGTGTGACCTTGCTGGTCAGAAGACCCGAATAACTCCCGAACCCGGTAAACGTGTCAGTAAACTGGAAGGCACTGAAGAAAGCCTGATTTTCCGAAGAAGCAAAGTCCGTGGAAGATCTGGCGAGAGAGTAATTCAGTCCAAAACGTGTAAACGGCCGGATCGGATAACTGCCAAACAAGGTGAACCCAGTGCTTTTCTGACCAAATAGCTCGTTTCCAAGAGGCGTGGTGCCATAGTAACTGCCAAGCGGATTGAAAAACTGGCCTTCGCGATAACTGTATTTCGTATGAAACACGCTGAAACCAGTTGTGAGGGGACGATCCCTGAAATAGGGTTCTGTGAAACTAAAGATATAGGCGGACATCCGACTGCCTCCTTGAAGAGAGACCGACAGAGTTTCGCCAAAACCCATGAAATTGTTGGTCGAATAGTTCAATCCCAGGAAGCTGCCGGCATAGCCACTGACCCCCCCCGTAAAACCAATGGAGTTTTTCCCTTTTTCTTTGACCTTTAGAGCCACATCCACCCAGGGTTCCTTTGGATCGGGCTTGATGTCTGCATCCTCTTGCTTGAGCACATCGAAGAAGCCCAATTGGTTGAGGCGTAGTAAACTGATATCGAAAAGAGCGGTACTAAAAATCTCTCCCTCATTCACCAGCATCTCACGCCGAATCACTTTGTCGCGAGTGGTAGTATTGCCTACAAACTCCAATCGTCTCAATTTAAACTGACGTCCTTCGTCAAAATCGAAAACGATGTTGACCAATTTCGTTTCGTCGTCAATGTCTTGTCGCGGAATGGGCGTCCAGTTGATGTAACCGCGAGCGCCATATATTTTCTTCAGGTTTTCGAATCCCTTTCGGATCAACTCTCCATTAAATACTTCCCCTTGCTGCATGCCAAAGACGCGCATCAATTGTTCTTTTGTGAATTGCGTATTCCCCGTGAAATTGACTTCCCCAACTCGATACTGGTTGCCTTCTTCCAGGTTGACATCAATGAAAACTCGCTTGCCTTTCCAGGGCTTGAAAGGAATTGGAAAAAGGGAAATGCCTCTAACATCTCTGACATCAACTTTCGGGTCTTCGATAAGGAGCTTGATATACCCCTTCTCGTTGTATTTGGCCCGAACTCCCAGTTCCAGGGAAGCTTCTAGTTTTTGCCGGTCGAAAGTGGATTTTCCCGTAAAGGTCGAAATGAGGCCCGTCTGTTTAATGTACTTCATGGACTTCCGCAGTTCCTTGTCGGAAAATAGGGTGTTCCCGTGAAAATTAATCTTTGAAACTTTGACTTTGGGGCCTTCGTTGATGACAAAAGTGATCAATTTAGAATTTGGCGGAACATCGGTTGTTTCATAATTGACTTCAGCGTATTGATGCCCCTTCTCTGCCAGCAGATCGGTTAGGACTGTGATAGCCCGTTGGATTTTGATAGGGTCGAAAGGTGTTTCTATCCCCAACCCTACTTTCTTTTCTTTGAACTTATCCAGCACTTCGGTGTTGGTCGCCGATTTTAACCCTTGGTACTTGATGTCACGGATAAGGGGCTTTTCCTTGACCCAAAAAATGACAACTTTGCCGGTCTTGCCTTCTTCTACCTCTATTTTCAGATCGTCGAAGAAACCCTGGGCCCAGACATTCTTAAAATCTCTACGTAATAGATTGGGATCCAATTTGGAGTTTTTCTGTGAAAGAATGTGAAATTTCACCGTGTCTTGAGGAACTCTGCGGGTGCCACGGATTTCGATATTTTCGATGAGGCCTTCTTCCTGGGCGGAAGCCGTAAAAACACTGGCCAGGGAAGAAAGGAGGATTAGAGTAACCAATAAGGCACAAGGATAGAAATCCTTCTTAAACATTACACTCCTCCACACAATCGTTTCCCCGAGGATAGAAAGTGCGATCCTTCTATATTTGGATGGAAATAGATGCAATTTTCAGGAAACTATTTGTATAGCAGAGCAGTCTCAATAATAGATTTTTTCAGATTCCGATAGTAAAGACCCTTATCCACTTCATATACCTCTATTTCAGAGCCGGGTTCGATATCACCCTGAATCAGCGCCTCAGATAAGGGATCCTCTACATATCGTTGGAGGGCTCTGCGCAAGGGCCGTGCACCGTAAGATCTGTCTTGGCAGGTTTTTATGAGTATCCAGCGTTTGGCATCGGGCGTGAGAGAAATCTTAATTTTCTTGGCGATCAAGCTTTCGTTGATCTGATTCACTAGAAGTTCAATGATTTTCTCCAAATCTTCATCGTTTAAGGAATTGAAAACAATAATTTCGTCCAGGCGGTTGATAAACTCCGGATTGAAGATTTTCTTGACCTCAGCCAGGACTAAATCTTCCATCTTTTGGGCCGCGACCTCTTCACCGGACCCGTGGAATCCAAGCTGATGTTTTTTCTCCAAAAACCGGGCCCCGATATTGGAGGTCATGATAATGATCGTGTTTTTGAAATCAACCGTATTTCCCAGGCCATCTGTCAACTGCCCGTCTTCAAAGACCTGGAGCAAGATATTGAACACATCATGATGCGATTTCTCAATTTCATCCAAAAGAATCACCGAATAAGGCGAGCGCTTCACCTTTTCTGTAAGTTGCCCCCCCTCTTCGTATCCTACGTATCCCGGCGGCGAACCAATGAATTTCGAAACTGAATGTTTTTCCATATACTCTGACATGTCGAAGCGAATCAGAGCCTTTTCCGTCCCGAAAAGAAAATGGGCCAGGGACCGGGCCATCTCGGTTTTCCCAACTCCAGTTGGCCCCAAGAAAAGGAAGGATCCGACCGGCCGGTTGGGGTTTTTCAATCCGGCGCGGGATCGGCGAATCGATCGAGCCAGGGCACCGATGGCCTTATCCTGGCTGATAACGCGTTTATGTAACTCCTCTTCGATGCGCAGCAGCTTGGTCATCTCTTCTTCTTTAATAGACGAAGCTGGAATCCCCGTCCATTTGGAAACGACATTTTCGATGTCTTCTTTGGTCACAACTCCAATGCAGCTGTCATCGAGATTGAATTTTTCTTTAACCGACCGTAGACTTTCCAAGGCGATGCGTTCCTCGTTGCGATAAATTTCGGCCTTCTCGAATTCATGGTTGGAAATGGCCGATTCCATGTGGGCCACGATTACTTTGATCTTCTTTTGAATTTCTGTCATTTCCTTGGGAAGGCTGTCCTGACGCAACTTGACGCGAGCACCCGCTTCATCGATCAGATCGATGGCCTTATCTGGCAAAAATCGGTCCGGAATGTAACGATTGGCCTGATAGACGGCAGTATCAATGGCCCCCGGGTTGTAGGTCACCATGTGAAACTTTTCGTAACGATCTTTGATTCCATTCAAGATCTGGATCGCTTCTTTTTCTGAAGGAGGAGGAACCTTGACCGCCTGGAATCTTCGCTCTAGGGAGCGGTCCTTTTCGATGTACTTACGATATTCTGCCGGAGTGGTGGCTCCAATGCACTGAATTTCACCCCGACTTAGGGCTGGTTTCAGGATATTAGCCGCGTCCAGAGAACCCTCCGCGGATCCGGCCCCTACCAAGGTATGCAGTTCATCGATGAAAACGATGGCATTGGGGTTTTCAACGAGCTCTTTCATGATGGTTTTCAAACGCTCTTCGAACTGCCCGCGGTATTTGGTTCCCGCCACAATTAGAGAGAGATCCAAAGCAAGAATCCGTTTGTCGGCCAGATAGCTGGGAACATCGCCCTCAACGATCTTCTGTGCCAGTCCTTCCACAATGGCAGTTTTTCCCACGCCGGGCTCGCCAATAAGTACCGGATTATTCTTGGTTCGTCGGCACAAAATCTGGGTCAGACGTTCGACTTCGGCATCCCGGCCCACCAAGGGATCTAAGGCGTTTTCCGCTGCAAGCTGGGTGAGGTCCCGACTGAATTCAGCCAGAAGCGGTGTCTCCTTGGATCTGCCACTGGACGGCTTCTCGGATTGCGTTTTGCTCAGTTCTTCACGAATGACATTGAGCCTCAACCCCCGCTCATGCAAAATTTCCGCAGCGACACACTTATCTTCCCGCAATATCCCCAAAAGCAAGTGCTCTGTGCCGATGTGACGATTCCGCAACCGTTCTGACTCCTCCGCGGCAAAAGCCAGGATACGTTTACATTCTGCACTTAATGGAAGGTCAATCGACGTGGATACCTTTTCACGGATGAGAGTTCTCCCCTCAATTTCCTTGCGAATGGATTCGATCGACGAATGGGAACGTAAGAAACGGTTTGTCAGACTCTTGTCTTCCCGCATCAGTCCTAAAAGGAGATGCTCGGTCTCAATGGAGGGGCTGCCAAATTGACTGGCTTCGTAACGGGCGAAGAAGATAACTCTTCGGGCTTTTTCAGTGTATCGCTCAAACATGGTCTTTGGTCGTCTCTTGCAAAATTCCGTTCTCTAATCTGAATATTCTATTACACCTGCGCGCTATTTTACCATTATGGGTCGCTAATATGGAAGTGAGATTTTTTTCCTGCTGAATTTTTTGAAAAACATCAAACACCAATTCTCCAGTCTGGTTATCCAGGCTGCCGGTGGGCTCATCAGCCAAGACCAATTTGGGCTGATTCACCAGAGCTCTGGCAAAAGCAACACGCTGTTGCTCCCCCCCTGACAATTCCCCAGGTCGATGTTGCAACCTCTCTCCCAGACCTACCATGTTAAGCAACTCCACACCCACATTCTCGTCCAGATGATTGCCAGCAATTAGCCTTGGCATCAACACGTTTTCCAGAGCCGTAAATTCGGGTAGTAAGTTGTGAAACTGAAAGATAAAGCCGATCGAGTAACGCCGAAATTTGGCCAGTTCCTCGTCCACCAGATCAAAAATGTTGAGATCTCCGAAATGAACGGTTCCACTGGTTGGCCGATCCAGCCCTCCCAGGATGTGCAACAAAGTACTTTTTCCGGAACCTGATTGTCCTACAATGGCAACAATTTGCCCAGGGGCAATCGTTAAGTTAACCCCCCGGAGGATTTCCAGCGGTCCGCGCACGGTACTATAGGACTTGCTGACATCAGTAGCTCTTATAGCAATGTGAGTTGCTTCATGACTCTGGATATTAGGCATTTGTCCGTGGTCCGCGATCGATTGCCGGTGCGATGCTTGTAGCCACGAAGTTTGTTCCATCTTTTTGTTCCAGGTCACTGGCGGTCGGCTACTAAACGAACACCCTACTCGTATCTCAACGCGACTACGGGATCCAGGCTGGCGGCACTCTTCGACGGATAAAGAGTCGCTAGAAAACTAATGGCGAGAGCGATAACCGAAACCAAAAGGCCGTCCCCAGCCGTTGTCTTAAAGGGAACATGAGAAATGGAATAAACGTCCGGCTGCAAGCGAATGAGGTGATACTTATCGCAAATCCAGCAGATGACATAACCCGAAATGTTTCCCAAGATAACCCCCACTATGCCAATAATGACTCCCTGGAAGATGAAAATTTTTCTGATGTTCTTTTGAGTCGCCCCCATAGACATCAGGACAGCGATATCCCGATTTTTCTCCATCACCATCATAATCAGAGTCGTGATGATGTTGAGGGAGGCAACGAAAACAATCAAACCGATGGTAATCACCATCACTATTTTTTCAAGTTTCAGCGCTTCAAAGATGGCTCGATTCTGTTCTTGCCAATCCACTGTTGTAAACCCTTTGCCGATGGCTTCCCGTATTTTTCCGGAGATTTCGCTTACTCGGTAAATGTCTTTAACGCGGCATTCAATGGCTGAAACCAGCTGTCCTGAACCAAAAGCGCGTTGAGCCGAGGACAAGGAAGTAAAGCCCCAGCCTGAATCAAAGTCGTACAATCCTGACGAAAAGATGGCCACCACTTTGAAAGGCCTTCGTTTAGGTACATAGCCAAAGGGTGAAAGCGCTCCCTCATCGCTGATAATGGTCACGAAATCTCCCACAAAAGTGCCCAACCTCTGCGCCATTTCATCCCCGATCGCAATCTTGTCTCTCACAGGGTCATCCGGATTCGTAATCAATTCTCGTATGTTGCCTTGCCTAATAGTAAAAAACCCGTCAGAAAAAAAAGTGGGATCGTCGACAGCTATTCCCTTTAATATCGCGGGGGTTTGACGACCGCTGCTTAGCAGAACATTTTGGTAAATTGTTGGCAAGGCGCTGCGAACGCCGTCTACGGCTTTGATTTTTGCCACCAGCTCTGGGTAGTTGGCAATCCCGTCCAGGACTTGAATATTCATGACATTAATGTGGGCGGTGCCGCGAAGCAACTTACTCTGCAAGTCCTCCCGAAATCCCGTGCTAATCGCCAGCGCTACAATCAACGCCATGACGCCCGCCGTGACTCCCAGAATCGAGATCACCGTAATCACGGAGATGACGGCTTGTTTTCGCTTGGCTTTGAGATATCGCAGGGCTACGTACAGCTCAAACTTCATAATGCATCTCTATTTTTCAGGTCGCATATGAGGAAAGAGAATGACATCGCGAATGGAACGGGAATTGGTAAAGAGCATCGCCAAACGATCAATCCCGATACCTTCACCGGCGGCAGGAGGCATTCCGTAGCGCAAGGCCCGGACGTAGTCTGAATCCATTTGGTGAGCTTCTTCGTCTCCTTTTTCCCATTCAGCCGCCTGAGATTCGAACCTTCTTTTCTGTTCTTCCGGATCGTTCAGCTCACTGTAAGCATTGGCAATCTCCATTCGCCCAATGTAGAGCTCAAACCTCTCGACCAGCGCAGGGTCATCGGCTTTGGTTTTGCTCAAGGGTGATAACTCGATCGGATAGTCGTAAATAAGGGTGGGTTGCAATAGGAATCTTTCGACGACAGTCTCAAACAAAGCTCCCTGCATTTCTCCTCTGGAAACATCCTGGTTTACAGGAACGGTTTCCAATGCATGCGCCGCTGCATAGGCATTCCAGCGAATGGAGAGTTGCTGCAGCCGGGCGAACTCCTCCAGGTCTTTGATTTCAGGCCTTGGCGGACATTCTTCCGGCCAGTATTTGAGAAGGGCTTCTTTGAGAGAATACCGAGACCAACTGGCTAAAGAGATCTTTTCTCCGTCAAACTCGACTTCCATTTTTCCCAGAATTCGCTCAGCCAAACGTTTCATCAAGGTTTCTGTCAAATCCATCAGGTCGCGATAATCGCTATAAGACTGATAAAACTCCAGCATGGTAAATTCTGGATTGTGCTGGGTAGAAATTCCTTCGTTGCGAAAATTGCGGTTAATCTCGTAGACTCTTTCCAATTGACCTACGATCAACCGTTTCAAGTAAAGCTCAGGGGCAATTCGCAGGTACAAGTCCATGTCCAAAGCATTATGATGAGTCTTGAAAGGACGAGCCGTCGCTCCGCCGGCCATAGGCTGCATCATGGGGGTTTCCACTTCGATGTAACCCAGCTCGTCGAAAAAGTTTCTCATCTCCCTAATAATTTTACTCCTCACCATAAAAACCTCTCTCACGTCCTTGTTGACCATCAGATCAAGATAACGCTGACGATAGCGAATCTCCACGTCCGTCAAGCCATGCCACTTTTCCGGCAACGGGAGCAACGATTTGGCGAGAAATTTGATGTTTGAGGCGTGCACTGTCAGTTCATTGGTCTTGGTGCGAAACAAAAACCCTTCCACTCCAATGAAGTCGCCGATGTCGAGCAAACCGTAAAGCTCAAAGTTCTTCGGTCCCACAGCGTCCAGCCGCGTGTAAATTTGCAAGCGATTATCCCCGTCGGAAATATGAGAAAAACCAGCTTTACCATGTCCTCGGAGGGCCACCAGCCTGCCACAAATACGGACATGAATTTTCTCAGCATCCAACTGCTCTCGCGAATAGTTCTGATACCGGCTTAGAATTTGACGAAGCGTGTGAGTAAAATCGTAACGATGCGGGTAAGCAGAATGTCCTAACTCTTTGATTTTTTCTAATTTTAGGTAACGCTGAGCTACCAGGTCCTGGTCATGTGTGGATTCGGTCAAGCGTGCATCCCTCGTCATACCGCGGCTATTCGCTCTCTTTACGGATACTATCCAGGATTCCGTTGATAAAGTGGATGGATTCGGAGGTGCTGAATTTGCGCGCAACCTCCAGCGCCTCATTGATGATAACGGCTCTGGGCGTTTGAACCTCAAACAACAATTCAAAAGTCGCTAACCGTAAGATATTTCGGTCCACGGCGGCCATTCTCGAGACACGCCAGTGCTCGGCGTGCCGGGCAAGCAGCAGATCGATCTTTTCAATTTGTTCGGCTGTACCACTGCACAGATGGTCAGCAAAGGACCGCACCTCTTCCTCTACATCTTTGTTCAAGGTCCAAAAAGTGCCGCGGACATTAGTCAACGAGTCTTTGGATAGATCCCATTGAAACAACATTTGTAAAGCAAGCTCACGTCCTCTCCTTCTTCCACCCATTGCCGGTACCCTAAAGTTGCTTGATAAGATTGACCATTTCTACCGCTGACATGGCGGCTTCAAATCCCTTATTTCCAGATTTAAGGCCGGCTCGATCAATGGCCTGCTCCACCGTGTCGGCTGTCAGAACGCCAAAGGCCACCGGAATTCCCGCTTCCAGCGAAACTGTGGCTATTCCCTTAGTCACTTCGTTGCTGATATATTCGAAATGGGGGGTTTCTCCTCGTATTAGGGTGCCTAAACAAATGATGGCGTCATACTTCTTGGTGTGCGCCAGCTTCTTTGCAACCAAGGGAATTTCAAATGAGCCAGGCACTTTGATGACTGCAATGTTAGCCTCCGAAGCCCCTGTTCTTTCCAAAGCGTCCAAGGCTCCACTCAGAAGACGACTGGTTATAAAATCATTGAAACGGCTCGCCACAATCGCGAACTTTATTCCGGTTGAATTGAGGTTTCCTTGAATGGTGTTAGGCACCCTAGTTCTCCCTTTCTGAATAGCAGTGAGGGTCTCCGCTGCGATTCCTTAGTCACCCTCATTCCTTGCCTGAAGCACCAGCCCGAACGACTCAATTTTTTAAAACGTCATGCCTTCTCCTGGTTGATCAGCAGTCCAATCAGTCTTGAAAGTCACGAAGGAAGCCGTAGTGGATGATAGCAGGTTTTGAAGCGGAGTCTAGCACAAATTGAGCCCTTGAGTCAGCGCCGGTTTGGTTAAAGCTCGGGTGGACGCGGTATTGAATAAAGAGTTGCCTTGAGCAAACCTGCGCGTTAAGATCGAAACTCCTTCGAGTGCTTTCTCTTTCAATTAAGAGAACCTCCCATCTTTGGGTTGAGGCCGAATCCCTGCGATGCTCAAACAACGTTTAGAGTGGAAAATCAAACGCTTCAGGCGCCAGCTGGAACAACAGATCGAGTCTTTCAAGAATCTTTGGCGCGGGACTCAGGTTTCCACCCGCATGTGTCCAAACTGTCGAGCCTTGGTAGCTGTTGGAGAAAAGCGGTGTGAATTCTGTGGTGAGAAACTCCGCCGCCGTCCCAGCGGTTTAGGGAAGTTACTGCAGAAGGTCTTGCCTCACTATGCGCCGGTTTCCTACTCCTTATTAACGGCAAACTTCCTCTTCTTTCTGCTGATCTTCTACACAGATCGTGATTCCTCGGCCCAGGACCTGCAGCGGCTTCTTGGGGGGAGCAACTCCTCGGCGCTGGCCGCATGGGGCGCCGATGTGGCATGGCTGGTGCAACGAGGTCAATGGTGGCGGCTCATTTCTGCGATTTTTATTCACATTGGAATTATCCATTTAGCCTTTAATTCCTACGCCCTGATTTTCATTGGACCTTTACTCGAAGAACTCTTAGGCAAAGAGCGGTTTCTGGTGCTTTATTTGACAACCGGTGCCTTTGGTTTCTTGCTGAGTAACTGGTACTATCCGCCCATATTGACTACGGCCGGAGCCTCCGGCGCAATATTCGGCATGATTGGGGTCGCTATCGTTTTGTCAAAGCGCTGGTCTACCTGGGGAAGCGTGTTACATCAACAGTTGGTACATTGGGCAATTTACGGGTTCGTCTATGGATTACTTCTGGGGGCCAATAATGCCGCCCATCTGGGAGGTTTTGTCGCAGGAGTAGCACTGGCTTTCACCCTGGGCAATCCCAATCGGGCTGAGACAGTGGTGTCGCAGCAGCGACTCTGGACAATCCTTTTCTGGGGGTCTGTTGTTATAACCCTCGGTGCCTTGGCGCTGGCGCTTCAATTTCGCTTCAGGAGTATTTCTTGAGCAGTCCTGGCCAGTCGTCGCTTCGCACTGAGGTGAAGAGGTAAAGAGGATAAAGATCGGTGAACGTAGACTGAATCTCCTTGAGGAACACGGGCGAACCCAGAGTTTTGAAACCCGGAGAAAATATCTTGCGGATGACAATGCCACCGGCTCTTTGCCATTCCACCAGATTTTCCGGAATCCCGTTAATTTGGACCCAATCTCGCTTTTCACTTCGATACCAATAGGGATCATAATTTTTAGCGATCGCTCTCTTTTTCAGATAATGACCTAAGAAGGCGTGGTCTCGTTCCAGACGAGGTTTGAACACTTGAGCCAAAGAACCTCCTTGGCTTTTTCCTGCATAAATGGAGAACCCCACGGTCACATGCTCTCCGCTTAATCCGACATAGAGACGACCATCATCCTGACGCTTCAGTTTCTTATTGAAGAAATAACAGTAGAAATTGGCGTGATAAGGACTCTTGTCTTTACTGAAACGCACATCCCGATTGATTCGGGAGAAGTTCCCGTTGGTTTTTCCGGCGACCTCGAAATCAGGATTCAAGCTCAACACAAAGGATCTCAGGCTTTCCAAAAGGCCTCGGAAGGTTCCGAGAATCTTCATTTCATAACGTCGGCGATTTTTGTCAAACCAATCTTTGTTATTGTGCTTGCTCAAATCGCGGAAAAATTGAAAGCAATCTTTGTCGAAACCCTGGAATTTCGGCCTAGCGTCAAATTTTGAGTGGGTCGAGGACATAAAACCTCTGTTTGACAAAGGAACGCCCCAAGGAGCGTTTTCTGCACCGTCTGCTCTTTCGCTTTTTCATTGTTCACACAGCACCTAAAGATCATCAAATCCCAACATGATACCTAAGTAAATTTCGGCAGCTTGCGCCACCTGCTCGATGTCGACAAACTCAACGGCTGTGTGGGCCTGATCGATATTGCCCGGCCCCAGCACCACACTCGGAATCCCTAGGGCCGATAGCTTGCTGGCGTTGGTAGCATAGGGAACCCCAGTGAGTCGAGAGTGGCCACACACTGTCCAACAAACGGCTTCGGCCACCCTCACAATTTTTTCGTGGGGTAACGTCTCCAAGCAGGAATCTTCCAGGACAGGCGTCTCGATAACCGCCTTAAAATTTGCGTCTTCTTTCTCTAATTCGCGCACCAATTCTTCGAAGTCGGTCAAAACATCCAGGCTACTTTCGCCGGGAAGGGTGCGACGATCGATTTGAATCTCACAGGAGTCGGGAACCAAGTTCACTTGAATGCCTCCCTGAATCACGCCGATGTTGATGGTGGGTGAACCCAGCATCGGGTGTTTCCTTTTTTCGTAATGGGGAACGATCCTGGTTTCAATGGCCCCAATCAGCCGGGCCATTTGGGTGATCGCGTTTATCCCGAGCTGAGGCTTGGCGCTGTGAGCGGAGCGTCCCTGGGTAGAGATTTTCCAGCGAACGCAACCTTTATGGGAGATGATGGTTTCCAATTGAGTGGGTTCCGCAATCACAGCACCCGCGGCACGAATACCTTGGTTGACCAGATAACGAATTCCTTGAAAGGAGTGTTCTTCGTCGATAGTCGCTGTTACCCATATGTTAGTCGGAGGACGAACATCACTCTGGGAGACCCGCTGGAGGGCCATCAGCATGCCTGCCATTCCGGCCTTGGTATCGCATGAACCCCGCCCAAACATGTTGTTGTCCTGAATCTTCGGTTCAAAGGGATCGATGCTCATACCCTGCACGGAAACCGTGTCTAGATGGGCATCAAAAATCAGACAGCGATTGGGATCGCGGCCCGGAACCTGACCGATAACATTGAATCTGCCGGGAAGGACCTCATGCCGTTGGCACCGGATTTTGTGCCTTTTGAAAAAGTCGCTGACGTATTGTCCGATCTTACCCTCTCCGGGAGCGCCCGTCGCAAAGGCAGGATTAATGCTATTGATTGAGATCAAATCGGCTAGTAAGTTGAGTAGTGCCGTTCGGTCGACCTTGAATTGAAGTGCAGCCATGAAACTCCTTGCATTCTTTTATATCATCCCAAACTTTTTGAAAGCGTTCTCAGAAAGTCGAGGGCGGGCGGGGCGCCTTTCATCATTTGTCACTTTCCTTTTCAGCCCCAGCATTCTGGCGCAGCGTAGTATATTTCCCCTGTAGCGAGAAATCAGATTCTTTGATTCCGTTCGAAGCGGACACACCGAAACGGATCCGAAAACTTATGTCAATGGAATTTGCCCGAATTGGCAGCGGATATGTACTTAATTATTTTAGCTTGTAGTGGGTTGCATTAGCGATTCACTTCGTCCAACAAGTTGCGTACCTTGCGCCCCAGCTCATTGACACTGTAAGGCTTCTGCATGACCCTGACGTCCCCATCTTCCAGGATTGTGGCCTGTGCCATCTCGGCGCTGTAGCCCGTTGCAAACAGTACGCTCACATCGCTTCCCATCCCGCGTATTCGTTCGTAGGCTTCTCGCCCTCCCATATGCGGCATCGCGAAGTCCAAGATGACCAGGTCAACCCGCTCGCGATGGCTGGTAAACATTTCCACTGCCTCTTGGCCATCCCGTGCAAGCAACACGCTGTAGCCCAGTCCTGTCAATATATTTCGCGCTAACTCGCCCAGTGCCTCGTCATCTTCTGCTAACAGAATCGTTTCCCCACCTCCACGAAGTACCGAGGGCTCGATTGGTTCAGGTGTCGCTTCGACATTCTTCTGTGCCACCGGTAGGTAGATTCTGAATGAAGTTCCTTCTCCCAGTTGGCTGTGGACCTGCATCAAGCCATCGTGCTGCTTGATAATTCCGTAGACAACGGACAGCCCAAGTCCAGTTCCTTTGCCCCGTTCCTTGGTGGTAAAGAAGGGCTCGAAGATACGCCGCTCTACCTCCGCCTCCATTCCACAACCCGTATCGCTGACAGTGAGTTGAACATATTCGCCGGCCTTAGCCCACTGGTGCTCGCGACAATAGGCATCGTCGAATTCCACGTTGTGTGTTTCGATAATCAGTTGGCCACCGCCATGCATGGCATCACGAGCATTGGCCACCAAGTTCATCAGCACCTGCTCCATCTGTGTGGGATCGGCAAAGACAGGAGATAAATTTGGAGCTGTCAACAATCGCACTTCGACGTCCGCGCCGATGATGCGGCTTATCATCTTCATAAAATTGTCAATCGTGTCGTTTAGACTAATCGTTTTACGCTTCAACAGCTGGCGGTGGCTGAAGGCCAGCAGTTGGTGCGTCAGTGAGGCAGCATATTTGACCGCACTTTCGATGTTGGCTAAGTATTCCTGCAGCGCTTCTTCCGTCCGGAGTTGGGCACGACTGAGTTGTGCGTAGCCCATGATCACGGTCAGGAGATTATTGAAGTCGTGGGCCACGCCCCCGGCAAGCGTCCCAATCGACTCCATCTTCTGCACCTGGAGCAGCTGTTCTTCTAAATGCTTCCGCTGGACTTCGGCCTGCTTGTGCTCTGTGAGGTCCGCAATCACAGTGAGGATGTTACTGATGCTTCCGCCGGCACCACACATGGGCGCCATGGAAATATTGATGTCAATGGATGACCCACCATGCCTCTGCAGACACATTTCCACGCCGGCAAACGCCTCACCGTGCAACACCCGTTGGCGTAGCGTCTCGAACTCGGCCTGCTTCTCGGCAGGGACAAAGGGTACAGGATGGCCAAGTGTCTCAGCTCCGCTCCAGCCAAAGATGCGCTCAGCCGCTGGATTCCACATCTTTATGTTCCCACTCAGATCGAGGGTGATTATCGCCAGTGGGGAGGCCTGAATAATGACGTGTACCTTATTGTTGGACTCTAAGAGCGCGTCCTCTGCCCGCTTGCGCGCGCTGGCCAGAAAACTAATCAGGAGAGCCATCAGCGCAAAGATACCCAATCGCAGCGGGCTGTCCAGATCAAAGACGAGTGAATAAACTCCTGATAGTAAGAGGTAGTAACAGGCCACTACGGACAAAACGATGGTCAGCAGTGCCGGTCCCAAACCGCCATACCAAGCACTCACTAATACGGCCGCGAAAAATAGCAGGAAAGGGCTCTGCGGATTCTGCTGCATTGGCTGCTGGAGCAGCAAGGTAAGCAACAGCGCTAGCAAACCCAGCCACACAGCCACGCCATAACGTCGCAAGGGAGAGGCTGTTGCTTTCTGTATGTATGTTTCAGGAGTAGTCTGAGCGTACATTGTGGACCGCATGCCAACTAGACTAGGTTAATGCAAACACTTGAGAAGCGGGGTAAGCTCTTCTTTTGCGCCTAACGCGCTGCCATTTTTTGGGGCACGAAGCCGCCGAAAAAGCTTAGGTTACTTATCGCTAAGCAATAATAACAATAAAGCAAACATCATCGCTAGACGGCCTACTATGCGGAAGCTTACACCCTCAACCTAAGGTTTGCAAGGACGTTGACGCTGGACAGAGAGCAGGTACATGAGCTGGCTGTGCCAGAGGGGAAGCTCTAGTGCCTTTATCGGCAGAAGGTCACATTTCATAATCGGGCTCTCTTCGCCACAAAGGAAGAAAAACACCAGACCTAGCTAAATTCCGATGGACACCACCCTCTAGCACGCAGTATGATTTAATTATTCAATTGATTAGTTGAATAATTGATTATGATTTCGTTCGAGGCAAAACGACAATTTAAAGACGCTATTTACGAACAGGTCGCGCGCATCGGAAAAGCCGTCTCCAGCTCAAAGCGATTGGAGCTCTTGGACTTGCTTTGCCAGGCGGACCGTAGCGTGGAAGCCTTGGCAGATGAAGCCCAGATCAGTGTGGCTAACGCTTCTCAACATTTGAAAGTCCTCCGGGCCGCTCGCCTCGTGGAATCTACGAAGGACGGACTCTATGTGACTTATCGCGTTGCCGATGGAGTGGTCGGAGAATTTTTCCGGGCTATGCGGATCCTGGCCCAGAATCAACTTGCCGAAGTAGAGCAGATCACGCACCGTTTCCTGAAGGGGCGAAAAGGTCTTGCTCCCACCGACCGGAAAACTTTGGTGAAACGAGTCCGCAAAGGGGAGGTGATCGTACTGGATGTGAGACCTCCAGAAGAATATCGTGCGGGTCATATCCCGGGGGCCATTTCCATTCCGGTGAGAGAGCTGGAGCGGCGTCTCTCCGAGTTGCCCAGAAATCAGGAAATAGTGGCGTACTGCCGTGGCCCTTATTGTGTCTTCTCTGATCAAGCCGTGGAATTGCTTCGCAACAAAGGCTTCGAGGCAGTTCGACTAGAGGACGGTATTCTCGACTGGCGAGCCCGAGGATTTCGTATCGCGGTCGGGAAGTAGGGATTAGTCCCACTTTCATAGGAGGAAAAGAGCCATGAGGCAGATTAATGTGAACACTCTGAGACAATGGCTTGAAGACGGTACGCCGGTCAACGTACTTGATGTCCGCTCCTCAGAAGATCGCTCTGAGTGGTCTATCCCCGGGAGCATTCACGTGGATGCCTATCAAGCACTGAAAGCGCAGAACCCAAATGCCCTGGCGAGTTTGGATCTGCCGACGGATGTTCCGGTAGTGACGGTTTGCGGCAGAGGGCGAGTGAGCCAGGTTGCAGCCAAACAACTTCAAAATCTGGGGTTCAATGCATTCTCGCTCGAGGGAGGCATGAGAGCGTGGAGCCTCGCTTGGAACAGCGCCGAAGTGACAATCAGTAGCCCTCCGACCTGCGTTCTTCAACTGCGGCGAACAGGTAAGGGCTGTCTCTCCCATCTCATCGGCAGTCATCGCTCAGCCGTGGTAATCGATGCTTCACTGCCCACAGAGGTGTATCTCAATTTGGCAGAGCAGCACGACTGGAGGATCAGCCACGTGGTGGAGACACACATTCATGCAGATCACCTTTCTCGCTCCAAAATCCTGGCAGAGGTGGCAGGTGCCTCTCTGCTACTACCTGCTCAACACCGAGCCGCGTTCCTCTTCACTCCGGTGGCAGATGGAAACACAGTGCAATTCGGGCAAGCTAGGCTGAAAGCGATTTGGACGCCCGGGCATACAATGGAGAGCACTTGTTATCTGCTCAATGACGATGCTCTCTTCACTGGAGATACCTTGTTTCTTTCAAGCGTAGGCCGACCGGATTTACACGCCGATCTAGCAGAAACCCGCGAAAGAGCGCGATACCTCTATCATTCGATTGAGAACTTACACCGGCTCTCGCCAGAAGTGTTGATTTTTCCGGGCCACGCCAGTGAGCCTATCGCATTTGATGGCAAGGCAATCTATAGTCACCTGGGCGAGGTCTTCAGACTCCTGGCCACTCAGTATTCTTCGGAGCAAGAGTTTGTGCAAAGGCTCATGAGTCGGATTCCTCCAACCCCAGCCAACTATGAACGGATTGTGAAACTGAATGAGGCCGGCACGCTGCCTGAGGGTGATCCGACAGAATTGGAAGCAGGGGCAAACCGTTGTGCTGTTCTCTAATACTAACGCACCAAGTCGTGTTTGCTGCCGAGGCCTCACTCCCTGTCGTCCCCCCTTGCCAAGGGGCGTCTTGAGAGAGGTCTGTGTTGAATTGGTAACGTCTCTTATTACGTGGGTATTAGTTTGGACACAAAAAGTTCCCCGGCACTACAAACCATACGTCTTGGACTCCGCGAGAACTGGAGTCAGTTCTCGCTGTTGGTTCTGGTTAATGCGTTTGTCGGGGGCATGGTTGGGATTGAAAGAGTCATCTTGCCTCTCCTTGCCGAGACAGATTTCTCCATGGCTTCGAGAGCGGCCATTCTCTCCTTCATCGTCACCTTCGGTCTGGTAAAGGCAACGACAAATCTGCTTGCGGGGCGGCTGAGCGACCGCCTGGGGCGCAAGAGGGTGCTTGTTGCGGGATGGCTCTTTGGTTTGCCTGTCCCGCTGATTATTCTCCTGGCACCCTCATGGCAGTGGGTCGTCTGGGGAAATATGCTGCTCGGCATCAACCAGGGACTTTGTTGGTCCGTCACGGTCATCATGAAGATTGATCTGGTGGGACCCCAGCGCCGCGGACTGGCCATGGGATTCAACGAAGCTTCCGGATACCTGGCAGTGGCGCTAACCGCGTTCGCCTCAGGTCATGCTGCGGGAACCTACGGGCTGCGGCCC
>Ga0066710_100001121_pt1 | contig 19075 bp, 16 predicted proteins | sample GraSoiAngelo_159_FD_79666 | JGI IMG/M metagenome (GOLD analysis project Ga0066710, IMG submission 79666) | Grasslands soil microbial communities from the Angelo Coastal Reserve, California, USA - 14_1009_16_40cm | ecosystem: Environmental > Terrestrial > Soil > Grasslands | place: USA... | reverse complement strand
GGTGAATTCATTTGGATGGTGCGGCCGGTCGACGGCAATGGTTGCCACCGTGCTGGTGTAGATTAACTGCTCGACGCCGGCGCGCTTCGCCGCGTCCAGAACGTTTTTTGTTCCGCCGACATTCGAATCGTAAATGTCCTGCTTGCGCTTGGCCCACAAACGGTAATCCGCGGCAACGTGAAAAACGCGCTTGACACCCTTCATCGCGCGATCGAGCGAGGCGGGGTCGCGCAAATCTCCGGTCACATACTCGAGCGACAAATCCGCTATCGCGCGATTGGTGCTCGACGCGCGGAGGAGCACCCGCACTTGGTCACCGCGAGCCACCAACTGCCGTGCCACGTGGCTGCCCAGAAAGCCCGCCGCGCCTGTAACCAGCGTGGTCATGCGAGCCTTACGCTCTCATCGTTCGCGTGGGAATTCTGCTCGAGGCGGACGCCGGTGTCTTCGGCACTTCGCGTGGCATTCCGTTGGCCGCTCACTAAGGGCTCAACAAGCCGCGAAAAGGATTCCCACCACTTGCTCCCAATGAGCTTTCGCGCTTCTGCCATTTTCCGCTGCGAGGCCGCGGCGTCCGGATTCGCGGAGTCCGATCCGCCGTTCGCAGGTGAAATCACAATTCCATCCACATCGAGAGCACGCGCAAACTGAACTAACTCAGCCATCTCCCCCGGTTCGGTGTCCGCATGAACGCGCGCATGTACGCAGATCAAGAAACCGGAGAGTCTCGCAACGCGCATTCCTTCCAGCCCTGCCTGAAACGCGCCTGCGCGTCCCGCCCTAACATCATGTGAGCGTTCGAGCCCGTCCCATTGGAGCGTGAGAAACAACCGCGAGACCGGGCGGAATTCATGAATGCGCCGTCGAAGAAGAGCGCCGTCGGTCTCCAAAAAAATGTGGCGGCCAATTCCCGCAATGCAGCGCGTCAACTGTCCCATCTCCGGATGGAGAAGAGGTTCAGCTCCCCCGATCCACACGACGGGGGCAGGCACACTTCGCACGCGGGCGAGTAATTCGGTTCCAGCTCTTGGGGCGGCCGGATGAGTACTAGAATCGAGACCGGAGGGACTTGCTGGCTCCATGGGAGTGAGCAAAAGTATGGAATAACTTGCTGCATTCCCGCGCGAATTCTGCGCGAGCCGGACCATGGCAAGGTCCGCAGTAAGCCGCAGGGGAAAGCGCAACATGCGCTCTAAAACCCGCTGCGCAGCCGGAATTCGCTGGGCTGGAACTTCAGCGCCGCGTACTCGTCCGCTCCGCGCGATTGGTTGAAATAGCGCGCCAGCGCATAGACCGGAAAGGAATTCCGATAGAGGTGGTACTTCAGGTAAAACACGCCCGGGAAACCCGTGCCGGTGAAATCCGGCTCGCTCCACGAGCCATCTTCTTTCTGCTGGTGCACGAGGTAAGAAACCGCTTTGACGATGGCAGGTTCGCGGAGATCCGCGCCGGCGAGCAATCCAATCAAACCCCAAGCCGTCTGCGAAGGCGTGCTCGGCCCCTGTCCTTTTGTGGCCGGCATTTCGTAGCTAGCAAGCGATTCGCCGAAGCTGCCATCGGCCTTCTGCGCTGTGCGAAGCCAGATCACGGCGCGCTGGCAGTAAGCGCGTTTGGTCAGCGAAACGGTTTCCAGAGCGCGCAAAACACCGCTCGTCCCATAAACGTAGTTGACGCCCCAGCGGCCGAACCAGGAACCGTCGTCAGATTGATCTTTCAGCAAAAACTTCACGGCGCGCTGAATGGCAGGATGTTCCGCGGGCCAGCCAAACCTGCCGAGGCATTCAACGACGCGCGCGGTCACATCGGCGGTGGAAGGATCGATCATCGCGTTGTGATCCGCGAAAGGAATGTTGCAGAGGAACTTTTGGTCGTTGTCGCGGTCAAACGCGCCCCAGCCGCCGTCGCGGTTTTGCATGCTAAGCAACCACTGAATTCCTCGGCGTATGGCGCCTTCCATGCGCTGGGGATCGGGATATTTCACACGCTGGAGCGCCATCAGCACAAATGCAGTGTCGTCGACGTCGGGATAAAAATCATTGCGAAATTCGAAGGCCCAGCCGCCGGGTTCAGCGTCTTTGTTTTTCACTTGCCAATCGCCCGGTCCGAGAACTTGTTTCGAAAGCATCCAGTCCGCAGCCTTCACCAACGCCGGATGATCCGCGGGTAAGCCGGCTTCTTCCAAGGCGACCATGGCGATGCAGGTATCCCAAACCGGCGAAACGCACGGCTGCATGCGGATGGTGTCGCCTTCTTCAATTTCAAAGCGCGAAAACTCCTTGATTTCCCGCCGGGTCAGCGGATCGTCCGGGCCGTGTCCAAGGGCCATCAGCGCGAAAATCGAATTCATCATCGCCGGGTAGATCGCGGCAAGGCCCTCGGTTCGTTCGATGTGATTCAGAATCCAGGACTTCGCTTCGCGGAGCGCACGCTGGCGCAGCGGCTTCCAAGGCAATTTCTCGTAGAGCTTCAACCCGCGATCCAAAATCAGGAAAACGTTTTTCCAGGAGATGAGTTGCTTGCTCCAGTCAAACGCCGCAGTCTTTCGCGAGGGGTCCTTGAACAATTCGTCGACTCGGGCGCGCTCGGGCATGCGCCAATCGGGCCGCAGCGAGGACAGGATGGCCATCGGAATCACGATGCCGCGCGTCCACGAAGACATCTCGTAAATGCTAAAATAGAACCAATTCGGGAGGAGCATCAGCTCCGGCGGGATCGAGGGAACGAGCTCCCATCGGACCGCGCCGACCAGGGCCAGGTAAAACCGCACGTAGGAGTTGGTGTGCTCCAGGCCGCCGAGACGATGGACGGTCTCGCGTGCTTGCACCATATGGGGCGCTTCCGTGGAGTCGCCCGCCAGTTTCAAGGCGAAATACGCTTTGCAGGTGGCGTTCAGCTCCGAAGGCCCGCCAGGATAGATGGGCCAGCCACCATCGGCGAGCTGCCGGCGGCGTACGTAATTTGCCAGCTTGGCAATACGTTGCGGATCGGCCTTTCCCAAGACGTGCAAGTAATAGATGTAATCGGATTCGAGGGTGGTGTCCGCTTCGAGCTCGCCCTGCCAGTATCCTTCCTCTGCTTGAATGGAAAGGAGGTGATTCGCGCCGCGCTCGACGGTCTTTTCCAGGCGCTTCGCCCAGTCCTGTTCCTGTGACGGCACAAGTACCGGGGCAACGGGAATCTCTTCTCCCATTCGGGCGAATGAAGCCATCAGTGCTCCCCCAGAGCAGAACTTCAAGCTGGCATGTGCTGCGTATCACTTCCCGCAAAAACAGCGCGGCAATTAGGGTTCTAGTAACACGAGTACTACTAAATTATCGCCGCCTTCGTGTTGACGGTCAACGGCTAAGATGCGGCATTCGTAACTCCGTGTTGTCAAATCCAAATATTTGCTGGCCCTTCCAGCATTCGCTGAACGAGCACGTGTAGAGGCTCAGGCAGGGGCTCACCCTCGCCTTGCGATACGGATGGTTTTTCCTTGAGCAAACGTGCCGGGAGCTTCATCCACGCCGGTCCCATCGATGGGAGGATGTCCGACGAACCCCGGAGCACTAGAGCATCGGCGCGGTCCAGTGCCACGCGGGCGGAATCCTTGAAATCTTCCTTCGCCGGATCGACCACCGCAAAATACAAGCTGGGTTTGAGGAATTGTAGCAAGGAATTGCTTTCTACAATCACTGGTGGAAGTTCCGTCGCGTCAGCTTCGATCGCCTGTTGAAGCGCCGCCCTCAGAAGCGGCAGGCCCTCGGCAAGAAATCCCTGTTTGGTCCGCAGCCAGAAAGAACGATGCGCCCCGGCGGCCAGGAAACGGGCGCTGTCCGTGCCGGTGCCCACTCGCGTCTCCCAATTGATGGCGCAGACGTGTTCATCCGGCGCGCAACCGCAATTCTCCCCATTCTGCGCGCAGACGCCGTGCCCGTACTGGGTGATCTTCCCCGCGATCCAGTTCGCGGGGCGAAACGCGGAGATCACATCGCACACCAGTTGCGTCTTGCCAATGCTGCGCGTATGCCCGCCAACTACGATCAGGCGCCACTGGGCCGACGATTTCTTGTCATTTCCCGCCAAGCTTTTCCTCTATTCCTTTGATGCGCGCGGCCAGTTCCGGAAGCCGACCATACCATGCGAACAACTCTTTGAATTTCTCCAGCGAACGAGCCGGTGTTCCCCAAACTGTCTCTCCGCTGCGAATGGTTTTTCCTCCGAGGACACCGCTTTGCCCGCCGATCACGGCACCGTCTTCCAGCTTGCAATGCTCGCCAAAGCCCGCCTGCCCGCCCACGACCACGCGCTTTCCAAATACGCATGAGCCGGACAAACCCACCTGAGCGGCAACCACCGCGTGCGCCCCAATCTGACAGTTGTGCCCCACGTGCACGAGATTGTCCAGCTTCACGCCTTCCGCGATGCGGGTGTCGTCGAGTGAACCGCGATCGATCGTGGCGTTCGCTCCGATTTCCACGTCATCGCCAATTTCCACAATCCCCGCCTGGGGAAATTTCCAGTGCCTCCCTTCACCGAAGGCATAACCGAAGCCGTCTGCACCAATCACTGCTCCGGAATGAATCTCCACGCGACTCCCGAGGCGTACGCCTGCGTATAGCGTCACGCGCGGATGAATTCGGCAATTCTCGCCGATCCAACAGCCCGCACCGATCACTGCGTGTGCGCCGATCTGCGTGCCGGCGCCGACATGCGCATCTTCACCAATCACCACGTACGGCCCGACACTCACTTCCGGCGCTATGCGGGCAAGTGCCGCGACGATTGCCGTCGCATGAATCCCCGAAGCAATAGGGGTGCGCCCGAGCAGCAGCTCGGCTGCTCGGGCAAAGGCTACCTTGGGCTGCGCACTCCGCAATACCGTTTTGTCCGATAGCGCTATTCCCTCAGCCGCAATAACACAGATTGCAGCCGAAGCCGCGGCTCGCTGCGTATGCTTTGCGGATTCCACATAGATCAAATCGCGCGCTCCCGCACGCTCCGGTGCGGCAACTCCGCCAATTTCGACCGCGCCGTCACCTTCCAGCTCTGCGCCAATCGCTTCGGCCAATTCCTGTGCAGTTCGTCTCATCGTCAACCTCACTGGAAATCGTACAGCGATGGCTCACCCTTCGACCTAGTGGTCCATCGCCCGTGCACCCAGACCCATTGCTCCGGATACTTCCGGACAATTTCTTCGATCACTCTTGTAAACTTTTGCGTATTCTCCAAAACGTCCCGCTCCGTATCGCCGGTTCGAACCAACTCCACTGGGGGCTCGAAACGCAACCGGTATTTTTGGTTGCGCTCATCCCAAATGGCATATCCCGGCACCACGGCCGCGTCGGTATGCAATGCCACGCGCGCAATTCCGGTAGTCGTGCTGGCCGCCTTTCCAAAGAAATCCACGAAAACCGCTTCTTCGGGCATGGTGTTCTGGTCCGCCAGAATTCCGACCGTTCCGGCTTCTTTCAAAACTTTCAGCATCACGCGCGCCGATTCGTTTTTGAAAATCGGACGATTCCCTGACAAGCACCGGTAACCGTTCACGAGTGCATCAACCTTTTCGTTGTCGATTCGCCGGGCTATGTAATGCAGGGGAAATCCGTAGAGGGCGTGCGCAAAGGAGGACAGCTCCCACGCGCCGATGTGCCCCGTCAGATAGAGCACACCTTTCCCGCGCCGCTGCGCTTCTAGAAAGTTTTCATGGCCGTCGAGCACGACAATTTGCTCGATATTCTCTTTCGAATATTTCGGAAAACGGGCAAACTCCGCCGCCATCCATCCCAGATTCCGCAGCATTCCGCGAATGACTGATCTGCGTTGCGCGTCGCTCCACTCCGGAAAGGCAATGTGCAAATTCACTTCGGCGGTTTTCCTCAACCCAGGCAGCAGCGCATAGAAAATCCGCACTACGCCATCGGCAAAACTCCTCGCCAGCGGCCGCGGCAAGGCACCCAGCCCTTTCAAAACTACCCACACTGCTGCGTATTCGATCCATTCCTTCATTGCATACCCAACTCGCGCGAGTTTCCCACCGGGCGACAGTATGCAAGAGGTCCATCGCTGGAAGATAGTGGTTCGATGTTAGACTCAGTTTTCCGTGACCGAAATAATCGCTCCCATTGCCGAGAACCCGCGCACCAGCACCACCGCAAAAGTCGGTTGGGCCACTCTCATCGCCGCGACGCTCTGCGTCTGCTACTTCAGCCATCTCGGCGCCATCGGCTTCGTCGGGCCTGACGAACCGCGCTACGCCTGGATCGCCCGCAACATGGCCGAGACCGGTGATTGGGTTACCCCGCGCCTGTACGGAAAGCCCTGGTTTGAAAAGCCAGTCCTCTATTACTGGGGCGCGGCCCTCTGCTTCAAGCTGTTCGGCGTGAGCGAAGCAGCTGCGCGCCTACCTAGCGCCATCTCCGCCCTACTCGCCACGCTCGCACTCGCGTGGCTCGCGCTGCGTCTCTACGGCGCGGAAACCGCTCGCTGGCTGCTGCTTCTGCTTCCGACCACGGTTGGCATGATCGGCTTTTCTCACGCCGCCGCCACGGACATGCCCTTCGGAGGCATGCTCACGATGGCGATGGTCTGCGCCGCCGTCGTTCTGGGCCTTACGCGCAACGAAAACACGCCGATTCTTCCGCGAACACCCTGGCTCCCCCTGCTGCTCTTCGGATTCTTCCTCGGTCTCGCCGTCCTCGCAAAAGGGCCCGTTGCCATCATCCTCTCCGCCGGGCCCATATTTTTCTGGGCGCTCTTCAGGAAGCGCTGGCGCGAGGCCTTCCGACTCTTTCATCCCGCCGCTCTCGCCTCCTTCTGCCTCACCGCTCTGCCCTGGTACATCCTCTGCGCCCGCCGCAACCCCGACTTCTTCCGCATCTTCATCATCGAGCACAATTTTAAGCGCTACCTCACCCCCGAATTCCAGCACATCCAGCCGTTCTGGTACTACGGCCCGGTCATCTTGATCGCGATTTTTCCTTGGAGTGTGCTTGTTATTAATGTGGTCAGCGATGCGGTCTACAGCTTCCGCGAGAGCCAGTGGACAAAATCAGAATCGCTCTTTTTCGCTTTCTGGGCTCTCCTCCCACTGGTATTCTTCAGCCTCTCGCGGTCCAAACTCCCCGGTTATGTTCTCCCTACGTTGCCACCGTTGGCAGCTCTCGCCGCTCGAAATCTCTCGTTAGGGATTCAGCTATCCTTGGCTGCTTCCCGTTGGATCGCCATATTCGCCGCAATGTTGCTTATGGTTCCTGCCGGCGTGCTGTGGTATGTCGAGCTGCTACGTCCCGCGGACACCGGACTTCTTTTACAACAGATGTCACTGTTGTGGACCTCCCTCTGCGCGCTCGCGGGATTTTTCGCTCTAATTCTAGCCTGGCGGAACCGCCCGCAAGTTGCGTTATTGACTGTGCTCGTCGCCATGCTCTTATCCATTACGGCAATTCATGGCGTTCTCAGAGGAACCAGCGCCCAAGGCCTTTCAGTTCGCTCCAGCGTGCGGGCGGCACGAAACCACTGGACGGACTTTGTCCCGGGTCGAACGTCAGGCTTCAAGCTGAGTCGCGGTGACCAGTACGCTCTGAATTTCTATCTGCGGCACGAGGTGCCTACGTGGTCTCCAGATCATCGGCAGCCAGGCTGGGTGTTTGGGAATAAGAACTTGTGGGGGGACTATTGGACCCAGGGGATGGACTGCATATTCGTCATGAAATCAGATGCGTATTCTCAACCAGTGGTGTGTAAGGACCCAGGGACCGACTAGCGGACAGCCTTCCCCGTAGCGGGCAGCCTCACTAGGAAAAATGATACGATGCGGTTCTCATACGTGCGCTTCTCCTCGTCGTTCAAGCTCACAAAGTTTCCGTGCGGAATGATGGCCTGCTCGCGCGGCTCCGGCGCCTTCAGAAATATCTGCCGCGTGGTCTCCGCGAGCTCCGGATCGTCCAGCGCCTGAATATACAGCGTCGGGACGCCGAGCATCGTAATCAACTTCCGGGAAAGCGGCGAGTCATCACGGTGCGCGTAGTTCAGGTACTCAAAGCTGAACTCCGCCGCGCGCACCATGAACGGAAAACCGCCCAGGCCGTTGCGCTCCACGCCCACTTTAACCATCTGCTTCGGTTGGTCATACACGGAGTCCAATACCAAGGCGCGAATCCGCTTATCGCTTTCAGCTTCGCGCAACGCAGCGTAAGCGCCGAGGTTATAGCCCCAAAGCGCGAACCGCGTTGGGTCCAGATCAGGCCGCGCAGCCAGGAGATCGACCGCCGCGCGCACCTCGTCCGCTTCGCGATAGCCGAGCGTGCTGATTCCCGCGTTTGCCCCATGCGCGGCAAAATCAAAAATGAAAACGTTGTACTGGTGATCCTGCAGGGCGGATTCCAGCGTCAGCAGCTCGCCGCGGCTGGACTCGTAGCCGTGGCAAAGAATAATCGTCGGCGCGCCTCGAAACCCAGGAAAGAACCAACCTTCCCGCTTGCCGATTCCCCCCGGCACCGCGAAATCCAGCACCTCCGGCCGGCCGGGAAAACTCGCCATGTTGATTTCGGAGCTGGTCCGTTGCGGTTTCACGATTCGATAGACCAGAAATCCCGCTATGGCCATCGTTGCCAGCATAGCAAAGAAAGCCAACGCCGATAGAGCCATAAGCAACTTGGTATACCAGCGGGTCGGATAGCGGAGTTCGTACAGGATATGCATTCGTCGTCTGCGCAACTAGGCTGGCGGCGCTGGCCGCTTCTTCTATACCTCAAAATATGAGCGCAATACTTGGCATCCTAGCACACCTCGTTCGTCCCACTGCCTGAACCCCCTCCTGTTGTGTCGGATTTGTATCATTCGCGGCACGCTAGCAGCCACTCGCCCGCATCGAATCGGCTATGATAGTGTCGCGCGGCAGGGGCCGCGCCGCTATCCGCCCGTCCATGAACATTGTCGATTTGCGACAGACCACAGTCCGCCAGATTGAGCCGCTGCTCGAAGAAGAAGCGCGGCATTGGCGCGACGAATTGCATTGGGACTACCGCGGCGCCCTCGAACTCATCAAACGATTTCTTGATGCGCACGCCCTTGCCGGCTGCGTAGCGTTCGAAAACGGTTCCGCCGCGGGATATTCCTTCTACGTCCTCGAGGATCAGAAAGGACTGATCGGGGGGCTGTATGTCTCGTCCAAATTTCCGCAGGATTCCATCGGCCGGCGGCTCCTCGAGGAGATGCTGCTCTCGATGCGCGCTATCCCGCATCTCGCACGTATCGAAGCCCAGTTGATGCCCTTCAGCGGCCCCGTGGACACGCCACTGCTAAACCAGGGATTCCACCTGTACACGCGGCAGTTCATGCTGCTGGATCTGCAGAAGCTCCACGAGGCGAAATCCGGCGCCTCGGGCGGCATGCGCCTCACCCGCTGGAACGACCGCTACTTCGATCCTTGCGCCAAGTTGATCTATCTGGCTTACGCGAATCACGTCGATGGCGAGATTAACGACCAGTACTGCAGCCGCGGCGGCGCGCTGAAATTTCTAAAAAACATCATCCTGCTTCCCGGGTGCGGCCAATTCGTGCCGGGCGCATCTTTCATTCTTCACGAGCCCGGCAGCGATGAACTTATCGCTGCGGTTCTGACCAGCGAAGTGTCCCCTGGCGTAGGCCACACCACGCAAATCTGCGTCCTGCCCGGTTACCAGGGACACGGCCTCGGCCGCATGCTTATGCAAACGTCCGCCGAAGCCCTTCGGTCGATGAAATTCAGGGAATTAACGCTGACCGTAACATCGGACAACCGCACTGCCGTGCAGCTCTACGAAAAACTCGGCTTCCACACTATCAAGTCCTTTACGGCGGGTGTTTGGCCGCGTTAAGCGGAACTCCTCGAGCGCCTCTTCCTACCAGGAAGCCCGCTCACGAACGGACAGAGCTAACGCCCTGACGATTTCCTCGGACTCTCAATGGCCGTGCGCTTTGAACACAAAATCCATGTTCTTGGCTTCTCCGGCCGCGACGGTAATGACTTGTTTCATGGCTCCTAACTTTTCGTGCCAGGCTTCCACGGTGTATTCACCGGGCGGCAAATTGCGCAGATCGAAGTGTCCGTCCATGCCGGTGACTGCGAAGAATGGATGCTTGAACACTGCGATGTAGCTGCGCATCCAAGGATGTACATTGCACTTGACGGGAATTGCGATCTCCTCCCGCGCGAAGGATTCTTCAAACGTCGTGCCCGCGAGCTGGGCCCTATTCCATTCGCGGTTGTTGATCGGAACAGGATGGATATTGTGTGTGGTACTGTCATCATTCACCATGCGCAGCTTCTGCTGCGCTTGAAGCCCGACCACGTGCGGCAGATACATGCATCCTTTTTGGTCAACCACTACGGGTTGGGCCGGCACGTCGAAGGTGCGGCTGCCAAGCCCCTCCGAAACAAACACAATCACGTTGCCGAGCGTGCCGCCAGTTCCCGTCACCAAGTCTTCGTTGACAGCGGGCCCGGGATGCGCCTTGGCGCAACTAGGATCCGCGGACATGCTGATTCGATTGGGCTGGGGCAGTTGACCCTCGATCCTGACCCGGCCAGCCACCGAGCCCGCCGCCGGGGTGTCGGGTTTGGCCAAACCCAGATTCGGTGCCGCCAAATTCCCAAGGCTCGGGAGTAGTCCGAGAAAACCGAGCATCAAACTGAAATACAAACCCTTGACTCGCATGAAAATTCCTTCCTGCGGACGCCTAAGCACCGCAAATGGTGCTTGCCGGGGGAAGAGAGAACCGTCATCCACTGCACTGCTGTCCCGCTGCGCCCAGCAACGGCTGACACCTAGCTCGGCGCAAATCCTTTAACGGCTAAACCCACGCGGTGCCCTGCGTGGATCCGACGCCAAGCATTTCCGGTCCTCCCATTCAAAACGCCATGATGTTTCTTCGAGCGGGTTCGAACCCTCCTTATTGCTGCTGAAGGTAGTAGCCTTGCTGGTAGCCGTTTGAATAAGCCTGGCGATAGAACCGGATGTACTCTTCCGGATTAGCACTTGCTTCCAAGAAGCCCTGGCCCCCGCTGCGGTAATTGGCCGTCTTCTCCACTTGAAACGGTTGCGCCTTAATGCGATCAGAGGCGCCATCCAACGTTCCGTCACAGTAGCCCGCCAATTCCGCTGCGGTGGGCTCCGTCCATTTTCCCGACTGAGCTTCGGCGTACTCGCGGTAACCCTGTTCGTAGCCAGCTATGAACACGGCGCGGTCGGCGTTGGTACTCCAGCGGCCAGTGCTGAGGCGAGGCGCTCTCCCGTCCTGAACATCGAGTTTCGCCTGATACAGTCCATCGCGAAACGGCGCGTCGATGGCTTGCGGCCCCTTACGCGCTTCGACCTTTGGTCGATAAGCCGAGACTCCCACCAAGGCCACGATCGCGAGTCCCAAACTCACATCCAAGATAAAAAGCGATTGTCTTTTCACGGTTTCACCTCACACTCAATGCTTGCGGGTGAGAGAGGAGCTAGATAGTTCTCAGCTCCCGTGCACACCCCGCTGCTCGTGAACGCAATCGGGGAGCGACTGAACGGAGTACTACGCGTACCGACAAGGACCGCGGTAGCGGCGCCGAGTAACGTGATCACGAGCGTCCGATTCGTAATCCCACTTATTCGACCCGCCTATTTAATCCGCGGTGTGGACGCAAATCATTGATGAATCGCAAAGTAGCTGTAAACTGCTTGTAAACTCTGTTAAACGATCGTTGACGTTCAACCTTGCAAAACCCACAGCCATCCAGCTGAACCAGAAACTCGGCTTGCATGGCATCAAGCCCTTCAGAGCGAACGAGAATCACAGCGCGGCAGAGCCGCAACCAAAAGGCAGGGAAGCATATACTGGCTGGTATTACTGCAGAGGATAACGCTTTTGCGCGGCGCGCAACGAATTTGAGGATCAGTAGTACAGAGGGCGCTTCCCGGGCGCTAACTTCTGGCCACCTGGCACGATTCAAGTGACATCGTAGCGGTCTGGATGAACGACTACTGGGGAAATCTCTATCACCAGCCCGAGGTTCGCTTGGTCACCGATGAAGGCCGAAGTTTTGTCCGGCGATTCCAGGATGAAGTAGGACACGATTATTTCGGTGCCCACGATCCGCAACGCCGCTATTGCGTCCGGCGCTTTCAGCCGTGCGGAAAACTATGTATTGATGCGCGAAGGTTCGAGGATTTATCTAGACCACCTGACGCCGGATGGAACTATTTTCTTCACCAGGCCGGAATTTCAGAGATCTCTCTTCACATTCCTCTCAAACACTCTCCCGACAGACGTTGTTCGTCAATGAATTTCTGGATTTCAACTTACTGAATGCTCTGCTTTCGGGCTGCCTCAAATTCATCGCTGGGAAGCCAACCGGCCAGCGTGGGTTGCCACGCCGCCTTCGACCCAAGCCCGAAGCCAAATCCTGCGATAACCGCATCGCCGGTAAAATCCATGTCCGGGCTGTATTCGTCGCCCGGCTGGTGATAGCGGTGCTCCGTAAAATCCTTGGCTTGCTCCTCGCCCCACTCCGCGGGATGGCCGGCGTATTTGATCCCTTCGTTGATCGAAAATGACGGCACGCCCACGCGCGCCAGGCTGAAATGATCTGAACGGTAATAATGTCCGGCCTCCGGGCGGGGATCGGGACGGATCGCCAGATGAAAGTCCCGCGCCGTCGCCTGCACCATGGGATAAAACGTGGTGCGCTCCGCGCCGCTGACTTCCACTTCTTCTGGCGTCCCCAGCGGCGGCACATCGTCAAAATTCAAATCCACCATAATCTTCCCCGGCGGCACCGGCGAATGTTTTCCCAAGTACTCCGATCCCAACAGCCCCTGCTCTTCCGCGGTGACCGACGCGAACAGAATCGACCGCGGCGCCGCCACGGGCATCGCTGCCCACACCCGCGCCAGTTCCAGGAGAATCCCGCAACCCGTCGCATTATCATTCGCGCCGTTATAGATCTTGTCGCCCGCCAGACTCGGATCGATTCCCAGATGGTCGTAGTGCGCGGTGTACAGCACCGCCTCTTTGCCGAGAAAAGGATCCGTACCCCGCAGCATCGCCAAGACATTTTTCGAGAAGAACGGTTTCAATTGGCTGGAGACGTGGGCCTTCAGACGGATCGGCAATTGCAGCGGCTTGAAGTCCTTCATCTGCGCCCGCTGGAACATCTTGTCTAGGTCCAGGCCCACCAAACCCACAATTCTTTTTGCCACGTCGAGTTGAATCCATGAAGCCGCCTGCAACCTCGGCGTGGCGTCCTTCTTCAGGTAGGAGCGCTCAGTTCCCCACGAATTGCGCACCACGTCCCATCCGTAACTCGCGAGGTCTGTGCGGTGGATGATCAGCGTGGCTAGCGCTCCACGCCGCGCCGTCTCCTCAAACTTATACGTCCACCGGCCATAGTACGTCAGCGCCTTGCCCTTGAAAAAATCGGGATCACCCGAACTGGGCTCGTTCACGAAGAGCAGCGCCACCTTCCCGTGGAGGTCGACGGCCTTGTAATCGTCCCAGTCGTACTCCGGCGCCTTGATTCCGTAGCCCACAAAAACAATCGGCGCATCAATGTCCGCGGTCTCTGTCTGGCTCTCGTTGTTGGTTACAAACTCGGTTAGATTTTTCGCGTCGAACGATTTGCCGCTGGCCTCCAGGAATTTGAAGGTTGTGTCCGGGAGCGTCTTCACGCCCACCATCGGCACTTCCTGGAAAAAAGTGCCGTTGTCTCCCGCCGGCTTCAAGCCATACAACGCAAATTGTTTCCCGATGTAGTCCGCGGCCATGTCGCCGCCGCGCTGCCCGGTCCCCCGCCCCTCCATTTCATCGCTCGAAAGATATTTCACGTGCGCGCGAATCTTTTCCTTGTCAACCTGCGGCAAAGGCGCCTCGGCCATAGGAGTCTTCTTGGCTTGCGCCGCGGCCTTCCCCTGCCCCGCCGCGCGATCCTCTTTCGCGAACACGCACACGAATCCAATCAAGGCGCACGAGAAAATCACCGCACATTTCTTCATGAAAAGCTCCTCAATGACAGAAGGGATTACTTCTTGACGCGATCCTTGAGCAGATTCTTCAGCTCGCTCATGAATTCCTGCACATCCTTGAAGTCCATGTACACCGATGCAAATCGCACGTACGCGACTTTATCCAGCTTCTTCAGCCGGTGCATGATCATTGCGCCGATTTCGGTGGTGGTCAGTTCACGTTCTGTAGCCTCGTGCACCACGCCTTCGATTTCATCCACGATTGCTTCCAGCTTGGGGGTGGCCACGGGACGTTTTTCGCACGCTTTCAAAAGCCCCTGCAAAATCTTTTGCCGCTCGAAGCGCTCGCGGCGTCCGTCCTTCTTGATGACCATATACGGAATTTCATCGATGCGTTCGTAGGTTGTGAATCGGCGGCTGCACTTCAGACACTCGCGCCGACGGCGGATGGTATCGCCGCCGCGGCCTTCGCGTGAATCAATCACCTTGTCGTCAATGTGCGCGCAAAAGGGACACTTCACCGGGCTGATTCTCCTTGCTGGGCAGGGCTCTTGCCCGCAACTTCTTTTTCGCGTTCCGCCATCTCGCGCAATTTCCCCGGCGAAAACCCTTCATGGACAAGCAACGGCACGCCCGCCAGACTACACGCCGCAAAGGTAATCAGCCACATGACAATGGAGGCTGCGGCGGCGGCCTCTTTTTCTACGCCGAAGACCGTCGTGTAGGCAAGGAATGACGCCACCTGCGACCCGCCGCCGACTCCGGGCAACTGCACGGCCGAACCCACAAGTGTGAACGCTAGAACGAGCATAGCATCGCGCATGTCGACGGTGCCGAGCGCTCCACCAAAAGCGTGGGACACCCACAAGTACACCAGCACGACGACGAACCAGTGCAAGGCCGAGTAGAACACGGATAGTGCGAGGTCGCTCCAGTTCCGAATCGTCTGCACACCGCGCGCAAACCCCAACAGAATTCCTGCAACCGTGGCGCGCCAGCCGTGTGCTTGTACCCATCCCTGCAGATGCCGTTCGAGCAGCGCAGTGCCATGCAACCGCAGATACAACAAAAACGCAATCGCGGCAACGACTCCTACAAAAAGCAGGGAGCCCGTGGTCCTCGAAGCGGTCTCCAGCTTGCCGGCACTCTCGCCGAGGTGCGCGCGCGACTCGAACAGGAGCAACGCGATGGCGGCAATCACTGCGGCACTGGCGGTATCAAACAGACGCTCCAAAACGTAAATGCCGAACATGCCGGATACCGGGAGTTTCTCTTTTCTAGCCAGGAGGAGCGGGCGCACGGGCTCGCCTGCGCGCCCCAGGAGAAATACAGCCGAGAAGCCAGCCAGCGTCATCGCGTAAATCGTTGCGAAATGCGATGGACCCAGGTTTTGTTGAAACACTTTCCAGCGGAGCGCGCGCAGCGCGTAACAAGAATAGATGGCAAGAATGGAAAGAATCAGAAGAAACGGATTCGCATGGCGAACAGCATGAAGCAGTTTGGTTCCGCTGAAATCTCCAAGATGAATCATCCCGCTCGCGTGGTAGACGACAAACCCCAGTACCAGCAGCCCGATCAGGACGACAAGAAGCTTCCTCGACGATGATTGCATGCGCTGGCCAGCCTAGCGGGAGCAGCCACCGTCGTCAAGTTGTGTTGAACCGGTCTTCGCATCAATGCGTCTTAAATTTCTTAGCGAAGCGGTCCGCGGCTTCTTCGCCGGTGCGGAGGGCGCCTTCGCTGGAGAGGCCGTCGAGGTAGTCGCCACAGAGCTCGAACGGGGCGGTCCAGGCGGCGAGCTGCTTGCGCAGTGCGGTCATTTCGCGCAAGCGACCGGGAGGAAATTGCGCAATGCCGATGTTCCAGCGGACGAGATGGACGAAAAGGACTTTGCTGCGGCATTCCGGGAAGTTTTGTTCGACGACATCGCTGGCTTGTTGCTTGAGGGATTCGTCGCCTGCGTCCAAGCGGTGAAGTTGAGGCGTGTCCCAAAGGAAAACTCCGGCCATGCCCGTGCCCTTGGGGCAGCGGTTGGGAGCGCGAAGGTGTTCCATTTCAATCTCCGCGCCGGGGACCACGTTTTCGGTGAACGCATAGCCGGCATAAGGCGCTTTGGGCGGCCGGGAAAGTGCAACAGCCGCATTGACAATTCTGGAGTACTGCGTGCGTGAGAGCAATCCGCGCGTGTCTTCCGGTAGCTCTGGACAAATTGCAGGGACAAGCTGCCCGGGAATAGCGAAAATGACGGCGCGCGCCCGAAGCGATTGCTGCTTCCCACCGACTTGGGCTTCGACACGAACCCCCGAGTCTACCTGCTCGACCTGCAGGGCGCGTGCTTCGGTTACAACTTTCACTTGGGATGCTACGGTTTCTGGAATGCGGTCGACACCATCGGTGAGGTTCCACTGTCCGCGGACGAGCAGGTTCCAGAGCACTTGCATAAGAATCACGCGCGAAGAGGTTTCGACCGATCCGCCGACGGGACCATTCAAGCCGGGCCGGAAGATGCGCTCGAACACTTCTTCCCCGCCAATACGCCGGAAATACGTCCGTGCGTCTTCGCCGTCGAGTGAATCGCTGAGAGTGCTGCGGCCATGGACGAGGGCGCGATGATGCCGCAGCAGGTCGAATCCGAAACGAATGCTGGCCAGGCGGCCGCGCCATGAAATTCCCCGATCGAGGAGCAAGTCTTCGAAGCGTCCGCCGCGATAGCCGCGGCACCCGGCAGCGTCCTGAATGCCAACGCTGAAGCTGCCCTTGCACACCAGTGGCGAAAGACCCAAGCGCCGCACGAGAGTGCGCATGGAGCCAAAGGCATTGCCCAACAGGGTGACGCCGCGATCGATGACAAACCCGTTGACGCGGTCGGTGGTCATGCGCCCGCCGACGCGAGATTCCGCTTCAAGCACCAACGGTTCGAGGCCGCGATCCTTGAGCCGGAGCGCTGCACCGAGCCCGGCGATGCCTCCGCCAATCACGATTACGTCGGCATCCCCGCTCTGGATGACCATGAGGATTTTCCTTAGCGCCGCGTCCCCGCGAAGAGATCGACGGCCTGGTTGCTGCGCACGTACTTCACGTCGTCGAAGCGTTCGCGCAAGAACTTGTCCCACTCCTGGCGCTTGGTGACGTGATGGATCACCGGGCCGAAGATCACGTAGTTGTGTGCGTCCCATCCGTGTTCGAAGAGAAGGACTTTCCCTCCGCGTTTCAAGACACGGATTGCTTCACTGAACAGTTTTTCTCGCATGCCGCCCGTGGGAATCTCATGCGTCCCAAACCCAAAGCAAACCGCATCGCAGGAGGCGGCCGGCAGTGACAATGTGAAGTGGTCTGCTTTGGAAGCGACAATTCGCGGGTTGCCTGCGGGAGGCAGTTCCAGGTCGCGTACATCCTGCACCGCTTCTTCAGGCGACTCTCCTTCGACGTTCCAGCAGTCCACGGACTGAATGGTGGCTTCCGGCAGTACATCGGAAAGCAAAAAAGTGTGGCGATACGTTCCTATATGCAAATCTGCAACGTTTACCTTCCCTTTCACGCCGCCCAACTCGACCAGCCGGCGGACATAGCGCACTCCCGGATGCCCGTACATTCGATACAAACCAAAGAGCGAGTAAGCCAAAAGTAGCAATCCAATTTCTGCCAGTGCCACGGCTGCCCAAAATGCCGGCGGCACATGGAACAGAACTCCAATTGCGCCGAGCGGAATTCCAACCGCGAGAAACACTTTCGTAATCTTCCAGTAGTCACGCCGGCTGACATACACGGCACGACCCCAATACCACCATGCCGACGGCCGCTTCCCGGCAACCGACGCGGGATACCAGTGCGTGACCGCTTGGTGTGATTTTGTCATCCCTCCTCCTCGATTCCGAAACTCAAGCTCGCTTGCTTCTCGCTCTTTCAAAACTCTTAGATCCCTGCGGTCCAGCCGGCCTCTCGCAGCATTCCCAACATCTTTGTCTGGAACGCCTGAACGAAAGGCCGTAGAAGAGCCGAACTTGTCAATTCCACGAACTGAGTCAGCAGATCCAGCATTCCATCCACGAGCTTGTGTGTTCTCTGCTGTCCCTCCGTCTGGTCGTATAGCAAAACTAGAATCATGGCCAGGTGTCCCAACCACAGCGCCCACGGTAGAAGTTGCCGTAGTTCTTCGCTCACGTTCGTGCCCGTAATCGCTTCCTGAAAAATCGCAACGCTTTGGCTGCGCTGCGGCTCGGTGCCTTCCCCGAATACCGACAGAGGATGCTCCGGATCGCCGGTGTAACGGAACAGCGCGCCCAGGAACATGCGGTCATCCTTCAAGATTTCCAATTTCGAATGCATCACCACGCCCAACCGCTCGCGGAGACCGGTCTTCCCCTTTAGCTCGCCACGAACTCTTTCCACGTGCAAGCGTTGCACCTGGTCGTAGTAGGCGGCGACAATGGCTTCTTTACTTGGAAAGTAGTAGTAGGCAGCGCCGGTGGCCACCTTCGCGGCCCGCGCGATGTCGCGCATGGTGGTAACTTCAAAACCATGTCCCCGAAAGAGTTCCAACGCCGTTTGCCGAATCACTGCCTTGGTCTTCTCGCCGGCGCTCTTGTTTGCTGTCCTCATGGCATTGGCCTCTATATTGAACGTGTTCAAATTATGGATGAAAGCGAGCTTCACGTCAAGTAGAAAATGAACATGTTCAATATAACTCTATGCTATTTAGAGTCAGCGATATACGGATGCTTTAGAACTGCAGGATAGAGCTACTAACAGAAGGAACCTTCAGATAGGGGTCTCTAGAGCGGTACCTAGCACGAGATTTCAGTCTCTCACACAGCGATTTGAACCCAGGAATTCGCATACCGCATTGATTCGCTTGTATCTGCGGAACTTGCTCCAGTAAGATGCCGGTTATAGCGGTCGGCAGTGAGGGCTGATCTCACGGGGAACATTTCAGGAGCATTTTTCGTTCCATAGTGGCAGGCCGAGATGGGCTGCCAGACGGCTTTCCAGAGAGAGAAGCCGACTCGCAGACACGCCTTGCACCGTAGCAGGTTATGAGGCTGATGATACGTTGGAGCAGGATGCCCAACTGGTCCAGCAATGCCTCCAGGGCGACGGGTCGGCCTGGGAGG
>Ga0066710_100001120_pt1 | contig 19076 bp, 15 predicted proteins | sample GraSoiAngelo_159_FD_79666 | JGI IMG/M metagenome (GOLD analysis project Ga0066710, IMG submission 79666) | Grasslands soil microbial communities from the Angelo Coastal Reserve, California, USA - 14_1009_16_40cm | ecosystem: Environmental > Terrestrial > Soil > Grasslands | place: USA... | reverse complement strand
GGGAGGCGTCAGCAGGCCGAACTGCTCGAGCTGGAATTGCTTGTCGAGCAGCAGCCGCGCGATGTCTTCCACGCCCAGCAGGGCGCCGCAGCGTGCGCACCGCAGCCCGCTGATGCGCTCCGCGCCCCACAGCGGCACGGGATGCGCGGGCGTGCGCCGTGGCTCGCCGGCGACCGAGCGCGTCTCACAACTGCGGCAGTGCATGCCGGTGGCCTTCTCAAATTCCGGGCCGTTGCCCGCCGCGCCCGGCGCTGAACGCCAAATCGCGGGCGGCGCCGCACTTACGCCCCGCGCCGCCTGCCGCGCCCTCGGACATCGTGACTCGCCGCATCGCCCACGCCGCGCGGCTGTGGTCTGGGTGCATCAGTTCCGCCTGACCCCAGGCTCGGGTCACGACCCTAACTCCGCCACACATCGACACATTGCCCGTGGGGGCACCGCGCACGACTCCTGCAGCCAATCCGCACGGACCCAGCGGAGTCGCCGGACTATACCCGCAGGCCAAGCCGGGCAGCCCCGCCCCGAGAGGACACGCATGCATAGGAAAACGCCGTGGGCGCGCCCCGTCGGCGTCCTCTTTGCCAGCCAACAGGAGTGGACCGGTCGATCGCTCGCCAGCATTCTCGGGCCGCAGGGTTACCAGGTCCTCACGACCTTCACGCGCGCACAGACGCTCGCGCACATCCGCCGCGCCCCGCCCGACGCGATCATCATCGACGAGCAGCTCCCCGATGGGGACGGTCACACGTTCTGCCGCGAGCTGTACGATCAGGACCTGATCGCTCCCAGCACACCGGTGTTTCTGGCGTTGTCGCGCGCGCCCACGCGCCGCGACCGGCTTGCCGCGTTGCGCGCCGGCGCGTGGGCCTGTCTCGGCGATCCCCTCGACGCCGAAGAGCTCGTCGAGATGCTGGGTGTGTACGTGCCGGCGAAGCTCGAAACCGACCAGGCACGCGCGACCGGCCTCGTGGACGAGAGCACCGGGATCTACAACGCGCGCGGCCTGAAACGCCGCGCCGAAGAGCTGGCCGCACACGCGGCCCGGTCCCATTCGGCATTGGGCTGCGTCCTGCTGGCGGCGGACACCGAGTCGGGGACGCCACCGCTGGCGCTGATGCGTCGCATCGCGGCGGCGCTGCGATCGACCGCGCGACAATCCGACGCGATCGGCCGAGTCGGCGGGAACGCATTTGCCATAGTGGCCGTCGACACCGATGCCGCGCACGCACGGCGCCTCGCGGAACGTCTCACCACCGCGATCCTGGCTGACGGCCTTGCACTGCCGCACGTCCGCGTGCGAGCCGGTTACCACGCGGTGCCAGACTTTCACCTCGCGTCGATCGATCCCGCCGAGCTGATGCTGCGCGCTACGGCGGCGCTGCAGATGGCGCGGACCGATCAGCCGGATGCCTGGCTGCAGGAGTACCACTAGCGAACCGCCGCATCCCCGCCACCACGCACAGCGACTGCTGCGTGTGCTACAGTACTCCGCGCGCCCGCCGGCCTGCGATGGCGTATCCCTCCCGCTCGTCCGCGGTGGCGTACCCGGACAGGTAGCTGTAGTAGCGGTACATGCCGCCCGGCCGCACGTCGTTCAACACGACGCCGAGCAGCCGGATCGGCAGGTGGTCGAGAACCGTGAGCTTCGTGCGCGCCAGCGCGAGATTTGTCGTGCCCGTGCGCAGCACGAGCAGCATATTCCCCGTCAGCGTCCCGAGCGTGTAGGGGTCGACGCCCGACCCGAGGGGGGGGCTGTCCACCAGAACGACACGGTACTGGGTGCGCACGCGCTCGAGGAGCTCCGCCATCGTTGGCGATCCGAGCAGCTCGGGTGAGTCGCGGAACCGCGAGCCCGCTGCGATGAAATCCAGAGATGGGTACATCGTAGTTTGCGTGACGCGCTCGAGCGGGGCCGCGCCCGCCAGACAGTCAGTGAGGCCAGGCTTGCGCGGCCTATGGAGCGCGCGGTGCAGGCCGCCGCGACGAGCGTCGCCGTCGATGAGCAGCGTCGCTTGACCAGCCTCGGCGCATGCCAGTGCGAGGTTCGCGGAAAGGAAGGACTTGCCGTCGCCGATCCCCGGGCTCGTCACGGTGACGACCACCGGACCATTCCCACCGTAGAAATGCACCAAGCTCAGCCGCACGCTGCGCATCGCTTCGATCACGTGGACAACGTGCTCGTCCTCCGACCCGGCTGCACGGTTCTTTATATGCGGCAACACGCCCAGGATCGGCAACCCCATCTGGCGCGTCACCTGCTCTGGGTAGCGCATGCGCGGGTCGAGCCGATCGCCCACCACGGCGCCCACGAGCCCCAAGCCGAGGCCCGCGGCAAACCCCAAAACGATGAACCGTGACGTCGAATTCGTGAGGGGCTCCTGCGGAGCCGCCGCCGCGTCGAGAACCCGTATGTCTGCGATGCTGCTGGCCTCGGCAAGTCGCGCTTCGTCGTAGCGTTGCTGCACGCCCGTGTAGAGGCTCGTGGCCAGGTCGACATCGCGGCGCCGGCGTGCCTCTTCGATTACCCGCTGCGGAATCCCTCGCAACTCCTCGTCGCCCGCTGCGATTTGCGGCGCCAACACGCGGTCCCGCTGCGTCAACTCGTCTCTCAGCGATCGCGCCAACGCCGGAATGGTGGTCCGTTCGAGCACCTCGATCTCTCCCGCGAGCCGGCGTACCGCGGGGTGATCGGCGGTATACCGGGAGTCGAGCGCGCGGCGTTCGGCCTGCTTCGTAGCCAAATCGCGCAATGCCTGGCTCACATCCGGTGAGCGCAGCACCGCCCCGATGAACGCGAGCCCCTCCGGGGAGCCACCGGAGTCCCGCATCTCGACGAGTACCTGGTCGATCGCATACCGATCCCGCCGCAGCTGCTCCTGCTCGAGCTTGGGACCGAGCAGGGTGCCGAGCGACGAGTTTGCCCCGGTCGGCGCCGGCACGGCCCCCACGTCCGGAGCAAGCGTTGCGGTGCGAACCCGGAACTGCTCGAGCGCACTTTCCGCCCGCCGCAGATTGTCACGCGCTGCCTGAAGCTGCTCGTCGAGGAGCGTCCCAAGTGTCTTAAGCTTTGCCCGTTTCAGCTCCGCGCTTACCTCGACGAAGCGCTGCGCGACGGCGTTCACCGTCAGCGCAGCTCGCGTCGGGTCCTCCTCCGTCAGCCCGATCCGTAAGAAGTTGCCGCTCGGGTCCATCGTCACTGCGAGGGCGTTGCCCAGCCCCTTGGCGGCGTCACGCAACGGCTTGACGGTGAACGCGACGTCGCTCCCCGCGGGCAGAACGGCGGCAGTGGGAACCCACCGGAAGCCCAGCGCCGCACCGACCGAGTCACCGATCGCGGCCTGCTGCAGTCCTTCGCCGCCCGCCCCGGCGAGACGAAAGTTCTGCCCGGTGCGGTCCACCACGATCCGATATCGGCCCGCACGGTAGGTATCGCTCACCGTGAATCCAGCGAACGCGCCGGCCACGCCGCGCTCCGGTACGAGATACAGCCGCAGCTCGCGGGCGACATCGTCAAGCACAACGTAGGACTTGAGCAGCTCGACCCAGGCGGACGACTCGAACAACTGATTGGCACCGATAGGCCCCCGGCTGGTGCCGCCCCGCGACTCGCTCGACTGGATCCAGATCGTCGCCTGCACCTGGTAGCGAGGCGGGAGGAGGCGATCGGCGGCGGCGCCGGCCAGGGTCCCAAGCGCCGCGAGCCCGAGGACCCACCAGCGGTAGCGCAGCATCGCGGCCACGTGGCGGCGCCAGTCGGTCGGTTGTACTAGTCCGGCCTCGGACTCCTCCAGCCGCACGCCGCGCCCCGCACCAAACGGCGCGGACAGGTGGTGGGCGGGGACCGGCGTGCCGTTTGAAGGAAGGTGTGAGCTCACGCCGATCCGCAGTGCAAAGGTGATACCGCGCGCGGCGATGTCGAACGACGACCTGCACTACGGCGGCCCGGACGGGACGCGTGAGCGATGTGGTGTGACAGCAACAGATGAACGTCCCCGGCGCGGGACATGTAACGAACGTCCTACACCTTACTTGACAACCGGCCGAATCCCTCGTAAAACCAAGCACTTGTTGGAGCAGTCTACGTCACGCCCACGGGCCCGATCCGTGCCAAGAGGGCAAATGCAAGCGGTTGTCACTCAGAAACGGCACGGAGGTAGTGTAGTGTCCGCTCCCATACCGGATCAGCGTACCCAATCCCGGCACGTGGTGAGCCTGCCGGCCCTCACCCCGGAGCTCAGGGCGTCCATCCAAGTCCTGATCGTGGACGACGAGCGCACGCTCCGGGAGAGCTGCGCGACGGTGCTGCGGTACGAGGGATACCAGGTCACGTTGTGCGGGCGCGGCGACGAAGCCCGCGACCTGCTCAAGCGCACCAAGTTCGACGTCGTGCTCCTCGATCTCTATATGACAGAGATCCCAGGGATGCGCCTGCTGCGCACCTGTCTCGAGGCGAATCCCAACACGATTGCCATCATGATTACCGGCAACCCGAGCGTGGAATCGAGTCTCGAGGCACTACGCGCGGGCGCGTGGGACTATCTGCCCAAGCCGTTTTCAGGCACGCATCTCCAGATCCTGCTGGGGCGCGCCGCGCACACGGTGCTCGTGGCGCGCGAGTCGCACGTGGTGCAGGCCGAGTTTGCCCGCGAGCATGGGAACAGCGAGCGCGTCACCGTGCTGGGCGCGGCACCGGCATTTCGTCGCGCGGTGGATCTGTCACGTCGTGTCGCCCCGACCGATGCGTCGGTGTTCATCACGGGCGAAAGCGGTTCCGGGAAGGAGTTGATCGCCCAGTTCATCCATCACCACAGTCGCCGCAGCAGCCGGCCGCTCGTCGCGGTCAACTGCGCGGCACTCCCCGAGGCACTGCTCGAGTCGGAGATGTTCGGTCATTGCAAGGGTGCGTTCACCGGCGCCGTGCGTGACAAACCGGGCCTCCTCGAAGCCGCCAACGGCGGTACGCTGCTGCTCGACGAGCTCGTGGAGATGTCGAAACCGATCCAAGCGAAGCTGCTGCGGGTGATTCAGGACGGCGTGGTGCGCCGGGTGGGCAGCGAGACCACCGACGCGGTTGTGAACGTCCGCTTCATCGCTTGCACCAACCGTAACCCCGAAGAGGCGGTCGCGGCCGGCACGCTGCGCGAAGATTTGTACTATCGACTGCGGGTGGTCCCGATTCCCGTGCCGCCGCTGCGGGAGCGCCCGGGCGACATTCTGTTGCTCGCCGAACACTTCCTCGCGTACTACTGGGCTCGCCATCGCGGCGCCGGCTCAGCACAGCCCCAATTCACCGAGGCGGCGGCGCGATCGCTACGCGCCCGCGCGTGGAAGGGCAACGTGCGCGAGCTCGAGAACGTCGTCGAGCACATGGTGGTCCTACTGGAGCCTGGCAGCCAGATTCGGCCTGAGAACATTCCCGCGCTCGGCGGGCTGGGGAACCCAGCGGTTGGCGCACCTATCCCCTCCGAAGTCACGACAGAAGAGCCGTATTACGCTGCCCGCGATCGCCTCATCGCCACGTTCGAGCTACAGTACTTAACGCAGCTCGTGACGCAAGCCAGCGGCAACATGTCACGCGCCGCCCGCGCGGCCGGCGTGGACCGCACCACGTTGTACCGTCTGATGGAGCGCCACGGATTGCATCGCAAGTTGACACCGTCAGACGAGTGACGCAGCGGCGTTTGTAGCACCCTCCCAACATCCGCCGTGACGCTGTGCGACACAGCCCGCGGTGTGTCCCGTAATCCGTTGATCCGCTAGCGCTTCCGAGAATGGCCCGGGGGCACAGCGCCTGCATTACGCCCGGGCAACCCAGCGGCGAGCCCCAGCGTGACGAGCATCAGGATGGTCGACGTCCTCACCCGCACTGCGTCCCCGACACACCCGTCGGAGACGCTGCGGCGTACTCTGAACGTTGTCGTTGCCACGGTGGGAGTGGTGCTAGCAGCTCCGTTGATGGCGCTGATCGCGCTCGGCATCAAGCTCACCTCGCCTGGCCCGATCTTTTTCGTCCAGACGCGCATCGGCATCGACCGCCGCACCACCGGAGAGCCTGCGGGGAACAGTCGCCGTCGCTTCGACGGCGGCGGGAAGCCGTTCGCGATCTACAAGTTTCGCACGATGGCGACGAACGGGCCCGGCTCGGACCCGAGCGACCAGGTGTGGGCGCGGCCCAACGACCCGCGCGTCACGCCGATCGGCCGGCTCTTGCGATTGTATCGCCTGGACGAACTCCCGCAGCTGCTGAACGTGCTCTGCGGCGACATGGATGTGGTGGGTCCCCGCCCCGAGCAGCCCGCGATCTTCGCCCACCTGCGAGAGCAAATCGAACGCTACCAGGAGCGCCAGCGCGTGAGGCCGGGAATCACAGGGTGGGCGCAAATCAACCAGTGCTACGACACCTGCGTCGACGACGTGCGTGGCAAACTCGAGCGCGACCTGGAGTACATCTCGCGGCGCTCGACTTTCGAGGACCTGAAGATCATGGTGCGCACGCTGCCAGTGGTGATCGGCAAGCGGGGAGCCTGGTAGCTGCCGGAGTCAGCGCTCCAACAGCACGCGCGCCCGACCGGCGATGTAGCTGCCGATACTGAGGCACGCGGTCGCCGCAGGCGAGGGCGCATTGAGTAGGTGCAGCCAGCGCTTCCCTTCCGCGATCCGAAAGTCACCGATTAACTGTCCGGATCGATCAACGGCTTGCGCGCGCACGCCGCTCCCGGCCGGCACGACATCGCCCGCGCGCAGGTTCGGAACCAGACGCTGCAGCGCGCGGACGAATGCCTGCTTACTCAGCGAGCGCGTCAGCTCCGTGAGTCCTATCCGCCAATGTCGGGCCGCCATGCGCCAAAAACCAACGAACGAAACCATTTCGGCGACGTCCCGGGCTGAGACGTCCGTTCGCGCGTAGCCTTCTCTCTTGAGCGCGAGGACAGCATTCGGTCCGGCATGCACGCGACCGTCGATGGTGCGCGTGAAGTGAACACCGAGGAACGGCAGCCCCGGATCGGGAACCGGGTAAATCAGATGGCGCACGAGTCCCCGCCGCGCGGGCAGCAGGTCATAGTACTCGCCGCGAAACGGGATGATCATCATCCCCGGGTTCACACCGCACGAGCGTGCCACGCGGTCGGCGTACAGACCGGCGCAGACGACGAGCAGTGACGCATGCAGCTCGCCGCTGCTGGTAACGACGACCAACGCCGACCCGTCCTCCCGCGCGCCGAGCACGCGAGTGCTCGTGCGGATTTCCACGCCCGCGCTCCGTACGCGGCGGGCCAGGGCCCCAGCGACCTGCGCAAAGTCCACGACCCCCGTCTCGGGAACCCAAAGTGCGGCGAGCCCCGTGACCTCGGGCTCGAGCTCCCGCAACTCCTCCCGCCCGAGCTGCCTGACGCCCGTGAGCCCATTCGCCCGGCCGCGCCCCTCCAGCTGCGCCAGCGCCGCGAGCTCCGCTGGACGTGTGGCCACGACGAGCTTGCCATCGCGCCGGTGCGGGATGCCTTCGTCGGCGCAAAACTGGAACAGCGCGTCCCTTCCCTCACGGCACATCCGCGCCTTGAGCGTATCGGGCTGGTAGTACAAACCGGAATGAATCACGCCGCTGTTATGACTGCTCTGGTGTGTGGCAAGACGATCCTCGGCCTCGAGGAGTATGACCGAGACTCGGCCGCTGTCGGTCAGCGCCAGCGCCGTCGCGAGACCGACCAGGCCACCGCCGACCACAGCCACGTCATACAGCGATTGCATGCCTGTCATCTGGGAGCTCCGCGAGGACGATGCGCGCTCCGAAAAACTGATGTGATCGTGTAACACCTCGGGCTCGGGGCCGCGGCGGTCCTCGCCCGCGCTCCTAATTCCAAATCACCCAATCACTTACGCCGTCCACGACCGCTCAAGCTGTGGTCCGGTTCCTGCATTGGCGCTGGGGCAACACATGATGACCCACAGCCCTGCCGCAACGCAAGGCGTCAATCCCACGCTTCCCGAGAGCGCGGGCGAGCCTTTTCCACGGTCGCAGGCCCTCCGCGAGCTCGCCCACTCGCTGATCCCCGGCGGCTGTCACACGTACGCGAAAGGCGACGACCAGTATCCCGACGTCGCCCCGGGGTTCGTGGCGCGCGGCGAGGGTTGCCACGTGTGGGACCTCGATGGTCACGAATACATCGAGTACGGCATGGGCCTGCGCTCCGTCACGCTGGGACACGGCTACCGCCCGGTGGTGGATGCCGCGTATCGCGCAATGCTCAACGGCATGAATTTCACCAGGCCATCGCCGCTCGAGGTGGAGTGCGCGGAAGCGCTCCTCGATCTGATTCCCCACGCGGAGATGGTGAAGTTCGCGAAGAACGGCTCGGACGTCACGACGGCGGCGGTGAAGCTGGCCCGCGCGTTTACGGGTCGCGACATCGTCGCAATCTGTGCCGAGCATCCTTTCTTCTCCATCGACGACTGGTTCATCGCGACCACGCCGATGGCCGCGGGAATCCCCCAGGCGATCCGCGAGCTCACTGTGCGGTTTCACTACAATGATCTCACCAGCGTGCAGACCCTGTTCGACCGGTATCCCGGCCGCATTGCGTGTCTGATCATGGAGGCCGCCACGACGGAGGAACCGACTCACGACTTCCTGCGACGCGTGCAGGAGCTGTGTGCCGCACACGGCGCTCTCTTCATTCTCGACGAAATGATCACGGGGTTCCGCTTCCATCTCGGCGGCGCTCAGCAACTCTATGGCCTCACGCCGGATCTCTCGACGTTCGGCAAGGCGATGGCGAACGGCTTTGCGCTCGCGGCGCTGGGAGGCCGGCGGGACGTCATGGAGTGCGGCGGCCTGCGCCATGCCGGCGAACGCGTGTTCCTGCTCTCCACGACGCACGGGGCCGAGACCTCCGCGATGGCTGCCGCGTTGGCCACGATGCAGGTCTATCGGGACGAGGGCGTGGTGGACTTCCTCTATCGACAGGGGACGCGGCTGCGCGCCGGCGTGCGTGCGGTCGCGGACGCCGCTGGCGTCGCCGACTACTTCGGGCTGATGGGCAATCCCACCAACCTCCTCTACGTCACGCTCGATCGCGACGGGAAACCGTCGCAGCAGTTCCGGACTCTGCTCCTCCAAGAGCTCATCCGTGGCGGGGTGCTCGCTCCGTCGTTCGTCGTCAGCTACGCGCATCAGGACCAGGACATCGACCGGACTGTGGACGCGGTGGCGGACGCCCTCGCCGTCTATCGCCGGGCGCTGGACCATGGCGTGGAGCGCTACCTCGTCGGCCGTCCGGTCAAACCTGTCTTCCGGCGCTTCACCTGATGACCACGGTCATCGAGACCCTGGTCCGCGCCGCCGGGCCCGAGCCCGGCGAGCCGCCCCGCGGCGGGTGTCGGTGTTGCGGCGCGCTGCTGCGGCACACCTTCGTCGATCTCGGCATGTCGCCGCTGTGCGAGTCCTATCTGCGGGCCGACCAGCTGAACGACATGGAGCCGTTCTATCCCCTGCACGTGTACGTGTGCGATCGGTGTTTCCTCGTGCAGCTGCAGGAATACGTGCGGCCGGAAGCCATCTTCACCGAATACGCCTACTTCTCGTCGTACTCGCAGAGCTGGCTCGACCATGCCCGTCGCTACACGGACAAGATGATCGAGGAGCTCGGTCTATCCGGCGCCAGCCATGTGATCGAGGTCGCGAGCAACGACGGCTATCTGCTCCAGTACTTCGTGGCACGCGGCATTCCGGCGCTCGGGATCGAGCCCGCCGTGAATGTCGCCGAGACCGCCATTACCAGAGGGGTGCCGACGCTCCTCAAGTTCTTCGGGCGCGAGACCGCGCGCGCGCTCGTCGCCGAGGGACGGCAGGCCGACCTGCTCATCGGCAACAACGTGCTAGCGCAGGTGCCCGACATCAACGACTTCGTCGCCGGAATGAAAATCGTGCTCGCCCCACGCGGGGTGATCACGCTGGAGTTCCCCCATCTGATGCGGCTCGTGGCGGAGAATCAGTTCGACACGATTTACCACGAGCATTTCTCCTACTTTTCGCTCCTGTCGGCCACGCGAATCCTGGCCGCCCACGGGCTCGTGGTCTACGACGTGGATGAGCTCGAAACGCACGGCGGATCGCTGCGAGTCTACGCGTGTCACGCCGAGGATCCGCTCCGGCCGATTACGCCACGCGTCGACACGCTGCGCGCGCACGAGATCGCCGCCGGGCTCGAGACCCTGGGCTATTACGCCGACTTTGCCGACCGGGTGCGCGAGACGAAACAAAAGCTCCTCGACTTCCTCGTCGCGGCGAAGCGTGCCGGCAAGTCCATCGTGGGCTACGGGGCACCGGGCAAGGGCAACACGTTGCTCAACTACTGCGGCATTCGCACCGACTTTCTCGACTACACTGTCGACCGCAATCCCTACAAGCACGGCAAGTTTTTGCCGGGAACGCACATCCCCATCCACCCCCCGGAGCGGATCCGCGAGACCCGGCCCGATTTCGTCTTGATCCTGCCCTGGAATCTCCGGCAGGAGATCGTGCGACAGCTGGCCTTCATCAAGGAATGGGGCGGCCAGTGCCTCGTGCCGATTCCGGAAGTTCAGGTGTGTGATTGACGCACGGCCGCTCATCAGCGAAGGAGGCCACGATGCATTCGGTATTCTTTGACGCCAAGGTTGACGATGCGACCCGACGCGCGCGGCTATACGACGGGCAGCTGTTCGTCTATTCGCCGCGGCCGAACACGGTCGCGCTGTGCGCGTTTGCGCGCGAGCTCACCGAGGCGGCGTTCGCTCCGTTCGATCCGCGCGACGCCCAGTACCACCTTCCGGTGGACGAGTACGTCGCGATCCTCGCGCGGCTCAAGCCGCAGTTCATCAATCATCCGCATTCCAAGGAGCTGCTGCAGGGCGTCCTGCGGGAGTTTGGCTGCGATCCGGCGGCGACGTATTTCGACGTGCCGCGCCTGCGCACGATGGTCCACGGAGACTATCTCCGCGCCGGCCTCGCCTACCAGTTCCATCCGCACCGCGACACCTGGTTCTCGGCGCCGAGCTCCCAGATCAACTGGTGGCTCCCGATCTACGAGATCGAGCCGGAGAACGCCATGGCGTTCCATCCGCGCTATTGGAGCACGCCGGTCCACAACTCCTCGCGCGACTACAACTACGAAGTGTGGAACCGGGAAGGTCGTCAGCTGGCAGCGCAGCAGGTCAAGGAGGAAAGCCGCAAGCAACCGCGAGCCGACGAGGAGATTGAGGCGGTCCCGCAGATCCGGCTGCTCTGTGACGTCGGCGGCACCATCCTGTTCTCGGCCGCGCAGATGCATTCGACCGTGGACAACACGTCGGGTCGCACCCGCTTCAGCATCGACTTCCGCACCGTACACCGCGACGATGTGCTGGCGCGGCGCGGCGCGCCCAACATCGATTCCGAGTGCACCGGCACGACGCTGCGGGATTACCTGCGTGGCACAGACTTCGCGCGGCTGCCGGAGGAAGTTGTGGCGCCGTTCGACACCCCGCTCGTCGCGGTCTAAGCGCCGCCGCCGCGTGATCTTCACCGAGACGGCGCTCTCCGGCGCCTACCTGATCGAGCTCGAGCCGCTGGCCGACGAGCGCGGGTTCTTCGCGCGCGTCTGGTGCGCGCGCGAGTTCGCCGCGCGCGGGCTCGAGTCGCGCCTCGTCCAATGCAGTATCTCGGTCAACACGCGTCGGGGCACGCTGCGTGGCATCCACTATCAGGCGCCGCCCCACGCCGAGGTCAAGCTCGTCCAGTGCGCTCGGGGAGCCGTCTTCGACGTGATCATCGACCTCCGGCCGGACTCGCCGACGGTTGGGCAGCACGTTGCGCTGGAGCTGACGGCGGAGGGTCGGCGCATGCTCTACATCCCGGCTGGCGTCGCGCACGGGTTTCAAACGCTCGCCGATGGCACCGAGGTCTGCTATCACATGTCGGAGTTCTACGCGCCCGAAGCCGCCCGGGGCGTTCGCTGGAACGATCCGGCGTTCGGGATTCGCTGGCCCATTCCCGATCCGATCATCCTGGATCGAGACCGGACGTATCCGGACTGGCGTCATCCGGAGTACGCGACGCGATGACCGCTACCGCAGTCACCCAACGGCCGCGCACGCTTGGCGAGGACATGCACGCGCTGATCGCGGAGCTGTATCCCATCTGTCGCAGTATCACCGGCGACGGCTTCCGCGAGACGCTGCGGCGCATCCAAGACGAGATCCCGCTCACGTTGCACGAAGTTCCGAGCGGCACGCCGGTGTTCGACTGGACCGTGCCCAAAGAGTGGAACATCCGCGATGCCTACATCAAGAATTCGCGCGGCGAGCGCGTCGTCGATTTCAAGCGCTCGAACCTCCATGTCGTGAACTACAGCGTGCCCGTGCGCCGCCGGCTGTCACTCGCCGAGCTCACTCCGCATCTCTACACGCTGCCCGACCACCCGGATTGGATTCCGTACCGGACCTCGTACTACGCCGAGAGCTGGGGATTTTGTCTCACGCACCGACAGTTCCTGGCGCTCGAAGACGATGAGTACGAGGTGTGCATCGATGCCACCCTCGAGGACGGGCACCTCACCTACGGCGAGTACGCGCTGCAAGGCGAGAGCCCCGACGAGATTCTGATCTCCTCTCATTGCTGCCACCCCTCGCTCGCCAACGACAATCTGTCCGGGATGGCGGTCGCGGTGTCCCTGGCGCAACACGTGAGCCGTCAGGCCCGCCGCTGCTCGTACCGATTCTTGTTCATCCCCGGCACGATCGGCTCGATCACGTGGCTCGCGTTGAATCGGACGCGGGTGCCGTTCATCCGGCACGGGTTGGTGCTGTCCTGCCTGGGCGACCGCGGCGCACCCACGTACAAGCGGAGTCGCCGCGGCGATGCCCTCGTGGACCGCGCCGCCGCGCACGTGCTCAGCCACGGCGACGGCCCGTATACACTCCTCGACTTCGTGCCCTATGGGTACGACGAGCGGCAATACTGCTCGCCCGGCTTCAACCTCGCCGTAGGATCCTTCACGCGGACACCCAACGGGCGGTATCTCGAGTACCACTCGTCGGCGGACAACCTCGCGTTCGTCACACCCGAGAGCCTCGCCGACTCGTACGCGCGCTGCCTCAAGATCCTTGACATCCTCGAGCACGATGCGCGCTACGTGAACCTCAAGCCGATGTGCGAGCCCCAACTGGGCAAGCGCGGCCTTTACACGGCCGTCGGCGGGGGCCAGCTGCCGGGATTCGAGCTTGCCCTACTCTGGGTGCTCAACCTTTCGGACCGCACCCACAGCCTGCTCGACATCGCCGACCGCGCGGGCATCTGCTTCGACGTAATCCGGCACGCCGCCGAGTCGTTGATCGCCCACGGGGTGCTCGCGCCGACGGACCCCGCATGACCCCGCTCGCGGTGGGGCTCGTCCAGATGGAGATCGCCGACCGGCGGGCGCGGGACAACGTCGATCGCGCCGTCGCGCTGATCCGCGGTGCGCCTCGGGCTGATCTGTACCTGCTGCCGGAGCTGTGGTCAACCGGATACGCGCACGCGACCTGGCGGAGTAGCGCGGAGACCGAGACGCCACGCCTGTGCGAGGCGTTGCAGCGACTCAGCGCAGAGCGCGGCGCCCGCATCGCCGGAAGCTTGATCTCCATCGACGAGAAGGGGCGGCTCACGAATCGGCTTTGGCTGTTCGCGCCCGACGGCCGCTCCCCCGCGAGCTATGACAAGGGACACCTATTTTCCCCGCTCCAAGAAGACCGTTACCTCGCCGCGGGGGCGCGTCGCGTCCGGGTCGCGATCAGCGGATGGACCGCCGCGCTGAGCATTTGCTTCGACCTTCGCTTCCCGGAGATGTATCGGCGCGATGCCCTCGAGGGCGCAAACCTGTTCCTCGTGGTGGCGCAGTGGCCGGCCGTGCGGGCCAGCACGCTCCGGGTACTGGCGCGCGCCCGAGCGATCGAGAACCACGCGTTCCTCGCACTGTGCAACCGAACCGGGACCGCAGCTGACGGAATGGAGTTCGGCGGCGGGTCCGCGCTGTTCGGGCCCGATGGCTCGGTCATCGTGGATGCCGGACTCGGCGAGCGCGTCGTGGTGGCGACGGTCGACGCAGGGCTCGTGGCGAACGCTCAATCCGTGGCTCCGGTGCTCGAGCTGCGCCGGGCAGGACTCGATTGGTGAGAATGGAGACTTCCGTATGAAGGTACTGGTGACGGGCCACAACGGTTACATCGGCTCCGTGATGGTGCGCAGCCTCCAGGCCGCCGGACACGAAGTGGTCGGGCTGGACACGTACTTCTTCGCGGATTGCACCTTCGGCCGGCCGTCCCCCGATCCGATAGCGCTGCCCGTGGACATCCGCGACGTGGAGCCCTCCCACCTCGAGGGCTGTGACGCGGTCATTCATCTCGCTGCCCTGTGCAACGATCCGCTCGGTGATTTGGACCCCACCATCACCTACGAGATCAACCACCGGGCATCCATCCGCCTGGCGCGCGCTGCGAAGGCAGCCCGGGTGCCGCGGTTCCTGTTCGCGTCGTCGTGCAGTTTGTACGGAGTGGCGGGAGACGAGATGCTCGACGAGGGTGCGGCCTTCAACCCAATCACGCCGTACGGCCGCTCCAAGGTGGGGGTCGAGCGGGACGTTGCGTTGCTGGCGGACGACGACTTCAGCCCGACGTTTCTTCGCAACGCGACCGCGTACGGCGTCTCGCCGCGCCTGCGCGGCGACGTCGTTGTCAACAACCTGGTAGGCGTGGCCTTTACCACCGGCGAGATCGTTCTGCAAAGCGACGGCGCATCGTGGCGGCCGCTGGTGCACGTGGAGGATTTCTGTCGCGCCTTCCTGGCGACGCTGCATGCGCCACGCCAGGTGGTCCACAATACCGCGTTCAACGTGGGCCGGACCGAGGAAAACTACCGCGTCCGCGATCTCGCCGACCTCGTGCAACAGGCGATTCCGGGGAGCCGCATCACGTACGCGGCCGGGAAAGGCCGCGATGCACGCAGCTATCGGGTGGACTGCTCCAAGCTCGCGGGCACGCTGCCGGAGTTCCAGCCGCAGTGGACTGTGCGCAAGGGGATAGAGCAGTTGTACCAAGGGTTCTGCACGTGGGGTCTCGAGCGCGACGAGTTCCTGGGAGGCCGCTTCATGCGACTCAAGCGCATCCAGTCATTGCAGGAAGACGGGCGGGTCGACGCGGCGCTGCGGTGGCAATCGCTCCCGGCGCGGCCACCAGCGAAAGTGGGGGCGTGATATGAAAGTCGTTCTGTTCTGCGGCGGCCTGGGGATGCGGTTGCGCGAGTACGCGGACAACGTGCCCAAGCCGATGGTGCCGATCGGGTACCGGCCGATCATCTGGCACCTGATGAAGTACTACGCCCACTTTGGGCACAAAGACTTCGTGCTCTGCCTCGGCTACGGCGGCGACATGATCAAGCACTACTTCCTCAATTACGAGGAATGCGTCTCGAACGACTTCGTGTTGTCCGACGGCGGGACGAAGCGCGAGTTGTTGAGCAGCGACATCAGCGACTGGCGCATCACGTTCGTCGAGACCGGCCTGAATACCAACATCGGGCAGCGGCTCAAGGCCGTGGCGCCACACCTGGCGGGCGAGGAGATGTTCCTCGCAAACTATAGCGACGGGCTAACGGATCTCGCGCTGCCTGATCAGATCGCGCATTTCCAGGCGCACGACGCGGTGGCGAGCTTCCTGTGCGTTAAGCCGAACCTGAGCTACCACTTCGTGACCACGGAGCATGGCGGCCGCGTCAGCAGCTTCCGCGACATCGCGCAGTCCGGGCTCCGGGTGAACGGCGGCTTCTTCATCTTCCGCCGTGACATCCTCGGTTACATCGAGGACGGCGACGAGCTGGTGCTCGAGCCGTTTCAGCGACTGGTGCACGGCCACCAGCTCCTGGCATACGACTACGACGGCTTCTGGCTCCCGATGGACACGGCCAAGGACAAGAAGCGCATCGAGGACCTGTACGCCGCGGGCAACCCGCCGTGGGAGGTCTGGCGCAAGGACGCTGCCCAGCCCCGGACCGAGCCGCGACCCGAGGTCCGCCGGGGCGCCCGGGCCGCGCCGGCGGGAATCGATCGGTAGCGGGGCCTTGATGACCCCCCGCCTTCGCCGGGGCATCTTACTGCTGCTCCCGGTCCTGGTTGCGATCAGTGTCGCTACCGCCGTGCCAGGTCTCCGATGGCGGATGAAGGTCGTCCTGCTCAAGGGTCGGGGCCGCCTGCCCGACATCAGCTGGACGGAGCTCGCGGGGATGCTCCGTTCCCGCAGCGGCGTGTACCTCGCCCCCCTGGCGGACACGCCCAATCCCAATGTCGTGATCACGAACCCCCGGACGGATTCGGTCGATGTCGCGGCCGGCGCGCGCCTGTTCGCTACGCAGTGCGCGTCCTGTCACGGTGACGGCGGGACGGGGGGCCGCGCGCCCGCGTTCGATCAGGGCGTCTTCGCACACGGGGCCAGCGACTGGGCCGTGTATCGGAGCGTCAAGCGCGGGATTGCGGGTACCGCCATGCCGCCGCACGCCTGGCCCGCCAGCGACATCTGGCAGGTCGTGGCGTACGTCAGGTCGGTGGACCGGTCGCGGCCGGCGACGGCCGCAAGCAGCTCGGCTCCGTCCGCGCCAGCCGCACCCGTGACGTTCTCGGACCTCGTAGCCGCCGAGCGAGACTCAGCCGACTGGCGGACCTACTCGGGCAGCTACACCAGCCGGCGCTACAGTCGCTTGCGCGAGATTGATCGTGGCAGCGTGGGCCGCCTACGCCTGCGCTGGATGTATCAGCTACCCATGAAGAGTGAAGAGAACATCGAAGCCTCCCCCCTCGCTGTAGCGAACGTGCTGTATCTAACGGTCCCGGCAAACGATGTCGTGGCGATCGACAGCCGCACGGGCGGGCTACTCTGGAGGTACAATCGCCAGCTGCCGGACAAACTGCCAACGTGCTGCGGCAGGGTGAACCGCGGCGTCGCGGTCCTCGGCAACATGCTGTATCTCGCCACCCTCGACGCCCGACTCGTGGCGCTGGACGCGGGAACCGGGAACATCAAGTGGGAGACGACGGTGGCAGATCCCGGTGAGGGCTACACCATCACCGCCGCCCCGTTGGCACTGGACGGGCTAGTCATCACAGGGGTGGCGGGAGGAGAGTACGGTATCCGCGGCTTCGTCGACGCCTACGACGCAGCGACCGGCAAGCGCGTGTGGCGGTTCTACACGATTCCGGGACCCGGTGAACCCGGACACGAGACGTGGACGGGTGACAGCTGGCGCACCGGCGGAGGACCGACCTGGATGACCGGATCCTACGATCCGGATCTCGGCTTGCTGTATTGGGGCACCGGAAATCCTGGGCCCACGTTCGACGCTACGGGCCGACCCGGCGACAATCTGTACACGAACAGCGTCCTGGCCCTCGAGGCTCGCACTGGCAAACTGCGCTGGCACTTCCAGTTCACGCCGCACGACGCGCTCGATTACGACGCCGTCGAGATTCCGGTCCTCGTCGATGCGGATGTCGCAGGGCGCCAGCGCCGGCTCCTGGTGACGGCGAACCGCAACGGTTTCTACTACGTCCTCGACCGTGCTACAGGGCAGTTTCTGGCCGGCCGCCCGTTTGCTCGAGTGACGTGGGCCCAGGGCCTCGACTCGACGGGGCGTCCGGTGCCGGCGCCCGGTGCCATGCCGTCACGCGAGGGCACCCTGCTTTACCCGTATGTCGGTGGAGCGACAAACTGGTGGTCTCCCGCATTCTCACCGCGGACCAACCTCTTCTATGTCGCGGCCGTGGAGAGACCTGGCCTGTTCTACGCGATTCCATCGAAATATCGGTCGGGTATGGAGTACATGGGGGGAGACGCCGCAAACGTGCCGGGCCGCCAGTCGGTCTCGGTCGTGCGGGCGCTCTCAGCGACGACCGGCGCGCTCAGGTGGGAACACGTGCAGCCATCCCCAAGGGGCAACCCGGGAGGCCTGCTCGCAACTGCTGGCGATCTCGTGTTCGGCGGAAACGATACCCGGTTGTACGCCCTCGACGCCGAGACGGGGCGGGAGCTGTGGGGCTTCAACACCGGCGGCCGGATCGTCGCGGCTCCGATCGCCCATGTGGTCGATGGCCGGGAGCAGATCTCTGTGGTCGCGGGGCGGGTGCTCCTGACCTTCTCGCTCGACGGCCGGTAACACCCGATGCTTTCTCTCGCTCTGCCTCCGGGCCCTCTCCGTATCCTTTGTCTCGGCGCCCACGCCGACGATATCGAGATCGGCTGTGGCGGCACGATCCTCGCCCTCCTCGAGGCGCGTCGCAACGTAAACTGTCATTGGGTCGTCTTCAGCGGTGCCGGAGGACCCCGCGAGCGCGAGGCCCGGGAGAGCGCCAGCCAGTTCCTGGCCGGGGCTGGAGCGCGCGGGGTAGATGTCCACCAATTCCGCGACGGGCACTTCCCCGCCGCCCTGAGCGAGATCAAGGAGGTGCTCGAAGCGGTCAAGCGAGCGTTCACGCCTGACGTGGTTTTCGCCCATTGCCGCGACGACCGCCACCAGGATCACCGGATCGTTTCGGACGTCGCCTGGCAGACGTTCCGCGATCACTTGATTCTGGAGTACGAGATCCCCAAGTGGGATGGCGACCTGGGGCAACCGAATCTCTACGTCCCCCTGCTGCGCGACGTTGCGCGCCGAAAGACCGAGCATCTCTTGGCCGCATTCCCCTCACAGCGGAGCAAGCGCTGGTTCACGGACGACACCTTCCTGGCCCTGTTGCGGCTGCGGGGCGTCGAATCCGGAGCTTCAGAGGGTGTGGCGGAGGCGTTCTACGCTAGAAAAGCGCTGGTAACCTGGTGAGGTGGAGGAAGATCGTCGGTTCAAGGCAAGGATCGCTTAGTCCCGACGCACTCCAGAATCTCCTGAACGTGACTGGCCACCCTACGCCACGTGTGGTTCTTTTCCACGCGCTCCCGGCTCTGACGACCGAGCTGCGCCCGGAGTTCATGGTTCGTCAGTAGGCGGATCAACGTCTGTCCGATCTCCGCTCTATCGAACGGGTCGACCAGCAACCCGGTTGTCCCAT
>Ga0066710_100001119_pt1 | contig 19077 bp, 19 predicted proteins | sample GraSoiAngelo_159_FD_79666 | JGI IMG/M metagenome (GOLD analysis project Ga0066710, IMG submission 79666) | Grasslands soil microbial communities from the Angelo Coastal Reserve, California, USA - 14_1009_16_40cm | ecosystem: Environmental > Terrestrial > Soil > Grasslands | place: USA... | reverse complement strand
GAGGACGGCCGACGGCGCGAGGCCCACGGCGCGCGCGACGTCAGCCTGCGCGATGCGGGCGTTGTCCTGAAGAAGTTCTATGATTTTGCTGTCTATTTCGTCGATCATTCGGCAATTCCAGCCTATTGCCGAATATTATCACGTCTTCTGGGCTAGTTTGGGCGGCGGGTTCGGGGACCGCGCGTGGCGGGACTATCGTCGGCCCAGGCTTCTTCTCGTGATCGGCGCTTCAGCAGGCGTGTCACCTCGCGGGCGTCGTCGCGGTCGCTCAGCTTCTCTACCATCGCGCGGATCTGGCGGGCCTCGTCCATCAGGTGCTGCAGGCCATCCTGTAGCGCCTTAGTACGGTCCAGCTCGGTCGATGTCTTCGATTTGTCTTTCTTCCGCGCCACAGACTCCTCCGGTGTCTCTGAAAAGCACGCGCCGTACCGCAGACGATCTATTTAGGTGGTTTCTGCTTCGGCGTCCCCGTCTTGGTCCGACGCTGCCGCCGGTCGGCCACGACGGCGGGTTTGTCGCGCGGCCACGTCTGCTGATGGATGAAGGCGCGGGTCGGCGACGGCTGTGGCGGGCGCAGCATATCCTTCAGCTCGTCGCGGAGCCGTCGGGTCTCCTTGGTCAACTCGCGCAGCCGCGAATTGATGTCAGCTTCGCTGCCCGGCGTTTTCATTTCTGTCGGTTATTAATGCGGCAAATCAGGCGCAGGTCGCCTCCTGCGAAAAGAAAGCATGATCGAAGCCACTCAAAATGGCTGAGTTTGTCAGCCGAGGAAGCCGAATGTCCCGCGCCCGAGCCACGCGGCGCCGTCGACGGTCAGGATCTCGCCCGTGATGAACGCTGCGTGCGGCGAGACGAGAAATGCGACGGCGTCGGCCACCTCCTCCGGTTTTCCCCATCGGCCCAGAGGCACCATCTTCGTGATCCGGCGCACCGCGTCGTCGCTGTTCCACAACTGCGCGGCGGCTCCGGGCGACTCGATCGGTCCGGGTGCAACCGCGTTGACGCGGATGCGGTGCGGCGCCCATTCGACGGCGAGCGTTTGCGTCATCGCCATCACGCCCGCCTTCGCCGATGCGGAGTGGACGGTTCCAGGACTCCCCGTCCACACGTAATTCGCGAGCACCGACACGATCGATCCTCCCTCGTTGCGCGCGATCATGTGACGGCCGATCGCGCGCGCGCAGTAGAAGCTGCCGTGAAGCACGATGCCGACAACGGCGTTCCATCCGTTGGGTGAGAGCTCCTCCGCGCGGCAGACGAAGTTTCCGGCGGCGTTGTTGACCAGGATGTCGATGCGTCCGAAATGCTTCACCGTCCGCTCGACCAATTCGTCCACCTGCTCCGGATTCCGCACGTCCACCTGCGCGGCGAGCGCGTCGATGCCGCTCTCGCGCAGCGCCGCCGAGCCGCGCTCGAGGTGCTCCGCCTTGCGGCTCGCGATCGCGATCGAGGCGCCGAGCGTCCCGAGCCGCCGCGCGACGGCGAGGCCGATCCCGGTCCCGCCGCCGGTGATAATCGCGACGCGATCCTTCAGCAGTGCCGGCTCGAACATGGCCGGCCAGCTTATCACCTGATGTTAAGATGACCCCATGTTCAGGCCGCGATCGGTCCACGCGACGCTGCTCGTTCTCGCGTGCGCGATCGTCGCGCGCTGCGGATCGTCCGCGCCCGGGCCATCGGCAGGATCGCCGCCTGCTTCGGGGCCGGCCGCGACCGCGTCGAGCACGCCGTCCGCGGCCTCGACGCCCGCGCCTGTTCCTGAATCGGAGCCGCAGGCGCCGCTCGAGGGAGATCTGCCGCCGTTGCCGCCGACGTCGTTTCCAGCCGCTCGCCCGCCGGAGATCGTTCGCGCCGTCTTCACATACGCCGCGCGGCATCCGGAGATCCTCTCGCACGTCCCGTGCTTCTGTGGCTGCGAGCAGCGCGGGCATCGCAACAACGATGATTGCTTCGTGGCTTCCCGCGACGCGCGGGGACGCGTCACGGCGTGGGAGCCGCACGGCGTAGGTTGAGGCATCTGCCTGGACGTCGCGCGGGACGCGATGCAGATGCGTGCGGGAGGAGCCGACATCAGGAGCATTCGATTCGCCATCGAGCGGAGGTACCGATCCTCCTTTCCGACCATGACGCCGACGCCGCCCGTGACGCGGTGAGATGACCACGGACCTCACGACCGGCGCCGACACCTTTGCCCGTCTGTTCGAAGGGGTGCACGAGGGCGTGTACATCGGCACGATCGCGCCTGGCGGTGACCGCACGCTTTCGGCCAATCCCTATTTGAAATTGATGTTCGGCTTCTCGGCGGACACGCCGCAGGAAGACGTCCGGCCGTTCGAGGCGGACCGCTTCGTGGACTTGCAGGCGCGCGAGAGCTTCGTGGAGCGCCTCGAGCGCGACCGCACGGTCAGCGACTATCTGCTCCGGCTGCGGCGCGCCGACCGCGTGCCGATCTGGGTCGAGGTCACGGCGCGCTCGGAGCCGGACGCCGGCGGCGGACTCCGCGTCGAGGCGCTGATGCGAGACGTCAGCGAACGCAAGCGCCTCGAGGATCAGGCGCGCGACCTCTATCATCAGCTCCTGCAGGCGGAGAAACTCGCCGCGCTCGGGCAGACGATTTCCGGCGTCGCGCACGAGTTGAACAACCCGCTCGCCACGATCCTCACGTGGGCCGAGCGCCTCGCGCAGCAATCCATCGACGATCAAACACGCCGAGGGCTCGAGACGATCCTGAGCGAGTCGGAGCGCGCCGCGAAGATCGTCCGCAACCTCCTCACGTTCGCGCGCAAGCGGCACACGACGCGGGCGATGGTGGACGTCAACCAGGTCGTCCGCGAAACGCTGGCGCTTCGCGCGTACGAACAGCGCCTCAGCAACATCGCGATTCTCGAAGCGCTCCCGTCGGGCCTTCCGCAGGTGTTCGCCGATCCCCACCAGATGCAGCAGGTGCTCCTGAATCTCGTCATCAACGCGGAACAGGCGATGATCGCGGCGCACGGCCGCGGCACGCTCATCCTGCGCACGTGGCACGACCTCGACCGCGACGCCGTGATCCTGGAGGTCAACGACGACGGCCCGGGTGTTCCCGATGACGTGCAGCCGCGGATCTTCGATCCGTTTTTCACGACGAAAGAAGTAGGAAAAGGAACGGGGCTGGGACTCACCGTCGCGTATGCGATCGTGCAGGAGCACGGCGGGCGCATCAGCGTGAAATCGGAGCCAGGACGCGGGGCGTCGTTCTACGTGGAGTTGCCGGTTGGCGACGCGCCGCTCAAACCCGCGCTGGCGCTACCCGAACGACCGGACGTCGGCGCAGGCGCCGCGGTGCTCGTCGTCGAGGACGAGGCGGCGCTGGGCGCGGCGGTCGCCGAATCGCTCGCCGACGCCGGATTCAGCGTCGACCGCGCGGGTGACGGGGAAGAGGCGCTGCAGCGCGTGAAAGGGCGCGCGTACGACCTCATCGTTTGCGATCTGAAAATGCCGCGGCTCGACGGCACGGCGTTCTTCCGCGCGCTCGAGCGGGAGGCGCCGGACATCGCGCGGCGGATCCTCTTCGTCACCGGCGATGTCGCCGGCACCGAGGCAGAGCGCTTCCTCGAGGAAGCGGGCTGCCGCTGGCTCGCCAAGCCGTTCCGGCTCAAAGATCTGTTGCGCGTATCGCGCGAGATGATCGGCTAGCCACTAGCGCTACCGGGCGATCGCGCGCGCGTGCGATCCGATCGCGCGGCGGCGGCCGCGCGGCGCCGCGGGCGCTTTGTATCGGAGGACGACGGCCGGCGCGGCCGTGCGCGGCGTTTCGCGTAACGCGGACACTTTGGCCATCCGCAGCCGTTGCATCGACCGCTGAAAGCTCAGGATCGCCGGACGCAGAAGACGCGCGGCCTCGGCGGCGGAGCAATCGGCGCCGAGCGCCTTGCGGAGGCGCTGAATCGCGCGCGCGTGCAACTGCGAGACGCGCGATTCGTTGACGCCAATCTCCGCGCCAATCTGTTTCATCGTCGCCTCGCCGTAATAGTAGAGGCCAATCACCTTGCGCTCGCGGGGCGGCAGCGAGGCAATCGCCGCGCGCACACGATCGCGGACCTCGTGCTCCTCGTACGCCTTGTCGGGGGAAGGAGGCTCGGAGGGCACCAGCGCAGCCGGCAGCATCGTGCCGTCGAGGTTGTCGCCCGCCGAAAGCGGCGACGTCGATTCGATGGTGTTGATGCGCACGATGGTCCGGCCGAGGCGCGCTTCGTCGGACCCGATTCTGGCGGCGAGGTCGGCGAGCGACGGTTCCGCGCCCAGCTCGCGGCGAAGCTCCTCGCGCGCGGCCTCCAGTTCCCGGCGCTGCCGCCGCACGCCGCGCGGCCACGCGTCGCGGCGGAGCGCGTCGATCATCGCGCCGCGGACGCGCCGTTCGGCGAACGTCTCGAATTTGATCCCGCGCGCTTCGTCGAATCGGTACGCGGCATCGATCAGTCCCAGCATGCCGTCCTGAACGAGGTCGCCCAGTTCGATCGAGTGCGGCATCGAGACGGCGACGCGGCGCGCGAGCGATTCCACGAAGGGCAGACCGGCGGCGATGCGTTCACGCTGTCGCGCGGCGAGTGGCTGATGGTGCATGGGGACGGCGTCTCCTTGGGGCTCGCGGGTGATCCGCGGTGAGCTGCCCCATCCGCAACGGCAATACCACCTGAAAAGCGAACAAAGATCGAATCGCGGCGCTCGGTCGGCTGCCAGACGTAAGTCGTTCGTGTAGATGTAGTTAGTTGTGTGCTCCGGCGTGCAGCCGCGGGCAGCGGGACGCAGCCGAGCCAGTGGGACTTGTCAATTCAATGACGACTGCGGCGCCTTTCCGTCATGAATTTGACGATATGGAGCGATGTGCGGAGGTCAGACGCCCGATGTACGCGAACGCAGGCGGATTTCGCGGGCGGTCGTCATCGCGTCGAGAACGCTGGCGACGACCTGGGCGGCGCGCGCGCGGCTCATGTCGTCGCTCGACTTGGCTTCGAGCAGCTCCGCGTTCGCGAGGATGATTCCGAGTTGGTTGTTCAGCCGGTGGAACAGCAGCCCGAGTTCGGGCGGCTCGTCGACGCTCGAGCGGGGACGGTCATCGGCAGCCGGCATCATGAGGCTTCCTTACGGGTGAAGTCCGGCGCGCGCCCGGGCTCGCGCCAGAGCGTATCGACGAAGATTCGCACGGACCCGCCGGCGGTGCGCACGTACTCGACCTTGCCGCCGGCGATCCAGTTGTAAATCGTCCGGCGGCTCACGCCCACCAGCTCGCACGCTTTCATGATTGAGATGGTCTTGCGATCGATCATCATTGCTGTGATCACTCGCCCGTCGACCGCGACCCCGCGCGTGTCGAAGGGTCGAAGGTGGCCGGCGCCCGGCCATGTTCGTTGGTGTTTATCGGTGCAGACTCGCGCACCCTATAGCCCCGCCGCCCGAGAGTCTCTTCCCTCGGCCGCGCCTTGGTGTCAAAATACCGCCGCGCGACTAAATGGCTGAAAACGCAAAGCATCTACTGATCGTGGATGACGAGGCCGCGTTGCGCACCGCGATCGCGGAGCGTCTGACCGATCACGGCTTCGCGGTCGAGCAGGCGGCCAACGGCGAAGAAGCGCTGACGCGGCTCGCGGAATTCGCGTTCGACATCATCATCACGGACCTGCGGCTGCCTGGCATCGACGGCCGCCAGGTCCTCGAGGCCGCGCTCGAACGCTACCCGGACATCATCGCGATCGTCATCACCGGTTTCGGCACGGTGAAGGACGCCGTCGACGCGATCAAGCAGGGCGCGGCCGACTTCATCACGAAGCCATTTCAGTTCGACGCGCTGCTGCACGTGCTGCGCTCCGCGCTCGAGCAGCGCCGCCTGCGATCGGAGAACGCATACCTTCGCTCCCAGCTCGAAGAGCGATACCGCATCGACGGGATCGTGGGGCGGAGCCGCGTCATGCGCGATCTGTTTCAGCTTCTCGAGACCGTCGCGGCGACGTCGAGCACCGTGCTCATCACGGGCGAGACCGGCACGGGGAAGGAGCTCGCCGCGCGCGCGATTCATCACAACAGCGGCCGGCGCGGCAACCGGTTCGCCGCGCTCAACTGCAGCGCGATCCCGGAAACGTTGCTGGAAGCCGAGCTGTTCGGCCACGTGCGCGGCGCGTTTACGGGCGCGGTCGCGACGCGCCAGGGACGTCTCGAGCAGGCGCACAAGGGCACGCTGTTCCTCGACGAAGTGGGCACGATGAGCCCGGCGTTGCAGGCCAAGCTGCTGCGCGTCCTGCAGGAGCGCGAGTTCGAACGCGTCGGCGACTCACATACGATCAAGATCGACGTCCGGATCATCGCGGCGACCCATTCCGATCTCGCGAAGATGGTGGCGGAGGGATCGTTCCGCGAGGACCTGTTCTATCGGCTGAACGTGATCCCGGTGCACGTCCCGGCGCTGCGCGAACGCCGGGAGGACATTCCGCTTCTCGTACAGCACTTTCTGCAGAAGCTCGGCTCCGAGCTGACGCCGCCACGCACGGTCACCGTTTCGCAGGAAGCGATGCGTCAGCTCATGGGGTACTCGTGGCCGGGCAACGTCCGGCAACTCGAAAACGCGGTCGAGCGCGCGCTTGCATTCACCCACGGCCGCTCGCAGATCGAACTCGGCGACCTCTCGCCCGAGATGCAGGCCGTCGCGAGCGCCCACGAGGGTGGCGCGGTGTGGTTTCCCGACGAAGGACTCGACCTCGAGCGGTACATCGAAGGCGTCGAGCTCGGCTTGATCCGCCGATCGCTCGAGCGTACGCAAGGCAACAAGCGGCAGGCGGCGCGCCTCCTGAACCTGAAGCGGACGACGCTTATTGAAAAGTTGAAGCGCCTCGAGCGCGGCGGGCCCGGGGCGAACTGACGATGCCGCCGCGCTTCGCCTACTGGACGATCATCGTCGGCGATCAGCCGACGGCATTTCGCGCGGCCAGGCAGGACGAGCTGCTGCCGACCCTCAGGCAGCTTCAGTCGCGTCATCCCGACGCCGTCATGAAGTGGTTCGCGCGCGGGCGGCTGTGGACGTCGCCCGAGGAGGCGCGGCTCGCCGCGATGGTGCGGCGCGAGCGTCACGCGCGCGAACGGCGCGGGCGCGACTGGCGGCCGGGCGGCGAGCATCGCGATCCGCGCGAACGGTTCAAGGTGCCGCGCGACGTCAAACGCCAGCGCTTCGCCTCGAAGCTGCGCCGCGGCGGCAGACCACCGGGTCCGCCTCGCCCGCGTCTCCCGAAGAAGAAAGAGGACGAGTGATCGCGCACATCGTGCTCCTGAAGCCGCGCGCCGAATTCACCGCGGAGGATCGGCGCCGCGCCATCGACGCGATGTCGCAGGCGTCGGCGGCGATTCCCGACGTGCGCCGGTTCCGCATCGGACGGCGGATCCGCCATGGGCTCCCGGGATACGAGCGGCAGATGCGCGAGGATTACGAGTTCGCGCTCGTGCTCGAGTTCGACGACGAGTCCGCCCTCAAGCGCTATCTGCAGGCCCCCGCTCACGGCATCCTCGGACAGATGTTCTCGACGGCGACGGCGGCCGCCCTCGCGTACGATTTCGATTTCGCCGACGCGGCGGACGCAAAGCGCCTCGTCTGACCGCGCACGCACCCGCCGTCGCGGCTCGCACCCTAAACACCGTCAGCGAGAAGATGTGGAAAAAGAATCGCGCGGGCGCGATCGTCCTGAATGGCCGCCCTGAACGGCATCTCGGCCGCCGTCGTCGCTCACAACATGCGGACGGGACGGCGCTGAAAGAAGAACTCTTCGATGATGCCGCGGAGGCGCGCAATCGAGTCCGCGCTGTTCACGGCGACGCGCAGGTGAGAACCGTTGTCGAGCCCTTTCGTGTACCAGGAATTCAGCGCGCGAAGCTTGTTGATGACCCAGCGGTCGTGGCCGCGCGCGGGACGGTCTTCCGCCGCGCTTGCGGTCCCGGGCGCAAGGTGACGGAACCCCTCGGCTTCGTTGGCGCGCTCGTTCAGCAGCAGATCGACGTAGTCGAGCAGGAACCGCCCGCGCTCTTCCTCCGAGATGATCCGCGGGGCGCGCCCCGACGCGATCGCCGCCGCCTGCTCGAAGATCCACGGGTTGCGCAGCGCGCCTCGCCCGACCAGCACGCCCGCGATGCCGGTGCCGCGCACCCGGCGGACGACGTCCTCGGGCTCGATGCAATCACCGCTGCCGAAGACAGGAATCGACACGGCGGCCGCGACGCTGGCGATCAGATCCCAATCGGACTGGCCCGAGTACGACTGCGCCGCGGTTCGTCCGTGCACTGCGACCGCCGCTGCTCCCGCGTCTTCCATGCGTCTGGCCATCTCGGGCGCGTTGATCTGATCGTGGTCCCAGCCGGCACGCATCTTCACGGTCACGGGGATCTTCACCGCGCGCGCCATCGCGCCGACGACTTCCTGCGCGTGCTCCGGCTCGCGCATCAGCGAACAGCCCGCGTTGTGCTTCGCGATTTTCGGGACGGGGCACCCCATGTTGATGTCGACGATGTCGGCGCCCATTCCCTCGACGATCTGCGCCGCGGACGCCATCTTCTCGGGATCGCCGCCGAAAATCTGGATCGAGACGGGGCGCTCTTCCTCGGTGTATTCCGCGTACTCGAGCGTGCGGTCGATGCCGCGGACGAGCCCTTCGGAGCTGACCATCTCGGTGACGACGAGGCCGCACCCGCCCGTGCGCTTCACGAGGCGGCGGAAGGCGGTATCCGTCATGCCCGCCATCGGGGCGAGCGCGAACGGCGGTGCGAGGTCGATGGAGCCGATTTTCATCAGTAGGCTTTGACGTCGGCCGCGTCGACCTCGACGCTGACGGCCTGTCCAATCAGATCGACGGAGAGCACCAGCCGCGCGTGCGTTCCCTTGCGCACGAGGCGCCCGACGACGCTCTTGAGCGGACCGTGAATCACTTCGACGAACGTCCCTTCCGCAATCAGCGGGCACGGGTCGTACTGCAAATCGCTTTCGACGAGCCGCCGGATGCCTTCGATCTCTCGTTCGGGAATCGGCGCGATGTCGCCGTCGAACGACACGATCGTGACGACGCCGGAGCACTTCAGAATCGGGAGGCGGTCGTGTCCGTCGAACCGGACGAAGCAGTAGCCGGGGAAGAGCGGCCACTCGATCTTCTTCTTGCGGTCCTTCCAGCGGCTCCACCGCGGGATGGTCGGCAGGAAGGTTTCAAGTCCCTTGCGTTCGAGCTGTTCCCGGACGACCTGTTCGTGGCGCGATCGCGTCCAGACGGCGTACCATCGCATGAAGCGTCAGGAGCCGGATGTCGCTCCTGCCTTCGAGCTCTCCGCCGCGAGTTGTTTCTCGTACGCCTTCTTCAGCTCGTCGTTCTTCCACTCGATGATTGCCTGCTCGCGCAGGCGCGTCAGGAACTTGCGCATCTCGGTCCGTGTCCGTTCCTGCGAGACGCGGTCGGCGATCAAATCGCGCACCTTGTCGAAGGGCTGGAGCGCCTGGGGCCGGAGCACCTCGAGCTTGAACATCTGGTATCCGCGCGGCGTCCGGATCACGGGCGTGATGTCGCCCGGTTTCATCTTGTCCACGAGCTGCTGGAGCTGCGGCGACATGTCGTCGCGCGCGAAGGGGCCGATGAGGCCGCCGTTCGCCTTGGACGAGGAATCGGACGCGTCGGCGGCGACCTTGGCGAAGTCCTCTCCCTTCAGGAGCCGCGCGCGCAGATCGTTGATCTTCTTCGTGGCCTCGTCGTCCCGCGCCACGTTCACCGTCGCCTGGCCCTGCTTGGTGTCGGTCGCGACGGCGACGAGGATCTCGCGCAGCGTGATCGACGCCGGTTCGGTGAATTCCTCCGGGTGCCGGCTGTAGTACTGCCGCGCCTCTTCCTCGGTGATCGACAGTTTCGACCCGACTTCCTGCTGCTGCACGCGCTGAATCAGCATCTGCCGCTCGAGCTGATTCCGGAGATCGAGGATCGTCATCCCTTCCTGCTTGAGCGCGTCCTGGAACTTCTGCTCGTCCTGGAGGTTCTGTTCCTTGCGGATGTTGTTGACGATCTCCTTGAACTGGTCGTCGCTCAGGTGGTAGCCCAGCTCGCGGCCGCGCTGCACGAGCAGCAGCTCGTCGATCGAATTCACGAGCACCTGCGGCGTCACCTCGGCGACGAGCTTCTTCAGCTCCTGGTCGTTTTTCAGCGCGTCCGGATCGACGTTGCCGTTGAGACGCTGCCGCAATGCCGCGACCTGGCGCTGCTCCAGCTCGGTCTTCGTGATGATGTCGCCATTCACTTTCACGAGCACCTGCTCGAGGATTTCCGCGCGGAGTGGAATCGCCAGAAGGGCGGTGAGGCCGGCCAACGTCAGGAGCTTTCTCATGTCTCTCACTCTAAATTGCTGGAATTGCGTATTTTAACGTATCGAGGCGCCCGCGCTCAACTCGCGCAGGAGGCCCGACAGCCGGCTGAACACTCCGCCTTCCGCGCGCGGATCTTCCTTGGCCGGGCGGAGGATCTCGTCCCGCGTGAACCCCGGAGTCACCTCGCCGGCCCTCGCGCGCGCCGTCCACCAGGAGGACGCCCGATCCGGCATCGCCTTTCGCGCGCGACCCGCGGGGCCGGTCCCACCCCGCCAATCGAGCTTCAGGGTCGCCGGGGGCGTCAGAACCACGTCGGATCGCTCGCGGACGACCCGCAACAGCCAGGCCGGGTCGAGCTTCGCATCGGGCCTGAACTTTAGGACGATCGTCTGGCCTTCGCGGTCGATGGATTCGATCCCGAGCCGGTCCGCCATCACGCGGATGAAGGCGTACTCGGCCAGATTCGCGATGGAGTCTGGCGGCGGACCGTAGCGGTCGCGCACTTCCTCGACGATCCGGTCGAGCTCCGCCTCGTTGCGCACTCCGGCGATGCGGCGATAGATCGTCAGCCGCTGGTTCATGTCGGGGATGTAACGGTCGTCGATTCGCAGGTCCACGGCCAGGTTCCCGGTCGCGCGGTTCTCGTCCTCGACCTCCTCTCCCTTCAACTCCTTGATCGTCTGTTCGAGCAGCTTCATGTACATGTCGAAGCCGACCGCTTCGATGTGCCCGCTCTGCTCGCCGCCCAGCAGGTTGCCGGCGCCGCGGATTTCCAGGTCGAGCGCCGCCACCCGGAAGCCGCTCCCCAGTTCGCTGAACTCGCGAATCGCGGCAAGACGTTTCTTGGCGACCGGCGAAAGCGCTTCCTCCGGTGGAACCAACAGGTACGCGTACGCGCGGCGATCCGATCGGCCGACGCGGCCGCGCAGTTGATACAACTGCGACAGCCCGTAGCGATCCGCGCGGTTGATGATCATCGTGTTCGCGTTCGGGATGTCGAGGCCGTTCTCGATGATCGTCGTGGCGAGCAGGATGTCGTACTTGTGCGCCACGAAATCCACCATCACGCGCTCGAGGGCCTCCTCGCTCATCTGACCGTGCGCGACGGCGAGCCGCGCTTCCGGCACGAGGCGCTGGAGCAGGTTCCCGAGCGAGTAAATCGACTCGACGCGGTTGTGCACGAAATAGATCTGTCCCGCGCGCTCCAGCTCGGTCCGCGTCGCCCGCGTGATCAGGGCCTGATCGAACTTGACGACGTTCGTCTGGATCGCGAGACGGTCTTTGGGCGGCGTCTCGATGATTGACATGTCGCGGATGCCCGCGAGCGACATGTTCAGCGTCCGCGGAATCGGCGTCGCCGTCATCGTCAGCACATCGACGCGTTTGCGGAGCTGCTTGATCTTCTCCTTGTGCGCGACGCCGAACCGCTGCTCCTCGTCCACGACGAGGAGTCCCAGGTCGCGGAACTGGACGTCTTTCGAGAGGAGGCGATGCGTGCCGACGATGATCTCGACCTTGCCGGCGCCGAGATCTTCGAGGATTGCCTTCTGCTCGGCGCGCGAGCGGAACCGGCTCACCATCTCCACGCGTACGGGAAACGCCGCGAAACGATCGCGCAACGTCTTCAGGTGCTGGAACGCCAGGACCGTGGTCGGCGCGAGAACCGCGACCTGCTTGCCGTCCATGACGGCCTTGAACGCCGCGCGCATCGCGACTTCGGTCTTCCCGTACCCAACGTCGCCGCAGAGCAGGCGGTCCATCGGCGTCGGCGACTCCATGTCGCGTTTGATGTCGACGATGGCAGCCCGCTGATCGGGCGTCAGCTCCCACTCGAACGCGTCCTCGAATTCCTGCTGCCAGTGCGTGTCGGCGCTGAACGCGTGCCCCGGCACCGCCTTGCGCGCGGCGTAGAGCTTCAGCAGCTCCTCGGCCATGTCGCGCATCGCCTTCTTGACGCGCGTCTTGGCCTTCTCCCACGTCGTGCCGCCGAGCCGATCCAGCGCCGGGCGCGTCGCGCCGGTGTACTTCTGCACGAGGTCCAGGCGCTCGACCGGGACGAACAGCTTGTCGTCGGCCGCGTACCGCAGCTCCATGAACTCCTGCGGCTCGAGGCCCACGTCGATGCGCCTCAACCCTACGAACACGCCGATGCCGTGATCGACGTGGACGACCAGGTCGCCGACCTTCAGATCGCGGAAGTCAGAGAGGAACGTCCGGGCGGCGGAGCGCCGGCGCTCGTGCGTGCGCCGCTCTTCGTCGAAGACGTCGGTCTCGGCCCACAACTGAAGGGCGGCCTCCGGCAGCCGGAAGCCTTTCGACAGATGTCCGACGGCGACGAGCACGGACCCCGCGTGCGCGTCCTCGCCGCGCTCGATCGGGGCCGCCGGGACGTCGTAGTCGGCGAGCAGCTCGATGGTGCGCTCCGCGCGTCCCGCGGAGTGCGCCACGAAAACGACCGTGTCCCCCGCGTCGCGCGCGTGGCGAAGCTCCGCCACCCAGTCGGGCACACGGCCGGCGAACTCCATCGCCGGCTGACACGCGACGTGACGGGCGCCGTCGCCGGATTCGAGCGCCAGCGTTTGGAGCGCCGTGCCCGCGTCGATGACCGGTGTGATGTCGTCCCAGGAAACGAACAGCGCCGCCGGCTCCGCCGCGCGATCGTTCCGGCGCAGCGCGTCCGCGTAGCTGGCGTCGATCTGTTCGCGCACCTTGACGGCGGACGCGCGCACTTCATCGGCCTCGGAGACGAGCACGAGCGGACGGCCGGCCGCCGCGAGGTAATCGAGCAGCGTGGCGCCGCGATCCGCGACGGCGCCGTCGGCGAGCAGTTCCTGGAGCGGCACGATGTGCGCCTGATCGACCCCGCCGGTGGACCGCTGGGTCGACGGATCGTAGGTGCGGATGGACTCGATCGTGTCGCCGACGAACTCGAGCCGGATCGGCTGCCGCGCGCCCGCCGGATAGAAATCGACGACGCCGCCGCGCGCGGAGAACTCGCCCGGTTCGTCGGTCGGATCCTGTCGGGTGTAGCCCGCCTCGGCGAGGAGGTCGCTCAGATCGACGGGTGAGATGTCCTGGCCGGGCCGAAGCGACAGCGCCGCGCGCTTCAACCGTTCCGGTCGCGTCAGGCGGGGCAGCCACGCCGCGGCGGAGCTGACGACGAGGCGCGTCGCCCCGGTCGCGAGGGCGTGCAGCGCCCGCGCGCGCGCGGAAGCGACGTCGAAGTGCGGCGCGAGCCCGCGATAGGGATCGATCTCGTGCGACGGAAATGGCAGCACCGCCGCTTCGGCCTCTGCGTCGGACAGGCCCTCGAGCGCCGTCAGGAAAAACCGGCAGTCCGAAGTCATCCGCTCGACGTCGGCGTCGGTGGGCGCCACGAGGACCGCGCGGTCCCTGACGACGGCCGCCGCGGCGAACAACGCCTTCGCGGGTGCGTTCAACCCCATGACGGCGCGTCCGGGCACACCAAGCTCGAGCCGGCCGGCAGCCGACTTCAACAGCGCGCGCAGCGTGAGAGATGTGGACGTCGACGAGGTCATGGGAATCGATCCGGCCGCGGCCGGAACCGTTCATTGTAACCCGCGCGGTCGGGAATACCGCTCAGGTCACGGCACGAGAGGTGTTCATAGCGAGCGGACCTTCTCGATGATCGCGCTCGTCGAGTAGCCGCGCTCGACCGGCTCGCGGATGACGACGCCGCCGCGCGCTTCGACGGTTTCACGACCCACGATCTGATCCGTGGGCCAGTCGGCGCCCTTGACGAGGACGTCTGGCTGCACCCGGGCGATGATGTCGGCCGGGGTGTCTTCGTCGAACACCGACACGGCGTCGACGCACTCGAACGCCGCCAGCACTTCCGCGCGCTCACGCTCGCTATTGATGGGACGGTCACGGCCTTTGTTGCGCCGTACCGACGCATCCGAGTTGACGCCGACGATCAGCACGTCGCCGTGCGCACGGGCCGCCTGCAGGTATCGCAGATGGCCGGGGTGCAGAATGTCGAACACCCCGTTGGTGAACGCGATGCGGCGGCCGCGCGCGCGCTGTTCCCGCACGAACGCCTCGAGTTCCGCCGCGTCGAGGATCACGTCGTCCTCTTGAAGCTGATGGCGCCCGCGAAGCGCCACGCGTGCGGCGGGCGGTAGATTCCAACGTCCTTCATCCGGGATTTCACGCGAAACGTGTAAAGCAGCCGGTGGTAATCGTATGGGTAGCCGTCGATCTTGTGAACGCCGACGTCGAGCTTGTACGTGCCTTCCACGAGGTCGAGCGCAGAAATCGAGAACGTCGCTTCCGCGTCCCCCGACAACCGTTCGGGTGTCAGCTCCTCGAGGTTCGTGTTCGTGCCGTAGCAGCACACGCCTTCCGCGTTGAAGACGCCGACCCCGATGACAAAGTCCTCGACGGGCTGCGCCGCGTGCAGCGCGATGCGGACATCCAGCCGCTCGCCGGACTGGAACACGTGCCCCGCCTGCCCGTCCTCTCCGGTCAACGTTACCGACGTAATTTCCACCTCGCGCGATCCCCAGCGCCCTTCGGCGGCCTGGAACATGTCCGCCGGCTCGGTGGACTTGCCCTCCTGCGCCTTCGCGTCCGCGGCGGCCAGGTGCTGCTCCTCGGTCGTCTCGACGTCGGTGATGTACGCCCCCACGATGCGTTTCGGATCGCCGGCGCCTCTGACGTGCCCGGCATCGAGCCACAGGGCGTCGTCGCAGAAGCGCTCGACGAGGCCGAGCGCATGCGTGACGAGCAGGATCGTCTTGCCGCGCCGCTTGAACTCGGCGAACTTGTCGAGGCACTTGTGCGTGAAGCTTTCGTCGCCGACGGCGAGGACTTCGTCCACGAGGAGCACGTCGGGATCGACGTTGATGGCGACGGCGAAACCGAGACGCATGTACATGCCGGACGAATACGTCTTGACGGGAGCGTCGATGAAGTCCTTCAGCTCCGCGAAATCGACGATCTCGTCGAAGCGCTTCGCGATCTCGCGCTTCGAGAGGCCGAGCATGATGCCGTTGATGAACACGTTCTCGCGTCCGGAGATCTCGGGATGAAATCCGGCGCCCAGCTCGATGAGCGCGGAGATCCGGCCCTGGACCCGTACGGTGCCGCGCGTCGGCTTGGTGATGCCGGCGACGAGCTTCAACAACGTGCTCTTGCCCGAGCCGTTGCGGCCGATCACTCCAAGGGTGCGGCCCGCCGGCACCGACACCGTCACGTCGTCGAGCGCGGCGAACGTCTCGTCGGGCGCGAGGTCGCGGATCAGGCTGCCGCTCAGCAAGGCGCTCTTGAGCGTCGCGAACTGCCGTCGACGCGCGTAACGGCGGTAGACCTTCGAGACGTGCGAGACGTCGATGGCCTGGGTCACACTTCCTCCGCGAACGTGTCCCGCAGCCGATCGAACACGAAGTAGGCGAGCACGAAGAAGAATGCCGACGCGACGCCGAGCGCCAGGAGCCATTTCCAGTGGCCGAACGGCCCCGGAAAGAACAGCACCTCCTGATACGAGATGGCGAGGTGAGAGAACGGGTTGAGGTTCAGGAACTTTTTCGCGAACGGCGGCGCGTTGAAATACGGATAGATGATCGGCGTCGCAAAGAACCACAGCGTCAGCAGGTTCGCCAGGATGTCGCGGATGTCGCGAAAGTGGACCGTCAACGCCGAGAGCACGAGGGCGAGCGCGATGGTGAACTCGAGCTGCACGAAGACGATGATCGGGAACCAGAGCAGCTCACCGGCCGTGAGCGGCGCGCGATACCAGATCAAGAACGCCGCGAGGATCGGCAGTCCGAGCAGGAAATGGATCATGTTCGCGAGCACGGTGACGATCGGCAGAATCTCGGCGGGGAAGAGCACCTTCTTGATCAGGTTGCTGCCCGCGATCAGGACGCCCGCCGACTCCGTCAACGACGACGAAAACCACGTCCACGGAAGAATCCCGCAGAACATGAACAGCGCGTACGGCTCGGCACCTTCGGCTTTCGCGGGCATGACGTACTTGAAGATGAACGAATACACGAGCAGGAGCAGCAACGGGTTGAAGAACGACCAGAAGAAGCCGAGCACCGACCCGCGGTAGCGGGCCTTCAGCTCGCGCGCCACCAGACTCTGAATCAACCCGCGGTGGCGCAGTAGCCGCGCGAGGTTATGGAACATCGACCTGCAGCACGAGCGTCGTCACGTTGTCGGGGCCGCCGCCGGCGTTCGCCGCCGCGATCAGTCTCGCGCAGATTTCTTCGAGCGGCACGTCGCGGCGTCCGAGCTGCGCGGCGATCTCCTCGTGCGGCACGACCGTAAACAGACCGTCCGAACAGAGCAGGAACCGGTCGCCGGCCGTGGGATTCAGCTCGACGACGTCCACTTCGGGATCCTCGCCGCCGGAAAGCGCGCGCGTGACGACGTTCCGCCATGGATGCTGGCGCGCGGCCGAGGGCGTCAGCGCGCCGGCGCGGACCTGCTCCTCGACCCACGAGTGATCGTTGGTGATCTGGTGCAGGTCATCTTTGCGCAGGACGTACACGCGGCTGTCCCCGACGTGCGCGATGGACGCATGATTCGGGCCCGCGAGAAACGCCGACGCGGTGGTCGCCATCCCACGCAGGTCGGCGGCGTCCGCGATCGCGGCGGCAATCTGGTGGTTCGCCAACCGGAACGCCGCCTTCAGCCGGTTCGCTTCGAGGCTGAACGCCGGCTCGAACGGAAACGGCCAGGTCCGATTGCGATCCGCGGCGGCGGTTTCGCCGATGAAGTTCTCGATCGCCTCGACGGCCATGCGCGACGCGACCTCGCCGGCCACGTGGCCGCCCATGCCGTCGGCGACCATGAAGAGACCGAGGTCGGGCCGGCTGCAATAGCTGTCTTCGTTGCTGGTGCGGCGGAGTCCAGGATCCGTGCGGACGGCCCAGGTCAGGCGCATGGATCGACGCGTCTCAGGCCTGCGGCGGCGGCATCCGCTGGCGGCCCACGCGGCCGGCGAACTGCCCGCGGGACGACACGGACAGCCGTGTCAGGCTCTTCATCAGCGCGATGCGGGCGCGCTCGTAATCGAGCTCCGCTTTGGGCTGCGACAGCCGCGCCTCCGCGCGCGTGCGCGCTTCTTCCGCGCGCGTGACGTCGATCTCTTCGGGCCGTTCCGCGAGCTGCGCGAGGATCGTCACGCGATCCGGGAGCACTTCCGCGAACCCGAGCGCAATCGACAGATATGTCTTGTCCTGTCCCTGCCGGTACCACAGCTCTCCAACGGCGAGCGCCGCGAGCAGCGGCGTGTGTCCGGGCAGCACGCCGAAGTACCCATCGGCGCCCGGGATCTCGACCTCGTCAACGTCCTCGCGGACGAGCAGGCGATCCGGCGTCACGATGTCGAGGTGGATCTTGGAAGGCAGCGCCATCAGCCCTTCATCTTCGCGGCTTTCTCGATCGCTTCCTCGATCGTGCCGACCATGTAGAACGCCTGTTCGGGCAGCCCGTCGTGCTTGCCGTCGACGATCTCCTTGAAGCCCTTGACCGTATCGGCGATCGGCACGTACTTGCCGGAAAGGCCGGTGAACTGCTCGGCGACGAAGAAGGGCTGCGACAGGAACCGCTGAATCTTCCGCGCGCGGGCGACGGTCAGCTTGTCTTCCTCCGACAGCTCGTCGATCCCGAGGATCGCGATGATGTCCTGCAGGTCCTTGTAGCGCTGCAGCACCTGCTTGACGTTCCGGGCGACCTGATAATGCTCGTCGCCGATGATGCGCGGATCCAGGATGCGCGACGTGGACGCCAGCGGATCGACGGCCGGATAGATCCCCAGTTCGACGATCGCGCGCGACAAGTTCGTTGTCGCGTCGAGGTGCGCGAACGTGGTCGCCGGCGCCGGGTCGGTGTAGTCGTCCGCCGGCACGTAGATCGCCTGGACCGACGTGATCGATCCTTTCTTCGTGGACGTGATCCGCTCCTGCAGCTCGCCCATTTCGGTCAGCAGCGTCGGCTGATAGCCGACCGCGCTCGGCATGCGCCCCAGCAACGCGGACACTTCAGAGCCGGCCTGCGTGAAGCGGAAGATATTGTCGATGAAGAGCAGGACGTCCTTGTTCTCGGCGTCGCGGAAATATTCGGCGACCGTCAGGCCGCTGAGCGCGACACGCAACCGTGCGCCGGGCGGCTCCGTCATCTGGCCGTAGACGAGCGCGGCGCGGGACTTCCCGAAGTCCTGCATGTTGATGACGCCGCTCTCCTGGAATTCCAGCCAGAGGTCGTTGCCCTCGCGCGTCCGCTCGCCGACGCCCGCGAACACCGAGACGCCGCCATGTTTCATCGCGACGTTGTGAATCAGCTCCTGGATGATGACGGTCTTGCCGACGCCGGCGCCGCCGAACAAGCCAATCTTGCCGCCGCGCAGGTACGGTTCGAGCAGATCGACGACCTTGATCCCCGTCTCGAACATCTGCAGCTCGGTTGACTGATCTTCGAGGCTCGGCGCCTGGCGGTGAATCGACCAGTGCTCCTTCGACGCGATCGGACGGTCGGGGAAGTCGACCGGCTCGCCGAGCACGTTCATCACGCGACCGAGCGTCGCCGGCCCGACGGGCATCGAAATGGGCGCGCCCGTGTCCACCGCTTTCATGCCGCGGCGCATGCCGTCGGTCGGCTTCATCGCCACCGTCCGGACGCGATTCTCGCCGAGGTGCTGTTCGACCTCGGCGATGACGTCGAGCTTCTGCCCGCCGTCGCGCCCGTCCGACGAAATG
>Ga0066710_100001118_pt1 | contig 19083 bp, 14 predicted proteins | sample GraSoiAngelo_159_FD_79666 | JGI IMG/M metagenome (GOLD analysis project Ga0066710, IMG submission 79666) | Grasslands soil microbial communities from the Angelo Coastal Reserve, California, USA - 14_1009_16_40cm | ecosystem: Environmental > Terrestrial > Soil > Grasslands | place: USA... | reverse complement strand
GGACCCGACGTCCGACCGGTTCACCGCGGAGCCCCGGCCGGAGAACCCGGCGCAGGCCGAGACTCTGCTGCAGAGCATCAACTACTGCCTGCGCGACGAGATGCAGCGCAATCCCCGCATCCTCGTGTTCGGCGAAGACGTGGCCGACGCCTCGCACGAACAGGTGCTGCAGGAAACCAAGGGCAAGGGCGGCGTGTTCGGCGTGACCTGGGGGTTGCAGAGGCAGTTCGGCGGAAGCCGCGTCTACAACTCACCACTCGCCGAAGCCAACATCGTGGGACGCGCGATCGGGCTCGCGACGCTGGGGTGGAAGCCGGTGGTCGAGATCCAGTTCTTCGACTACATCTGGCCGGCGATGATGCAGATCCGCAACGAGCTCGGCTTCATGCGCTACCGCTCCAACAACGCGTTCGCGTGCCCGGTCGTGATCCGCACCGCGTACGGCGGCTACCTGCGCGGCGGCGCGCCGTACCACAGCCAGTGCGGCGAGAGCATCTTCGCGCATTGCGCCGGCATTCGGGTGGTGCTGCCGAGCAACGCGCTCGACGCGGTCGGCCTGCTGCGCACGGCCGTGCGCGCGGAAGATCCGGTGCTGTTCCTCGAGCACAAGCACCTGTACCGCCAGCCGTACGCCAAGGCTCCGTACCCGGGGCCGGAGTACACGCTGCCGTTCGGGCGGGCGCGCATCGTCCGGCCCGGTTCGGACGTCACCGTCGTGACGTACGGGGCGACGGTGCAGCGCACGTACCTCGCGGCTCAGGAGCTGGCGGAAGAGGGGATCGAGGTCGAGATCCTTGATCTGCGCACCCTGCAGCCGCTGGACTTCGCTTCCGTGGCGGGCTCGGTGAAGAAGACGGGACGAGTGATCGTGGCCCACGAGGATGCGCTGTTCTGCGGCTACGGGGGCGAAGTGGCTGCCAGGATCGCGTCGGATTGCTTCATGGACCTCGATGCCCCGGTGCGGCGCGTCGGCGCGCTCGATACGCCGGTGGCTTACTCGCCGCAGCTCGAAGATGTGATCCTGCCGCAGAAGGACACCGTGCTCAGGGCGATCCGCGAGATCGCCGCATTCTGAGTCGGGGCCGGCCGCGCCACCCCAGTTTTTCAAAGTCCTGTCCCCGAACCGGCACGAATTGCACGTCCCGGCCGGGTTGGGCGTGTCCCGGCGTGAGGCGTGCCGTCCATCTACTTGGAATGAAGTGAGTTGCGTGGATGACCCTGAGCGGCACACCGGTTGCGTCATTTCGTGAATGCCGGCGCAAGCGCGCGGGCCGCGTGTCGAAGCGGTGCGGCTCCGGCGGCGGCCCTTCCTCTCGAAGGGCCGAGGCGGGCGAGTGTCGTGACCGAAACGGAGGATGGCGTGACTCGCTCGAGGAAGTGGTCCTTCGTTTTGGCGGCGGTGCTGGCGTCGCTCGGGTTGGCGGTCGCCCTCGCCCACCCGCAGACGCCTGCGAGCGGTGATGCGGCGCGGCCCGTCGCGCACACCGAAGTGTGGTACGGGCGCTGGTGGATGTGGGCGGTGGGCGTGGCGGTGTTCCTGGTCGTCGTGATCGCCCTCACGAATCGCGGCGGGCGCAGCAAGATCTGAAACGCGATCGGGACCGGCGCGGCAGGATAAGGCGCGCTGCGACGGCCGGGAGCGTGGAGCATCCGGCACGCGCCCGGGAGAACACGGGTCCGGCTCGCCCTCATCCGCGCTCCCGGATCCATCCCCCCTCACCGCTGGCGGCCGACCTCGACGTGCTGTGTGCGCGCGAAGTCGATGAAGCCGCGCTCCGGATCGGTGTGGATCAGCTTCACCCGCACCCGGTCTCCGATGTCGAGCCCTTCCCAGCCTCGCTGCACGCGCCCTTCCACGTGCGGATCCAGGATCCGCACCCACGTGCCCTTGGGTGACGACCCGGTGACGATGCCGTCGAATTCCCGCCCGAGCTGGCTCGCCAGCAGGCAGGCGGCGGCGGATTTCCGCACCCGGCGTTCCACCTTCTGCGCGGCGTCCTCCTTGAGAGTGCAGTGGCTCGCGAGCGCAGTGAGCTGGTCGCGGGTATAGGGGACCGAGGCGCTCGACAGCGCCGCCTTGACCAGCCGCTGCGTGACGAGATCCGGATAGCGCCGGTTGGGCGCGGTGGAATGCGTGTACTCGCTCACCGCCAGGCCGAAGTGCCCCGTGACCTGTTCGCCGGGGAAGCTGGCCGCGTACTCGCCCCTTCCCATCAGCTTGATCACGAGCAGCGACAGATCGGGAAACCGCAGGGGATCGGCGGCGCGGCGCTTGATCAGGAAGTCGTGCAGCGCGCGGGCGTCGGGCTCCGCGGGCAGCGTCTCGCCCAGATCGTGCGCGATGTCCACGATCCGCGGCCAGCGCTCCGGCGTCCGCACCACGCGGCGCATGATCGGGAAGCTCCGCCGCTCCAGGAATCGTGCGATCGCCCCGTTCGCCGCGATCATGAAGTCCTCGATGATCTCGCGTGCCCGGTTGCGCCGCTCGGCGGCGAGCCCGCTCACCGCGTCGCCGTCGAACTCGGTCTGCACCTCGATCGTCTCGAGCTCGAGCGCTCCTTGCTCATGGCGATAGGTCTTGAGCCGCTGGGCCACGCGATCCTGAAGTCGCAGGTTGTCGGCCAGGCTGGTGACGGCGCCGACGGCCGGCGGCATCGCGCCCTCGCCCTCGAGCCACGCGCCTACGCTCCGGTACGCGAGCTTGGCGCGATTGCGCACCACCGCCCGGTACACGTCGGAGCCCTGGCTCCTGCCCTCGCCGTCGACCGCGACCTCGATCACGACCGCCAGCCGGTCCGCCTCCTGCACGAGCGATGTGAGGTCGGTGCTCAGGCGCTCCGGAAGCATGGGGAAGATCTGGGCCGGTGTGTAGACCGAGGTGGTGTTGGTCCCGGCGTGATCGTCCACCGCGGAGCCGGCCTCGACGAGCGACGCGACATCCGCCACCGCCACCCGGATCCGGGTCGTGCCGTCTGTAAGCGTCTCCGCCACGGTGAGCTGATCCAGGTCGCGCGAGTCGTCGTTGTCGATCGAGCACCACAGGAGGCCGCGTAGATCGCGGGCGTCGTCGGCGGTGGTGGGCGGCGTTGGCGGCAGGCTCTGGACCTCGGCCAGCACGGCCGGGGGGAAATCGGGCTCCAGGCCGCGGTCGACCATCGCCTGGCGTGCCACGCGCAGCAGGAGGGCGCGCTGCTGCCCGGGGGCGCTCACCGCTGCGCGCCGTGCCACGGGCGTTCGGGGCGGAGCGCCACGGGACGGGCGACCGCGCGCCGCCGCCGGTTCCCGGCTCGAGGCGATTGCGGCGCGTTCATGGCGCCGTCTCGGCGCGCGATCCCGGGGTGCGCGGACGATTTCCCGCGCTCTGGCACGTGGCGGACTTCGCGAACGCCGGGCTCGTGGCGGGCGGCGCCTCGAGGTGGGGGCGCATGTCCTGCTGCAGCGCCTGCAGCGCTTCCTCCGGGCTGTCGACGAACCGGAACAAGTCGAGATCGCCGGCGCCGATCATGCCGTGGCGCGCGAGTGCGGGGAAGTTCACGATCTCCCGCCAGTAGTCGGATCCGTAAAGCAGGATCACCACCGGCCGCTCGAGCTTGCGCGTCTGCGACAGCGTCAGGATCTCGAACATCTCGTCCAACGTTCCGAAACCGCCGGGGAAGATCACGATCGCCCGCGCCATGTGGGCGAACCACAGCTTGCGCATGAAGAAGTAATGGAACTCGAACAGCAGCTCGGGCGTGATGTAGGGGTTGGGGCGCTGCTCGTGAGGGAGCCCGATGTTGAGCCCGATCGAGCGGCCGCCGGCGTCGGCCGCGCCGCGGTTCGAAGCCTCCATGATCCCGCCGCCGCCTCCCGAGCACACGAGAAAACGATGCGCCGCGGTCCCGAGGCTCTGCGACCACGCGGTGATCCGGCGCGCCAACTCGCGAGCTTCTGCGTAGTAGCGCCCGAACGGCCCGTCCGGATCGAGCCTCGCGGAGCCGAAGAACACGATCGTGTCGTGAACCCGCTGCTGCTCGAACGTCTGGAGCGGGTGGATGTACTCGGCCAGGATGCGCAAAGGGCGGGCCGCGTCGCTTTCGATGAACGTCTCGTCCTTGTAGGCGACGGGAGGGTCTGCTCCGGCGAGCGCGCGCCGAACGGGTCTCGTCATGAGGCTCCTCGGTGTCGCCCGCCGGCGCGGCAGCCGCTGCCGCGAGGCGGTCGACGGGACCGGGTAGAGGTACAGCACGAGGCGGCGCTCCGCAAATCCGCGATCGCTTCAGTGCTTGTGGCGATGGTGGATGTCGTGGGTATGGGGATGCGAGTGCGTCAGCCGCCCGTGTCGATGCCGATGCGCGTGAGGGACCTGCGCCAACTCCTCCGGCGTGTGCTCGTGCTGATGGTGCTCGTCGTGCTCGTGCACGTGGGCATGCTCGAGCGGCTCATGCGTGTGCTCGTGCTCGTGGACGTCGGAGGCGAGCAGCAGCGCGCCGCCGCTCATGAGCGCGAGCGCCGCAACGGCGCCTCCGCGGACCGTCTCGCGCAGTATCAGCCAGGACAGCAGGCTCGCGAACCCCGGAGCGAGAGCGAACAGCGTGGCGGTGTGCACCACGCCCAGCTCGCGGAGGCCCCGGACGAACAGCACGATCGACAGGCCGTACGAGACGGATCCGAGCAGCGCGACGCTCGCGAAACGGGCGGCGGACCAGGCGCCGAGCTGGCCCAGCGCCGTGGCGATCGCGAGGATCGCCACACCGCCCGCCACGCCCTTGATGGCCACGATCTGCCTCGCGTCGCGCACGCTGATGCGCTGCGTGAAGTTGTTGTCGAGGCCCCAGCACGCGCATGCCGCCACCACGAGCAACGCCCCAAGCGGATGGGTCGCTCCCTGATCCGCGCGAACCGCGCCCGCGAGCAACGCCGCGCCGGCGATGACGAGCGCGATGGCTGCGAAACCGCGGGGGCCGACGCGCTCGCCCGAGACGAGCACCCCGAGGCCGACCGTGAACACCGCCTCGAGATTGAGCAGCAGGCCTGCGACGTAGCCGTCGGTCAGTCGCAGGCCGTAGAAGAGCGCGAGGGGCCCGAGCATGCCGCCCAGGAGGACCGCCCCGCCCATCCACAGCCATTCGCGGCCCGCTAGCCGGTTGCGCTCGCCCAATCCGCCCATCGCGTCGATCCCGATCAGGAGCGCGCACAAGAGCCCGGCCGCGAGGTAGAGCCCGCCGGACAGCGCAAGCGGCGAGGCGCCGCGGAGCAGGAGCTTCCCGGCCGGCACGCTGGCGGCGAACGCGAGCGCTCCGAACAGGACCTCCAGGCGGGCTCGGACATGGCGGTTCGATCGGACGTGCATGAATTCATTGCATCACGATCGGGCGCCTGCGGCCAGCCGCTTGCGGCGAGTGCGCGCAATGGTCCGAGCGTGAGCCGCTTGTGCTGCGGGTCCCGGCTCTCCGTCCCGAGCGACCAGGCGACGCTTGATGGGACGCCCGGAGTGATACCGGGTGGGCAACTGGTTTAGTCGCGTTACCCGCTCTCGGGCGACCAAGGTACTTGACCGGCGACACCGGATCGCAAAGCATCGCGCCCGTGAAAACCGATCCGCCGGCAGCGTCGAGCCTGCGTGAGTTTCTCTGGTACTTCCTGAGACTCGGAACACTGGGTTTCGGCGGACCGATCGCGCTGGCCGGTCACATGCAGCGGGACCTGGTCGAAGCCAAGCGCTGGATCTCTCGCGAGGATTACGTCGAGGGGCTGGCCCTGGCCCAGCTCGCACCCGGCCCGCTCGCGGCCCAGCTCGCCATCTACCTCGGCTGGGTGCGGGCTCGCGTGGCGGGGGCCACGCTCGTGGCCGCAGCGTTCATCCTGCCCTCGTTCCTGATGGTGCTTATCCTCTCGGCGCTCTACGTCCGCTTCGGCGGATTGCCCTGGATCCAGGGGGCTTTCTACGGGATCGGCGCGGCGGTGATCGCCGTCATCGCCAGGAGCGCGTTCAAGCTCGTGCGCATGACCGTTGCCAAGGACCGGCTCATGTGGACCATCTTCGCCGTGAACGGCGTGCTCACGGCCTGGACCGAGCGCGAGATCGTCTGGGTGTTCGCACTGAGCGGCGTGGTCGCGTTCGTGCTGCGAGGCATGCCGGCGTTCACCCGCAGGTCCGCGGCGGCCATCCTGATCCCGGCGGGCTTGCTCACGGGAGTCCACGGTGTCGCGAGTGTTCCGCTGCTGTTTCGGGTGTGGCTCTACTTCACCGAGGCGGGAGCATTCGTGTTTGGCAGCGGGCTTGCGATCGTGCCGTTTCTGCGCGGCGGTGTAGTGGGCCATTTCCACTGGCTCGACGATCGGCAGTTCCTCGACGCCGTGGCGGTGGCGATGATCACGCCGGGGCCGGTCGTGATCACGGTCGCCTTCATCGGTTTCTTGGTGGCGGGTGCCGCCGGGGCGCTCGCGGCCGCCGTGGGCGTGTTCCTGCCGTGCTACCTGCTGGTCGTGATCCCGGCGCCGTACTACCGTCGCTTCGCCGGAAACCGGTCGGTGAAGGCACTCGTGGCCGGCGTGACCGCCGCGGCCAGTGGTGCAATCGCGGGAGCGGCCGTCGTGCTCGGCCGCCGGGCGCTGATGGATCTTCCAACGCTGCTGATCTTTCTCGTCGCGCTGGCGCTGCTGCTGCGGGTGAGGAACATCTCCGAGCCATTGCTGATCATCGTGGCCGGTGCGGTGGGGCTCGTGCTCAAGTCGGGGGTGAGGTGAAGGCCGGGGCGGCAGGTAGGGCGCACGTGAGCAATGCCATGCTGCGTTTCACACACCGGCTGCTCCTGCGGGTCGTGCTCTCCCTCGGCTCTTTGCTCATGGCGATGGCGATCTCCCTTTCGCCGGCGGCGGCTGCCGCGCGAGGCGCTACGGCGACCGCCACGGCGCGCCACGGCGCTCCCGCGGGTCGGAAGCGCTCGAGTCCGCCCGTGCTCCGGTCGATCACCGAGATCGAGCTGCCGGGGCCCGCGGTCCGGTTCGACTACCAGAGCCTCGACACGGCGGCGAACCGCCTCTATATCTCGCACATGAACGCGGGCGAGGTCGTCGTGTTCGACGTCAAGAGCCGGCGCGTGATCGCGACGATCGGCGACCTGCCGCGGGTGACCGGAGTGCGGGCCGTGCCCGATCTGGGCAAGGTCTACGCGTCGGTGACCGGGCGCCACGAGGTCGCCGTCATCGACGGCCGTCGCCTGAGCGTGCTGGGGCGGCTGGGCGAGATCGGTTTCCCGGACGGCATCGCCTACGTGCCGGACGTGAAGAAGATCTATGTCTCGGACGAATCCGGCGGCGGCGAGCTGGTGATCGACGGCAATTCGGACCGCGCGGTGGCCACGATCCCGCTCGGCGGCGAGGCCGGCAACTCCATCTACGATCCCGGGTCGGGCCGCGTCCTGGTGGCTGTCCAGACCCGGAACGAGGTCGTGACCATTGACCCCGCGTCGGACCGCGTGGCTGGCCGGTTTCGCCTGGCGGGCGCGGCACACCCGCACGGGCTTTCGATCGACGTCCAGCGCCGGCTGCTGTTCGTCGCCAACGAAAACAACGCGACGTTGCTGACGGTCGACCTCAGGACGATGCGAGTGATCGGCGCCCAGCGTGTCGGGGAAGAGCCCGACGTGCTGGCGTTCGACCCCGGATGGCGGCGCCTGTACGTGGCCTGCGAGTCGGGAGTGGTATCGGTGTTCCGTGAAGCCGACGGACATCTCGCGGGTGCCGGACAGGTCCGGATCCCTCACGCGCATAGCGTGGCCGTGGATCCCCGCACGCATCTCGTGTACCTGCCGCTGCAGGACGTCGGCGGACGCCCGGTGCTCCGGATCTTGCGGGGCGAGGAAAACGCGTCATCACCGCCCAGGTCCCGGGGTGACCCATGAGCGCGAGGGGACAGGCAGACGCGGCGAGGAGCCCACCACACGGCGGGCAACTTCCAGCGTGGGCCCGCCACTCGTTCGATAATACCGTACGTGCAGCCCGGCGCCCGATTCCCCAGGTGTGTACATCATCAGTTGGCTCGACTCGAGAGCATAGTCGAAAAATCCGGCACGACGACGTATGCGGTTCTGGACGTGCGCCGCCAGACCAACGGAGGCGAACATGACCCGACCGCCGCCGTCCCATACACCAGCCGCAAGCTCGTCATTCGTGGGCGGCGGTCCTGCATATCTAGCGTCACACGGTACCCACTCCTGACTCGTCGCCCATAGCTGCGGGTCTCGCGATGTATTGGTCGGATCTGAACCAGGGATGGCAATGTAGGCATCATCGACAACCGTGGTGGAGTCGAGAGCACCGTAGGCAAACACGATCTCGGCGACCAGGGTTGCCGTCGTCAGAAGCGCGCCGCAGCGCCAGACCGCTCTCACTCCGTCCCAATACCCATAGGCGACGGGAGCGACAAACAGCGAGTCCACGATGGCTGTCGCGGGGGCGACGGTGAAGCTCCACACCGGTCCGTCGGAGGATTCGCCGGCTTCGAGGTTGCGGACCCGAATTCTCCAGTAGACGTGCGCTCCCATCGGCCAGCGTTCAGCCGGTATGTAGTGGGCGTTCGGCAGCGTGAAGTCGGGCCGATCCGCCCTCGCCACCATCGTGGAGTCGAAACCGCGGAAGCCGTCGTACTCGACCGGACCCGCGTTGGAATCGGTGGGCCGCCAGAACAGCGTGGCGACGGGTGACTCGTAGGATGCACCATTCGCGGGCTGCGGGGCGGAAATCAGTCGCACCGAAACGGTCGTGAATTGCCAGGAGTACGGCGCCGCGAGGCGCCCGCCCTCCATCGTGCGCAATTCGGTGGAAAGTCGGACCGTAAAGGTTTCACGCACGTCGAGCTCACGGAGTGGCCGGATGAGTATGACGCGTGCTGAGTCGGTGAGCGTGATCGATGCGGGAATGCGACGGGTATCCAGCTTGAGAAAGACCGTGCGGGCATTGACGGTGGTGGAATCGAGGGCGGCTCGAAAGCGCACGGTGGGCTGGACGTCGTAGGGCACCCGAGACGCCCGAGGCGCCGGGTAGACGGCCACGATCTCGGGAGGACCGGGCGCCTTCGGAACCGGTCCGGTGAGGCGCCGCGGGGAACATGCCGCAAGCGTGGCCGCGAACCCCAGCAGGAGAGCGGCTCCAGCGAGAAGCATGGTCAGTGGCAGGGCGTGCTGGCGCGGCTCGAGCTCGAGCGGCGGGGGGACGGGAGTCATCAGGGATGCGACCACGGGCGCTCGTCAATTTACCGAATCACGATGAACTTGCCGACCTGATGACCGAGCGAAGAATCCACGGTGAAGAGATAGATCCCGGACTCCACCTCCTGGCCGTTGCGCGAGACGAGGTCCCACGCCGCTTCGCCGTCGCCGCCCGACCCATCGTGCACGATCGTTGCAACGTGGTCACCCGCGACGGTCCAGATCTTGATCGTCGCAAGCGCGCGGGGAAGACCCATGAAATCGAGGTGACGTGTGAGCGGATCCCCCAGGACCGGCGGGCGATCCCAGGTCTCGCTTGCCCGGAACGGATTGGGCACCACCCACGCCGCACCCGACCGCGCCTGCGCCGTGGCATGGGGTTCGATGATCTGGTTGAACACGGGCGTGAACGGGCTCATGAAGTAGTCGGTGCGCACGAACCCACGCCCCACGTCTACGTCCCGCGCCAGGACGGTGGTGACCACATAGGCGTAGTCGAAGCCGTTCAGCACATCTGCATCCGTCACGACGTAGCGCCCCACCGGATACACCTTTTCACGGTACTCGATGTCGACGTAGTCCAGCGTCGTGTCCGTGATCGAGCTGAGGGATCGTTCACCGTTCCGCGCCTCGTTCGCGAACACGCCCCAGAGCGCCCAATTCTCGCGCGGTGGGACGAGCGACTTGCGGTTGCGCCAGTCGGCCAGCTTGTAGACGCGGTAGCCGGCAAACCGCATGCCTGGATAACCGGTGAGGCCGGCTTTGAGGAGGACCTCCGGCCGATTGTCCCACGCGATGCGAAGCGCATGGTCGCCGGGAATCACTCGAGCGGCGGGGGCCACGGGCAGCTCCCCCGGATCCAGCCAGTGGACGCGGGTTTCCTTGCCGGCAATGCCGGTGCACGCGTCGCAGTCTGCATCCGTCCAAATGCACTGCCCGTGGGTGTACAGGGTCGGGATCGAAGGCGGAGGCTCCTCGAAGTTGAATGTGTCTCGAAACTTTTCCGCGCAATGGGGATCCCACGTGAAGGACACGCCCGGGGGCGCCTCCACGCACGCTTCGTGCCCGGTCCGACCGCTGATGCCATTGTTCCAGTCGTCCGGATAAAGGCTCGGGACCGAATCCGGGATCGCGTTGATCAGGAATCCGTGATGCAGCAACGCGGCGTTGCCCATCACCGACTCGATGCTGTCGCGATCCAGGGTCGCGACCAACGCGACGTCGAAATCGAGGCTCTGGCCCGGATCGAGCGTACTGAATGGGCCGCACGACACGAGCACGATGTAGTCGCCGGGCTGTTCGGTGTTGGCGGTGGGAAATTTGCCGGCGAGCGCGTCGTAGCGATCGCGATCGAAAGTGGGCGGGCCGCCCTCTCCAGGGATGATCCCGCGACGAAACACCGAGGACAAGAACGACACCTTGCCCGGCGCGCGCGCGTAGGACTGGACTGGGGGAATGAGCGCCAGCGGGTCGGTCGTGTGATCGAGCGGCACCACGGCGACGGCCGGCAAGTGCGGATCCACCGCGTCGACCAGCACCGGCAGCTTCTGCGATAGCGTCGTCGTGCACACCAACGGCCGGCACGGCGCCAGACCCAGGTCCCAGCACACGCCGCTGGCTGTCAGACCCTGCGAGCCGTCGAGCGCGGTACGCGAGTATGTGTGGTACTCGATGCGATCATCGAGGTGGCCGGCGGTGTCGTCGCGCTGGCGCGAGTCGAGATCGGCGAACAGCCCGACCCGGACGTTCTTGAGCGTGCTGATGCCGTGGTTCGTGATGTGGAAAGACAGACCGGCGATGCCCTCGTATCCCGGTGCGCTCCACGCATAGGCCTCCTGGTGGACCGAGAGCCCGAGCGGCTCGTGGACCTCACCGTTGTCCGACACCACGTAGCGTGACTCCGGCCGGTCGTCGACATAGTCGGCGGCCATCATCTCCTGGGCAAACAGACCGAGATCCTCATCGACCTCGCCGTCGCCGTCGTCGTCCTTGCCATTCAGGATCTCCTCGTCGACCTTTCCGTCGCCGTCGTCGTCCACCCCGCGCAGCGCGCCCGGCGTGCCGTTGTTCACGACCCGCACACGATCGCCGGGATCGGGCGGCGGCCGCCATTCCAGGATCGGGCCGCCGGAGACACGCGCCTGCCCTATCGAGTCGATCGCGCCCACCCAGAACTCGGCGTGGTTCAATGCCTCGGAGCCGCTTCCGGGATGAATCTCGAAAGACGGATCGAACGACAGTCCCTTGTCGAGGAACGCGTTGCCGATGATGCCGGCGTTGGTGACCCGGAGCGCGAAGCCGCCGGCTCTGAGAACGGGACCGTTGTTCTCGATATCCAGGATGGCGTATGCGGGACGGGCTTCGAGCTCCAGGATGAGCGGACTCGCGGCCACGCACGCGAGAAACAGGCGCCAGACCCACACGACCCTGACCCCCACTCGAGGAGGCGCCGCCGCCTCGAGTCCAGACATTGCAGTGCCCAGTCAATGCACAACAACCAATTGCATCACGACTGGATGCCCGCGGCAAGCCGTTCGAGGCGGAGGCAACAGCCGTCAGGCCACGATGCGCACCCGCTCTCCCCGCACGAGCGGGATCACCTGCTCCGCGAACCGCTCCATCTCCTCCGCCTGGGGACTGAACTGCAGCAGCACGAGATCGACTCCGGCGCGCTCGAACTCGAGCAGGCGCTCGGCCACCGATTCCGCAGCGCCGACGAGGCCGCTGCGGAGCCCGCGGTTGGACACCGAGTAATCCTCGAGCGAGACCCGCTGCTCGAGCTGCGTGCCCGCGAGCCACTGCTGGTAGTTCGCGTACCCCCGCGCCGAGCCGCGCACGTCGGTGATGCGCGCGACCTCGCGCTGCGCCTCCTCGGCGGTGTCGCGCAGCACGACGTAGCCCGCGACCCCGAAGATGAGCGGCGGTTCCCCGGGGGCCAGCCGCTCCCGCCGCTGCCGCATGTCCGCGATCTTCGGCGCCACCCGCTCCGGCGGGTCGCCGTGCATGACGTAGGCGTCGCAATCGCGCGCGATCAGGTTCTTCGCCGCCTCCGATTCTCCTCCGGCGTACAGCGTGGGTCGCGGAGCGCGCAGCGGCTTCGGCTCCACGATCGCGTTCTCGATGTGGTAGTGGCTGCCCGAGAAGCTGAACCGCGGCTCGCGCCACAGCCCCTTCACCACCGCCAGCCACTCCTCGGTGCGCGCGTAGCGCGCGTCGTGAGCGTCGAACGGCAGCCCGAACTGCGTCGCTTCATCCTTCCACCACGACGAGACCACGTTGAGGGACAGGCGCCCCCCGGAGATCCGGTCGATGTTCGCCGCCTGCTTCGCGAGCAGGCCGGGATGATGGAACGTCGGCCGCACCGCGACCATCAGCTCCAGTCGTTCGGTGACCGTGGCCAGCGCCGCGGCCGTGGACCACGCCTCGAGCGCCGGAGCCTCCGGACCCTTGATGTCGTTCAACAGCAGCTCGGCGACGAGCGTGAGATCGAAGCCGATGCGCTCGCTCCTGACCGCGAGCGCGCGCACCTCGTCCCAGGTCGCCGACATGCGCTCGTCCTCGATGTTGCGCAGCCAGCCGCCGAACACGGGGAGCCAGTAGCCGAGTCGGAGCTTCATGGCCGGCCTCCCGCGATCGCGCGCTTCACGCTCGCGCCGGCCGGCACGCGCCGGGGCGCTGCGGCGGGGACCCGCGCCGCGGCGGCCGCCCGCTCCACCAAGGCATCGACCAGGCGCGCGGTGGGATCGAAGCCCACCACGCGAACGGGGTCCGCGACGAAGTTGGACAGCGCGTTCACGTCGTAGTAGTAGCGCTGGCCGTCACGCTGGCTGTCCAGGTACTCGATGCCGCCGACGTCGAGATGCGACGCCCGGGCAATGCGCTCCACCTCGGCCCGGATGTCGGGCGGCGGGTCGAAGCGTTCGACCGTGAGCCCGGCCTTGACCGCCCCGACCGGGCACGCGGCGCTCTCGAGCGTCTGGCCGGCGACGTCCTTGCAGATGTCGGCCGGGCACAGGTCGTAGCCCGCGCCGTCGTCCATGTGGACGCGGATGCCGTAGAGGTAGCGGCCGCCGAGCGTCTCCACCCGCACGATGCTGTTGCCGCTCGGCGGGTGGAACTCCTGCAGCAGCAGGATGCCGTCGATCGAGCGCGGGATCAGACCCTGGGCGACCGACTCGTCCAGGTCCGCCGGGGAGTCGAACCGGACGATTCCCGCTCCGCTGCCGCCGATGTTGGGCTTGACCACGAGCGGGAACTCGAGGTGGCGCGCGGCGGGCAGCAGCACGGCAGGATGGTTCACGACGCGCGTCCGCGGCCCGCGCAGCCCCAGCCGCGCCAGGATCGAGAGCTGGAGCGCCTTGCTGGTCTCGACCGTGAACGCCCGCACGCCGTTCACGACCGGCACTCGGGCGCGCTCGAGCTGACGCAGGAAATGCAGCGTGAACAGGATCGCGTCGCCGCGCCCGCGCTTCCAGGCGGAAGGGCTCATGCGGTTGAACACGAGCGTGCGGTCGCCGGCCACGGGCGGCCCGCCGGGCTCGCCGCGGCCGTTCGCGATCCCCTCGGTAGGATTGAACTGGAAGCGGCCCGCGTCGATTCGGACGTGCGGCACGCCACGGCGGTCCAGCTCGGTGAACAGCGGCCGGAACCAGTCGGGGTGCTCATAGTAGATGGCTAGAGTTCGCGGGTGCGCCACGGGAAGCTCCTTCGTGTCGCCGGCGACGCACGCGAGAACGGATCCAACGAAAAACCCGCTGCCGTTGCGCCGTCAGCGGGTGGAGAAAACGTCTGTGTCGTGTCAGGCTACCGTGTCCGGCACGCACTCCTCTCGCCCCGCGGGACGGGACGACAACACATCGAGGCCGCGGGTTGCGGGTGGAACGACCGGTATGCCCTGAGAGGACTGTACGTATCCCGGGGCGCGATCGCAAGTCGAAACTGTCGCCGGGACGGCCTGATTCAGGGACTCGAGGTGGTCGTGTAGTGTCGCCGCGAGCCGCCGCTCCCGCCGGGTCCGGCGCTCCCAAGTCAGGAGCCAACCGTTGACATCGCCCGAGCAACTGTTCGCCCTCGCGACGGACCCGCAGCAGTACGACTCGCCCGGCCTCGACTGGCTGCGGGAGGGGGCGCCCGACTCCCCGTCGGCGCGGTTCTTCCGCAGCTACCTGGAGCGAGAGCTGTCGGACTTGCGCGGCGCCGCGGTGATCGACATCGGGTGCGGCACCGGGCACCTGTACACGCTGTTCCACGCCCTGGGCGCCGCTCGCGTCGTGGGGCTCGAACCGTCCCGCCGCATGGCGGCGGTGGCGCGCCGGTTGTTCCCCGGGCTCGAGGTCATCGAGCGGAAGCTGCTTTCATGCAAGCTCGGTCCCGAGTTCGATCTCGCGGTTGCCGTGATGTCGTTCGAGCATCAGCCAGATCTCACCGCGGCGTTCCGCGCCGTACGCGGCCTGCTCGGGGCGGGGGGAAAGTTCACGCTCGCGTTCGGTGACTCGCGGTTCCACGTCGGGCCGCGCTTCGACGTGGAGCTCGAGGCTCGCCCGCTGACGGACGGCTCAGTCGCCGTCGCCACCCGCCACCCTTACGGCGTGCTCCACGACGTGGTTCGCCCGGTCGAGCACTACGCGAATTCCGCCGCGGCCGCGGGCTTCACCGTCGAGAGGACGCTGGAGCTGACGCCGAACTCGGCGCTGTTCGATGCGGATCCGCGCTGGCGCGAGCTCGAGGGCCGCCCGGTGGCGCACCTGTGGACGTTGCGGGCGCCGGACGACCGGGGCGCCGCTCGGAGGGCGAAGGGAGGCTCACCAGGACCGCGGTGACCGCGAGCACCACGGCGGCGGCGATCAGCTCCGCCGCGGCCGAACGGCGCAGTCCCATCGTCGCCTGGTCGGTTCCGAGCCGCGGGCGCTGCCGCCGCCAGTTCCACGCCCCCAGGGCCGCGACCGCCGCCACCACGCATAGCTTCGTGATGAGCGCGAATCCGTACGGCGTCGTCCACAGCGCCTCGAGGCGCTTGAGGTGCTGCCACGCGGTGATCACGCCGAACGTCGCGAGCACCCCGGCCGCAACGAGCGCCATCGGCGAGAACGTGTTCACCATTTGCGCCGCCAGGACGCCCCGGCGGTCGGATCCGGCGCGACTCTCGAGCACCGCCGGGAAGCCCGCGACCAGGACGACGAACAGCGTTCCGATCCAGATCCCGCCGGCGAGCATGTGGACCGGATTGACGAGCCGTTCCCATCTGCCGGAGAGCGCGGCACGCAAGGCGCTCGCGAGCACTCCCAAGGCCGCGAGCGGCCAGCCCGGTGCGCGCGATCCCAGCGCGAGCGCGAATCCCGCGAGCGCGAGCAGCGTCGCGACGATCTGCACCTCGAGCATCGCGTTGCCGGCCACGAACTCGATCACCCCGCGGTGCCGCTCCGCCGCGAGGCCGGGCAGCCGCAGGATGAGGATCACGGCGCCGAGCCCGACGCCGGTGAGTCCCAGCGCCGCCGCGCGCTTCGAAGCTCGCGCATGAATCGCGTGGTCTCGGGGTTGCGGCATCCGGCCTAGCACGCCGAAGCGGAACCCTATCGCGCCGGTGGCCAGGAACGCGGCCACGAACCCGGCGTACTCGACGAGCGGCTGCGGCCAGGAAATGAGAGGTTCGGTTTGCATGGTCAGCCATGCCGCGGGAGCGGATGACAGCGTGGGGAGCGGCGCGGGCGAACGGCATCGTACGCCCAGTTCACCCGTGATCTTGGACGCAACGCTGCATGAGACGCAAACGGCAGAACGGCCGGCCCCGGCGGCTGCCTCACCCGGCCGCCGGCAGCTCGATCTCGATCGAGAGCCCGCGAGGCCGGCGGCCGCGAGCACGTACGGTGCCGCCGTGGCGCTCCACGATCTCGCGCACGATCGCGAGCCCCAGCCCCGAGCCGCCGCCGTCGCGCGCGCCCGCGCCGCGATAGAACCGCTCGAACACATGCGGCAGATCTTCGGGGGCGATTCCAGGGCCGTCGTCGCCCACCGTGAGCCTGAGCCGCCCCGCGGAAGCCGGCGCGCGCACCAGCGAGAGCTCGACCGTTCCGCCGTGCGGCACGTAACGCAGCGCGTTCACGAGCAGGTTGTCCAGCACCTCCTCGATGTGGTGACCATCGGCTTCGATCCAGGCCTCCGGGAGCGAGGGCGTCCACGCGAGCCGCAAGCCGGCGTTCCGGAAGCGGGGCTCGAATCGCTCGATCGTGTTCCGGCACAGCGCGGCCCAGTCCAGCCGCTCCTTCGCGAGCGGCGTGGCGCCGGCCTCGAGCCGCGCCAGCTCGAACAGGTCCCGGATCAACCGATCGAGCCGGCGCGCCTCTTCCAGCACGCCGCGCACGTATCGCGTGCGCTCCGACGTGGACACGGTGACCTGAGGGTCGAGCAGCGTCTCCGCGTAGCCGCGAATCGACGTCAGCGGCGTCGCGAGCTCGTGGGTGATGTCCGCGAACAGCTGGCGCCGCTGCCGCTCCGTGCTCTCGAGCTGGGCGCGGGCCTCGGCCAGTCGCTCCGCCATGTGGTCGAGCCGCCCGGCCAGCCGGCCGATCTCGTCGCCGGTCGGATCCTGGATCCGCACCGAGAGGTCGCCCTCGGTGACGCGCGCGGCGAACACCTCGAGCGCGCGCAAGCGGCGCACCAGCATGCGCATCATCACGAGCCCGGCCACGACCGACGCCAGCACCGCAAACGGGAGGAACAGGAGCGACGCGCGCGACTCGGGCAGCGCCGTCACGCCGTGCGGCCATTCGGGGCGCACCACCAGGATCTCGCCTGCCGGGACGCCCGCCAGCAGCACCGGACGCCGCGCCAGGATCTCGAACCGGTCCCAGCGCGGGCCGTGTCGCGGCCGGTCGGGAAACGTGTCCCGCGTCACGGGCGCCCCGACGAAGCGCGCCAGCGCTCCCGATCGGATCGGCCGGTCGGTCCACACCCGTCCGTCGCGGGCACGGTAGACGAGGAACACCGGCGGCCCGGGACCGAACGCGTTGCGATGCCGCGCGAGCAGCGTGTCGATCGGCAAGGTGGCGGGCGCCGCAGCGAGCTCGGCCGCGGCGCCGGAGGCGGCGAGCTCGGCGCGTGCACGCGCCTCGCGCGCCTCGAGCGGACGCAGCACCGCGACCGCGACGAGCACCTGCACCAGCGTGCCGACGACGACGGCGAGCAGGAAGATGCCGGCGATGGTCCAGAACAGGCTGCCGCGCGGTCGCTTCACGGGGTCGCGTCCGCGAACCGGTAGCCCGCGCCCCACACCGTCTGCAGGCGGCGCGGCTGCGATGGGTCGCGCTCCAGCTTCCGGCGGACGCGGCTCACCAGGCTGTCGATCGAACGATCGTCGACAACGCGATCGCTGCCCCACACGTGCTCCATCAGCGCCTCGCGGCTGAACACGCGACCCGGCCGCGACGCCAGGAAATACAGCAGGTCGAACTCCAGGGTCGTGAGCGGCACGCGCTCGCCGTCCAGCTCCACCGCTCGCCGGCCGGGATCGATGCGCAGCGTTCCCAGCTCCAGGACGCGCTCGGTCAGCATCCCGCTCGAGCGCCGCAGCAGCGCGCGGACGCGCGCCACGAGCTCCGCCGTGCTGAACGGCTTCGTGATGTAGTCGTCGGCCCCGATCTCGAGGCCCAGCAGCTTGTCGCTCTCCCCCGAGCGCGCCGTGACCATGAGGATCGGGACGTCGCTGTCGCGACGGATGCGGCGCGTGACCTCGAGCCCGTCGAGCCCCGGCAGACCCAGGTCGAGCACGACGAGCGCGGGCTTGAGCCGCGCGTGGTCGGCGAGCGCCCGCCCTCCGTCGGGGGACAGATGACACGCGTAGCCCGCGGCTTCGAGGTTCTTCACGATCAGGTCGCGGATGTGGGGATCGTCTTCCACCACGAGAATCGATTGCATCGCTCGTTGCGCTCCGAAGTTCGTTCCGGCCCTCCGACACGACGATCCTACTGTAGCGCGCCCGTGTGGCAGAGATATGGCACGGGCGTGATCGAGTTTGACCGGGTCGCGGCCGCCGTGCGGTGACGCCACGGAGCGGCGGAGCCCGCGCGAACTCCGATGACGCGCCGAACGCAAGAGCCGGACGCACGCGAACCGCTCGCGATCGCGGGCGGGGTTCAAGGACATGTCACGGCGACGTCGAGCTTCCGTCTAGCGGGCCCCGCCGGCAGGCGCGCCCTGTAGTTCGCCAGAATTTGCCGCCGCGACGCCATAACTCTGCAACACCGCGCGCCTATGGTGGCGAGCGTCGCCTTGTGGTCCCGGGCGGTCCGGGGGAGCCCGCAATGCGATTCACTCGTGCGCCGCGGGAGGTCATCGATGACGCTTCGAAGGATGGTGTCGGTCGCGCTGGGTGTCGCCGTGCTGAGCGCGGCGGGTGGCGCGGGCCGCATGCTGCTCGCGAAGGAGGCGAAGCAGCCGCCCGACTTGAGCGGGGAATGGCGGCTCGATCCGAGCCGGAGCGATACGCCGCGCGCTCGCGGCGGCATGGGAGGGGCGTGGGGCGGAATGGGGCGCGGTGGCTTTGGCGGCCGCGGCGGCGTCGGCGGTGGAATGGGCGGTGGAATGGGCGGTGGCTGGGGCCCCGGCGGCACGGCTGGACATGGCGGAGGCCGTGACGCGGGGCGGCGGGGCGGCCGGGGAGGGGAAGGCGGCGGACCGCGGCCAGGCCGGCTCCCTGACGTGCTGATGGTCCAGCTGGCGGCGGGGGAAATCCGGCTATCGGACTCGACCGGCGCCGTGCTGGAAGTGATCGCGACGGACGATTCCAAGGCGGCGGCCGGCGAGGACGCTGCATCCAAACAAACCGCCGGATCCACGGCGACCGCGGAGTCGATGGACCATTCGGGAGACACGCCGAACGAAGGCAGCGCGGACAGCG
>Ga0066710_100001117_pt1 | contig 19085 bp, 17 predicted proteins | sample GraSoiAngelo_159_FD_79666 | JGI IMG/M metagenome (GOLD analysis project Ga0066710, IMG submission 79666) | Grasslands soil microbial communities from the Angelo Coastal Reserve, California, USA - 14_1009_16_40cm | ecosystem: Environmental > Terrestrial > Soil > Grasslands | place: USA... | reverse complement strand
CTGCCGGCACCCGGCGCCTACGCGGGGAAGCTGCTGCGCGTGGATCTCTCGAAGAAGAAGTGCTGGGCCGAGCCGTGGTCGCCCGCCGACATGCGGGAGCACCTGGGCGGTGCCGGGCTCGGCGCCATCATCCTCTATCGCGAAACGGCCACGCGCGGCGGCAAGGGCAACGTCGCCTGGGACCATCCGGACAACCGTCTGGTGCTGGCCACCGGTCCACTCGCCGGCTTGCCGGTGTGGGGCACGGGCGCGCTGACCGTCGTGACCATCGGTGCGATGACCAACGGCCCGACGTCGACGCAGGCCAACGGCTTCTTCGGCGCCAATCTCAAGTACTGCGGCTACGACGCGATCGTCGTTCAGGGCCAGTCCAAAGAGTGGGTCTACCTCTACATCAATGACGACGTCCTCGAGCTTCGCGACGCCAAGTCGCTGCTCGGTCTCGACACGTGGGAGACTCAGGAGGCTCTCAACCGCGAGACCGGCCTCTCCGGCCACCAGCTGTCCGTGTACGCGATCGGCCCGGCCGGCGAGCACCTCGTCCGCTTCGCGGCGATCCACGGCGATTACGGTCACGTGGCGTCGAAGAACGGCGTGGGCGCCGTCATGGGGAAGAAGAAGCTGAAGGCGGTGGCCATCGTCAAGGGCACCAAAGCGCTCAAGGCCGCCGACTATCGCGGCACCGTGCAGGCCGCCGACGACATCGCACACGATCTCAGGACCGATCCCTCGGCCAAGACGCTCTACGAGTACGGGACGCTGCCTGGCGTCGTGAACCTCGGCAAGCTGGGCGCGCTGCCGATCAAGAACTACACGACCAACATCCCCTACGACGACCTCACCAACTGGGAGGCGCCGAAGCTGCGCGAGGGCTTCGATCACCGCGGTCACCAGTGCAACGCGTGCGGCATGCACCATTGCCACATGCAGGTGATTCGCAGCGGCGACTTCAAGGGCAAGGTCGTGGACGAGCCCGAGTACGAGGGATGGTCGGGTGCCGGTTGGGCCATCGGAGCCCGCGACATGGAAGGCGTGTCCTGGCTCAACACGCAGCTCGACCGCGCCTGCGTGGACGTCAACGAGTGGGGTTGGCTGTGCGGGTGGGTGATGGAGTGCCAGGAGCGGGGCCTCATCACCGAGAAGCAGCTCGGCTTCCGGCTCGAGTGGGGCGACATCAAGGGGGCCGATCGGCTGCTCCAGATGGTGAACCGGCGCCAGGGCTTCGGCGACGTGCTGGCCGAAGGGGTCAAGCGCGCGGCCGAAAAGCTAGGCGGCCCCGCCAAAGAGGCGGCGATCTACACGCTGCAAGGCTGCTCGCCCCGCGGCCACGACCATCGCGCGCGCTGGGACGAGATGCTCGACACGTGCACGTCGTCGACCGGCACGCTGGAGAGTGGCGTGCCCGTCCACGTCACCGAACTGGGATTGCCGCCTCGGATCAACCCGTTCGCGGGCGAGGAAGTGGTGATGCTGGTGGCGGGCATCCGTGGTCGCCGCCATTTCGAAGATTCCGTCGGGATCTGCATCTTCACCGGCCGCACACGACTGGAAAATCTATGCCGGGCGCTCAACGCGGGCACGGGCTGGAACTACACGGTCGACGAAGCGATGCGCTTCGGCCGGCGGACGGCCGCGATCTTCCGCGCCGTGCGCATTCGCTGCGGGATCGGCCCCGATCTCGAGAAGCCCTCGTTCCGCTATGGGTCCACGCCGCACGACGGGCCGGCCAAGGGGCAGGCCATCGGTGAGCAGTGGGAGAAGATGATCAGCCTCTGGTACGAGAAGGTTGGCTACGACCGCAAGACGGGCAAGCCGCTACCGAAGACGCTGAAGGACCTTGGCCTCGACTGGCTGGCCAAGGACGTCTGGGGGAGCAGGGCCTAACGGGTCGCGACGCGCACGATGTAGTCGGCGAAGCGCGGGAACGGGTCGAAGCCGAGCACGTCGGGCGCGTTCGCCACGAAGTTCGACGTTGCGTTGACGTCGTAGACGTAGGCGTGGCCGTCCTCTGCGCTCACCAGGTACTCCACACCGCCGACGTCGATCGCTGCCGCGCGCGTGAGCCGTCGCGCCGTCTCGACGCACTCGGCCGGCGCGTCGTAACGCGTGACCACCAGTCCCGGCGCCGGGCCCACCGGGCACGCGCCGACCGACGGATCGGCCGGTGCCGGTACCTGGCAGAGGTCGGCCGGGCAGAGATTGAAGTCCTCCACCGGGCGCACGATGCGAATCGCATACAGCGCCTCACCATCCAGGATTTCGACGCGCACGATGGCGTTGTCCTCCGGCTCGACGTGCTCCTGGAGCAGCGCGGTGCCGTCGGGACCGAAGTCGAGGGCCGTCGCGCTCTCGAGCGCGGCCGGTGAATCGAAGCGAACGATGCCGGCGCCCGAGCCGCCGACGTTCGGCTTGAGGAGCACGGGGAAGCGCAGTCGATCGCTGATCTTGCCGACCTGATCGCGGTGATTGAGGACGATCGTCCCCGGGTACCGCACGCCGAGACGCTCGAAGAGGTCGATCTGCAGGGCTTTCGATTTTTCGAAGCGCCACGAGGCCACGGGATTGATGACGGGAATGCCAATCGCCTCCCAGTGGGCCAGGAGCGGCTCCGCGTAGAAGACGACGTTGCCGTGTCCGCGGCGGTGTGACGAGGGGCTCGTCCGGTTGACGATCACCGAGTAGCGCGCTGCTCGATCGCGCGGGTCCCAGGCATGGCTCGACGGATCGATCTTCTCGAACGGCAGCCGGCGGTGCGCCAACTCCGCCATGAGTCGGCTCGACCATTCCGGATGCTCGTCGAGGATGCCGATGGGCCGCGTGATCATTGACGTTCTCCAGATCTACGTTTTCCGATAGACAATAGCACTGAGACAGATGTCGGCGCAATCGCCTTGACCCGCTGCGTAACTACGTGATATTTACGGGCGGGCGCGGTCGTCCCCAGGATTCCACCCGGTGCGGCATGCGCGAGGGAGTCATGGCTCAAACAGTTGGATTCATTGGCCTCGGGATCATGGGGCGACCCATGGCCAGAAATCTGCTCAAGGCGGGTTACCCACTGGTTGTCCACAATCGCAGTCGGGCAGCCGTGGACGAGCTGGTGGGAGCCGGTGCGAAGGGGCCGACATCCCCCCGCGAGGTGGCCAGACAGTGCGACGTCCTCATCACGATGCTTCCCAATTCGCCCGACGTCGAGCTCGTCGTGCTCGGCAAGGACGGCATCATCGAGGGCGCGCGAGCCGGCTTGATCCTCGCCGACATGTCGACGATCTCGCCGATCGTCAGCCAGAAGGTCGGCAAGGCGCTCGAGGCCAAGGGCGTCAAAATGCTGGACGCACCGGTGTCGGGCGGTGAGAAGGGCGCGATCGACGGCGCGCTCTCCATCATGGTCGGCGGCGACAAGGCCGTCTTCGACCACGTGCTCCCGATCTTTCAGGCCATGGGCAAGACGATCACGCTGCTGGGCCCGCTCGGCTTTGGCGGCTTCACCAAGCTCGCCAACCAGATCATCGTCGCGGTGAATCTCACCGCGCTCGCCGAGGCCCTCACGCTCGCCAAGAAGGCGGGGCTCGATCGCGAGCTGACGCTGAAGGCGCTGGCGGGCGGCCTGGCCGGCTCGAAGTGCCTCGATCAGAAGGCGTCCAACTACGTCGGCAACTCGTACAAGCCCGGGTTCAAGATCGATCTCCACTTCAAGGACCTCGGGCTCATCATGGAATCCGCCCACGCGCTCGGCGTCCCGGTGCCGGCCACGGCGGTGGTTCAGGAACTCTTCAACGCCCTGCGGGTCAAGGGGCGAGGCGGACTCGATCACTCGGCCGTCATCACCCTACTGGAAGATCTGGCGGGCGTGTCCGCGTGAGGGCGGCGGTCGACCGCGTCGGGATCGATTCTCAAGGCCGCTCGACCAAGGTTCAGATTCGCCGGGTCCGCAAGGGCGATCTCGCCAAGGCCCGCGACGTCATCGAGCAGACCTTCACCGATTTTCTCGAGCGGCAGCTCGGCACGCGTCCCCGCCAGCCGTTCGGCGGGGCCCAGTACGTCCATCACCGCTGGCTCATGGAGCCGTGGGGCTGCTTCGTCGCCGAAGAAGATCAATCGAAGATCGTCGGGGCCACGCTGGCCGTGACCTGGGGCACCCTCGGGATCCTGGGCCCGGTCGCCGTCCTCACCAACTATCAGAACCAGAAGATCGGCCAGCAGTTGATCCAGGCGGTCGAGGAATTCTTCGACGAGAACAAGGTCGTGTTGCAGGGCGTGGTCACCTATCCAACCAGCCCCAAGCACCTGCTGCTGTACTCGAAGTTCGGCTACCGGCCCAAGGGCCTGGTCGCCCTCACCAGCCGGCTGCTCGACCGGCGCGACGGCCGCACCTCCACGCCGCGCCCGCCGAAGGCGGGGCTCACGGTGCGACGGTTCTCGAGCCTCGAAGAGACGAAGAAGACGGCGGCGCTGGCCCGCTTTCACAAGATCACGAACACGGTGTGTCGCGGGCTCGATCTCGCCAAGGAAGTGGAGATCGTGGACGGCCTCGCCCTGGGCGACACGCTCCTGCTGGAGCGCGGGCGCGACCTCCTCGGCTTCGCCATCTATCACACACCGGGGGTGAGCGAAGCTCCCGCCGGCGCGCTGTACGTGAAGTTCCTCGCCCTCGATCCCCAGCACAAGCGAGTGGAGTACCTCGAGCAGTCGCTGGCCGCCATCGAGGAGGTGGCCGCCGAGAGCGGGGTTCAGCGCGTGATCCTTCCCGTCTACACTCGGTACTGGGCGGCCTACAGCACGCTCATCAAGTGGGGCTACCAGGTCGACTTCACGATGGTACGCATGCAGCGCGGCAAGCAGGAGGACTACGAGGACTCGGCCCACCTGGTCCTCGACGACTGGCGTTGAACGCATTCGTCGCCGCGCTGACCGGCGCTGGGCTCGTCCTGGCGCCGGCGGTCGCGACCGCTCACTCGCTGTTGCTGGAAGCTTCACCCGCCGCTGACGCGGTGGTCTCCGCGCCTCCGACCGACATCACGCTTCGGTTCAACAACCGCGTCGAGAAGCGGCTGTCCACCATTCGCCTCGTTGACGTGCGCGGTGAGACGCAACGAGTGGAGGTCCGCGCCGACGGCCCGGCTGATCGCCTGGACGCCAGCGCGCCTGCGCTCGGGCCGGGCAGGTGGCGACTGGAGTGGCGCGTCTTGTCGACGGACGGTCACGTCGTGACCGGTCGCTACTCGTTCCAGATCGCGCCCTGATCATGCGTCACGTCCCCGTGGCTGGTTCACCCGGCGCGCCGGTCGGCGTGAAGACGTGATCACGCTCGAGTCCGACGTCACTCACGCGCTGGGTGTCCGCCCCAGCGCCTCCGCCGTGATCTTCGACCGTCGCGGACGGCTCCTGCTCCAGCAGCGCTCCGACGGAGGTCAGTGGGGATTACCCGGCGGCTCCGTCGAGATCGGCGAGTCGCTGGCCGACGCCGTTCGCCGCGAAGTGAAGGAGGAGACCGGACTCGTCGTCACCGTGCGGCGCCTGATCGGCGTCTACTCCGATCCCGCGCTTCAGGTCGTCCGCTATCCCACCGGTCACGTCTGGCACTACGTCAACGTGTGCTTCGAGTGCCGGATGGTGTCCGGCACCTTGACGACGTGCGACGAGACGCTCGATCTGCGATACTTCTCACCGCACAAGCTGCCGCGTACGCTGTTGCCGAATCACCGCGTGCGCATCCGCGATGCCCGCGCTCGGCGGGCGGCGGCATTCATCCGCTAGAGGAGGATTCGGCCGTGGTGCTCGGGATTCATCACGTCGGTATCGTGGTGAAACGTCTGCGCGACGCCTATACGTTCTATCGAGGCACGCTGGGACTGCCCCTGCTGCGCGAAGCCGAAATCCCCGACCAGGGCGTGCGCGCGGCGTTGCTGGGTGCCGGCGATACGGAGATCGAGTTGCTGGAGCCGCTCGATCCGGACAACGGCGTCGGGCGCTTTCTGGCGAAGCGCGGTGAGGGGCTTCACCACTTCTGCCTCGATACCCCGGACGTGGATGCCGAGCTCGCCGGCCTCGGCCGTCGCCGGGTTCCTCTGATCGACACCGTACCGCGGCGCGGCCTCGCCGGACGAATCGCCTTCCTGCATCCGAAGGCGTGTGCCGGAGTGCTCGTCGAGCTGGCGACTCCCGATCGTCACGCCGGGGAGGCGCCGTCGACGCCGCTTCACCTCAAGCGTCTCGTCATCGGCGCCCGCGAGCCCAAGCAGACGGTGGGCGTCTTTCAGTCGCTCTTCGCCTGGCCGGAGATGGCCATGAACGGCGGGCCTCGTACGATGCTGACGGTCGGTCAAGGCGCACTCCTCGTCGTGCCCGCCGAGGAGGTTGGCGGCAGCGAGGGGATGGTGGCGCTGTCGCTGGTCGCCGAGGATTTCGACGCTCTCATCGCCGCCTGTGACCGGGGACGCGTGGCGCTGCTACGCGGCACGGGCGAGGTCACGATCGAGCCGGCGTCGAGCCACGGAGTCCATCTCCACATCAGTCGTTACCGGTTCCCGTAGTTCGGCGTCGTCCCGCGCGAGGCTGAACGACGCGCTCTGATTATCAACTTGGGGGGACCCGTTCCGCTTCCCCCCAACCCCCCCTCATTCGCGTTGCGTCCGAGCAATCCGAGCGTGGTGACCCGCACTAAAATGCGTCGCTCGCCGCCGCGATCGTTTCGAGATCGCCCCGTGTGTAACTGGCCAGGCTCCGGAAGTCCAGATCGACGTAGTTCTTGATCCAGCGCATCGCGATCTTCATCGACTTCCGATACCGCTCGCGTACGGTGGGATCGGCCGGGCGGCGCCGGAGGATGTCGTCCAACTCCTCACTGAGGAGCCGCTTGACCAGCGCGAAATCGTGAGTCGTGCCGGTCCCGTCGGTCGTGCGCGCGTGATGGAGAATGCGCTGGGCGACCTGGGCGACCGACATGCGGCCGGTGGCCAGGTCCTCCATGAGCGCAGGATGGATACCCGGCTTGCCCTCGAGGCTGTCGATGCCCTTGGCCCCGCGGCCGTTCAGCCAGCCTTCGACGTACTCGATCACCATCCGGCAGTTGCGGCGCGTGCCTTCGAGCGTGATGGGGCCTTCCGGGACTTCGACGCGCACGGGATACTTGTCCGGCCTGGCCATGTCGGGGGTGGGCCGCCAGCCCGAGGCGAGCAGCGTCTTGAACGGATCGGCCGCCGTCTTCATGTGAAAGATGTGGGCGACCCAGCCGCGGAGGAAGCCCTGACGAGCCTCCCACTCTTTGTCGGCGCGGATCGCCTCGCCGGCCACGCGATTGACCTCGGGATCGGGATTGGGCAGCGCGGTCGCCATGCCACCGACGGGTGCGGCGCCGCGCTTGAGCGAGATGGCCACGAGGCGGCGGAACATGTCGCTGAGGAACGGTGTCGTCTTGATGTCGACGCCGAACCGATCGGGCCAGACCGACTTGGGATCGGCCATCACGTACTCGAAGATGCTGGCCTTGAGATCCCAGCGAGCGGCGTTGAGTCCGGCGGCGTACGGCCCCAGCTCGTAGAGCATCTCCTCCATCTCGTAAACGCAGGGCAGGGATTCCACCAGGACGATGGCGCGGATGGTCGCGTTCCTGAGCCAGGGTAAGAGCTCGCGGCTGCGATCGAAGATCCCGCGATACAACCCCGCCTCCGGTGCGAACTCGAGCTTGGGCAGATAGAAGTAGATCCCCTGGTTGCGCTCGGCCTGGGCGCGGCCGGCGTGGAACAGCGTCAGCGCCGTGCCGAGGAGGGCCGCGTTGACGGGCGTACCGTCCACGGTCACGTCAGGCTCCACCAGATGGATCCCGCGCTCGCGATGCATGAAGAAGGGCAGCTCGCCCTCGGCCACGCGGTAATCCTTCTTGCGTTCGTGGTCGACGTACGAGAGCTCGCGCTGCACGGCCGCCACGCGATTGTGCGCGGCCCGCACGGTGTCGACGAGCCGGTGCCCGCCCGAGTCCTCGTCGTCGTCCAGGTCGCCCTCGGCCCGCTCGCCCTCCGGTCCGGGATTGAGCGCATTGATGAACATCGAGGTGATCGAGCACGGCCCCGAGATCTCGATGCCCGGCTTCAAGAGGTCGGCCGGCACGGGCGGGACTTTCCAGTCACCGGTCACGGCGGCGCTGGACGGCGGATGCGCGGGCAGCGCGCCCTTCGTGTGGGCTCGGGTCAGCGCCTCGGCCCGTCGGGCCAGCAGCTCGGCGATGCGCGGCGTGAAGCGGTCGTGCAGGTCCGCCAGGTAATCGAGAAACGCCGGCGTGAAGAGCGGCGCCGCGCCTTCGACATGCGTGAACGACACACGACTCGCTGCCGAGCCCGCCATCAGTCGCTCCCTCCAGGAGACGTCATACGGTTCGTTTCCCACGGGCGCGGACGCGCCGTCGGTGGCAAAATGCCAATCTCAAGTCTACAGGAGGACGCCGCCATGGCCACCGTGCTGTTCGTGGTGAAAGCGACGATCACGAAGGACCGCGACGAGGCGTTCAACCGCTGGTACAACGAGGAGCACGCGCCCCAGGTGCTGCAGTTCAAGGGCGTTGTCAGCGCGCGGCGCTACAAGGCACTGGAGGGCGAGGAGAAGTACCAGTACATGGCGGTCTACGAGTTCCAGGACGAGGTGACCTATCGCCGCTTCAAGACTTCCGACCACCTGAAAGCGCTGGTGAGTGAGTACGACGCGCACTTCGGCGGCGTGAGTGACCGCGCGCGCTTCGCCTACACGCAGGTCTGGCCATAACGGAGCGGCATGTGCGGAGGCCGGGCCGCCCGCGGTTCGACCCGGGCTCACGGCACCCGCTCCAATGACCCGTCGGATCCGCGGCCTCGGCCGCGGGCGCAAGACGCGCCGCACGCTCGAGCGCGGAGGCACCGGCATCGCCCTCCGTCTCAACACTGCGCTCGGCGGCTGGGCCGGCGTGAGGATCACTCCGATGTTCGGGCGCTGGGGCTACTTCGTGGGCGAGACGCTCTTCGCCTGCTTTCCCGTGCGCGAGAAGGAGCACGACCTGTGGATCCGGCTGCGGCCGGACGAGCAGCGCCGGGCGCTGGCCGCGGGTGCCCGCCCGCATCGGCGCTTCGGCGGCCGCGGGTGGATCGAGCTCAACGTCGAAAGTCCGGACGACGTGACGTCGGTCCTGGGCTGGTTGCGCCGGGCCTGCCGCGCTGCCGGCGCCGAGTGACGGGGATCGCGGCTAGCCGGCGGTGGCCTCGGCGGTGGCTCTGGCTCGGGCGTCGATGCGATCGATGTTCACGAGCGGCACCAGCACGAAGGCGAGCGCGGTGAATGCCGCCGAGATCAACACGAGCGGGGTGAAGCCGAGCCCGTCGTAGAGATACCCCCCGGTGATCTGGGAGCCCTTCACCCCGAGGTTGTAGATCGACATCAGGAGCGCGAAGAACGTGCCCTCGGCGCGGCGCGGACACGCTTTGGCCGCGAGGTCGAGGAACGCGAGCTGAGTGATCATTCCGACGGCGCCGAATGTGGTGTCGATGATGAGGGCCGCGATCCAGTCGCGGTAGAGCAGATAGCAGAGCGTGGTAGTCACGGCGATGCCGATGGACCAGACGATGAGCACGCGAAGAGGGACGCGGCGTGACAACGGCGCGTAGACGAAGGCGCCGGCAATCGCGCCGATCGAGCTGAGCGACAGCAGCAATCCGATGAACTCCTGGCTGAACTTCAGCACGTCGGTCTGGTAATAGAGGAACGCCGGCCCGAACGAGGGACTGAACGTCCAGAACAGGATGAAGCCGGCCACCACCCAGACGTCGCGCTCGCGAACGGCTTCGCGCACGGAGCGCCAGGTGGCCCGGGCGGCCTCGCGATCGGAGCGGACGGGCGGCTCGTGGATGGCGAAGAGCGCCATCACGAACGAGACGACCGGGAAGCAGGAGGCCAGCGCGAACGTCGCGTGGAGATTGCGGCTGGCCGCGAGCTGGCCGCCGATCAAGCCGACCAGGATCGACGCGGCATAGATGGCGCCCCACTGGACGGATTGGAACGCGCCGGTGAGTCCGAGCGGCCGGCCGCTCTCGACCATCAGGGCGTCGACCAGCACGTCGGTGAACGCCAGCCCCAGTCCCATGAGCGTGACGAAGAGGACGAGCGCCGAATACGTGTGGTCGGCGACGAACGCCAGCATGCCTCCGCTCAGCGCGGCCAGGCCCGACGTCAGCACCAGGTAACTCTTTCGCCGGCGACCGAAGAGTGGGACGAAGTCCGAGATCAGTCCGTACGCGGGCTTCACGTACCAGGGGATCGTGGTGATCAGGAAGAACGTGGCGGCCTGCGCCGCCGTCATTCCGAACCGCTCCTTGAGCACGAGGGTGAGCGTCTGGGTCGGGAGGTCGTACATGCCCTGCGCGAAATAGACGATCGCGAAGAGCAGAGCGAGGCGTCGCGCCTCCGGCGTCTGGAAAGGATGGAGCCGGTGAAGGCGCTCGAGCATCTGCGCCATGATACCTTTGTCGCGATGCGTTCCGTGTGTCCTCATGATTGTCCGTCCGCGTGTGCATTGCTCGTCACCGTCGAGGACGGACGACTGAGCGACGTCACCGGCGATCCAGCCCATCCGTTCACCCAGGGCGTGATCTGCGGCAAGGTGCGCGCCTACGCCGAGCGTGTTCACTCGCCGCTGCGCGTGCTCCATCCCTTGCGCCGCGTCGGCGCCAAAGGTGAGGGACGCTTCGAGCGGATCACCTGGGACGCCGCCATCGCCGAGATCGCCGAGCGCTGGCGTCGGATCCTCACCACCGACGGCGCCGAGGCGATCGTGCCGTTCTCCTACGCCGGCACGATGGGCCAGGTCCAGTATTTCGCCGGGCACCCGCTGTTCCACGCGCTGGGCGCGAGCCGTCTCGATCGGACGATCTGCGTCGACACCGCCTACGCGGGCTGGCGAGCCACGCTCGGCGCCGTCACCGGGAACGACTCCGAACAGATGGTCGGCGCCGACCTGATCGTGCTGTGGGGCGTCAACGCCGCCTACTCCACCGTGAACGTCATGACGCTGGTCAAGCAGGCGCGTGAGCGCGGCGCCTACGTCGTCTGCGTCGACCCCTATCGGACGCCCACCGCGGAGCAGGCCGACGAGCACCTGATGGTGCGGCCCGGCACCGACGCCGCGCTCGCGCTGGGCGTGATGCACGTGCTGATCGCCGAAGACCGCGTGGACCACGAGTACATCGCGCGGGCCACGCTCGGGTACGAGCGTCTCGCCGAGCACGTCACGCGCTACTCGCCCGAGCGCGTGGCCGAGATCGTCGGACTCCCGGCGGCGACCATCGTCGCGTTGGCCCGCCGCTACGGAGCGTCGCCGCGCTCGTTCATCCGCGTGGGCATCGGCCTGTCGCGCCACGAGAACGGCGGCATGACGTGCCGCACGATCGCCTGCCTGCCCGCACTGACCGGCGCGTACGCCGACGATCACGGCGGCGCGCTGCTCTCGTCGACGGCCGGCTTCGGCCTCGACGTTCGCGTGCTCGAGCGCTCCGACCTGATGCCCGAGCGCCGGCCGCGGGCGATCAACATGATCCGCCTCGGCCACGTGCTCACCGACGCCGCGATGGCGCCGCCCATCAAGAGCCTCTACGTCTACAACTCGAATCCGGCCGCCGTCTGTCCCAACCAGACGCTGGTCCTGCGCGGACTCGCCCGCGAGGACCTCTTCACCGTCGTTCACGAGCAGGTGATGACGGACACCGCGCATTACGCCGACCTCGTCCTCCCGGCGACGATGTCGCTCGAGCACGAAGACCTCTACCGATCCTACGGTCACTTCTATCTCCAGCTCGCCCAGCCGGTCCTCTCGCCACCGGGCGAGGCCACGTCGAACTGGGAGGTCTTTCGCCGGCTGTCGCGGGCTCTGAAGGTGGCCGAAGCGCACTACGCCAAGTCGCCGGCCCAGCTCATTCGTGAGCTGCTGGCGACGGGCGATGCCACGGTGGAGGGAATCACGTACGAGCGCCTGCGCGCGGAGGGCTGGGCGAGGGTGAACCTGCCTCATCCGTATCGGCCGTTCGCCGACGGCGCACCGACGCCGTCCGGTCGCGTCGAGTTCTACTCCGAGCGTCTCGCGCGCCAGGGGGCTCCGCCGCTGCCGACGTACGTGCCGCTCCACGAGGGCCCCGACAACGCAGAGCTGACTCGCCGATTCCCGTTGCAGTGCATCGTCCCGCCGAACCGCTTCTTCCTGAACTCGTCGTTCAGTCAGTCCGAACGGCTGCGCCGCCGCCAGAAGACGCCGACGGTGCTCGTGGCTCCCGCCGACGCCTCCGCGCGCGGGATCAGCGACGGCGATGCGGTCGTCGTGACCAGTGAGCGGGGCGCGGCGCGCTTCACGGCGGAGCTGACGGAGCGGACGCGGCCGGGCGTCGTCGTCGTCGAAGGCGTCTGGTGGCATCGTTTCCACCCCGGCGGCCGGGGCGTCAACGTCCTCACCGGCGACGGCATCGCCGACATGGGAGGCGGCCCCGTCTTTCACTCCAACCTGGTGCAGGTTGCCCGGGCTTGAGTTGATTGACACGGGTTTGTCGAGACGGCTACCCTTCATGGGTTGTGATCACCCGGGGCGCCGCCAGTGAATACGTCGCGAGCCGTCCTGTTCGATTTCGGTGGGACGCTGGACGCCGCGGGCGTGCCCTGGAAGGAGCGGATCGTTCACCTCTACCGTGAGGAAGGTGTCGACGTCGCGCCTCAGCGTTTCGATCCCGTCTTTTACCGCGCCGACGATGCGCTGGTCGGGACCATTCCTTCGACGCTGTCGTTCCGCGACACCGTGCAGCGGCTCGTCGCCGGCGTGAGTGAGGGCCTGGGCGTCGGCGACGCCACGCTCACGGATCGCGTGGCCGCTCGGTTCATCGAGAGCGCGACCGACGCCGTCGGCTCGAGCTCGCCGGTGCTGTCGCGGCTGGCCAGCCGATATCGCCTTGGACTCGTCTCCAACTTCTACGGCAACCTCGAGACCGTCTGCGCCGACCTCGGCCTTCACGGGCTGTTCGCGGTGATCGTCGATTCAGCGCGCGTCGGCTGGACGAAGCCCGATCCGCGCATCTTCCAGCGCGCCCTCGACGATATCGGCGCGGCGCCGAATGGAGCGACGTTCGTCGGCGATTCGCCATCGCGCGACATGGCGGGCGCGCGCGGCGTGGGCATGCGACACATCTGGCTGGTGCCCGCCGGCGCCCGTGCCACCCCGTGCTGTCCCGGCGATCGGGTGGTGAACTCGCTGGGTGAGCTCGACGAGTTGCTCCGGTGACGGCGCCGGCTCCGCTCAGAGGCGGAATCATCGCGGCCGGCGAGGGCAGCCGCCTTCGGGCCAGCGGGTTCGCCATGCCCAAGCCGCTCGTGACGGTGGCCGGCGTGCCGCTGATCGAGTCCGTGATCACGAACTTCCTGGCGGTAGGGGTGACCTCGCTGGTGATCATCGTCAACGACGACGGGCGCGCGTGCGTGGACCGCGTGCGGGCGCGCTTCCCGACGGTGGACATCGAGTTCATCGTGAAGACGACGGCGTCGTCGCTGGAGAGCTTCTTCGAGGTGAACCGCCGCTTGGGGCGAGGACGCGCGCTGGTCTCGACCGTCGATGCGTGGTGCCGGCCCGGCGACTTCGCGCGCTTCGTGAACGCCGCCCGCCGGCGCCCCGCCGACGTCAGCGTTCTCGCCGTCACGCCGTTCGTGGCCGACGAGAAGCCGGTGTGGGTGGACGTCGATGGGGCCGGGCGTATCAGCAATCTGGGAGGGCCATCGGGAACTCAGGTGACCGCCGGCATGTATCTGCTCTCGGAGCGGGCGCGTTCGGCGCCGCCGCCGCCGCTCGGCCGATTGCGCGAGTTCCTCCGGTGGCTCCTCGATCAGGGAGAGCCGATGTACGCCGAAACCATCGAGACCGTCGTGGACGTCGACCGGGCCTCCGATCTCGCGCTCGCCGAAGCGCTGGCGGTGGCCGAGCCGGGCCCACGTCGGGGAGGTGACAGGTGAGCGATCCGCACTGCTGGGGCATCTTCCGGGAGCGCGCCCATTCTCCGGGCCGCGAGTACGACGACACCGAAATCCTGAACCTGACCGGCAAGGAGCTCGAGGCTCGCGGGTTCCAGATCGCGTTGTTGAGTCCTGAGGATGCCCTGAGCGCCGAGATGCGGCCGCGCGGCGTGTTCATGATGTGCGAGCGCCTTCCGATCCTCCAGCACCTGCGCGAGATGGAGGCGCGAGGCGTCCCGCACGTGAACAGTCCGCGGGCCGTCCTCAACACGTACCGCGATCGGATGATCACGCAGTTCCAGGAGGCGAACGTCCCGTTCGTGCCGAGCCGTTTCGTCTCGACCATTGACGGCGGCGAGGTCGGCGCCTTGCCGGTGTGGGTGAAGCGGCCTGACGTCCACAACACGCAGGACGGCGACGTCGTCTTCGGTGACACCGCCGATGGAGTCCGGCGCGCGCTGGCCGGCCTCCTCGAGCGCGGAATCGACCGCGCCGTCATCCAGCCACACGTGGAGGGTGATCTCGTGAAGTTCTATGGTATCGGCGTCGGTGCCGGGCCCGCCGGAGCGCCCCCGTGGTTCCGCTGGTTCTATCACAGGGAGCAGCGACTGGCCGGACACCCGTTCGACGCGCCCGCGCTCGCCCGCCTGGTGCGACGGGCCGCCACCGCGCTCGGTCTCGAGGTCTACGGGGGCGACGCCGTCATCACCCCGGCCGGCGAGATCGTGCTCCTCGACCTCAACGCGTGGCCGAGCTTCGCGCTCTTTCGCGAGGAGGCCGCGCCGCGGATCGCCGACTACCTGACGGCGCGCTTTTCGCTGGTGTCCCGATGAGCGGCCAGCGCCGCGACGTCGGGCCGCGGTCGCGCCAGATCTTCGAGCGCGAGCAGCGTCACGTCGCGCCGGGACTCCAGTCGTTCGCGCTCTACTCGGGTCTGGCCATGGCCCGCGGCGAGGGCTGCACGCTCATCGACGTGGACGGCAACCGCTACATCGACTTCATCGCCGGCATCGGCGTCGGCAGCGTGGGCCACTGCCACCCGCACTACGTCGACAGCCTCAAGCGACAGGTCGAACAGTTGACGTTCGGCAGCTTCACCACGGAAGCGCGCGCGAAGCTGCTCGAGCTGCTGGCCAGCATGACGCCCGATGGGCTCACGCGCATCCAGCTCTTCTCGGGCGGCGCCGAGGCGGTGGAAGCGGCCCTGCGTCTGGCCAAGGCAGCCACCGGCAAGCACGAAGTCATCGGCTTCTGGGGCGGCTTTCACGGAAAGACTGGCGGTGTGCTCGGGCTCCTCGGCAGCGACTTCAAGCACGGCCTGGGCCCGTTCCTGCCCGGCCAGTACTCGGCGCCGTACGCCGACTGCTATCGGTGCCCGCTGCGGCTGCGCTACCCCGAGTGCGGCGTCGCCTGCGCCGACTTCGTGCGCGACGTCATCAAGTACCAGACGGGCGGTGACATCTCGGCGATCATCGTCGAGCCGATCCAAGGCACCGCCGGCAACGTGGTTCCGCCGCCGGGGTACCTGTCGGCGCTGCAGGCCATCGCCAAGGAGCACGATGCGCTCCTGATCGCCGACGAGATGCTGACCGGTTTCGGGCGAACCGGGTTGACGTGGGGCTGCGACCACGACCGCGTCGTTCCCGACATCATGACCGTCGGCAAGGGCATCGGCGGCGGCTTCCCGCTGAGCGGTGTGATCTCGACGGAGAAGCTGACCGGGCACAAGCCGTGGTCGAATCCGAGCGCCAGCTCGTCGAGCTACGGTGGCAACCCGCTGGCTTCGGCCGCCGGCCTGGCCACGCTCGAGATCTTCTTGAAGGAAGACCTCGTCAAGAACTCCGAGCGCGTCGGAAAGATCATGCTGTCGCGACTGGAAGCGTTGAAGGAAAAGTATCGCTGTGTCGGCGAAGTGCGCGGCAAGGGCCTCATGCTCGGCATCGAGCTCGTCCGGGACCGCGCGACCAGGGAACCGCTCGGCAAGGACGTCACGCGCGCGTTCTATCAGGAGTGTCTGCGGCGCGGCCTCCTGGCCATGACCTATTCGCCGTCGATCCGCATCAATCCGCCCCTGGTCATCAGCGAAGACACCGCGCTGGCGGGGCTCGCCATTCTCGACGAGGCGCTCGGCGTCACCGTTCGCGAGCACGGGCTCCAGTAGCGGATGCTGCAGGGGGCCATCATCGGGCTCGGCAACGTCGCGCTCGAGGGCCATCTGCCGGGGTGGATGCGGCGGCGGGACGTCGCGATCGTCGCGGCCACCGACCTCGAGCCGGGACGACGAGCGGCCATCGAGACGCGGATCCCACGGGTCCGGTGGCACGCCACCGCCCAGGACCTGCTCGCTCGCGAGAAGCCGGATTTCGTCGACATCTGCACGCCGCCGGCCACTCACGGCCAGCTGGTGGCCGCGGCGCTCCAGGCCGGCTGTCACGTCCTCTGCGAGAAGCCGCTCGTGATCTCTCCCGAAGAGTTGGCGCCGCTCACGCGATTCGCCGGTGACCACGGGCGCGTCCTGCACACCGTCCACAACTGGCACCACGCGCCGATCGTCAAGCGGGCGGCCGAGCTGCTCGCCGAGGGCGCCATCGGCGAAATACGCCGTGTGATCTGGCAAACACTGAGGACGAAGCCTGCGGCCGTGCGCGACGGGCAGGGCAGCAACTGGCGGCTCGATCCCGCGCTCTCGGGCGGCGGCGTCCTGACCGATCACGGCTGGCACGTGTTCTACGTGATTCGTCGCTGGGTGAGCGAGTCGCCGACCGCGGTCAGCGCGCGGCTCGAGACGACGCGGCCCACGGCCTCGGCGGCGTAGGACCCCGCCGCGGCCCCCCTGACGTTCCCCCACGCCACCGCGGAGAGACTCCTGACGTGTGCGGCGGACCGCCGAGACAACCGCGCGGAGCTGATCGGCACCGACGGCAGCCTCGATCTCCAGGACGACACGCTCGTGCTCACCCGGCGCGGGCGGCAGGAGCGCTGGCCATGTCCGCCCGCGATGTCCGACGGGTCGGCGCATCCCGACTGGTTCGATCCGGTGGTGGACCACTTTCTCGGCGCGGTCACCGGCTCGACGCGACCCGACGGCAATCTGGCCGAAGCGTCGTTGTGCACGATGCTCGAGAGCCTGGCGCGCGAGTCGAGTCGTCGCGGCGGAAGCGCCATCCGTCTGCCGGCGACCACGACGGCGGCGTGGTGATCGGCCCCGCGGGGGGCGTGACCGCGGTCGTTCCTGCCGCGACCACTGCCGTGGTCGAGCGCATTCTCGTCATCGTCCCGCCCGTCATCGACGTCGTCATCGGCGGCCTGTCCCTCGTTCGCCGCATCGTGCTCGCCGCGACCGTCGCCGGTTACGATCGGATCCTGGTGCGAAGTGTCGAGCCGAGTCTGCGTGATCAGCTTGCCGGTACCAAAGCGACGACGCTGACTCCGGCGACGAAGCTCCCGACGGCATCAAGGCGGCGCGTGGTCGTGGTGCCGGGAAACGTCGTGCCTCAGGCGCGCTGGCTGAAGACGCTGGGCGAAGCGCCGATGAAGCGCGAGATGTTGTCCGTCGACCGCTCGCAGGTCGTCGTGGTGGACACGGACGATCCAGCCTTCGTCGTGATGGCGGCCTCGCGCACGCTGGCGGCGAGCGATCTGGTCGCGGAGCTGCGGCGGAAGTTTCCCGAAGCTCCGGCCGACGACGACGCCGGCGGACGGTTCCCGATCGTCGCGGCCGGCGACGTCGCCCGGGCCGAGCGCTGGCTGCTTCGCTCACTGATCAAGCAGCGCGAAGGCTTCATGTCACGGCACTTCGAGCGGCGCCTCTCGCTGGCGGTGACGCGGCGTCTGGCCGGAACCCCGATCACGCCGAACATGATGACCGTGTTCAGCGCGGCGGTCGGCCTGCTCGGCGCGACGTGCTTCCTGTCCTCGACGCCCGCCGGGCAGCTCACCGGCGCGCTCCTGTTCCTGGCCCACTCGATCCTCGACGGGTGCGACGGCGAGCTGGCCCGCCTGCGATTCCAGCAGTCGCGCTGGGGAGGCGTGCTCGACTTCTGGGGCGACAACGTCGTTCACGTCGCCGTCTTCCTCTGTATCGCGATCGGCTGGAGCCGAAACATCGGTGCGGCCTGGCCGCTCGCGCTCGGTGCCGTTGCCGCTCTGGCGACGCTCGGATCGGCGGCCGTCTTCTTCGACCGCACGATCGACGATCGCGTCGAGACCAGCGGGGCCGTCGCGCGCGTGGTCGATGCGCTGGGCAGTCGCGACTTCATCTACGTCGTGATCCTGCTGGCCGCCTTCGGCAAGGCGACGTGGTTCCTGGTCGCGGCCGCGATCGGTGCGCCGGTGTACCTGCTGCTGGCCTTCGCGCTCGCTGGACGACATGGCCGCGTTTCTTGACGTCATTCTGCGCGGCCTGGCGCTCTCGGGACAGGCCATTGCCGTGGGCGGCGTCGTCTTTGCGCTGCTCGTCCTTGGGCCGGCGGTGCCGTCCGGCGCGCTGCCGAAGGTGTGGCGAAGGCTCTGGACACTCGTCGCGCTCGGCGCCTCCGGTGTCGCCATCGCTCAGGCGGCCTCGCTCGGCATCCTGGTCGCCGCGCTCGGCGGCGAAGCGACCTGGTCGCTTCGCGAGCTGGCGGCGACCATCTACGTCCAGGCGAGCCTGGTGCGGATCCTGGCGGCCGCAGGCCTCGCGGTCGCCGCCGTCGCTGCGCGCGATCGAGGCCGCCTCGGCGGCTGGTGGGGGCTGCTCCTCGGCACCGCGCTGATCGTCGGAGTGAGCGGCGCGTGGACGAGCCACTCGGCGGCGCGACTCGAGCATCGCGGTGTCCTCATGGCACTCGACGCTCTCCACCAGCTCGCGGCCGCGGCCTGGATCGGAGGTCTCGTCCATCTCGTCGCGACCGCATTTTCGCGTCGAGACGAGCCGCGGCCGGTCGCGCTGTTCCGTCGCTTTTCTTCGCTGGCGATGGTGGCGGTGGCGGCCCTCGTCATCGGCGGCGTGGGCCTGACGCTGGTCTACGTCGACGGCGTCTCCGCGGCGCTCGGCACCGCCTACGGGATCATGGTCCTCACCAAGATCGTGATGCTCGCGGGACTCCTCG
>Ga0066710_100001114_pt1 | contig 19095 bp, 20 predicted proteins | sample GraSoiAngelo_159_FD_79666 | JGI IMG/M metagenome (GOLD analysis project Ga0066710, IMG submission 79666) | Grasslands soil microbial communities from the Angelo Coastal Reserve, California, USA - 14_1009_16_40cm | ecosystem: Environmental > Terrestrial > Soil > Grasslands | place: USA... | reverse complement strand
TGCATCGTCGCGGCGAGCTCGTCGCGAATCCGCCAGGGCCGCTCGCCCTCGGTCCGTGCCAGCAGCTGCTTCAGCTCGCGCTCGGCGTCGCGCTCGACCGACTCCGGCACCGCAACCGTCGTGTGCGTGAGCGCCCACTCGGCCGCGTGCGCGCCCGCGCGCTTCCCGTACGTGATCGTCTCCATCAGCGCGTTGCCGCCCAGGCGGTTCGCGCCGTGGACGGAGACGCACGCGGCCTCGCCGGCGGCGTAGAGGCCTTCGAGCTCGGTCCGCCCCCAGACGTCCGTGTCGACGCCGCCCATGTGGTAGTGGGCGCCCGGGCGGACGGGAATCGGCTCGTAGATCGGGTCGACGCCCGCGAAGGTCATCGCGAGCTCGCGTGTCCCGTGCAGGCGCTCAAGAATGCGCTCCGCACCGAGATGGCGCATGTCGAGCAGGACGTTGCCCTCGACGCCGCGCCCCTCATCGATCTCGGTCTGCTCGGCGCGCGAGATCACGTCGCGCGACGCGAGCTCCATCGCATTCGGCGCGTAGCGCTTCAGGAAGCGCTCGCCCTCGGAGTTGAGCAGGTAGGCGCCCTCGCCGCGAGTCCCCTCGGTGATGAGGACGCCCGTGGGTGCGAGGGTCGTCGGGTGGAACTGCATCATCTCCATGTCCTCGAGCGCAACTCCGACGCGCAACGCCATCGCCATCCCGTCGCCGGTGCACGCGTACGCGTTCGTCGTTCCGACGTACAGCCGGCCCGCGCCGCCCGTGGCGATGATGACCGTCTTCGCGCCGATCGTCTTCAGCCCGCCGTCGAGCAAGTCCCAGCAGATGACCCCCTGGCAGCGGTCCTCGTCGACCACGAGCCGCCAGGCGAAGTACTCGTCGTAGACCTTGAGCTCCCTGCGCGAGAGCTGTTCGTAGAGAACCTGCACCAGGACGTGGCCGGTGATGTCGGCCGCATATGCCGTGCGCGGCGCGCCGGCGGCGCCGAACGGGCGCTGGGCGATCCGGCCGTCCTCGGTGCGAGAGAAGACCGCGCCCCAGTGCTCGAGCTGGTACACGTCGCCAGGCGCCTCCTGGCAGAGGATCTCGATCGCCTCCTGGTCGCCGAGGTAGTCCGAGCCCTTGACCGTGTCGTAGGCGTGCGTCTCGGGGTCGTCCTCCGAGGCGTTGCCGAGCGCGGCGTTGATGCCGCCCTCGGCCGCGCCGGAGTGGCTGCGCGTCGGGTGGATCTTCGAGACGAGTGCCACGTCGGCGCCCGCGTCATGGGCCTCGATCGCCGCCCGCATTCCTGCGCAGCCGGCGCCGATCACCACTACGTCGTGCTTCGCCTCCACCGCCACGGAAGCTATCGAAACCCGAGTCGCCGCCGCGTGGCTACACGTGCGGGCCCGCAGCGGCCACCTCGGCGCCCGCCTCGGCGGCGAACTTGCCGAAGTTGTCGCGGAACATGGCGGCCAGCTCGCGCGCCTTCCGGTCGTACGCCTCCGGGTCGCGCCAGGTCGAGCGCGGGTCGAGGAGCGTCGAGTCGACGCCCGGCACCTCGACCGGCACCTCGAACCCGAAGAGCTCGTCGGTCCGGTACGCGACGCCCTCGAGCGCGCCGGACAATGCCGCGTCGAGCAGCGCCCGGGTCGCCGCGATCGGCATTCGCCGCCCCTCGCCGAACGGACCCCCCGTCCAGCCGGTGTTCACGAGCCAGACCGTCGCGCCGTGCCGGTCGAGCTTCTCGCCGAGCATCCGCGCGTAGACCCCCGGCGGCTGGGGGAGGAACGGGGCGCCGAAGCACGTCGAGAAGGTCGGCTGCGGCTCGGTGACGCCGATCTCGGTGCCGGCGAGCTTCGCGGTGAAGCCCGAGAGGAAGTAGAAGAGCGCCTGGTCGCGGTCGAGACGCGCGATCGGCGGCAGGATGCCGAAGGCGTCCGCGGTCAGGAAGATCACCGACTCCGGATGGCCGGCACGCTTCTCCGGCAGCGCGTTCGAGATCTGCTCCAGCTTGTATGCCGCACGCGTGTTCTCGGTCTTCGAGTCGTCGTCGAGGTCCAGCACCCCGCGCTCGTCGACGATGACGTTCTCGAGGATCGTCCCGAAGGTGCGCGTCGTCCGGTAGATCTCGGGCTCCGCCTCCGCCGAGAGACGGATCGTCTTCGCGTAGCAGCCGCCCTCGATGTTGAAGATGCCCGTGCCGCCCCAGCCGTGCTCGTCGTCGCCGATCAGCAGGCGCGCGGGGTCGGCCGACAGGGTCGTCTTGCCGGTCCCGGAGAGCCCGAAGAAGATGGCGACGCGGTCGTCGTGGCCGACGTTCGCCGAGCAGTGCATCGGCAGGATGCCCTCGAGCGGCAACCGGTCGTTCATCACGGTGAAGATCGATTTCTTGATCTCGCCGCCGTAGAACGTTCCGCCGATCAGCACCTCGGTGCGGCTCGGATGCAGGACGATGAACGTGCCCGTGCGGGTGCCGTCCTCGGCCGGATCGGCCTCGACCTCCGGTGCGTGCAGGACGAGCGCCTGTGGCGAGAAGTCGGCGAGCTCCTCCTCCGTGGCTTCGATGAAGAGCGTCCGCGCGAAGAGCGCGTGGTACGGATGGTCCGTGATCACCCGGACCGCGATCCGATGCGCCGGATCGGCGCCGGCGAACGCGTCGACGACGTAGATCACCGTCTGCTCGAGGTGCGCCACGAGCTTCTCGCGCAGCCGGTCGAAGCTCTCCTCGGCAATGGGCTGGTTGACGCTACCCCACCAGATTCGCTCCTCCGAGCCGGGCTCGCGGACGACGAACTTGTCCTGGGGCGAACGGCCCGTGTAGCGACCCGTGTCGACGACGAGCGGACCTCCCTCCGCGAGCACGGCCTCGTTCCGCGCGAGCGCGTGCGTGTAGAGCATCGACGTCGTCGGATTCAGGTACACCCGCCCGCCGGCCCGGATTCCGTGCTCCGTAAGGTCCACGTGGCCGGGAAGCTCGGTGGCGGTCATCGGGGTCGTATCCTAGTCCCCGTGAGCGGTGGTCCCGCGGTTCCCGCCGATCCGCCGCTGACCGACGGCGTCGTGACGCTCCGTCCGTGGACGGCCGACGACGTCGACGTGCTCGTCGAGTGCCTGAACGAGCCTGAGATCGCGCGTTGGATCGATCAGATCCCGCAGCCGTACACCGAGGCGGACGCGCGTGCCTTCCTCGCCGGTGGGTCGGACGCGTTCGCGCGCTTTGCCGTTACCGACGCGAACGCGGGGACGGTGCTCGGCGGCGTCGGCGTCCATCGCGTTGACGCGCCGGGCGTCGCGGAGATCGGCTACTGGGCCCGGGCCGAGGCGCGCGGCCGCGGCCTGACGAGTCGCGCAGCAGCGCTGGCCGCCCGCTGGGCGATCGGCGCACAGGGTGTCGAACGGGTGCAGCTCCGGGCGGAGGTGCGGAACGCCGCGTCCCGGCGCGTGGCTGAGAAGGCCGGGTTCCGGCTCGAGGGGATCCTCCGGTCGGCCGACTGGAGCCCCCGCCAGCAGCGGCGGTACGACTGGGCGATGTACTCGCTGCTGCCGGAGGATCTGACCTGACGGCGGCGAAGCGCCCGATGTGGACGCCGCCGCCGAACGTTTCCTCGCGAGCCCCGCGCTGAGCGCCGCGACACGGAAGGCCTACCGCGTCGACGTCGAGGAGTTCTGCGGCTGGCTTCGGAGGCGCGGCATGAAGCTCGACGACGTCGACGTCGGCGTGCTCGCGGCGTACGTCTCCGAGCTCGCCGCGTCCCGGCCGGGTCGAACCCCGCGGCGCCTCGCGTCGACGACCGTCTCGCGCAAGCTCGCAGCCGTGCGTGCATTCCTGCGGTTCACGCTCGGGCGCGCGCGTGTGCCGGACGCGCCCCTCGCGCCGCGGCGCCGGCGCCGGCTGCCGGATGCGCCGAAGGAGCCCGAGATCGCGGGCGTACTCGAGGCGCTCGAAGCGGAGGGTCCGCTCGGGCTCCGGAACCGCGCACTGATCGAGCTCGTCTACTCGGCCGGCCTTCGCAGTCGCGAGGCGGTCGACCTCGACCTCGGCGACGTCGACTTCGACCAGGAGGGGGTGCACGTGCGCGGCAAGGGCGGCAAGGAGCGCGTGGTGCCGCTCGGCGAGGAGGCGGCACACTGGGTCGCGCGGTACCTGCGAGAAGCGCGGCCGCAGCTTGCCGTCGGCGCCGAGGATGCGCTCTTCCTGTCGGCGCGCGGCCGCCGCCTCGACACGAGCACGCTGCGGCGGCTCGTCCCGCATCCCCACCGGCTGCGCCACGCATTTGCGACGCATCTGCTCGAGGGCGGCGCCGACCTGCGGACGATCCAAGAGCTGCTCGGGCACAGCTCGCTCTCGACGACGCAGGTCTACAGCCACGTCGACGCTCGGCGTCTCCGCAAGGTGTACGACGCGGCCCACCCTCGCTCTTAAACGTACGCGCGAGTACACCGGGTCCCGACCCTCCCGCCTTACCCACTTCGAGCGTATCGCGAAAAAACGCACGGATGGGACACGAGACTGTGCCGGAAGTGTGACTTCGGCGGCAGGCGTCGACTGCGTCGCCCCGAAGAGAGAGCCGCCGTGAACGGGCAGGCTCCCGATCCCGCCGTCGACTCGTTCCTCGCACTAACCGCGGCCCGGCTCGCGCCGCGCACGGTCGAGGCGTACCGGCGCGACCTCGCTCACTTCGCTGCCTGGCTCGGCCCGGCGACGGCGCCGGCGGCGGCCGGCGTCGAGACGCTCGAACGCTACCTCGCCCAACTCCGCGCCGACGGGCTCAGCGGCGCCACGATCGCGCGCCGCACCGCGGCGCTGCGTTCCTTCTACAAGCACCAGGTCCTCGTCGGCGCCCGCGGGGACAACCCCGCCGCCGAGCTCGCGCTGCCCCGCCGCCACCGGAGGCTGCCGCGGACGCTCTCCGCCGGCGAGGCCGAGCGCCTGATCGAAGCCGCAAGCGGGACGACGCCCCGCTCGCTCCGGGACCGCGCGCTCGTCGAGCTGCTCTACGGTGCCGGCCTCCGCGTCAGCGAAGCCGTCGGCCTCGACGGTGCCGGCATCGACCTCGACCGGCGCCTCGTTCGTTGCACGGGCAAGGGCGACAAGGAGCGGATCGTCCCGGTCGGCCGCGAGGCAACCGAGGCACTTCGGCGTTACCTGGCGCGCGGCCGCCCCTACCTGGACCGCCGGCACCGGCCCGAGCTGTTCCTGAACGCCCAGGGCGGACCGCTCACCCGCGCCGGGGCCTTCCTGATCCTCCGCAAGCTCGCGGCGGCCGCCGGACTCGAGCCGGAGCGCGTGCACCCCCACCTCCTCCGCCACTCCTTCGCCACCCACCTGCTCGAGGGCGGCGCCGACCTCCGCTCCGTCCAGGAGATGCTCGGACACGCCGACCTCTCCACGACCGAGCTCTACACCCACGTAACCGATCGGCGGCGACGGGAGTTGTACTTTCGAGCGCATCCGCATGCGCGCCGGACACGTTTCAAGGCAGGCGGCGGCCGGAACACGAAGGACACGACATGACGCTCGATCCCCACATCGCTCTCCTCGGAATGACGACTCTGGTCGTCGGCTACCTGATGGCGGTCGCCGGCATCCAGAAGAGCGCCCTCGAATGGCGTCGCCGCAAGCGCACCTGCCCGTCTTGCGGGCGCCACATCGAAGCGCGCGTCTGTTCGAGCTGCGGCAGCGCCTGATCCGCTAGGCGCGAGAGCCGCCTCGCTTCTTCAGCAGCGCCGCGACCTTGTCGGCCGACTGGCGGATCTCCTTGTCCTGCTCGTCGTCCGCAGCGAGCCCCTGGAGCAGGACGATCGTGTCCCGCTGCGGCGACCCGTTCTTGAGGCAGAGGATCGCGAGCCGCCGCACCGCGGAGTTCCCGTCGGCGGTCGCGATCGTGTGCAGCAGCGGCCGCACGCCGTTCACCGTGCTCGGATGGTCGCGTGACAAAAGCTCGAGCGAGATCAGCGCGGACCCGCGGCAGGCCGGGCTCTCGTCGTCCAGCCCGCGACGCAGCAGCTCCTCCTTCTGCCGCCACCGAAACTGCCCCACGGCGCGGTACGCGACGGCGCGCTCGCGGTAGTCCTGGCTGCGCGCGGCGCCCTCCAGCTCGTCCGCCCACTCCTTCCGTAGGTCCGCGAGCTCCCGCTCGGCCCCGTTTCCGGCCAGCTCGTCCGCCCACACCGCGGCCTCCGCCAGATTCACGAGGAGGACGATAACCATTGCCGCGAAGCGCGGAACCTGCTGCATACAATCGCCGCCGTGGCGCACCGTGTCGTTCTGATCCCCGGCGACGGAACCGGCCCCGAGCTGACGGAGGCGACCCGCCGCGTCCTCGAAGCGACGGGTGTCGAGTTCGACTGGGACGTGCGCGAGGCCGGCGCCGACGTGATGGAGAAACACGGCGGCAATCCGCTGCCGCCTGAGGTGCTCGACGCGATCCGCGAAGCGGGCGTCGCGCTGAAGGGGCCGATCACGACGCCGGTCGGGGGCGGCTTCCGCTCCGTCAACGTCGCGCTGCGCAAGGAGCTCGACATGTACGCGCAGGTGCGGCCGTGCAAGACGTATCCCGGCGTCCGCACCCGCTTCGAGGACGTCGACCTGATCGTCGTTCGGGAGAACACCGAGGACCTCTACGCCGGGATCGAGTTCGAGCAGGGCACGCCCGACGCCGAGGAGCTGATCCGCTGGATCGAGTCGAAGGGCGGCAAGCTGCGCTGGCGCGACGCCGGCATCTCGATCAAGCCGATCTCGGTCACCGGCACGCGCCGGATCTTCGAGTTCGCATTCGACTACGCGCGCAGGAACGGACGCCGCAAGGTGACCTGCGTGCACAAGGCGAACATCATGAAGTTCACCGACGGGCTCTGGCTGCGCGTCGCGCGCGAGGTCGCGGCGGAGAACACCGACCTCGAGTTCGACGACCGGATCGTGGACAACATGTGCATGCAGCTCGTGCAGCGGCCCGAGGAGTACGACGTGCTCGTGCTGCCGAACCTGTACGGCGATGTGCTCTCCGACCTGTGCGCCGGAATGATAGGCGGCCTCGGCCTCGCGCCCGGTGCGAATTACGGCGAGGGCGTCGCCGTCTTCGAGCCGACGCACGGCTCGGCGCCGAAGTACGCCGGCCAGAACAAGGTCAACCCGATTGCGCAGCTGCTGTCCGGGATGCTGATGCTGCGACATCTCGAGGAGCACGAGGCCGCCGACCGGCTCGAGGCCGCGATCTCCGAGGTCATCCGCGAAGGGAAGGCCGTCACGTACGACATGAAGCCGTCGCGCGACGATCCGACCGCGGTCGGCACGAGCGAAGTTGCGGACGCGATCATCGAGAAGCTTGGCGCAGGCGTGCGGGCGTGAGCGAGCGTCCCAGGATCACCGTCGTCGGCGCCGGCAACGTCGGCGCGACGTGCGCGCAGGTGCTCGCGCAGCGCGACTACGCCGACGTCGTGCTCGTCGACATCAAGGAGGGCCTGCCGCAGGGCAAGGCGCTCGACATCGACCAGATGGGCGCGGTGCTCGGCTACGAGCCGAACGTCTCCGGCTCGAACGGCTACGGCGAGAGCGCCGGCTCCGACGTCGTCGTCATCACCGCCGGTCTGCCGCGCTCGCCGGGCATGAGCCGCGACGACCTCGTCCAGACGAACGAGAAGATCGTCGGGTCGGTGACGAACGAGGTCGTGAGCGCGTCGCCGGACGCAATCCTGATCGTCGTCTCGAACCCGCTGGACGCGATGTGCCACGTGGCGAAGAACGTCTCCGGCTGGCCGAAGGAGCGCGTCTGCGGGATGGCCGGGATCCTCGACACCGCGCGCTTCTCCAGCTTCATCGCCTGGGACACCGGCTCGTCGGTGAAGGACGTGACCGCGATGGTGCTCGGCGGGCACGGCGACCAGATGGTGCCGGTCGTCTCGCACACCTCGGTCGGCGGCGTCCCGCTGCGCAAGCTCGTTCCCGAGGACCGGATTCAGGCGATGGTGCAGCGCACGGCCAAGGGCGGCGGCGAGCTCGTCGAGCTGCTCGGCACGTCCGCGTGGTACGCGCCCGGCGCGGCCGCCGCGCAGATGGTCGACGCGATCATGCTCGACGAGAAGCGCGTCCTCCCGTGCACCGCGTACCTGGAGGGCGAGTACGGGATCGACGGCCTCTACATGGGCGTGCCGGTGAAGCTCGGCGCGAACGGGATCGAGGGGATCGTCGAGCTCGACCTCTCCGACGACGAGCAGCAGGCGCTCCAGGCCTCGGCCGGCGCCGTGCGCGAGGTCGTCGGCGTTCTCAGCACCTGAGCCACCAGGCCAGCGGTCATGTCCGTTCCGGACGCGTCGGGGCCTGGCCCCGGCATGGCTGGCTCGGACGGGGCTGCGGCTTCAGGCCGCTTCGCTCACCGCAGCGAGGTCGTCCAGGCCGGCGCGGATCGCCTCGCCGATCTCTCGGATCTGGTCGACAGTCACGGTCAGAGGCGGCGAGAGCGCGACGCCAACGCCATGCGCGCGCGTGAGGACGCCGTGCGAGCGCACCGCCTTGTAGAGCTTCGTGCCGGCGCCCTGATCGGCCCCGAGGATGTCATCCCGCAGCTGCACCGCACCCATCAATCCGGTGCCGCCGCGGACGTCGCCCACGAGCGGATGGTCGCGGAGCGGCGCGAGCGCGTTCCAGAGATCGGCCTCGAGCTCCTGCCCGCGCGGGATCAGGTTCTCGCGCTCGATGATCCCGATGTTCGCGAGCGCTGCGGCGCAGACCGTCGCATGACCCGAGTACGTCTGTCCGTGCCGGACCATGATCTTCCCCGGCTCGGACCAGAACGGCTCCGCAACGCGGCCGGAGACGAGCACGCCGCCCAGTGGCAGGTAGCCGCTCGTAACGCCCTTCGCGAACGTGACCATGTCGGGGCGGACGCCGAAGCGCTCGCAGCCGATCCAGCCCCCCAGCCGGCCGAAGCCCGTGATCACCGCGTCGATCACGAGCAGGACGCCCGTCTCCGCGCAGATCGCCGCGACCTCCTCGATGTAGCCGGCCGGAGGCGGGAAGACGCCGCCGGCGCCCATCACCGGCTCGCAGAAGAACGCCGCAACCCGCTCTGCTCCGAGCCGCTCGATCTCGTCCCGCAGCGCCTGCGGGGAGTCCCACTGCACCTGCGACGTCTCCGGCACGAGCGGCCCCCAACCCTGCCGCACCGCGGGCATCCCGCCGATCGACGTCCCGAAGGCCATCGTCCCGTGGTAGCCGTTTGTGCGGGCGATGACGTGCAGCCGTTCCGGCTGCCCGGTCGTCTGCCAGTAGAGCCGCGCGAACTTCGCCGCGGTGTCGATCGCGTCGCCGCCGCCCGTGGTGAAGAACACCTTCGCGTCGTCCATCGGCGCGACGGAAGAGAGCTTCGCCGCGAGCTCGAGGGCCGGCGGGTTTGCGACATCGCCGAAGATCGACCACGTCTCGAGGGTCCGCAGCTGCTTCGCCGCCGCCTCGGCGATCTCCTCGCGTCCGTGCCCGACGTTGCAGTACCAGAGGCTCGCGCAGCCGTCGAGGTAGCGGTTGCCCGCGTCGTCCCAGACATAGACGCCCTCGCCGCGCACAAGGACGAACTCGTCGCCGCGCACGGCGGCCATGTCTGCGAAGGGATGCCAGAGCTTGGTGTCGGTCATGCCGAAAAGCCTAAACGCTGTAGGGTCGGCGCCACATGGACCTCGGTCTCAAAGGCCGTACGGCGATCGTCCTCGGCGCCTCCTCCGGGATGGGGCTCGCGTCCGCCGAGGCGCTCGCCGCCGAGGGAGCGAACGTCGCGATGTTCGCGCGGCGGCGCGACGTGCTCGAGCGCGAGGCCGAGCGGATCGGCGGGCTGGCCGTGCGCGGCGACGTCACGAGCCCGCGCGATCTCGAGCGGCTCGTCGACCAGACGCGCGCGGCGTTCCACGGCGTCGACATCCTCGTGTGGAACAGCGGCGGCCCACCGCCGGGCCGCGCCGAGGACCTGACCGTGGAGGCGGTGGAGCACGCCGTCGAGCTGCTGCTGCTCCCGCCCGTTCTGCTGCTCCGGCTCCTGCTGCCGGACCTCGAGCGGAGCGGCTCCGGCCGCCTGATCGCGATCACGTCGATCGCCGTACGGGAGCCGAACGAGAACCTCGTGCTCTCGAACATTGTCCGCCCGGGTGTGACCGGCTGGGCGAAGACGCTCTCGCGAGAGCTCGGCCCGAAGGGCATCACTGTCAACTGCGTCGCGCCGGGCCGGATCGACACGCCGCGGCTCGCGCAGCTCTATCCCGACGGGCCGACCGAGGACGAGGTCTCGGACATCCCGCTCCGCCGCTGGGGCACGCCGCAGGAGTTCGGGGACGTTGTGTGCTTCCTCGCGTCGGACCGCGCCCGCTATGTCAGCGGCGTCACACTGCCCGTCGACGGCGGGCTCGGGAGGTTCCTGCTCTAGCACTATCCTCCGAGGGTGCTCCGGGCGCTGACCCCGTTGCGACTCGCACTTACGGGTCTCGCGCTCCTAGCGCTGACGGTCCTGATCCTGTGGCAGGTCCGGTCGGACAGCTACCTGCTCGTTCCGGATCCGGCTCATCCGGTCGCGCCGCTCGTCGAGGTGCAGGGCGGGCACGATCCGAAGGGCCCGGGCGGGATCTACTTCGTCGACGTCCTCGAGCTGCGCGCGAGCATCCTCGACGAGCTCTTTCCCAAGGTGCTGCATGGCGACGGCGCATCGCTCGTCCCGGCCACGCAGGTCGTCCCGCCCGGAACGAACGACAGGACGGCCCGCAGGATCGACCTGCGGATGATGCAGATGTCGCAGAAGATCGCGGCGGCGGTCGCGCTGCGCACCCTCGGGTACAAGGTGATGGTGCGGGCGATCGGCGTGCTCGTCGACAGCGTCCTCGAGGGCAGCGGGGCGGTCGGGCAGCTCGAGCCGACCGACGTGATCGTCTCGCTCGACGGACACGCTGTGCGCACGTTCGCCGACCTGCACCGTGAGCTCGGCCGCCACCGGATCGGCGAGGTCGTCACCGTCGGCGTCCGCAGCGGCGACCGGCTGACCGCGGTGCACGTCAAGCTGACGCGCCTGCGACCGCACTCGAACTTCCCGGCGATCGGGATCTTCCCGGAGCAGGCGACGGACGTCAGGCTGCCTCTCCAGGTGACGATCGACGCGGGCAACGTCGGCGGTCCCTCCGCCGGCCTCCCGTTCGCGCTCGAGGTGATGGAGGAGCTCGGCCGCGACGTCGCGCGCGGCTACCGCGTCGCGGCAACGGGCCAGCTCGCGCCCGACGGACGGGTGATTCCGATCGGCGGCGTCAAACAGAAGACGTACGGCGCGCGCGACGCGAAGATGGATGTCTTCCTCGTCCCCGCTGGGGATAACGCACGCGATGCACGGCGCTATGCAGGGCCTCTTCGGATCATCGCTGTGCGCAACTTTCAACAGGCGTTGCGGGCATTGGCAACGTTGCCGCGAAAGGTCAGTTAGCAGGACTTTTCGGCACTTTTGAAACTGCCGGAAAATGCATAGTTTTCGTCCCGGACAACCGTTGATTCGGTCGCGCGCGACCCTATAGTCCCGCCGTGCGGCCGTGGTAATTCCGGTTCGCTGCGGCAGTCTCGACCCTCGACCCCCGTCGCCTCCACCGCCGATGAGCAAACCTACCTGTAGCGACTGCTACTTCAATCGTGCCGGGCTGTGCGCGATAGCCGGCGAGACCACCTGCCCGACGTTCCGGCTGCACAGCCGCGGCTCGCTCGTTCCACCGCGGCAGCCGCGACTCGTGCCGCGACCGTTGACAGGGCTCTCGACACAGGCCGCGTAGACTCTCCGCGTGCGCCTTCGCCGCGGGCCGATCAGCCAAGAGAATATCGCCGAGGTCCAAGACCGCTGGCAGCCGCTGCTCTGGGTGCGGCTGCTCGCGCTCGTGCTCCTGCTCGCGTACGTGATTGCGGCCGTGCTCGAGAACCGCAAGAGCGTGCACGTCCACTTCGTCTTCGCGACGGCGAGCGTCTCGCTGATCTGGCTGATCCTGCTCAGCCTTGCGATCGGTCTCGCCGGTGGGATCCTGCTCGCGCAGCTAGAGCGTCGCCGCCGCCGGCGACGGCGCGCCGACTAGCGACGCGAGCCGGGCGATCCCCTCGCCGATCTCCTTCGGCGAGACGAAGCTGTACGCGAGCCGCAGCGAGGTCTCCCCGCCGGCGCCGGCCGGGAAGAAGTCCGCGCCCTTGACGAACGCGACGCCCGCCTCCTGCGCCGGCCCTTCGAGGTCGGTCGTCTGCAGGCCGGCCGGCAGGTCGAGCCAGAGGAAGTAGCCGCCCTCGGGCCGGCTCCAGCGCGCCCCCTCGGGGAAGTCGCGCTCCAACGCCTCGAGCATCGCGTCGCGCCGCGCCTTCAGCAGCCCGCGCACCCGCTCGAGGTTCGGCTCGAACCGGCCCCGGGTGATGAACTCGTGCACGGTGGCCTGCGACAGGAACGGCGGGCTGATGTACGTGGACACGGCGGTCGCCTCGATCGCCGCTGCGAGCTCGGCCGGAAGCACGAAGTAGCCAACGCGCACGCCCGGCGCCACGGTCTTCGAGAACGACGAGGAGTATGCGACCCGCTCGCCGCCCTCGAGCTCATAGAGCGTCGGCGGCGCTTCGCCCTCGAAGCGGACGAGCCCGTACGGATCGTCCTCGAGCACGAGCAGCTCATGGGCGCGCGCGAGCTCGACGAGCCGGCGGCGCCGCTCGGTCGAGAGGGTGCGGCCGCTCGGATTCTGGAAGGTCGGGATCGTGTAGAGCAGCGCCGGCTTCGAGCCGCGGCCGAGCTCGGCCTCGAGCGCATCCGGGTCGAGCCCCTCGTCGTCCATCGGCACGGTGACGATCTCCGCGCCGAGCCCGGCCAGGATCTTCAGCGGGCGGTCGTACGTGGGGGCCTCCACGACGACGCGGCCGCCGTCCCGCAGGAGGTGCTGCGTGAGGAAGACGAAGCCCTGCAGCGAGCCGTTCGTCAGGATCACGCGGGCCGGCTCGACGCCGTGACGCTCCGCGATCCACTCGCGCAGCGGGCCGTACCCGCCGCCGGGGCCGTAGGAGAGGATGGTGACGCCGTCGCGCTCGACCGCGGCGCGCGCGCAGTCGGCGAGCTCGTCGACCGGAAGGCATTCGGGCGCCGGCGCGCCGCGTCCGAAGGAGATCATGGGACCATCCTAGACATCGGCCAAGCCTTCGATGACCGGGCGCGGCGCGTAACCCAGCTCCTCCCGCGCCTTCGCATCGGTGGCCCAGTACGTCACGCCGTCGGAGGCGGCGATCAACTCGCGCAGGTTCGGGCCGGTGTTCATCACCTTGCCGACCAGTGGCCCGAAGGGGATGGCGAGCTTGACGAGCGCCGCGGGCAGTTCGAACCGCGGCAGGCGGTGGCCCGACTGCTCGGAGACGATCTGCAGCATCTGCCGCAGCGTGGTGATCTCGCCGCCGAGCACGTACGACTCGCCGATCCGGCCGCGGTCGTACGCGAGCAGGATCCCGCTCACGACGTCGTCGACGTGCACCGCGTTGACGCCGACGCCGGCGAGGGCCAGTAGCTTCAGCTTTCCCGTGCGCGCGAGCTCGAGCTGTTCGCCCAGCTCGGAGTGGTCGCCGGGCCCGTAGATCGCCCCGGGCTGGACGATCACGATCGGCGCCCCGCGGGCGATGCGCTCCTTTGCGACGACGTGAGCGAGATGCTTCGTCTCGTCGTACGTCGAGACGTAGTCGCGGCCCGGCCGCTCGTACGTCTCGTCGACGACGCGACCGTGCGTGTTTCCGAACACGTTCACGGTCGAGACGTAGACGATGCGCAGCACGCCCGCGTCGACCGCCGCGTCGAGGACGCGCGCGGTGCCGCCGACGTTCGCCTCGAACATCGCCGCCCGCTCGGACTGCGGGATGCCGACCTTGTAGACGGCCGCAAGGTGGAACACGGCGTCGGCTCCGCGGATCTGGCCGGCCAGCCGCGCCCGGTCCGAGAGGTCGCCCTTCACGAGGTCGGCGTCCAGGCGGGCCGCCCGGGACGGGTCGCGGACGAGGGCGACGACCTCGTCCCCGCGGTCGCGGAGCCGCCGCAGGAGCCGCCCGCCGAGGAAGCCGGTCGCGCCTGTCACGAACGTCCGCACGCGGGGAGCCTAGAACGGGTGGGAACCGGGTAGGGGACGACAAGCGTGTCGAGCGGCCCGATTCCCCCGGAGGTACCCATGGAGCTCGAGGCTCTCAAGCGGCAGCTTGCGGCGATGCACGACGACGACCTGCCGTCGGTTCAGGCCGACGCGATGCGGCGGGAGATCAGCGCGATCCGGCTCCACCTGCAGCGGCTCGAGCTCGAGCGAGAGGCGGTCGAGGCGGCGCGGCGCGCTGCCGAGCTCTAGGACTAGGCTCTCGCGCCGGCGCGCTCGGCGACCATCTGTGCGACCTCCGTCGGTGTCGTGCCGACCTCGATCCCGCACGCCTCGAGCGCTTCCTTCTTCGCCTGCGCGGTGCCCGACGAGCCCGAGATGATGGCGCCCGCGTGGCCCATCGTCTTCCCGGGCGGCGCCGAGAACCCGGCGATGTATGAGAGCACCGGCTTCGACATCCGCTCCTGCACGAAGCCCGCCGCCTTTTCCTCCTCGTCGCCGCCGATCTCGCCGACCATCACGACGAGATCCGTCTCGTCGTCGGCCTCGAAGCGCTCGAGCACGTCGATGAACGACGAGCCGACGACCGGATCGCCGCCGATGCCGACGATCGTCGAGTTGCCGAGGCCGAGCTGCGTCAGCTCGTGGCCGATCTGGTAGGTCAGCGTGCCGCTGCGCGAGACGAGGCCGATCGATCCCTCGCTGAAGATCTCCGCCGGGATGATCCCGACGTTTGCCTTGCCCGGCGAGAGCACGCCCGGGCAGTTCGGGCCGATCATCGTCACGCCCTTGCCGCGGAAGTACGGATACGCCCTGAGCATCTCGTGCGCCGGCACGTGCTCGGTGATCGCGATCACGGTGCCGATGCCCGCGTCGACGGCCTCGTAGACCGCGTCGACGGCGAAGCGCGCGGGGACAAAGACGAGCGACGTGTTCGCGCCCGCCTCCGAGACGGCCTCGGCGACGGTGTCGAAGACCGGAATCCCCTCGACGTCCTGGCCGCCCTTGCCGGGCGTGACGCCGGCGACGACGTTCGTTCCGTACGCGCGGTTGCGCAGTCCATGGAAGCGCCCCTCGCTGCCGGTCAGCCCCTGGACGACGAGCCGCGTGTCGTTGTCGACGATGATCGCCACTACGCCTTCTTCCTGCCTTTGATGACGAGCGTCGGCAGCTGCATCCAGCCGTCGACGATCCGGTCGCCGAGCAGCTCGCGCACGCGCTGCGCATCCTCGCCCTCGCAGCCGGCCCGCGCGAGCCACAGCTCGATCTCGAGCGGGCGCTCCATGAAGCGCATGTCGGCGACCTCGAGCCCCGCCAGCTCGAAGAAGCTCTGCCACTCGGCCGCGCCGTAGTTCCGCACATGGCTCGGGTCGCGAACGCGGTCGGCCTCCTCCGACGACTCGCTGACGAAGGTGTTGTCGCAGATCACGACGCGGCCTCTGGCGACGCGCGCCATCTCCTTCACGGCCGCGAGCACGTCGTGGAAGTGATGCGCGGCGACGCGACACGCGACGGCGTCGAAGCTCGAGTCGGCGAAGGGCAGCTCCTCACCGCGGGCGACGACGTCCGGCTGCATGCCCGGCGCCGGATCGACCGTGAAGACGGTGCAGCCGGCCTCGCGCAGGCGCCGCGCGACGTGGCCGCCGCCGGTGGCGACGTCGAGCGCCGTGACGCCCTCGCCGGGCTCGCACAACTCCACCAGGAGGTCGAGGTCCTCGCCCTGCGAGTGAATCGCGCTCTCGCGGTACGCCTGCGCGCGCTCGCTCCAGAGATCGGTCACTTCTTCGCCAACTCGACGGCTTTGCGGGCGCCCTCCAGCATCGTCGCCTCGGGGTAGATGTTGGGCTTGCCCGCCTCGGCGAGGATGCGGCGTCCCGCCTCCGCGTTCGTCCCATCGAGGCGCACGACGATCGGGTACGCGCTCATGTCGAGCCGATCGAGGGCCGCGAGGATTCCGCGCGCGACCTCGTCGCAGCGTGTGATCCCGCCGAAGATGTTGAAGAAGATCGACTTGACCTGCGGGTCGCGCGTGATCACCTCGAGCGCGTCGACCACGCCCTCCGCGTCGCCGCCGCCGCCGAGGTCGCAGAAGTTCGCAGGCCGCCCGCCGACGTGCGCGACGACGTCCACGGTCGACATCGACAGCCCGGCGCCGTTGCCGCAGATGCCGACGTCGCCGTCGAGCTTCACGTAGGTGACCCCCTTCTCTCGCGCGAAGGTCTCGAGCGGATCGGCCGCCTCGGTGTCGCGCATCTCCGCGATGTCGGGGTGGCGGAAGAGCGCGTTGTCGTCCACGGTGAACTTCGAGTCGAGCGCCTTGACCTCGCCCTCGGGCGTGACGATCAGCGGGTTGATCTCCGTGAGCATCGCGTCGCTCTCGACGAACGCGCGGTAGAGCTTCTCGACGATCGACGCGATCTGCTTCTGCTCGTTCGGATCGTCGACGCCGGCGCCGTAGATCAGACGGCGCGCGACCCACGGCTGGAAGCCTTCGAGCGGATCGACATGCAGCCGGACGAGGGCGTCCGGATTCTCCTCTGCGACCTGCTCGATCTCGACGCCGCCCTGCGTCGTGAACATGAACAGCGGCTGCTTGGCCCCGCGGTCGAACGCGATCGAGAGGTAGTACTCCTTGGCGATGTCCGACGCCTTCTCGATCCAGAGGCGGCGGACGACGTGGCCCTTGATGTCGAGGCCGAGGATGTCGCTCGCCTTCGCTTCCGCGTCCTCGGGCGTCTCGGCGAGCTTGACGCCGCCGGCCTTGCCGCGGCCGCCGGTGAGCACCTGGGCCTTGACGACGACCGGGCCGCCGAGCTCGTCGGCGGCGGCGAGCGCCTCCTCGGGCGTCTCGGCGAGTCGCCCCTCGGAGACCGGGATCCCGAAGCGCCGGAAGAGCTCCTTGCCCTGGTACTCGTAGAGATCCATCCGGCGGCGCACTCTACCCGGGATACCATGCGGGTCGATGCGCTTCATCCGCGCCCTGCCGGTCGTCGCCGTGCTCGCGCTCGTTCTCGCGGCCACGGTTTCCGCGGGCGTCGTCCACGTGAACTGGAACGAGCAGGCGAAGCTGAGCGGGACGCCGGTGATCTCGTTCCACGTGCAGACGCTCGTCAGCAAGACGAGCGGCAAGGTGTCCGGCTGGGCCGTGGTCGCGTCGGTGACCAACAAGACGTCGAAGCCGCTGCGGATCAAGACAACCCAGTTCGGCCTCGCGCTCTTCAAGGACGGGAAGACGCTCGACCCGCGCCGGGCGACGTTGATGCCCGCGGCGGCGTTCAGCCCGCCGGTGCCGAAGGTGCTCGGCCCCGGCAAGACGTGGCGCGGGACGTTCGCCGGCGTCGGCATACCGCCGGACGGGTCCTATGTGCGCGTCCTCTTCGGCTGGTTCAGCGGACCGGCGGTGGGCGGCTCCGGGTTCAACTGGCTCTCGGATCACGTCCAGCACTGGTGCTCGGCTTCCTGCTCCGTCTTCGGGGCCTGATCTGGCCGCGATCGTCGCGGAGGCGCTGCGCAAGCGCTACAAGACCGTGCAGGCGCTCGACGGGGTGGGCGTCACGTTCGCGACGTGGACCTTCCGCGTGTACCAGCGCTCGCTGTGACGCGGGCCGCCGTCGTCCTCGCCGCGATCGCACTGGCGGCGCCGGCGGGTGCGGGCGCGACGTACGGCTGGCCTTTGGCGCCGGTCAACCGGCAGCATCCCGTGCGCGGCTTCTTCGACGATCCGCGCCAGCAGGGGACCGAGCCGCCTTCGTTCCACTTCGGCATCGACGTCTGCGGCGCGGACGGTGCGCCGGTGTACGCGGTCGCGGCCGGAGAGGTGCGTGTGCAGGCGGACGGCCTGGCGCTCATCGTGGACACCGGCGACCGTGTCTTCTCGTACTGGCACGTCATCCCGACGGTCGCCGACCGTGCGCGCGTGCAGCCCGGCGACCGGATCGGGGCGATCAAGGAGGGGTTCGGCCACGTGCACTTCGTCGAGAGGCACGGCGATCAGTACGTCAATCCGCTGCGGCCGGGCGGGATCGCACCGTACGTCGACGCGACGTCGCCGACCGTGACGTCGCTCGGAGTCGTAGCGGGGAAGCGGCGCGTCGATCCCGGAGCCGTGCAGGGCGTCGTGGATCTCGTCGTCGAGACATCCGACACGCCACCGGCGCCGCTGCCGCCGCCGCCGTGGGATGGCGTGCGGGTCGCGCCGGCGTACGTCCGCTGGCGCCTCGTCGCCAACGGCTCGCCCCCCGGCGCATGGCGGACGGCCCTCGACTTCCGCTCGTTCCTCGCGGCGAGCACGCGGTTCACCGAGGTCTACGCGCCGTGGACGACGATGAACCGGCCCGGCCGCCCCGGATCGCTCGTCTTCTATCTCACGCACGCGTGGGATTCGCGGACGACTCCCGACGGCCGCTACCGCCTCGACGTCGCGGTCTTCGACACGCAAGGCAACAGCGCCCGCGCCCACATCTGGCTGACGCTGACGAACAGCACCCCCTAGTCCGAAACAGTGACGCCAGGCGCTGCCCCAGTCCTCTCCGAAACAGCCGCGACTGGGGCTGCCCCAGTCCTCTCCAAAACAGCCGCGACTGGGGCTGCCCCTGTCGGGTCCGGTTTGGGCGCTAGGGGACTGGGCCTTGCTGGGCTCGGCTGCTGTGCCGAGACTGTGACGATCTCTCCACAGCGGCAGAAACCGGCTTGCGCGCCGCTACGGTCGCCCTGGTGCCACGACCGCTTCGCTCCCAGCTTCCCGACGGCTGCTTCCACGTCACCACCCGCGGCGTCGACGGCTGCCCGATCTACCGCGACGACGACGACCGGCTCGCCTTCCTAGCGATGCTCGCACTCTGCGTCCGCCGCCACGGCTGGACCGTGCACGCCTACTGCCTGATGAGCAACCACTACCACCTGATCGTCGAAACGGCCGTCCCGCAACTCTCCGCCGGCATGGAACTGCTCAACGGCGAACACGCCGCCGCCTTCAACCAGAAACACGGCCGCAAAGGCCACCTCTTCGGCGGCCGCTTCCACTCCTGG
>Ga0066710_100001111_pt1 | contig 19104 bp, 14 predicted proteins | sample GraSoiAngelo_159_FD_79666 | JGI IMG/M metagenome (GOLD analysis project Ga0066710, IMG submission 79666) | Grasslands soil microbial communities from the Angelo Coastal Reserve, California, USA - 14_1009_16_40cm | ecosystem: Environmental > Terrestrial > Soil > Grasslands | place: USA... | reverse complement strand
CGGCGCCGGCGTCGAGCACGCCTTTCGCATCCTCGAGATAGAAGAGGTGAACGGCGACGCGCTTGCCTTTCCGATGCGCCTCGTCGATCACGGCCTTGTAGATGTCGGGCGGCATCTTCGCCGTCGTCCCGAGGTTGTCGTCGACGCGGATCTTGATGATGTCCACGTTCATCGCGACGTTGTCGTCGACGAGCTTCTTTGCCTCGTCGACGCTCTTCGGCGCGAGCACCGGGCCGGCGGCGAACAGGCGCGCGCGATCGAGCGACGGCGTGTTCTGGCTGTCGCGCGCCTTGAAGCCGGCTTCCTGGTCGTCGCCGAGCGAGTACACGGTGGTGACACCGTACGCGGCGTACGTCTTCAGGTCGCGCAGCACGTTCTCGGCGGAATAGTGTCCCTGCTGCAGGCCGACGGTGTTGCCGACGTGGCCGTGCGCGTTCACGAGTCCCGGGATGACCGTCTTCCCGTTCAGCGCGACGCGTTGTGTGTTGGCCGGCACGGTTACCCGCGCCGACGGGCCGATGGCGGCGATTTTCCCGTCGCGAACGACGATCGTCGCGTTGTCGATCGGCGCGGCATCCGTGCCGTCGACGACGCGCGCGTCGGTGAACGCGATCATGCGGCTGGGCGACTGCGCCGAGACGGTCAGCAGCGACAATCCGGCGGCGCCGAGCACGGCAACGGACAGGACGGCAAATCGTGGCTGAATCATGCGCAACAATATAGTGCAATGCGCGGCGAACCGACCGTTCCAGTTGTGCTCGCCGGATCGGCGGCGTTTCTCAACCTTTACGCCACACAACCCCTGTTGCCGCTGCTCGCGCGCACGTTTCATGCCTCCACGTTCCAGGTCGGCCTGACCGTGACCGCGCCGACGGTCGCCGTCGCCCTGTTCGCCCCCTTCGTCGGCCGGCTGGCCGACACAATCGGTCTGCGCCGCGTCATCGTCGGATCGTCGTTTCTGCTCGCCGCGGCGACGGCGTTGTCCGCGACCGCGGGTTCGCTCTGGCAGTTCATAGCCTGGCGGTTCGTGCTCGGCGTGGTCACGCCTGGGATTTTCGCGAGCACCGTGGCCTACATCCACGAGATGTGGCCGCCTTCGCGTGCCGGACGCGCGACGGCCGCGTACATGACCGGCACGATCGTCGGCGGCTTCAGCGGGCGCGCATTGGCCGGCCTCATCGCGGCCGATCTCGACTGGCATCTGTCGTTCGCCGTGCTCGGCGCAATCGCGTTCGCCGTCGCGACGGCGCTGCTCGTGTCGCTGCCGTCGGATCGTCACGCTCGCCTGAACCGCCGTCGCCAGGCCTCCGGCGGTCAAGAACGCTCGCGCTACGGCGGACGCAGCGCGAGCCGTTCAGACGAGCCGAAAGACAAACAAGGCTTCAGCCGAGCGGCACGCGAACTGTTTCGCAACCGTCAGCTGAACGCGACCTATGCGCTCGGGTTCTGCGTGCTGTTCACGAACGTCGCGATGTTCACATACGTGACGTTCCATCTTGCCGCGCCGCCGTACAATCTCAGCACCGCGGCGCTGGGCTGGCTGTTCGTCGTGTACCTGCTCGGCGTGATCGTGACGCCGTTCGGCGGACGATGGATCGACAAGCACGGCCATCGCGCAGGACTGGGAGCTGCAATGGCGATTGGCGCCGCCGGTGCGCTGCTGACCCTCCTCGGGCCGCTGCCGGCGATCGTCGCGGGCCTTGCGTTCACCTCGACCGGGGTCTTCGTCGCGCAGACGACGACCAGCAGCTACATCGGCGCCGTGACGACCGGCGACCGCGGGCTCGCAGTCGGGTTGTACTCGACGTTCTACTACGCGGGAGGGAGTGTCGGCGCTGCGGCGCCGGCTGCGGTGTGGAACACCGGCGGCTGGCCGGCGTGCGTCGCGCTGATCGTCGCGGTGCAGTGCGCCGGCGCGTTGATTGCGTTTACGACGTGGTCGGCGCCAACCCTAAGAGCTGGCGAAGCTCGTCGCCTTCCATTACCTCCACTTCCAGGAGGCGGCGCGTAATCGACTCGAGCTTGTCGCGGTGGTCGGACAGGATCTGCCGCGCCTTGACGTGCGCTTCCGTGAGGATGCGCTTGATCTCGGCGTCGATCTTTTCCGCTGTCTCTTCGGCGTAGAGACCGCGTTCCTGCGGCATCGGGAGGTCGAGGAAGCGCGCGCGCTTGTTGCCATCGTAGTTGATCGCGCCGAGCGCGTCGCTCATGCCGAACTCGGTCACCATCGCGCGCGCGATATCGGTCGCGCGCTGCAGATCGTTCTGCGCGCCGGTCGAGATCTCGCCGAGCGCGATCTCCTCGGCTGTCCGGCCGCCGAGCAGCACCGCGAGCTGGCTCTCGAGGTCGCGCCGCTGCATCAGGTACCGGTCCTCGAGCGGCAGCTGCATCGTGTAGCCGAGCGCGCCGAAGCCGCGCTGCACGATCGAGATCTTGTGCACCGGATCGAGGCCGGGCAGCACGCTGGCGACGATCGCATGGCCCGATTCGTGGTACGCGACGATCTCGCGCTCCTTCACGCTCATCACGCGCTTCTTCTCGAGGCCGGCAACGAGCCGATCGATTGCCGACTCGAAGTCCTTCATGTCGACCGAGGTCTTGTCGTTGCGCGCCGCGAGCAGCGCGGCTTCGTTGACGAGGTTCGCGAGATCGGCGCCGGCGAAACCGGCCGTGCGCGCCGCCACGATCTTGAGGTCGACGTTCGACGACACCTTCACGCCCTTCACGTGGATGCGAAGGATGTCCTCGCGCCCTTTCACGTCTGGCTTGTCGACCAGCACCTGCCGATCGAACCGCCCCGGACGAAGCAGCGCCGGGTCGAGCACTTCCGGGCGGTTCGTCGCGCCCATGATGATGACGCCTTTGCGCGAATCGAAGCCGTCCATCTCCGCGAGCAGCTGGTTCAACGTCTGCTCGCGCTCTTCATGACTGCCGATCGGACTCTGGACGCGGACTTTTCCCAGCGCGTCGAGCTCGTCGATGAAAACGATGCACGGCGCCTTCGCTTCGGCCTGCTGAAAGAGATCGCGGATGCGGGCGGCACCTACGCCGACGAACATCTCGACGAATTCGGATCCGCTCAGGCTGAAGAACGGCACGTGCGCCTCGCCGGCAACGGCGCGGGCGAGCAGCGTCTTGCCGGTCCCCGGCGGGCCGACGAGCAGCACGCCTTTCGGGATCCGGCCGCCGAGGTTGGTGTACTTCTTCGGGTTCTTGAGGAACTCGACGATCTCCTTCAGTTCTTCTTCCGCTTCGTCGACGCCGGCGACGTCCGAGAACCGAACCTTCACTTCATCGTCGGCGTAAATCTTCGCGCGGCTGCGCGCGAACGACATGACGCCGCCTTCCGCGCCGCTCATCCGCCGGAAGAAGAAGCCCCAGATGCCGATGAAGAAGACGAGCGGAACGATCCAACCGAGAAGATCGGGCAGCCATCGATTGACGGCCTCGCCCGTGTACTTCACGCCCTTGGCTTCGAGCTCCTCGGTGAGCTTCGGATCCTCGACGCGCGTGGTCTGGAACTGGCGTCCTTTGTTGTCCTGATCCTGTTTGAGCGTGCCGCGGATCACCTGGTCGCCGATCGTCGCCTCGGCGATCTGACCCTGCTTCACCAGCTCCTTGAATTCGCTGTAGGGGATCGTGCGGCCGCTCGGCGTCAGGTAGTACATTTGCGCGAGCCCGAGCAGCAGCAGAAACGCCAGCCCGTACCAGAGCGAAGACGAAGGCCGCGGCGTCAGCGGACGCTGGCCGCGGCGGTCGCCGCCTCGCGGGTTCAACCGGGGAGTGGGCTTCGATGCCATGATCTCTTGATCAGGTAGGCCAGACTACGCTGTCACCACCTGGCCTTTCTCGAATGACATCCCATCGCCTCCCGCATCGACGACGACCGTGTCGCCTTCGCGGAAGTCGCCCTCGAGCACGCGCAGCGCGAGCGGATCGAGGATGAGGCGCTGAATCGCGCGCTTCAACGGCCGCGCACCGTACACCGGATCGTAGCCTTCTCGAACGAGCAGCTCTTTCGCCTTGCCGGTGGGCGTCACGTGAATCTTGCGCTCTTCGAGCCGCTTCACGAGTCCGGCGAGCTGGATGTCGATGATCTGCTTCAAGTGCTCCCGATCGAGCGAGTGGAAGAAGATGATCTCGTCCAGGCGGTTCAGGAATTCCGGACGGAAGTGATCGCGCAGCGCGTCCATGACCTGGCGGCGCGTCCCCTCGCTGATTTCGCCCGTCAGGTACTGGCTGCCCAGGTTCGACGTCATGATCACGACCGTGTTCTTGAAGTCGACGGTGCGCCCTTTCCCGTCCGTCAGCCTCCCATCATCCAGCAGTTGGAGCAGCACGTTCAACACTTCCGGATGCGCTTTCTCGACCTCATCGAACAGCACGACCGCGTAGGGCTTGCGGCGGACCGCTTCGGTCAGTTGTCCCGCTTCTTCGTAGCCGACGTAGCCGGGCGGCGCGCCGATCATCCGCGACACGGTGTGCTTTTCCTGGTACTCGGACATGTCGATGCGGACCATCGCCTGCTCGTCGTCGAAGAGGAACTCGGCGAGCGCCCGCGCGAGCTCGGTCTTGCCGACGCCGGTCGGTCCGAGGAAGAGGAAGCTGCCGAGCGGGCGATTCGGATCCTGCAGGCCGGCGCGCGCGCGGCGAATCGCGTTCGCGACGGCGCGGATCGCTTCGTCCTGACCGATGACCCGCTTGTGAAGGCGCTCCTCCATGTGAATCAGCTTCTGAACTTCGCCTTCCATCAGACGGCTGACGGGGATGTGCGTCCACTTGCTGACGACTTCGGCGATATCCTCCTCGTCGACTTCCTCCTTGAGCATCCGGTGATCTTTCTGAAGTTGGACGAGCCGCGCTTCCTGCTCCTTGATCTGCTTCTCGAGCTGCGGCATGCGGCCGTACTGCAGCTCGGACGCCTTCTGGTAGTCGCCCGTGCGCTGCGCCTGCTCGATCTGCTGGCGAAGGCCCTCATGTTCCTGTTTCAGCGCGCGCACACGCTGGATGACTTCCTTCTCCTGCTGCCAGTGCGCGGCCAGCCGGCCCCGCTCTTCCTTCAGGTCGGCCAGCTCTCGATCGAGCTTGTCGAGCCGTTCCCTGGACGCGGCATCTTTCTCTTTGCGGAGCGCCTCGCGCTCGATCTCGAGCTGCATGATGCGCCGTTCCAGCTCGTCGAGCTCGGCCGGCATCGAATCGATCTCCATCCGGAGCCGCGACGCGGCCTCGTCGACGAGATCGATCGCCTTGTCGGGCATGAACCGATCCGAGATGTACCGATTCGACAGGACGGCCGCCGCCACCAGCGCCGCGTCCTTGATGCGAACGCCATGGTGGATCTCGTAGCGCTCGCGGAGTCCGCGCAGGATGCTGATAGTGTCTTCGACGCTCGGCTCGTCGACCATGACCGGCTGGAAGCGGCGTTCGAGCGCGGCGTCCTTCTCGATGTACTTGCGGTATTCATCGAGCGTCGTCGCGCCCACCGTGTGGAGCTCGCCGCGTGCGAGCATCGGCTTGAGCATGTTCGACGCGTCCATCGATCCTTCGGCGGCGCCGGCGCCGACGACGGTGTGGAGCTCGTCGATGAAGAGAATCACCTGGCCCTGCGAGTCGGCGATCTCCTTCAGTACTGCTTTCAGCCGTTCCTCGAACTCGCCGCGGTACTTCGCGCCGGCAACGAGCGATCCCATGTCGAGCGCGACGATCCGTTTGCTCTTCAGTCCCTCGGGGACGTCGCCGCGGATGATGCGGCCGGCGAGCCCCTCGACGATCGCCGTCTTGCCGACGCCGGGCTCGCCGATGAGCACCGGGTTGTTCTTCGTGCGGCGCGACAGCACCTGGATGACGCGCCGGATTTCTTCATCGCGGCCGATCACCGGATCGAGCTTGCCCTTGCGGGCGAGCTCCGTGAGGTCGCGTCCGTACCGCTCGAGCGCCTGATAGGTGCCTTCGGGATTCTCGTTCGTCACGCGCTGCGATCCGCGAACGCTCGTCAGCGATTGCAGGATGGAGTCGCGCGTGATGCCGCGCTGGCGGAGCAGCTGTGCGGCGGGCGAGCGTCCCGTTTCGTCGGCGATGGCGATGAAGAGGTGTTCGGTGCTGACGTATTCGTCTTTCAGTCGATCCGCTTCGGCCTGCGCCTGATCGGTGACGGTCCTCAGCCGAGGCGACAGCGCCGGCTCGGATCCGCCGTACGCCGACGGAAATTTCTTGAGCAGCTCGCGCGTCCCCGCCGCGATCGCCGACGGGTCGAGCCCGGCCTTCCGCAGCAGCTCGGGGACGATGCCTTCGCGCTGCTCGACGAGGGCGAGCAGCACGTGCTCGGGTTCGACCTGCGGATGATTGTCTTTGCGCGCGAGCTCGATCGCTGCTGCGACCGCTTCTCGTGCTCTCTCCGTGTATTTGTTGATATTCATCTTCTCATTTGCGCGTGGGGCCCCGATGTTCTTCAGCGCGTCCGGGGCCCCACCCCTGCCGCTCTCGCTCGCGCGTTCGCGCTCGCTCGGGCTCAAGGCTGCCACGCGCCTGTCGCGGCTCGCCTCTCGGCTCGCCGCGATTTTCGCGACGCCCTGGTGCTCGAAGAAGCGTTACGCGGCTGTGTGCTTCGTACCTTTCTCGAGCTTCGCCAGCTCCTCGAAATGCTTTCTCTGCTCCGACGTCAGCTCGCGCGGCAGCTGGACGTCGACTGTCGCATACAGGTCGCCTTGTTCTCCCGTCTTGCCCACTGGCGGCATCCCGTGACCCTTCAAGCGGAACACCTGTCCGTTCTGCGTCGTCGGCGGAATCTTGAGCCGCAGCGGTTTGCCGCCGAGCGTCTTCACGTCGGCCTGCCCGCCGAGCACCGCCGTCGTCAACGGTACCGAGACATGCGTGTGGAGGTCTTTGCCTTTGCGCTCGAACTGCGGATGCGACGCCAGATGGATTCGCAAGTACAAATCGCCTGACTGCGCGCCGCCGGTTCCATGCTCGCCTTCCCCCGGCACGCGGACGCGCGATCCCTCGCCGACGCCCGGCGGGATGCGGACGTCAACCGTCCGCGAATGACCGTCGTGCTTCAGCGTGAGGCGCCGCGTCGCGCCGTGATACGCATCCTCGAGTCCCAGCTCCAATTCGTGTTCGACGTCGCGGCCCACTCGCGCCGCCCGTCCGCGCGCGCCGCGCGCGCGCCGTCCCGTATCGGCGCCGCTGCCGCCGAAGAACGTCTGAAAGAAGTCGGAGAACGGGTTCTCGTCGCCGAACATCTCCCGCATTTCGTCTTCGGTCATCGTGCGGAATCCACCTTGACCGCCGGCGCCGCGCCCGAAATTCACATTCCAGCCGCCGAACTGACTCGGATCGAATCCGGCCGCTCCGCCAGGGCCGCCCTGGCCCGCCTGCTCGTACATCCGCCAGTTCGCGCCGAGCTCGTCGTACTTCTTGCGCTTGGCCGGATCGCCGAGCACCTCGTACGCCTCGTTAATTTCCTTGAACTTCGCTTCCGCCGCCTTGTCGCCGGGGTTGACGTCCGGATGGTGCTTGCGCGCCAGCCTGCGGAATGCCTGTTTGATTTCCTTCTCGTTCGCGGTTTTCGCGACGCCGAGCGTGGAGTAGTAATCCTTGAAGTCCATAACGTCTTTGGGTTCGTGGTTCCGGAACCCGAACCCGTTTCAGTCAAACCCCAGCATGCGACTCAGCTCGTCGAGCTCCTGGACCAGCCGCCGCCGCGTGTCGCGCGCGCTGATGCTGTCGTCACGGACGAGCGGCCGCAGGCGCTGCACGACTTCGGCGATCGACAGCAGCCGCTGCACGCCAGCGAGGTTGATGCCGGCGTCGTCGACGAGGCGTTTGATCAGCTTCAGTCGCTCGAGCTCTTCGCGCGAGTACAGCCGCATGCTGCCGATGGTCCGCGTCGGCTGCACGAGGCCAAGCCGTTCGTACTTGCGGAGCGTCTGCGGATGCATACCGAGCAGCCGCGCGGCCATGCTGATGAAGTACAGGTCCTGGTCCACCGCCATCTCGTGATCTTGCGCCGATCCAAGTGTAGGCCTTGATACGCGGCGTGTCAACATCCTTAAGGGATACTGTTGCGACGTTCTGTTCCTGGCAGCGCGAACGCAACGGCGCGACGCGTCACCGCGCGAGGGTGGGCCCCGCGCGAGTAAGTAATGATTCATCCGTCGGATTTTCTGACAATTGCGTTGCTCGTCGCGCTCGAAGGTCTGCTCAGCGTCGACAACGCGATGGTCCTCGCAATTCTCGTACTCGGTCTTCCGAAGACGCGGCAGCGGCAGGCGCTTCGCTACGGGATTGTCGGCGCGTTCGCGTTCCGGGGGATCGCGACACTGCTCGCGGTCTATCTCATCCGTCTCGCGTGGGTAAAACTCGTCGGCGGCGCCTACCTGCTGTACCTCGTGTACGAGCATTTCGGACCTGGCGGCGGCACCGACAATCGGCGCAAGGCGCCGGCCGCCCAGCCATGGCTCGGCCTGTCGGCGTTCTGGGCAACGGTTGTCAAAGTGGAACTGACGGACATCGTGTTCGCGATCGACTCCATTCTCGTGGGCGTCGCCATGTCGCCGAAGACGTGGGTCGTGGTCAGCGGCGGCTTTCTCGGCATCGTGATGATGCGGCTGGTCATCGGACAGCTGCTGGCGATCGTCGAGCGCTATCCGGCGCTCGTCGACGGCGCGTTCATCATCATCGCGTGGGTCGGCTTCAAACTGATGGTCGAGTTCCTGCACGCGCTCGGCTACGTCGAGTTCGAGATTCCCAAGTGGCTGTCGCTGGGGCTCATTGTCGTCATCTTCGTCGTTGCGTTCTTCTATGCCAGGGTCGAGGAGCGACGGCAACGGCGGACGACGCCTGAAGACGAGGCGAAACGGCTGCTGCTGGAAGAAGAAGGAGAGCGCCGCTGAATCTATTGCGCCCCCGCGGCTGGTCCGAGTGGACCGCGGCCGTACTGCTCGGCACGCTGGTCGTCTTCGGGACGCTGTCGGCCGTGTGGCTGTCGCGCTACGCCGTCATCGTCCACCGGCTCACGCGCGGCGTCGGCGACACGATGTTCTACAGCGCCGACGGCCGGCAGTGGTTCCGCCTCGACGAGCAGCGCCACGATGTGCTGCTGACCGACATCGCGCCCGACCTTCAACACGCGGTCGTCGCGGTCGAGGATCGGCGGTTCTATCGTCACCCCGGCATCGATCCGATCGGTCTCGTCCGTGCCGCCGTCCGCGATGTGCGTTCGCGCGGGCGCGTCGAAGGCGGCAGCACGCTGACCCAGCAGCTCGCGCGAACGCTGTTTCTCTCGAACGTTCGAAGCTACGGCCGCAAAGCGAAAGAGGCGGCGATTGCGCTGTTGATCGAAACGCAGCTGCAGAAATCGCAGATCCTCGAGCTGTATCTCAATCGTGTGTACCTGAGCGCGGGCGTCTACGGCGTCGAGACAATGTCGGAACATCTGTACCGCAAACCGGCAAAGACGCTGACGCTGCCGGAAGCCGCGCTCGTTGCCGGCCTGATCCGCGCGCCGTCGACGTTGTCGCCGTGGTCGAACTACGAAGGCGCGCTCGAGCGCAGCCACCTCGTCCTCTCGCAGATGCGCGCGCAGGGATTCATCACACGGCAACAGGAAGATGCCGCGCGACGTGTGCACCCGCGCATCCAGCCGTACCGGCAGCCGGGCGACGCGAAGGCGGCGTGGGCCAAAGATTTTCTGCGACAGCAGTTTCGCAACGAGTTCGGCGGCGACCATCCGCCAGACTGGCAGGTTCACACGTCGTTTCGTCCATCTCTGCAGGACGCCGCCGAGCGCGCCGTCGCGGGAGGCATCGAACGTCTGCGCCGTCCGGGCCTCGAGGCCGCGCTCGTCGCCATCGATCCGTCGACCGGCGACATCCTCGCGATGGTCGGCGGCGCCGACTACCTGCGCAGCACGTTCAACCGCGCCGTGCGCAGCAGGCGGCAACCGGGATCGGCGTTCAAGCCCTTCGTCTACGCGGCGGCGCTCGAGAAGGGGTACTCGCCGGTATCGGTGCTGTCGAATCTGCAGAAAATCTCCGCGCCGCTGGATCCCGAATGGAATCCGCGCAACGCGCACGGCGAGCAGCTCGATCAGATGACGCTGCGCGAAGCGCTCCTCGAATCGAACAACGCCGCGGCCGCGAACCTGCAGCAGGAAGTGAGCACGCGTGCGGTCCTACGCGTGGCGAACGACGCCGGCCTGTCGGGTCTTCCCGACGTCCCGTCGCTGGCGCTCGGCACCGGCGTCGTGTCGCCGCTCGATCTCACGTCGGCGTTCACGGTGTTTCCCGGCGGCGGGCAGGTGGCGCGGCCGCGCGGCATCGTCACCGTGCTGGACGCCAGCGGCTTTCAGGTGCTCGACCGACCGGTCGAGCGCGAGCAGATCGTCAGCCCTGAAGTCGCGTTTCAGATGACGAGCATGCTGCGCGACGTCGTCGATCGCGGCACCGCGGCGACGGCGCGCGCGTGGGGCGTGCGCGGACCGGTGGCCGGGAAAACGGGAACGACCGACGAGTACCGCGACGCGTGGTTCGTCGGCTATTCGACCGCAGTGGTCGCAGGCGTGTGGGTCGGGTTCGATCAGCCGGCGCCGATCGCGCGCGACGCGTACGCCGCGCGGGTCGCGGTGCCGATCTGGGCCGAGTTCATGAAGCGCGCGGCGCGCGAGCTGCCGATGCGGGAATTCGAGATTCCATCGACGCTGCGCCCCGAAGAGCTCTGCAGCGTCTCATACCTCAGACCCGTCGACGAATGTCCGACCTATACCGAGTACTTCAAGGACGGCGATAAAGTACCGTCCGAACTGTGCCCCATCCACAAAGGGTCGCTCAAACAGCAGGCGAGACGCGCCATCGAAGGATTCTTCCGCACGCTTGGCGGTAAGATTGCCGGGATTTTCAAACGGTGACGCTTCGCATTCGTATCCTCGTCGTCGACGATGCCCGCGAGCACGCCGAGATGGTGGTGGAATTCCTGCGTCTGAGCGAGACGTGGGGCGGCGCGCAGATGGACATCGCGACGACCTACGAACAGGCGCTCGATGCGATGCAGCGAACCGCGTACGACGTGGCGTTCTTCGACTACATGCTCGGCGCGCGAGACGGCCTCGCGCTGCTGCGCGATGTACGCGGCAAAGGCGTCGAGACACCAGTCGTCGTGCTGACGAGCCGTGGGGCCGAGGACGTCGCCGTCGAAGCGATGAAGGCCGGCGCCGCCGATTATCTCAGCAAGGTCTATCTGTCGATCGAGGCGCTGGAGCGGACCATTCACCATGCGCTCGCGCTCCGCGAGCAGGAGCGCCAGCGGCAGCAGGCCGAAGCGGCGCTGCGTTCGAGCGAGGAGAGGTTCCGCGCGCTGGTCGAGAACAGCTCCGACACGCTGCTGCTGCTCGACGCCGAAGGACGCGTCACCTACGTCACGCCCTCGTCTCAGCGGCACCTGGGATGGAAAGGCGAGGACCTCATCGGCCATTCGGTTTTCGACTTCATGCACCCCGACGATCATGACCTCGTCAGCACGAAGTTCGCCGAGGCGCTGCAGCGGCCGGGCGAGCCGATCACGCAACAGGTCCGCTTGAAGCATTCCGACGGGAACTGGCGCGTGATGGACGGCGTCGGCGTCAACCGGCTTCACGAGCCGTCGGTCGGCGCCATCGTCGTCAACGCGCGCGACATCACCGACCGGCGCAAACTGGAAGATCAGCTGTGGCATGCGCAGAAGATGGAAGCCGTCGGACAGCTCGCGGGCGGCGTCGCGCACGACTTCAACAACCTGCTGACGGCGATTCTCGGATACGCGAACTTGCTGCTCGACGAGCTGCCGCCGCAGGATTCGCTGCGGAACGATCTCGAGGAGATTCGATCGGCGGGCGAGCGCGCCGCATCGCTGACGCGGCAGCTGCTCGCGTTCAGCCGCCGCCAGATGCTGCAGCCGCAGGTCGTCGACATCAACACGCTCGTCGCCGGGATGCAGAAGCTGCTGCGACGGCTCGTCACCGAGCACGTGGAAGTGGTGGCGGCGCTGGCGCCGGACCTGATGCCCGTCCGCGTCGATCCGTCATCGATCGAGCAGGTGCTCGTCAACCTCGCCGTGAACGCACGCGACGCGATGCCGAAGGGCGGACGCCTGACCATCGAGACGGCGAACGTCGATCTCGACGGGTCGTACGCGAAAACGCACGTGCCGCTCGAGCCCGGGCGATACGTGATGATCGCCGTCGGCGACACGGGCCAGGGGATGGACGAGACGACGCGGGCGCGCATCTTCGAGCCGTTCTTCACGACCAGGGAGCAGGGGAAAGGCATCGGCCTCGGGCTCGCGACCGTCTACGGCATCGTGAAGCAGAACGGCGGCTACATCTGGGTGTACAGCGAGGTCGGACACGGATCGGTGTTCAAGGTGTATTTGCCGCCTGCCGATTCGCCGTCGGCGGCGCACAGCGTGACGCGCGAAGACGCCGCCGGCCGGAAAAAGTTCGGCTGGGAGACGGTCCTCCTCGTCGAAGACGAGGATGCCGTGCGCGTGCTCGCGCGCGAGGTGCTTCGACGCAATGGATACGTCGTGCTCGAGGCGCGGCACGGCATCGACGCGCTGCGGATCGCCGAGCGCCACCCGGACGATATTCATCTGATGATCACGGACCTCGTGATGCCGCACATGGGCGGCGGCGAGCTGGCCAAGCGCCTGTCGGCAGCGCGGCCGGGGATGAAGGTGTTGTTCATGTCCGGCTACACCGACCACGAGGTGATGCATCGGGATTTGACGCCGGGCGTCGCCTTTGTGCAGAAACCGTTCACGCCTGAAGTGTTCGCGCGCAAGGTGCGTCACGTGCTCGACATGCAGCCGACGAGCTCAGCCGACCGACGTGCCTGACTGCGATTCGCGTTTGCGCAGCACGCCGGTGCGAGTCACACGTTCTCCTGACTGTCCGGAGCGGCGGTGCGCGCGGCACCATTCCTGCACCTGAGTCGGCCAACCATGCCCGATTCAGCGGTCGAGTCGTCTCTCGCGTCTCTCGAGCGGTCTGCCGTTCGCCGCCGACTGCCGATTGGCGCCGAATACGTGGGCGACGGCCGCTCGCACGTGCGCGTCTGGACGCCGCGTCTCGATCGCGTCGAGATCGTGCTGAACTCGAGGGCGATCTCGATGTTGCGCGACGCGGACGGCTACTTCAGCGCGCTCGTCGACGCGGCGCCGGGCGACCGCTATCAATTCCGGTTGAGCGACGACCAACAGCTCTATCCAGATCCCGCGTCCAGGTTCCAGCCGGAGGGTCCGCACGGTCCGTCGGAGATCGTGGATCCCGGCGCGTTCAAATGGACCGACGATGGCTGGCGCGGCGTCACGATCGAGCGACAGGTCATCTACGAATTGCACGTCGGTACGTTCACGCGTGTCGGGACCTTCGCCGCCGCCGCCGCGGAACTGTCGGAGCTCGCGCGCCTGGGCATCACGATGATCGAGCTGATGCCGGTCGCCGAATTCGCCGGACGGTTTGGATGGGGCTACGACGGCGTCGATCTGTTCGCGCCAATGCATCTGTACGGGCGCCCCGACGACTTTCGGCGGTTCGTCGATCTAGCGCATGCGGCCGGCATCGCCGTCGTGCTCGACGTCGTCTACAACCACTTTGGACCGGTCGGCAACTACATGCGCGCGTTGTCGCCGTCGTATTTCAGCGACCGGTACGAGAACGAGTGGGGCGACGCCATCAATTTCGACGGTCCCGACTCCGAGCCGGTCCGCGAGTTCTTCGTCGCGAACGCCGGCTACTGGATCGACGAGTATCACCTCGATGGACTGCGCCTCGACGCGACGCAGCAGATCTTCGACGCGTCACCGGAACACATCGTCGCCGCGATCGGCCGCCGCGCGCGCGAGGCGGCCGGCGATCGATCGATTGTGCTGATCGCCGAGAACGAGCCGCAGGACACGCGCCTCGTGCGGCCGATCGAGGCCGGCGGCTGCGGACTCGATGCGTTGTGGAACGACGACTTCCATCACTCGGCGATGGTGGCGCTGACCCGCCGGGCCGAGGCGTACTACAGCGACACGACCGGCGCCCCTCAGGAGTTCATTTCGGCGGCCAAGTATGGGTATCTCTTTCAGGGACAGCTGTACTACTGGCAACGCCAATCGCGTGGCGTGCCGTCGTGGGGCGTGCCGCCCGCCGCGTTCGTCACGTACCTGCAGAACCACGATCAGGTGGCGAACTCCGCCAGCGGGCGGCGCGGCCACGAGCTCTCGAGTCCCGGGCGATGGCGGGCCATGACGACGCTGTTGCTGCTGATGCCCGGCACGCCGATGCTCTTCCAGGGACAGGAATTCGCCGCGTCGTCGCCGTTCCTGTACTTTGCCGATCACGATCCGGATCTGGCCGATGCGATCCGGAAGGGGCGCGCCGAGTTCCTGACGCAGTTTCCCAGCATCGTCGACTTCATGCGCCGCAGCGCGATTGCCGATCCGGCGAGCGCCGCGACCTACGAACGGTGCAGGCTCGATTTGACGGAGAGGCAGACGCATGCTTCGGCGTACGCACTGCACGAGGACCTGCTGCGCCTTCGCCGCGAGCACACGGCGTTCAACACGCAGCGGCCGGATGGCCTCGACGGCGCTGTGCTGTCGCCGTCGGCGTTCGCGCTGCGCTTCTTTACGCCCGATCACGCCGACGATCGGCTGCTGCTCGTGAATCTCGGCGGCGATTTGAAGCGGACCTCGTTTGCCGAGCCGCTGCTGGCGCCGCCGGTCGACACCGACTGGGCCCTCGCGTGGTCGAGCGAGGATCCGAAGTACGACGGCGGCGGCACGCCCGACCTCTGGCCGGCCGGCTGCTGGTTGATTCCCGGCGAGAGCGCGATCGTGCTCGAACCCGGTCCGCGCCGTGAACCGCGCGCGAAACCGAAGATACGACGAACGGCTTGAGAATTCATGCTCCACGTCGCCTCGCTTCCGATTCGCCGGGTTCCGTGGCCGCCGGCGGGGACCTCGGATCCCGACTCGCTCGTCACGCACGAATGGCTCGCCACCAACGGATTGGGCGGCTACGCGTCGGGCACCGTCGCCGGCGTCATGACGCGCCGTTATCACGGCCTGCTCATCGCCGCGCTCGACGCGCCGCTCGGCCGCACCGTGATGCTGAGCCACGTCGCCGAACAGTTGCGATTTCCCGACGGGCGACGTATCGAAGTCGGCGGACGCGAACGGACCGGCGACGCTCCCGACGCGCACGGCACGGGGTACCTCGTCGAGTTTCGCCTCGAGGGTGGACTGCCGGTCTGGCGCTACGACATCCAAGGGCTCCTGATCGAGAAACGCGTGTTTCTGCCGTACATGCAGAACACAGTGGATCTGATGTACGAGCTCGTCTCGGGCGCCGATCGCGTCGAGCTGGCGCTGCGGCCGTCGGTCAATTTCCGGGCGCAGGAAGCGCCGGTCAGCGAGCCGCTCGGCGCCCCGTACGAGTTTCGCTCATCGGGAGACGAGAGCGAGATCGTGCTCGCCGGCGGTCCGTTTCCGTCGCTGCGGCTGCGGCTCTGGGCGGAGGATCCGTCGTTCACGCTCAAGCCGAAGCGGATCGATAACGTCCTGTATCCCGTCGAAGAGAGCCGCGGCTATCAGGCTCGCGGCGATCTATGGAGTCCCGGTTACTTCCGCTTCGTGCTGCAGCCGGGCCGGCGCGCCGCGCTCGTCGCGTCGACCGAATCGTCCGCGACGATGAACGTGCTGCAGCCGGACCAGGCGCTGACGGCTGACCGGCAGCGCCGCCAGCGGCTCATCGCACAGGCGGTGTCGGCCGCGCGCCACGATGCCGAAGCCGAGCTCGTGCTCGCCGCCGATCAGTTCATCATCACGCCGGCCGGCCGCACCGAGGAAGCGGCGCGCGCGCACGCGTTCGGCGACGAAGTGCGCACGGTTATCGCCGGCTACCACTGGTTCACCGACTGGGGCCGTGACACCATGATCAGCCTTGAAGGGCTGACGCTCGTGACCGGCCGCCAGGTCGAAGCGGGATTCATCCTGCGCACGTTCGCCCACTACGTTCGAGACGGTCTGATTCCCAACATGTTTCCGGAAGGGCGGAAGGAAGGGCTGTACCACACGGCCGATGCGACGCTGTGGTTCTTCCACGCCGTCGATCGCTACGTCAAGTGCTCGGGCGATCGGCTGACGCTCGCGTTGCTGTACCCGAAGTTCAAGGACATCGTCGATCATCACGTCCGCGGCACGCGTTTCGGCATCCACGTCGACGAACGCGACGGGCTGCTGGCGCAGGGCGCGCAGGGATATCAGCTCACGTGGATGGACGCCAAGGTCGACGACTGGGTGGTGACGCCGCGGCGAGGCAAAGCGGTCGAAATCAACGCGCTCTGGTACAACGCGCTGCGTCTGATGGAACGCTGGGCCGTCGAAGAAGGCGACGCCGCGGCAGCCGAGTACCGGCAACGCGCCGATCGCGTCCGCGAGTCGTTCAACGATCGGTTCTGGTTCGCGCAGGGTGGGTACCTCTACGACGTTGTCGATGGGGAAGGCGGAGGAAACGATTCGAAGTGCCGTCCGAATCAGGTGCTCGCGATTGCGCTGCCGCATCCGGTGCTCGACCAGGCGCGTTGGGAGGCGGTCATGCACGTGGTGCGCGATCAGCTGCTCACACCGGTCGGTCTGCGTTCCCTCGCGCCGAGCGATCCGGAATTCAAGGCGAAATACTTCGGCAACCTTCGCGCGCGTGATGCGGCGTATCACCAGGGAACGGTGTGGGCGTGGCTCGTCGGGCCGTTCATCGACGCGTGGTTGAAGGTCTACCCGAACGACATTGCGGGCGCGCGGCGGGCGCTCGACGGCTTTGCGCTGGACATCATGAGCATCGGATCGATCGCGGAGATCTTCGACGCCGAGCCGCCGTTCACGCCGCGCGGTTGTATTGCTCAGGCCTGGAGCGTGGCTGAAGTGTTGCGCATCCTCGTCAAGCTGTCGCTGCTCGCAGGTGGCACCGAGCTTGCCATTCATGATCTGGATAAAGTGGAGGCATAGCTGATGGCGAAGAAAGATGAACGCATCACGCATGGAATACTCGGCGATATCCGTCCAAAGCCGGGCACAGAAGAGCCTGTTAGGGACGCACGGCCGGGTGAGAAGGCGCTACCCGTTGAAGAAGATGTGAAGGGCATGCATGGCGGCTCGAAACACGATGAGACCAAGCACTCCGGATCGCGCGACGTCACTGAAGGCGTTACGGGCGGACTTGGCACCGAGACCGGCGGGACGCGCAACTTCCGCACCGGCACCGGCGCCAGCGGTGGAGACATCGGGAACAGACCGGAGTAGGGGCGGAGCTTGCTCCGCCCGCGCGTGCGGTGTCACTCCGCCCGCGCGCATTGTCGCTTGGGCCGAGCAAGCTCGGCCCGTACGTGAAAGGACAACATGAGACGCGTCGTTCTTTTGATCGCGCTGCTTGCGCTGACACTCGCATTCGTCGCCGGCGCGTACGCGGCCGCGAAGTCGTATCAGTTCACGGGCGTCGTCAAGGCCGTGGACGGCGGCACGCTCACCGTCGAGAAGAGCGCGAAGGAAACCTGGCAGTTCGAGCTCACGAAAGACACCAAAGGCGGCGCGCCGAAGGTCGGCGACAAGGTGACCGTCTACTACAAGATGGTGACGACCGAGATCGAGCAGAAGCCGGCGACGACGGCGGCGACGAAAAAGAAATGATCAATCGTCGCGCCCTCGCAGCTTTCTGAGGGCGCGGCGCTCCCGCTTGTCGGGCGCGCGCGGCGGCGTCACGGCCGCGCGGTACATGCGCTCGAGTCTCCGGGCTTCGATTTCCTCTGGCGTCGGCGGAGGCGTCAAATCCTCGTACAGCAGCCGCGCATCGGCCTTCGCGATGTGACGCTCGGCAAGCTCTCGAACGCGGATCGTCTGCTTGCGTCCGAACGGCCTGCCGATTTCGATCTTGTCGCCCACCTTCAGCCGCCGATTTGGCTTCGCAGGTTGCCGGTTGACCGACACCCTTCCCGTCTTGCATGCATCCTGCGCTTCCGATCGCGTCTTGAAGAGGCACGCGATATCGAGCCAGACGTCGAGCCGAAGCTCATTGACCATTTCGAGTGGCCATTCTACAGTTCGGCGGGCCTTCGGCCCCGCCCCGCGCGCGAGCGGATCGCGGCGCTCGATGAGAGCGAGCGACGGCGGGGGTGGGGCCCGCCGCGTATCGAAATGTTGGGCCCCGCGAGAGACAAAAAATGAAATACGTTCTCACCGCAGTTGCCGTTGTCACGTGTCTCGTTCCCCGCGGTCACGCGCAGTCGAAATCGCTGCTGATCGAGGATATGACGTGGACGGAGGTCCGCGATGCGATCGCGGCGGCGAAGACGACGGCCGTGTACTACGAGGGCAGCATCGAGCAGAAGGGTCCGGGCCTCGCGCTCGGCAAACATCTTTTCCTCGCGCACTACATCGCGCAGCGCATCGCCGAAGAACTCGGCAACGCGCTCGTCTATCCAACGGTGAAGGACGACGGCCGCGGCAGTACGGGCGTCAATGGCGACCAGACGATCGGCAGCGCCGAACTTGGAAAGATGTTCGTCGGCTACAAGATCAAGGACGCCGCCGATCAGATTCGTACGCTGGTCAAGTGAGATCAGTCCTTCATTTGGGGGGCGCGACCGGCACCAAGGCCGGCCACACGTACGCGAAGAGCAGCGCGATGAACCCCATCACCGCCATCAGCAGCACGCTGTGCTTGACGGTGAAGCGAAACAGCCGGCTTTCGTCCGCCGACGTCATGCCGGTCGCCGCGACCGCGACCGCGATGCTCTGAACCGAGATCATCTTGCCCATCACGCCTGCGGCCGAGTTCACCGACGCGGTAAGTACCGGGTTGAGGTGCAGCGCGTTCGCCGTGACGACCTGCAGATTCCCGAACAGCGCGTTCGCTGACGTATCGCTGCCCGTGAGGAACACGCCGAGCCATCCGACGACGGCGCTGAAGAACGGGAACGCCGATCCCGACGCGGCGAGCGCCAGACCCAGCGTGGACGTCATGCCCGAATAGTTCATCAAGTACGCCAGGCCGAGCATCGACGCAATCGTCAGAATCGCGAACGACAGCTG